>Ga0247727_10002936_pt1 | contig 38371 bp, 39 predicted proteins | sample WisWelCaveWW1625_FD_202498 | JGI IMG/M metagenome (GOLD analysis project Ga0247727, IMG submission 202498) | Biofilm microbial communities from Wishing Well Cave, Virginia, United States - WW16-25 | ecosystem: Environmental > Aquatic > Deep subsurface > Groundwater > Cave microbial mat | place...
GCCGCACAAGCCCGGTGCCTGGCTCACCACCACCGCCCGCCGCAAAGCGATTGATCGCCTGCGCCGGAATCGTTCAGCCTCACTTGAACCGGAAGGACTCGAAACCCTGCCGCCTACTCAACTGACGGTGGCGGACAACTTCGACGACGCGGGCGAAATCCCCGACGAACGCCTCAAACTGATCTTCACCTGCTGCCATCCCGCGTTGCCAGTGGAACAACAACTCGCCCTCACCCTGCACACGCTGGGCGGCCTCACCACAACGGAGGTCGCCGCCGCCTTCCTCGTCCCCGCGCCGACGATGGCCCAACGGTTGGTGCGGGCCAAACGCAAAATTAAAGATGCCGGTATCCCTTACTGTGTCCCGCCCGCGCACCTGCTGGCTGACCGGCTCGACTCTGTTCTCACTGTCCTCTATTTGATCTTCACCGAAGGCTACGCGGCGACCGCCGGCGATACGCTCATTCGTCATGTGCTGTGCGACGATGCCATTCGCTTGTGCCGGGTGATGGAACTCCTCATCCGCCAGACGCAGACAGACGTGCCGCCCGCGCAACAGGCCGAAGTGTTGGGCCTCCTGGCGCTGATGCTTCTCCATCACTCGCGCCGCACTGCGCGGGTGGGGCTGCGCGGCGAACTAATTCTGCTCGGCGATCAAGACAGGTCGTTGTGGGACCAGCGCAACATTCAAGAGGGGTTGGCGCTGGTGGAGACGGCGCTGCGGATGAGGCGCGCCGGGCCGTATCAAATTCAAGCCGCCATTGGCGCGCTACATGCTCGCGCCCGTAGCGCCGACGAAACTGACTGGTTGCAGATCGTCGCCCTGTATGGTGAGTTACGCCGCTTCACCGATACGCCCATCATCCGCCTCAATCATGCCGTTGCGATCTCTATGGCTTCCGGCCCGGAGGCCGGCCTGCGCCTGTTGGAGCTGTTGGCCGCCGAGTTGAGCGCCTATGCCCCCTATCATCTCGCCCGGGCCGATATGTTTCGCCGCCTCGACCAGCGCGACCTGGCCCGTGCGGCTTACCGCCTCGCGCTCGAACTCACCCAAAACCAAGTCGAACGCGATTTCATTTTGGGGCGGATTGCGGCCTTATGAGTTTCAGCAATCCGCCTCGTTGAACTCCGACGCATACTTCACTACGCCCCGAACGTCGCGCAAAGCGCCCTCTTTCAGTTCCAACGCCATAAAATCTTCGTCGGCGTTGTACTCGTTCCCCAATCCATAATTGCTAGCGCGCCTGAACCCAAAGCGTGAATAGTAGCGGGGATCGCCCAGCACCACGGCTAGGCCATACCCCATTTGCCGACAGCGATCCAATCCCTCGCGGATCAACCTTGATCCGATCCCTTGACGCTGAAACTCCGGGGAGACCGCCACCGGCCCTAACCCGACTCTGTTGAAATCGGCATGAGGCGGGTCAAGCGTCACCAGCGAGAACAAGATGTGGCCTACCACTTCCCCTTCGGAGACGGCGACCAATGAGAGAATGGCCTTACCCGCCGCCCGGAGCAAATCCACCAGCCGGGCCTCGTTCGGGCGATTATCAAAGGCTTGCACATTCAAACGGCGAATGGCCGGAATCTTATTGGGGGATTCTGGATGGATTTCAATCATGCACTCTCAGTGATCCACGAAAGCACACAACTATTCGTGTATATTCGTGGTCTCGTTGATCCCGGCTCGCAACCATTTCACCATCTGCCTCAACGCCTCGTAGGCCGCTACTTTGGCCTCCGCCGTCCCGGCGGCCTCCGCCTTCTCGATGTGCTCTTCCATCTGCCCCAGCACAATCGGCCCCATCGCCAGCATCGCATCTGCCCCCGAGGCCGCATATTTCACCAGCACGTAGCGGACGAGGCAGGGTAGGGGGATGCCGGTGTCGTTGCTCAACACTTCCAGCGTCGGCAGGGGATCGGCCACCGTGTAATGAGCAACCTCAGTTTTGAAGTTGGCGTGGCGATCATTTGCGTCCCAAGCGTCGGTGTAGGGGGAGAGTTCCATGGGGGTTGCTCAGTGAAAGTTTGCCTCAACAAAAGGCGAGCGGAGTCACGGCGACCCGGCCCGTTTGTCTGTCTAATCATTTCTACTTACACCAGGTAATGGCCTGGACGTTGCTTCGGTTGATTTCGTAGACTGTGCTTTCCGCGTCAGTTGGGGCCGGGTTGGGCCTGACCATCAGGATGCTGGTGCTGGCGAAGAGCACGTCCAACTGTAGTGAGCGGACGACGGCGGCGATCGCCCGGCGGGTTTCTTCGGAGAGTCCTTCCACCTTCATATCCAGGTAGGCACAGCGCGGTTTGACGCCGCCGAGTTCCTGAGGCAGTTGGGTGTAGAGGCGCTCCTGATAAAAGATCAGGCTGACGAGCGCAAAACCGACCACGAAGAGGAGAAAATAGAGCGCTCGATAGAGCTTCGCAAGCCAGCCGGTGATAAACACTGGCGGCCCAAAGACAAGGCTGATGCCGAGAGAAATGGAAGCATAGAAGACAAGGGAATCGGTGTCAATGAAGTTTGTTATCGCGCCTAGAATAGCGGCATTGATGGTCTTGCTCTGTGTCCAAACCAAGACCAGCCCGGCAATAAAAACCAGAATCAAGACGATCCGGAATCTCTGCTCTGGCGGCGCTAGTTTCGCGTAAGGAGTGATCTGCCACTTCTTCGACAAAGTTTTTTCAAAGACACTCTGTCCCATCCTTGGAAGCAGGGGGAAGAGCGACAGGGTCACAATCAGCAACAATATCAGTCCTATCGTCGGGTTGGCGATAATCAAGAACAGGGCAAGGGGGGCCGCCACCATGAACCAAAACAAACTACGGATGAGACGCCAGATGCCTCTCGCGTTTTCGCCAAGCTTTTTCAGCCAGACGTTCGTGAGAAAGCGCCAAAACCACAGCCCGCCGCCGATGGCGATAGTTCCGATGACCACCGGACCGATCCCGGCCACGATGTATTGCAGTTGAAACGCCGGCAACAGCCCCAGGTTGTTTTGCAAGGCGTTGAAAGACCAGACCAGGTATCCGGCGGCGTAAAACAACCCGGCGATCACCAGGACACGGTCACGCCATTCCCCACCCGATTATAGCTCACCGCTGACGACAGATGGCAGGTGTAAGGCGAAGCACATTCGTCATCAATTGTCTTTCGTCAGTTACCGGCAAACAAAAGCGGGCGGGTCATGGCGGCCCGGCCCACTTTCTCAGAGAAAATGAAAAGCCCGCAACACCCAGCGCCTTCGAGGCATTCAGGGCCGGGTATTGCGGGTTTGGGTTGTACGAGGCTGTGTGACCGGCGAGCGCCGCCGGACCTAATCCATGAAGGACGCCCAGCCCGATTCCGCCCAAACAGTCACGTCGGGCATGCCGTCGAATAATTGGCCGAAGGCCGCCGCCACCTGGGGATCGCTCATAAACTTCTGCAAGCCCTCCAGATTGGTCCACGTATCCACAGCCAGGAACTCCATGGGGTCCTTGGGGTTCAAGTAGGGCTGATGCCCGACGGCGCCCATGGGCCGGGTCATGGCCGAAAGCTTTTCGACGGTTGCATCGTGGGCCATTTGGGCTTCCTTGGCGCTCCCTTTGAGTTTGGCCCGAACTACGGTAATATACTTCATGGTGAACAACCTCCTGAGAGTTATGCGATTTAACTTATATGACGGCGGACAGGGCCGAAACTGTGCGCCGCAGGAGGTTATTCCATAACATCGCAAACCACCAAAGGGCGGCCCACGCCGCGGATGGCAAATCCGCCTGACCCGGCGCTGGCCGAGCGTCTCGCCGCCGCCCGAACCGGGGATCAACTTGAGTTCGGCGGACTGACCGAGCCTTATCGCCGCGAACTGCAAGTCCACTGCTACCGCATCCTCGGCTCGTTATCCGACGCCGAAGATCTGGTGCAGGAGACTCTATTGCGCGCCTGGCGTCGGCTGGACACCTACGAGGGCCGGGCCTCGTTTCGCGCCTGGCTGTACAAGATCGCCACCAACGCCTGCCTCGACGCCCTCGACCATCGGCGCGCCCAGAAGCGCGCGCTCCCGATGGCCACCCAGTCCCCCGCTGACCCGCACCTGCCGTTCGCCCCGCCCGGCCTCGATCCGATCTGGCTGGAGCCGTTCCCCGACGCCTGGTTTGTCGAAGCCGCCGCCAGCCCCGAGGCGCGTTACACCGCGCGCGAAAGCATCTCCCTGGCCTTCCTCGCCGCTCTGCAACTCCTCTCCGCCCGCCAACGCGCGGCGCTGATCCTGTGTGACGTGTTAGGTTGGTCGGCGCGCGAGGCGGCCGAAATACTGGGGATGACGGTCTCGGCGGTGAACAGCGCCCTGCACCGGGCCCGGGCGACGCTGGCCAGGCATTATCCCGCCCGCGACCCGGAGTCGGTACTCCTGGCCCCGCCTGCCGACGAAACCATGCGCGCCCTCCTCCTGCGCTACGTGCAGGCCTGGGAATCCGCCGACGTCGCCGGGCTGGTGGCATTGCTCAAAGAGGACGTCGCCTTCACCATGCCGCCCTCGCCCTCGTGGTATCGCGGGCGCACTGCCACGCAAATTTTCGTCGCCGCCACGATCTTTGCCGACAACACACTCTTCGCCGGCGTGGTGCCGGGCCGCTGGCGGCTGTTACCGGCGCAGGCCAACGGCCAGCCGGCCTTCGCCCTCTATCAGCGCGACGGCTCCGGCGGCTATCGCGCCTTTGGGGTGCAAGTGTTGGCCTTCGCCGGCGATGGACTGGCCGAAGTCCACAACTTCCTCACCCCGTCACTTGTCACCCGCTTTGGCCTGCCGGGGGAATTGAAAACCTGAAGCGGCCATGTTTTGCCCAAAGACGAAAGCGAACCGATTAACATTAAACAAAAGCGGGCATGGTCATCCCGACCCGCCCGCTTGTCTTTTGCGAATTGCTATGAATGGTGATTACCCACTCTCTTCGCTTTCAATCGCCTGTTCCAACTGCTTGGCTAGCGGCGGCAGATCGTTGGTAATGATACTCCATACGATATCGAGGTCTACGTCGTCGTAACCGTGAATAAAACGATTGCGCGCGCCAATGATGGAACGCCAGGGGATGTCGGGGTAGCGGTCGTGAACATCCAACTCGATTTTGCTCGCGGCCTCGCCGATGACCTCGATGAGGCGGACAAGACCCAGAGCCAATAACTCCTCGGTATCCAAATCGACGCGCTGACGATCTTTGCTGAACTCGACGGCTTTGCGAGTTGCATCGAGCATGTGGTGCAGACGAATCACGTCACTCTTTGGCATAGACAGTTTTCGCCTCGTTCAAGACCTGCGCTCGAAAATATCGGCTGAGGCTTCGCGGGGTGTGCAGATCGACGATTCGTCCCAACATCGTCGAAAGCTCGTCTTGCATCCCAAAGAATGCTAAACCGGGCACGTGTCCTGGCTCAAATTCCACCAACACATCAATATCACTATCTGGCCGAAAGTCGTCGCGGATCGCCGAACCAAAAAGCGCCAGCCGATTGATATAGTTGCGGCGGCAGAACTCGGTTAATTTGCCGACCTCAAAGGGTAAAGCAACCATAGCAGGAATTATACGGCAAGCGACGGCTTGTGAGGCCCATCGTTCTACTTCCGCCCGGCATCGGCAAAGGCGGCGGTGACGCCCAGCCCGATGTAGACACTGCCCGCCACGTAGCGCTCGGCCCGCAGGAAGCGGCGGTTGCCCTTGAGCCACTGCCCCGCTGTCCCGGCCAACAGCGCGTACAGCCCGTCACTGAAGATCGCCATCAGCACAAAGATACAGCCCAGCACGAACATCTGCGGGGCGATCGGGCCTTTGGCAGCATCGGCGAACTGCGGCAGGAAGGCGAAGAAGAATAGCGCGGTCTTGGGGTTGAGGGCGGCGACGACGATGCCCTGCCAGAAGGTGCGCCGGTGGCTCTGCGCTTCAACAGTCGCGACCGTCCCGGCCTCTTCGCGCGAGAGCAGTTTGCGAACGCCCAGATAGATGAGATAGGCCGCGCCGAGATATTTGACGATGGCAAAGGCTGTGGCCGAGGAGAGCAATATGGCCGACAGCCCGAACGTGGCCGCCAGCACGTGAAAGAAGTTGCCGATTTCGATACTCAGCACCGAAACCAGCCCGGCGGCGCGGCCCTGATCAACACTGCGGGCGATGATGTACAGCACCGCCGGGCCGGGGGTGAGGAGGAGGATCAGGGAGGCGAGGAGGAAGAGGGGGAGGTTGGAGGGATCGGGCATGGTAGTTTTCAGAATTGTGAAGAGGCGTGGCGATCACATTGGCTATGCATTCTTGGTGCATTGCTTGGAGATTCAGCGGACTTCAATTTGCAAAGACAGGTCTGTTTCAACTTCCGTTAACCGCTTGTTGTATATCTCCACGATTTCCTTCAAGACGCTGAAGAAATCCTTGTTTTCCTCGGTGGCAACTTCGATGATATTCAGGGCAACGAAATCTTCAATGGAGATCATCGTCAGTTCTTTATCAATTCCTTCATCTTGGGCGAGGATTCTAGCCTTGTTTTCCTGCTCGCGTGGGACGAGCAAGATGGGGTGTAAACCAACTGTGAGGTTTTCCGCACACTTCTGCAAAACATTTCTTGATGGAGAGGCAGTCACATGATAGACCAATTTCGAGATGGCAAAATCGCCTACACGCTCTGTTTGCCTGTCGCCCGCGTGGGCAGGATGATTGGGAACGGAAATTCCTTTGAACCGCCTAGCCAGTTTTGCGCCCACAAGTTGCTGTTCAACAACCCCGCCTGATCGTCCCTTCGCATTTTCGACAATTACACTTACCCAAGTTGTGGGCGCTTGGCGTCGGTTTATATCGAGTTTCAGATTTTGGCGTTTCAGCCAGTTGCTGGCGAGGTCTCGCAAACTCTCGATAAGTTGAAGTAGCAATTCTTCGCGCACATCATCTGGAAGTTTCGCCAGTTTCTTGCCCCACTCAAACTGCTCAAAGAGCCTTTGCCCGTCTTGGTGTCCCTGCCGCGTTGTGATTTCCTTCAAGTAACTGCTGGGGATGCCGTAGGACTCAAGTATTTTCCCAAGTCCTGAACGCGCGCCGCTAACTTCGCCGCCTTGTGAGATAACCTCATCGCGTGACACAGGGCAAGCACGTCTGAGATGGTCAAGTACAACTATGCCCATCGCGACAGTATTTCGGGCAATCTTTCCGTGCCGGGTACAGGACTCAAGCCACTTGCTAAGAATTTGGCGGCTCTGTTGCTTGGCTTCTTCAATCGCTCCGCTTTTCAAATTGCTACTCCTTGCTTCCGAGAGCATGAAGTATTCGAGCCTTGATTTTCGCTGTGTAGGCTATCTCATGCTCCCACACTCTAACTACTGTCCATCCGCCTCGGCGCAATTGCCGGTTATGTGAGTTGGCTAACGCGACATTGCGCTTGATTTTTCTCTCCCAATACTCACGGTTTGTTTCGGGCAACTTTCTACGGCAATGTGGGCAACCATGCCAAAAGCAACCGTCAATAAATATGGCAACACGCTGATTGATAAAAGCAATGTCGGGCTTGCCCGTAACGTTTTCGACGTTCTTTTTCCATCCCTTCAATCCCATCCTTACAAGCATGGCAAAAAGGCGCTTTTCGAGTCTGGTGTCTTTGCCTTTGACGGATTGCATTGTTTTCCGTCGGTCTTCAGGTCTGAGGTTGTCGCCCATTCTCTAACAAGAAGAATTGTGCATTCGGCAACTCGTGCTTGAACGACGGCGAGCCGTCCTCGACCAACGGATTTAGGATATGCTCGGCAATCCAGGAAATCGCAGGCACACATACAGCGTCGCCGAAGCCCGTAAGCGCCTGCACACCGTTTACAATGATGGGATACTCATCAGGGACTCCTTGCAGGCGCGCATACTCTCTTGGCGTCATCGCTCGCATTTTGATGCGCCCTCTGCCCGCTCGTATCAAAAATTGCTTACCGCTACCCCCAACAGCAGTGCGGAGGCAGCCAGATAAATCATCATCTCTAACTTCGGCTCGCTGTTGTCCTTCTCGTCGCCTGCGAAAGAAGGTTCGATAAGATATTTGCTTACTTTGCGCCAGTTGATTGACTCTTTCACGATGCGACTCTTTCATCATGGCTAGGTGGCGGCTAGTCTCTTCTTCTGACCACCATCGGCTATCCGAGTCGCTTAATTGCTCGATTGTTTTGGCCAAACCGCTAGAGTTGAGAGGCGGTGGCTCGGGAATTTCGTTGTAGAACCAGCGCAAATCTTTGTTGGCTGTAATACTTTTTTTGAGTTGATCTGAAAGCAAAGATTTGGACCGTGCTAGTATTAATTCAGTAGTCGTATGAGTAACAGGAAGTCTTGTCCCAACCAGAAAGACACGCAATCGACTTTGAGGGGTAAATCTCAAAGCATCTAAAATAAAAACGTCGCAAGCATACCCAAGTTCATTGAGTGCCTGGACAGTCACTCTGAAATCATTTCCCTTATTGGAATACAGCCAGCCAGGGACATTTTCAATAAGTATCAAAGGCGGGGCTCCTTCTCTCTGAGCCTTCAGAATTTTTATGAACCCCCAAAATGCGCTTGAGTGATCACCGGTAATCATGCCGTTCATATTTCCCGCAAGCGAAAGGTCAATGCAGGGAAATGAACAGGTGGCCAAAACAGTGAAGGGAATGTCATTGAGATCAACTTCAAAAATGTCTTTGACAACATAGTGTGCTTCGGCGTCAGGAAAAAACGCCTTGTACATCTCATATTTCTTCTCAGAAATATCATTAGCGAAGGCGACTCGCCAGCCAAGAGGCTGAAGTCCCATTCGGACCAAGCCAATCCCCGCAAAGTATTCAACTGCTGTCAAAGGAAAAGAGATGTACTCCATTACTCACAATCCTGGTTGTAGAACTGATGAACTAATATTACAACGACACTTCACATTACAACGACACTTCGGGCTAGGAGCGGACGATCCGGCGACGGCGAAGCTGTCTGAGCGTGCGCTTGCGATGTGAGCGATAAGCGGCATGGTTGCGTTGCTGATGGTACCGAATCGTCGGGATAACATCGCGCACGGGCTGACAGTCGGCGGCGATAGCTTGAGCGATCAGAGTCCGAGCTTGAGCTGTCGTGAGGGCCGGGCTTTTTTTTGAAATGCAGTCGTAGCCCAATGAGAAAGAGATGAGCCAAAAACGTTTGGGCCATATGATGATGCCAGCCTACCCAAGTCCGAGTCTCGTAATGATCCATGCCGACTTCACCTTTGGCTTCTTCAAAGACGGTCTCGATTGGCCAGCGCAGGCCGCTCAGGCAGACGAAGGTACTCACCGCGCAGTCCACTGGCGCATTGCTGAGGTAATACTTCAACTCCGGTGGCTGGTGGAGCGTGCGGCGGAGGATTACCCATTGGCGTGTCCCTGGCAGTTTGTTTTCAACTGGCACCAAGCGCAGAAAAGCAAACTCAGCGGCCAATGGCCCTTTGCCCGCTTCTTTAATGATCTGGGGCGACCAAGCCGAACGGGGCAATTGGGTTGCGAGTTCACTCATGGCCTGTGGCGCCGGTGCCGATTTAGCCACGCGCGGATAGAGGCGCGGGCGACCCAACAGCCCTGGACCCGGCGGTTCGATAGCGGGCCGACGTTTCCAAAATCGAGTGTCAGCAGGAATCTCAACCAAGTACCATTTCCCCAATTGCGAAATCCCCTGCAAAAAGGCCGGATTCTGGCCGAAACGGGCATCGGCCAGGACCCAGCGGAACGGGACGCGCTGTCGCTCGACCAAGCGCTGAATCATTTCCAACCCCAGGGCGGGTTCGGTCCGAAAGGTCACCTCCGCCGGAATGCCACACGCTTGCCAACGGTCGCGGCTTTGAGGGGCAAACCAACTTTCCGGCAGATACAAACGCGTATCCAAAAAAGCGTAGCCTTCGGCACCAACCTAAGCCAAGAAGACCCCTTCTTGACAATTGGCAATCTTGCCCAAGTGTCCACAGTATTGGTGAGCCACGCCTACCGAGTCTTCCCCTTGCTTAGGAAAGCCGCTACCGTCCACAATGACCACGCCATTGGCTTCTCCCAACCACTCACTCACCAACGTCTGTACGTTTTCAATCATCTGGCTGGCAGACCAGCGGCTCCGGCTGATATGCCGTTGCAGGGCCCGCACGGCTTTCGCCTCCGCGCCCAACAAGGTCAACACCATTGGCTCAATCGTCTTGCGTGCCAAATCAGCCAACTGCCCACACAAATAGACAAACGACCAATAGCGTTGTTCGCGTCGTTGAAACACACTGGCAAATCGTTGATGAAAGGCAACCAGCTCTTCAGCACTCGCTCTCACCTCGCGTTGCGTCAGTCTGCGCGACGGCTGCCGACCACTAGCGGGTGGCCGCTTCGCGCCGCCTTTGAAATACCGTCGTCTTTTTCCCATGGCGATCTCCTCTATCTGGATGTCGCCAGGAGTGTAACCCTTAAAGTGTCGTTGTAATACGAAGTGTCGTTGTAATACTAAGATGATTATACTTTCATTTCATGCGAGTTCTAAATTGAAAGTCGCGGCAGTATAATCCCCCACAAGACCTCCCCACCCATGCTCACCCCCTCCCCCTCCTGGCACACCACCTACCCCCGCGCTTCGCAAGGACTGTTGATCATGCGCGGCGTCGCCAACCCGGAGACGCACGCTGAACTCGAGCGCCGCAAAGCGGAGTTGGAGGCCGACTCACGGGCGCCAGCTTCATCGTCACCACCCGGGCCTATCGCGCCTTTATCGCTGCGTCAGTGGCGGAAGTCGAGCCGGCGACCGCGACATTGAAGACCGGCCAACGGGGGTGTTGATGGTGGTACGAGGCGGGTGACAGGCTGGCGTGACGCGAATCCAAACCTCGGTCGTCGGGGGCAGGCCAACAGACCCAGCAGGGTATTGGGCGTCACCATCACCATCAAGCTCAAGGCAGCCAGGTAGAGTCCAAAAACAAACACACTCTTGGCGGCGTTGTTCATCATCTTCTCCTTCAGAATCTCAGATGCTTGACCGACAGACCGTTATTCATGATTTCGTTCAAGGCCTCGATGCCAATGCGCAAGTGACTCTGAGCGTAATCCCGGGTCACTTTCTGATCGCTTTTCTCCGTCTTGACGCCTTCGGGCACCATCGGTTGATCCGAAACTAACAACAAAGCCCCGGTCGGAATCTGGTTATAGAAACCGGTGCTGAAAATCGTGGCGGTTTCCATATCAATGGCCATGCACCGGATGCGGTGCAGGTATTTCTTAAAGGCCTGGTCGTGTTCCCACACCCGGCGGTTGGTTGTGTAAACCGTTCCGGTCCAATAGTCGCGTTTGTAGTTCCGGATCGTGGCCGAGACCGCCTTTTGCAGGCTGAAGGCTGGCAGGGCCGGTACTTCCGGGGGAAAGTAATCGTTGGAAGTGCCTTCGCCGCGCACGGCGGCTATCGGCAGGATGAGGTCGCCGAGTTTGTTCTTCCGTTTCAGCCCGCCACACTTCCCCAGAAACAGGCAAGCCTTGGGCCGGATGGCTGACAGCAAATCCATGATGGTCGCGGCGTTGGGACTGCCCATGCCGAAGTTGATGATCGTCATGTGGTTGGCGGTGGCATTAAGCATGGATCGGTCTTCGCCACGAACCGGCACATTGTGCCATTTGGCGAACAAGCGCACGTAATTGCTGAAATTGACGAGCAGTATATACTGACCGAATTCGGACAATGAGGCGCCGGTGTAACGGGGCAGCCAATTGGCTGTGATGCGATTTTTAGTATTCATCGGTTTGACCATTTTTTGGGAATAGATTGAGCGGATTGTACACCACGCCTCCGCCTCACTTTTCTCCCCTCGCTAACGGCTAAAGCCTGGCCCCCTCCGCTGTATAATCCTCCCTAGCCTCCACCTATGCTCACCCTCTCCCAAACCTGGCAAACCACCTATCCCCGCGCCTCGCAAGGGCTGTTGATCATGCGCGAGGTCGCCAACCCGGAGACGCACGCCGAACTCGAGCGCCGCAAAGCGGAGTTGGAGGCTGACCTACGCGCCCGCTTTACCGGTTACGACCGGGCGGCCCTCAACGCCCTGCCCGTCATCCGGGCCTACAACGACTACTACGGGCGCTTCAAGAAAAGCTATCACGTCCAATTGCAATTGGAGTCGGTCGTCGTCAAAGGCAAGTCCCTGCCGCGCGTCGCCGCTCTGGTCGAGTGCATGTTCATGGCCGAACTCAAGAATCAAATGCTCACCGCCGGCCACGACCTCGACGCCCTGCGCGGACCCCTGAGGCTGGACGTGGCCCGCGGTGACGAGAGCTATATTCTATTGAACGGCAAAGGGGAAACCCTCAAGGCAGGCGACATCTTCATGGCCGACGCCGAGGGCGTGACCTCCAGCATCCTCTACGGCCCCGACCAGCGCACCCGCATCACGCCCACGACACGGAACGCCCTCTTCACTGTCTACGCACCGCCGGGCATTGACCCCGCTGCCATGCAAGCGCATCTCGAAGACATTCAGGCCAACGTATGGGTGCTCGCTCCTGGAGCCACGACAGAGTTGTTGGCAGTCTATACCGCGGGCTGACAGGCCGCTGGAATTGATTGCCTTCTCAGGCCGGGATGCGTGACGGTGGTTTCGTAGAAAGAGGCTTCAGTATTTCCCGCCATTGTCGGCAACGGAACTGAGACTGAGACGTTCCACCGGAACGTCTCTACTTTTTCTTCGGCGGCAGGCTTTCTGCGTAGGCCAGACTCTTTTTCAACCACTTCCTCAACTCGGCCCCCGACTTCAACATCGCCTCCGGCGCTTCCACGTATTCCTTCATCGGTCGTCCCGGCATTGGTTCAAACTGCTTTGCGCCGTCGAGCTTCAAAAACTTGGCGCGCTCGGCCTCGGCCAGCCGCCTCATCAGCTTGTCGCCAAACACGCCGACGAACATCTGCCCTTTGACGAAGGCGCACGGATAACCGAACATCTTGTCTTGCTCGGCTTCGGGGAAGTAGCTAATCGTATTGGCGAACAGTTCCTTGATCCACTCCAGCGCGGGTTTGAACTTCGGCATCTTTGGAGTTTGGGTTTTGGGATTTTAGTTTTCGGTTTGGCAGGCATGGCGAAACTCCTTTGGTGTATGATACTGCAAGATTAGACTCCCTCACGGCGCTAAACCCTCATTTCCCTCTTTTCCTATGACAAAGTCTCTTCTATCCTTCATGGAATCCTCCCGCCCTCAATTCCTCGCCGACCTCGCCACGCTCGTCAACGTGGACTGCGGCACGCACAACAAAGCTGGCGTGGATGGCGTGGGCGAATGGGTCGGCGCGCGATGCAAGGATTGGGGCTGGGCGGTGGAGCGGTTGCCGCTGGCCGATCACGGCGACTGCTGGGTCGCCCGCCTGCGCGGCGCGACTCCCGACGGCGGCCGACTCATGTTGATCGGCCACCTCGACACGGTGTACCCCGACGGCACGGCGGCGGCCCGACCGATGCGGTTTGAAGGGGACAAGATCATTGGCCCCGGCGCGTGCGATATGAAAAGCGGTCTGCTCGTCGGCATGTATGCCCTGCGCGCCTTGCAGACCGGGGGCTTCAACGGCTTCGACGAGATCACCTTCTTCTTCAACAGCGATGAAGAAATCGGTTCACCCGCCTCGCACCAACTCTACGGCCCTCTCATGACTCAAATGGATGCCGCCCTCGTCTTCGAGTCGGCGCGGGCCAACGGCGACATTGTGAGTGCCCGCAAAGGATCGGGCGAATACAAATTGACGGTGAAGGGCAAAGCCGCGCACGCCGGAGTCGAACCGGAGAAGGGGGCCAACGCCGTGATTGAGTTGGCCCATCAGATTCAGGCAGTTTATAAATTGAACAACGTCGCCCCGGGGGTGACGGTGAACCCGGACGTGATCGGCGGCGGCACAAAGTCCAACGTCATCGCTGACGAGGCCTGGGTCTTGATGGACGTGCGGGCGGTTGATCCGACTGGAGCAGAGATCGTCAAACGGGCGTTGGAGAATTGGCCGGCGACGACGACGGTGCCCGGCACCAGCGTTTCCATCTCGGGCCGCTTTGGTTTTGCGCCGATGGCGAAGACCCCGGCCAACGCCCTGCTCGCCGAATTGGCAAAAGAGGCGGCGCGGGCATTGGGGTTCACCGTCAACGATGTGGCGACGGGCGGCGCATCCGATGCCAACACCATTGCCGGATTTGGCGCGCCAGTGATTGACGGCCTCGGCCCCATCGGCGGCCTCGACCACAGCCCGAACGAATACATTGAAGTCGACAGCATTGCGCCGCGCACGGCGATGGCGGCGGAACTGATCCGGCGCATTCTGGCGGAGAAACCGCTGACGGAGTTGAGGAAGTTAAGGTGAACCGATTCTGATTGACTGATGGACTTAATGCTGCACTCTAATCCGCCCGGAAGCCATCCTCTGAAAACTGACCTGCTCTCTACTGGGAGGCTTCCTAAGCAGAGCCAGGTTGACGAAAGACAAAGGTCTGGGGCGGATTAGAGGGTCCCAAAATGAAATTCGTCAGTCAAACAGGACTCTACTCCCCACTCTAACTCCATGTACGCCGAAGTCCTCCCCCTCGGCCTCCCCCTCAGCGCCACCTTTCACTACAGCATCCCGGCGGAACTCGAAGATCGGTTGCGCGCTGGTCATCTGGTCGAAGTATCGTTCGGCCCTCAGCGTATTCAGGGGATCGTCGTCACGCTGGACGAAGATGCGCCGGAGGGAGTCGCCGAATTCAAACCGGTGGGGGCGCTGCTCGACGAGACCCCCGTTCTCAGCCGCGCCCAACTCGACCTCGGTTACGCCCTCGCCCACCAGACTCTTGCACCCCTCGCCGATTGCCTCGGCCTGATGGTCCCGCCCGGTCTCAGTAAACAGGGCGACACTGAATACGAACTGACCGACGTCACTTTCGATTCCGAATCCGATCTACAATATCAACTTCTGAAATTGCTTGAAGAGCGCGGCCCACTGCGCGGGCGGCAGTTTGAAAGGGCCTTGCCCAAACGCAACTGGCGGGCCGCCCTCGAGCGGCTCGTCAAAAAAGGCGTCGTCAAAAAACGCGCCGTGCTTCAGCCGCCAACCGCAAAGCCCAAACAGAGTCGCACCGCCCGCCTCCTCATCCCGCCCGCCGAAGTCCCCCTCGCCAAATTTCGTTTGCAGCACAGCCCGGGCCACGCCGACCTGCTCGACGATCTTTTCAGCTTTTGGCCCGGCCAGCCGGCCCTGCCCGACTTCCTGCGGGTGATGAACTGCGCCGAGGACGATTTACAACCCCTGATCGAAAACGGCTGGATCGAAATCATCCCCGCCCAGCCAGTGATTGCTCCGACCTATCCGGTGGAGATGATGAAAAAATGGATCGCCGGACACGAACAAGATCAACCGTTGGCGGCAATGGCGATGAACACGTTGGCCGCCGCCTCTGAAGCGGTTCCCCTCAGCCAACTCCCGACCATCCCCCTCGACGTCATCCACGCGCTCGACAGGCAGGACCTCCTGCGCTATTCAATCAATCCGCCGCGCCTTCTGCTCAAGCTGACCGGCGCGCAAGTCGCCAAACAGACTCAAGTGTTGCGCCGCCCCAGCAAACGCGCCGCCGTTCTCGACTTTTTGGCGACGCAATCAAAACCGGTGCCGGTGAGTTGGGTCTATGCTGAAACAAAGGCGGATGCCGCCGTGCTCAAAGACCTGGCCGAGCGCGATCTGATCGATCTTGGCGAGGAGGAAACCATCCGCGATCCATTGGCCGGGCAGACGTTTGCCCTCACCGACCCGCCAATCCTGACCCACGATCAAGGAAACGTTTGGGAGCAAGTGGCGACCGCCACCTCAGCCTCCCAGCCGCCGTTTCTTCTGCACGGCATCACCGGCTCCGGCAAAACCGAAATCTATCTGCGCGCCGTCGCCGCGACTCTGGATCAAAAAAAGCAAGCCATCGTCCTCGTGCCGGAGATCGCCCTCACCCCGCAAACCATTCAACGCTTCGCCGCCCGCTTCCCCGGCCGAGTCGGCGTCATCCATTCGGCGCTGAGCGAGGGCGAGCGCTACGACACCTGGCGGCGCGCCCGCGCCGGCGCAATTGACATCATCATCGGCCCGCGCTCGGCGCTGTTTGCGCCCCTGCCGGCGATTGGCTTGATCATCGTGGACGAAGAGCACGACGAGTCCTATCAAAGCGATCTCTCGCCGGCCTTCAACGCCCGCGAGGCGGCCGTTGACTATGCGCGTCGCCTCGGCGCGATCTGCCTGCTCGGTTCGGCCACGCCCGACGTGGTGACTTATGCCAGAGCCTTGCGCGGCGACTACCGCCTGCTCGAACTGCCGCGCCGGATCATGGCTCACCGTGAGTATCTGGCCTCACAAGCTGAACGGTTGAAGCTCGAATCGCACTATCACCCGCTCTCGCCCGAAAACGAAGCGGCGCAAACGATTGACTTGCCCGAAGTGACTCTGGTGGACATGCGGCAGGAATTGCGCGCTGGCAACCGCTCGATGTTCAGCCGCTCGCTGGAAGTTGCGCTGAAGGAAACACTGGAACGCAACGAACAATCCATTTTGTTCCTCAACCGGCGCGGCTCGGCCACCTACATCTTCTGCCGCGATTGTGGCGAGGCGCTGAAGTGTTCGCGTTGCGGCACGCCCCTTACCTTTCACGGCGACGAGTCGCGACTGCGCTGCCATCACTGCGGCAACGTCCGCCAGCAACCGAAGACCTGCCCCCACTGCAAAAGCACCCGCATTAAATACTTCGGCGCCGGCACCGAGCGCGTTGAAGCCGAAGTGCAAAAATTATTTCCGAAAGCTCGCCTCTTGCGCTGGGATCGCGACACGACCAAAGCCAAAGGTGCGCACGACATCATCTTGGGCCACTTCCGCGAACATCGCGCCGACATTTTGATCGGCACGCAGATGATCGCCAAAGGTTTGGATTTGCCGCTCGTGACTCTGGTGGGCGCCGTCTCTGCCGACATTGGCCTCAGTCTGCCCGACTACCGCGCCGCCGAGCGCGTCTTTCAAATTCTGACTCAAGTCGCCGGGCGGGCCGGGCGCTCGATGCTGGGCGGCCGGGCCATCATTCAAACCTATCAGCCCGAACACTACGCCCTGCAAGCCGCTTCGCGCCACGACTTCGCCGGATTCTACGAACGCGAGATCGCCTATCGCCGCGAACACGGCTACCCCCCGTTTGGCCGCCTCGTCCGCCTCACCTATCGTCACCCCAAACCCGACCGCGCCGAGACCGAGGCCCAACGCGTCGCCGTCATTGTGCGCCATCAACTCAACGTGGCCGAGGCGGCCAGTACCCACCTCATCGGCCCGGCCCCGTGCTTCTTCGATCGCGTCAATAGCGAATACCGTTGGCAGATCATCTTGCGCGGCCCCGACCCGGCCCCCCTCATTGCCAAGCTTCCCCTCAAAGATTGGCAGGTCGAGGTCGATCCGATGAGTTTGCTATGAGTCTGATGAACCAAAAACTCTTTACTGCCCTCGAAGTCCTCATCATCATCGCCCTCCTCGGCCTGGTGATGTGGCTGGGGGGCGCATTCAAGCCACCGGATCCGGAGCCGACCTCTACCTGGACTCTGTTCGCAACGGCGGCACCCTCCACGCCCGATCCCAGCCCCACCGCCACTCGCCGTCCCACGCGCACGCCGACTCCGATCACACCCACCCCCACCGTGCCGCCGCTCACCACGCCGACCGGCCTCATAGCCTTTGAGACGGCGCGCGATGGAGACACCGAAATTTATGTGATGAGTCCCGATGGAAACGATCAAGTCAATCTCACGAACGATCCCGGCGAAGATTTTGCGCCGGTCTGGTCGCCGAATGGGACACGCCTGGCTTTCCTCTCCACCCGCACCGGCTGGCTGGAACTATTTGTGATGAACGCCGACGGCACAGGCCTCAAACAAATCTCGCACACCTTTGGCCGCAACATCGCCTATCGGCCACCTCTCTTCTGGTCAGCCGATGGAGAACACATTCTGGCGCTCGGCAATCGAATGTGGGTTGTACGTTACAGCGGCCTCTTCGTGGCGCTCGATCGGGTGGCGAGCGATGGAAGCAAAACGACCACCACGATTTACCAAGACGAAAATAGTTATTTTAGTCACTTAGGGAATCCGCTTTGGTCGCCCGATGGCAAATACTTTGCCGTCAACATCCAACCGCGGGACAATAATTGTTTCATCCATGTCGGCCAGATCATGGATGGGGGACTCGACTTACGCGCCACTGACGAAAACTGTCACCCCTTCATCTGGGAGCGCGATGGGAGTCGTTTGCTCGTCGCCACCGGCTCGGGCGTTTTTTCCCTCAAACTCGACGGTTCTGACAAGAAATCGTTAGGAGATTACAGGGCCTACAACATTGACACCATCTCCATATCGCCGAGCGGCCAATTTCTGGCTGCCACGCGCTCGGACTACAGTTACAGCAATAGCCGACGAGTTTACGTCCTGCTGACGGATGGCACGGGCCAGATTGACTTGAGCGAGAAAGTTTTGGTGGGCTATGACTCCAACATTCCAATCATTTGGTCGCCCGACAACCAATGGCTCGCCTATAGCAACCTCGTCGAAAACAAAGGCGACATCTTCATCGTCAACATTTACAACAGCGAGCATCCCGTCCGCCTGACCGACACCGGGAACAACTTCTCCCCCCAATGGCAACCTTAACCCGTTGTATACTCTGTTCCAATCTCTAATCTCCAATCTTTAGTCTTCACCATGAACTTCCTTCTCTCCCTCCAACCCATTGACCGCATCCGCCGCAATCACGGCCTCGAGCACGCGACGATTCACATCCTCAGCGCCCGCAAGCGCCGCACCCTGGCCGGCTATTCCGACGCCAACGGCTTCTGGTTGATGGGCGAAGTGCCAACCGGAGAAATTGAGTCGGCGGTGAACGAAGCCCTGGGTCGGATGCGAAAGGGCGAACACGATCTCGCCATTCACCCCAACTGTGGCACGATGTTTGTCACTGCCGGGGCCTTTGCGGCGGTGGCCGGCTGGCTGTCGTTCGTCGGCGCGCGGACGTGGCAGGATAAACTCTTCCGCCTGCCGCTCACCCTGGCCTTCGCCACCGTTGCCATCATCTTCGCCCAGCCCATCGGCCTGACCCTGCAAGCCAACATCACCACCGATGGCGTGGTGCGCGATCTCGAAGTGGCCTCAGTCCGGAAGACCTCCAATGCACCGGCAACTCATCGTATTGAAACGCGCGGATAAAAAAGCTTTGCCGCGAATTGCGCGAATGGCTGCGAATGAACAAATCAATTCGTGTAATTCGTGAAATTCGTGGCTAAAAATGCCTCTGCCACCATTCGCTATTCTGCATGGCGACGACGAATTTGCCATTGCCGAACGCCTGGCCGAATTGAAGGCTGAGATGGGCGAGCCTTCGATGGCGACCCTCAACATCACCGAACTCGACGGCAAGTCGGTGACGTTGGCCGACCTGCGCGGCGCGTGCGACACCATGCCCTTCCTCACCCCGCACCGTCTGATCATTGTGCGCGGCCTGCTGGCGCGGCTGGCGGGCAAGACCGAGGGTGACGAAATAGAGTCGGCGACGACCTCCTCCCAAAGTTTTATTGACGGGCTGGTCGAATACATCCCGCAGTTGACGCCGACCACCTCGCTCATCCTGGCCGAGTCCAAGCCCGTTAACGAGCGCAGTCGAATCGTCAAAGCCGCGAACGAGGTGCCGGGCGTGGAAATCAAAAAGTTTGAAGTGCCACAGGGGGCGGAGATGGCGCGCTGGATCATGCGCCGGGCGGAAGCGGGCGGCGGAAAAATTTCGCCCGCAGGCGCAGAGGCCCTGGCGCTGGCGGCGGGCGAAGGCGGGCCGCGACTGCTCGCCAACGAAATTGAAAAGCTGTTGGCTTACGTGAATTGGGCGCGACCGGTGGAACGCGCCGATGTGGAGCAACTCATTCCGGCGGCGGGCGAAGCCGAGATTTGGGACTTGGTGGATGCGCTCGGCGCGCGCAACGCCCAACTGGCCCTCAACAAATTTCACACCCTGTTGAACATGCCGAGTCAGGATCAATTTGCGATCTTCGGCATGATCGTGCGTCAGTTCAGGTTGCTGTTGCAGGTGCGCGAAATTTTGGATAACGGCGGCGGGCAATCACAAGTCATGCAGACGCTGACTCAAAAACCGTACCCGGCGGAGAAATTGATCCGCCAGGCCCGCAACTTCACCCTGCCGCAACTTGAAGCGATCTATCGCCGCTTGCTCGACCTCGATCTGACTCTCAAATCGGGCGGGGCTGAGGAGACGACGGCGATTGACACGTTCATTGCAACGCTGACAGTGTAACTATGTCTGAGAACTCATTGCAAATCCAGGAGATGCTCCGCCGTCAGAACGACTATCTGGCCGCTCTGCACGATACCACCCTCGATTTGATCAACCGCCATGACCTCAAGGAACTACTGCAGGCGCTGGTCACGCGAGCCGGGCAATTGCTGGGCACCCCTCACGGCTTCATCTACCTCGTCCTGCCGGGCGAGGCCGAAATGGAGCGTCAGGTGGGGGTAGGAGTCTTCAATGTCAATCGCGCCCCGCGCCTCCAACCGGGTGAAGGCCTCTCCGGCAAAGTGTGGCAGACCGGTCAGCCCATCGTCGCCAACGACTACGACAACTGGCCGGGCCGTTCGGCGGTGGGTGTGGCGCTGGTGGACGCGCTGATGGGCGTGCCGTTGCGCTCCGGCTCCAAGGTGGCGGGCGTGTTGGCCCTCGGCGCTGAAAGAGGATCGGGCCGGGCCTTCGGCGATGACGAAGTGGAAGTGCTGACGCGCTTTGCCCAACTGGCCTCGCTGGCTCTGGACAATGCGCGCCTGTTTGAGACGACGCAACAACATCTTCAGGAACTGGCCATCGTCAACAGTGTCAGCCGGGCGCTGGCCTCGCAACTGGAACTGGACGCCCTCATCGAACTGGTTGGCGAACAACTGCGCGAAGTCTTCCACGCTCCCTACGTCTTCATCGCCCTGCATGACAAACCCACCAATCGCATCCGCTTTCCCTATTTTTGGGATTTCGATCATCGCGAGTATTCTGAAGAAGAATTGACTCTGGGCCGAGGCCTGACCTCGCGCATCCTCGAAACGAAACAGCCGCAGTTGATCAATTCAGATTGGGCGCGGCAGGCCGCTGAACTCGGCGCCGTGTACGAAGGGGAACCCGTCGCCTGTTCCCTCGGCGTCCCCATCATGGTCGCCGACGACGCTATTGGCGTCATCATGCTTCAACACATGGCCCGTGAGAATTTATTCGCCGAGTCGGATGTGCGGCTGTTGACGACGCTGGCCGCCCACGTGGGCGCCGCCTTGCACAACGCCCGCCTGTTTCAACAGGCCAACCGCCGCGCCGATGAAACTGCCGCCCTGCTCGAAATTGGCCGCGAGATTTCGGCCACGCTCGATCTGCCGACAGTGCTGGAACGCATTGCCGAACGTGCCCGCGACGTGTTGCGCGCGCGGGATGTGGTGTTGCGACTGCTGGAGCCGGATGGTAGTCTGCCGGCCGTCGTCGCCATCGGCAAATACGCCGATCTGTTTCGCACCTTTCCGGTGAGGCTGGGAGTCGGCCTCATGGGCGGAGTCGGCCAAACCGGAGTCGCCGAAATTATCAATGACCCGGCGCAGGATCCGCGGGTGGCTCGAGTCGCCGGAACCGAGGCTGATGAATCCACCGAGGCCATCATCCTCGCGCCGATGATGATCCGTGAGACCGTGATCGGCGTCATGGGCCTGTGGCGTGACCGGGCCGTCAGCGGCCTGTTCACCGAGGCCGATCTCAATTTTCTGGTGGGTCTGGCGCGGCAGGCCGCCATCGCCATTCAAAACGCGCGCCTGTTCGCCGAAGTGCAACAGCGCAGGCAATACTATGAAGCGATGCTGGCCAACAGCCCGGTTGCCATTGTCACGATTGATCCCGAAGCCCATGTCACCTCATGGAACCCGGAGGCGGAGAAACTGTTCGGCTATGCGTTGGACGAGGCCATAGGCCGTAACATTGACGACCTGATCGCCAGAGATGAAAGCTTGAAGCTGGAAGCAGAGCGCTACTCCCGGCAGGCCGTTAATCAAAACGTGCAGGCCCTCACTCGCCGGACGCGCAAGGACGGCACAATGGTGGAGGTGGAAATGTTTGGCGTGCCGGTGACGGTGGGGGAGGAGCAGGCCGGGGTTATCGCCATTTATCACGACATCACCGAACTGCAACGCGCCCGGCGTGAGGCTGAGGAGGCTAATCAGGTCAAGGGCGCGTTCCTCAACAGTGTCAGTCACGAACTGCGGACGCCGCTGACCTCAGTGTTGGGCTTCACTAAAATTATTCAGAAGCGGTTAGATGAGGTTGTGTTTCCGGTGGTGAAGGCTGATGATCGCAAAGTTCAGCGCGCCATCGGGCAGGTGCGAGAGAACTTGAGCATCATCGTCAATGAGGGGGAGCGGTTGACGGCGATGGTCAATGAGGTGTTGGACCTGGCAAAGATTGAAGCGGGCGAAGTCGAGTGGCGGCGCCAGCCGGTGGCGGTGGAGGAGGTGATCCAGCGGGCGACGGCGGCCACCTCGGCCCTCTTTGTTCAAAAACGCTTGTCGTTGATCAAAGAGATCGACTCCAATCTGCCGATGGTGATCGGGGATCGGGATCGGTTGATGCAGGTGGTGATCAATCTGTTGTCCAATGCGGTGAAGTTCACCGAGAAGGGGTCGGTGACCTGCCGGGCGCGGCGCAGTGACTCAGGGCCGATGATGATGATTAGCGTGATTGACACCGGCCTGGGGGTGGCGCTGGAGGATCAGGCGCAAATTTTTGATAAGTTCAAGCAGGTCAGCGGGGCGCTCACGAGCAACGGTGACTCGGCCAGTAGCGGCGCGTTGACGGACAAACCGCAAGGCACCGGGCTGGGGTTATCGATCTGCAAAGAGATCGTCGAGCATCACGGCGGGCGGATCTGGATGGAGAGCGAGGGCCTGCCGGGGCGGGGAAGTACGTTCTCGTTCACCCTGCCAATATAAAAAGACTTCACCTGGGGGCGCTCACCCCTCAGCTTTCCGGAATCAGAAGTTTATCCTCGACCAGACTTTCGAGTCGCATCAATCGAGTTTCCTCATTCTCAACCAGCCACGGGTCTTTGGAAAGTTCTTCGTAGGCCAGCGCAAAATAGGGCCGGGCTTCATCGGGCCGGTTCAGCGCCAGCAAACATTCACCCAACTCTTCATACACATAGCCGTCTTTTGAATTGGCGGCTTCGTGTTCGGCCAGCAAGGCCCGTTGCCTCTCAAGCGCTTCTTCGACGCGGCCCAGAGAGCGCAAAGCGCGAGCCGCACACCAGCGAGCGATTCGGAGTCGTGATATTTCTCCCGCCTCTTCGCGGAAGCGTAACGCGCGCTGAAACATGTCGAGCGCCTCACTGTATTCACAATTGTCGTGATACGTCCAGCCGATGTTGTTGTACAGCGAGCCGCGCCAGTTGCGGGCCCGTTCGTCCGTTGAGCGTTCGGCCAGCGCTAATGCTTTGAGGTTCCAGGCCAGTCCTTCAGCGGGTGACTCAACGATGCCCGTCATGTGGGCGGCGTCCACCGCGTAAAAGTCTTCGCCAGATGCCGAGGCCAGAGCCCACGCTTTCAGAAAAAGAGGCCGTGCTTGGTCGGGGTGCCTGGCTGAATTAAGCGTGCGGCCCCGCTCCAGAAAATACCGAATGCGGACTCTGACCGGGGCCGCCAGCACCCGTTGTTCAACCTCATCCAATGTCCGATGGGCCTCCTCGAACTTGCATTCCAGACTCTGCGCCCGCGCGATCTGCGTCAGCAATTCAAGACGATAGGCTTCGTTCATGGCGGCGGCGGCGGACAGCGCCCGAAACTTTTTCTCCGTCTCGGCGGGCGCGTCGTAATCCCAGAGTGAATCAAAATCAGGGAGGGAGTCGGTCACTGGTCTGTCTCAAACAACCCGATCAAATTTCCATCCGGCGCGTGGACGAAGCCGAAACTGCCCATGCCGGGGACTGGCGTCTTCGGCACGGCAATGCCGCCGCCGAGGGCGGCGGCTCTCTCGAAGCAGGCATCAATCGAGACCACGTCAATATACACATTGGGGGTACCGCCGCCGATCTGCGCCCGCTCGTTGTGCAATACTCCGATGCTGACCCCGCCATCCGGCGGGTTGTAACTGAAAAAGCCCTCGCCAAACGGCTGAAACTCCCAACCGAACAGGCCCGACATGAAGTCTTTCAGTTGGACAAGTTGGGTGGTGCACCAATCAATATGGGTGACGGCGTTCTTTGGCATGTTGTCTCAATCCTTTCGTCTTGTGACGTCGAGGCTCACATCGCGCTCGATGAACAATCGCGTCTTCTCTTCTTTGGGCAAGGCCGCAATGCGGGCGGCCTCTCTAATGAAATCGGCCAGCGCTTTGGGGCGAATGTCCTTTAGAGATTTGATCGTCGCGTAGCGCACCTGATTGCCGTCCCCTTCGAGCAAGCTGTTTGGATCGGTAAGCAAGACGCCGTATTCAAATCCGAGGCTGACATGCTCTAACGTGGGTGCAATGAAGCCGATGTAGACATCGCGGCCTGACTCATTGACACGATAGCCGATAAGGCGCCAACCGGGGTAGACTGCCTCTGTGACATCCGGCAGAGTCTTTTTGACGAGCGCCCGAAGCTCGTCGGCTAAATCCCGTATCGGCGGCGGAAACTCAGCGAGAAATTGCTCCGGGGTTGGTTTGGGGGCCGCAGGCCTGCGGGTCTCTTTTTCTTCACGCTTTGTCTTCCAAGGTCCCCATCAACGCAATCTGATAGAGATACAACTCGGCGCGCATGACGCCGTTTTTCACCGCCGGGTCATTGTTTACGATCGCTTGCGCCACCTCATCGTCGTCGGCTTTGAAGATGATGATGCCGAAACTGCTGGGGTCGGTGTTTTGAGTCCGCCCGGCCAGCACCACCACGCCTTGCTCCATTAATCCCTTCAAATAGTTGAAGTGCTGGGAGACCAGTTCCGCCTCTTCGGGCGTAGGGCCGTCGGTCAGCATGGCCCGGCGGGTGGGTTGGATTTTGTACAGGTATTGCCGGATGTTGGACATTGACTTATGACTCTGTCGCCCTACGCTGGCGCAACAGTTCCGTGATTTCCATCTTGCCCTGTTTGAGCGCGGCGGCCAAGGGGGTCAGGCCCTCGTAGTTTTTGATGTTGACGTCAGCCCCATGCGCCGCCAGCCACTCGACCATTGCCGGTTGATTGAACATCACTGCGCCATGGATGGCGGGACTGCCACCCGCCCCCACGTTCACATCAGCCCCTGCCGCCAACAGCATTTCGGCGATGTCTTGGTGCGCGCGGATGACGGCGTGATACAGCACCGAGATTCGGTGCGCGCCTTTGGCGTTGGCTTGCGAGGAATCAGTATCGAGGTAGGCCCTCACCCGATCCCTATGGCCCAGCATCGCCTCGGTGCAGATGCTGGTGGGCGCGCCTGCCGCCAATAGGTATTCGGCAATCTCGGCGCTCCCCACCTGCGAGGCGGCTTCAATGGCGTGTTCGTTCCATGAGGCGTTGGCGTTGAGGAGGTCGGGATATTGAGTCAGCAGTTCTTTCACCCGCGCAAAGTTGCCATGCGCGTTGCCGACGAATTCGTCAATGATTTCCTGTGAGGGTGTTGACATGGGGACTCCTGTAAATGGATTTGGCCCATTGTATCAATGGCGGAGGCCATCTCGATCATGGCCAACGCTACAATCAGCCATCTCACCCAGCGCACTGACCATTCCTCACTCAGGCTCGTTGCAAATACCATGTATTGCGCAACAAGTCGTTGTACACCACAAACGTCCCTTCACTGGTTCGCACCCGGAAGCAGTGCCGCTCCACCCGTCGCAGCCAGTCGCGGCGCGACACCGTCCAGCACTGCTCCACTGCCTTCACCGCATGACGCCGCCCACGCCAGGTGAACGATTTGGGAAAGTACCCATGCTCTTTGGCCGTCATCTTAATGGGTTCGTGACTCTGAAAAAGACTCATCTCGCCTCCACGCTCATCACACTTCTGACTCTGCTTGAATCACTTCAATCAAATGTCTATCGGGGTCGCGCAGATAGGCTGAGCGGCCCCAGTAGAAATCGCGCGGTTGAATTTCGATAGCCAATCCTTGTTGTTGCAACGCCAGGCAAGCCGCATCCACATCCTCAACCGTGAAGGCCATGTGATTCTCCGGCGGCAGATCGCCTTCGCTCGGCGAGTAGGTCTTGTGGATGAAGATTTTGGTCTGGCCAGCCATCAAGATCGCCATATCGGGCGATTGAGCAACAGGACTCAAGAGCTTTTGATAAAACGCCGCCATCCCGGCGACGTTATCAGTGAAGTAGGCGATCTCGATCAGCCTCATTCAGCCTCCAGCCCTTCATCTATGTCGCCTCCGCCGCCGATGACGGTGAACTTGCGTTGCACAGGGGGCGCCGCTACCGCGGGGTAAGCCGGACTCTGCCCCCAACCCCCGTAGGGCGATGGATAGCCATAGGCCGGAGTCGGTTGAGGCGGGGGAGGCGGCGGCACCGGCGAGGGCATGACGACGATGCGTGGGGTTTCAGATTGAATCGGGGCCGGTTTGATCATCGTCTTAGCCGCGATCCAAACCACGATAATGCTGGTAGGGATGCTGGCCGCAACTCCGGCGACCACGCCCATAAGCACCGCCATTGCCTCGGCCGACATGCGTTGGCCGATGACGACGGCGAGGGTGATGGCAAAGGCAAGCATGGCCACAAGGGCCATGAATCGAAAAGTCAGGTTTTTCATGTCGTCGCCTCCTGGGCGTTGAAAGAGTTGAGAACAATCTCAAACCACAACCATGCTCAACATGCTGTGCGGCGCGACGACAAAATTTTTACCTGACTTACCCTCTCCTCATAATTAACCGCGAATAGCGCCGCGTTTTCAGTTTTTAAGTGGACTTCGGAATTTGCCGCAAACCCTAAAGTTGCCTCTTATATTTGTTGAAGGTGTTCATCACCTCGGCCCAATCGTGAGCAGGAATGTGAGCGGCCTGGAAGCGTGTGACTTGCCCGCTGGCCACCACCAAAAAGTCGCCGCGCCCGCCGAGCTTTTCTGCACCGCTGGCCGAGATGCCGGTTGCCACCCGCGCATCGTCGGCGGCGCCCACCCGGCCCACCAGCCGCACCGGCAGGTTGGCTTTGATGTGGGTGCTGAGCGCCGTCGCCGAAGGTTTCTGCGCGCCAAGAATCAGGTGGATGCCGGCCTCCCGACCTCGTTGCGCCAGCCGCACCAACGCCGCTTCGATGAGTTTGCCGCCCCTATCGCCAAGCGATGGCGTCATCAGCAGATCAACCACTTCGTCTACTACGACCACGATGCGTGGAAGCGAAGTCCCCTCAAGGTCACGCCGATCCATCTCCTCGTTCAGGCGGTCGAGGAGGGCTATGGCCGCCTCGGCATCTGTGGCAACGGGGGCCATTAAATGAGGCAGGCCAGCCAACGGGCTGAGGCCGCGCGACTTGGGATCAATCAATGCGAATTGCAATTGTGATTGCCGGTTGCCAATTGCCAAACTCAGGGCCATCGTGCGGATCAGCTCTGTTTTGCCCGATCCCGTCATCCCCGCAACCAGCACGTGCGTCACATCAGGCGAGGGCAAACGCAGGAGCAGGGGGCGGCCGTCGTCGCTGACCCCGAGGCAGGCGGTGTGCGGCGGCCAGTGGGTGAGACTACGAAGCAGTGGCATGAGGCGCACCGCCTCGGCGTCGGGGCGCGGCACTTCAACTGAGAGATGACCGCCTTCGCGCGAGACGCGCACGTTCTCTGCACCGAGGGCTAACGCGATCTCTTCGCTCAAGTTGCGGACGAGACTGATTTTCGCACCAGGGGCGGCGGCCAGTAGAAAGCGCATCCACCTCGGCGAGACGGTTCCCCCGTGGACCCGGGCCGGGACGCGGTGCGAGGCCAGCACAGCTTCGATCCGGTCAGCCTGAAAATTGAGGTAGTCGAAGGTTATGGTAGCCATAGAACTAGTGTTCTAAAATATACACCCTATACAGAAAGGTTGTCAACGGCCAGTTTTGGGGCGAATGGCGACAATGGCACAAGCGATGGGACTACCCGGAAGGTTGTGCAACATCCCCAATCCGTGTCCGACAATCTTTATCACAACTGACCCCTAGACCGATTCCGCTTGTGTAGATATACTCACAGCACTTATGATGTTTTCGCTGGCTGTCGTTATTATTCTGGTCCTTATTGGGCTCCTCGTCGAGGAGCTTTCACCATTTCGGGCGGCCACGATGCCAGCGAGAATTGACGCCTAGCGTCACATCAACGCAAAGTTGTATTAGCACACAAATAGCCGCCCACAACAGGGCGGTTTTTTGTTGGGGGAAGCATTCGCCCCAACAAGGAAAAAGGAGAAGAAGATATGAATGAGCAATATACCCCTCAGACTGATTTGCAATGCTATGACGGTGTGCCTGGCGAGCCGGTGGTAACCCCCGAAACCGAGGCCAGCCAATGGGTGAGCGATGCGATGTTCGACGCGTATAACGACTAAGGCATCGAAGCCGAAGGCACGAAACCAGGTTTCATGAAGCCGAAGGAAGCTGAAGGCCCGAAACCTGGTTCCTCAATCTCAATAACCCATGGACAGCCTCAAACGTAACAGCGCCGCCATCACCGACGGCCCCAGCCGCGCGCCTGCGCGCTCCATGCTCAAGGCCGTCGGCTTCACTGACGACGACCTAGGCCGCCCCATCATCGGCGTCGCCAATACCTGGACGGAGATCGGCCCCTGCAACTTCCACTTGCGCCGCATCGCCCACAAAGTCAAAGAAGGCATTCGCGCCGCCGGCGGCACGCCGATGGAGTTCAACACCGTCTCGATCTCCGACGGCATTACCATGGGCGCGGAGGGCATGAAGACTTCCCTCATCAGCCGCGAAGTCATCGCCGACTCGATTGAACTCGTCGCGCGCGGCAACCACCTCGACGCCGTCGTCGGCATTTCGGCCTGTGACAAAACCAACCCCGGCGTGATCATGGCCCTGTGCCGGCTTGACATTCCCGCCCTTGCCCTCTACGGCGGCTCGATTGCTCCCGGCAACTTGAACGGCAAAGACCTCACCATTCAAGATGTGTTCGAGGCCGTCGGCGCATACGGTCGGGGCAAGATCACGGCTGAACAATTGAAGGCGGTGGAAGACGCCGCCTGCCCCGGCGCGGGCGCGTGTGGCGGCCAGTTCACTGCTAACACCATGTCCACCGTTATGGAATTCCTCGGCATCAGCCCGATGGGAATGAACGGTGTCCCGGCCACTATCGAAGAAAAAGATCACGTGGCCTTCGAAGCGGGCAAACTGATCATGGATGTCCTCAAACGCGATCTCCGCCCCTCGCAGATCATTACCCGCAAATCCATCGAAAACGCCATCGCCGGGGTGGCCGCCACGGGCGGGTCTACCAACGCCGTCCTTCACCTTTTGGCCATCGCCCACGAAATGGGCATCGGCCTCGACATTGACGACTTCGACCGCATCGCCACCCGCACCCCGCTGATCGCCGACCTGAAACCGGGCGGCCGTTTTGTGGCCAACGATCTCCACAAAGCGGGCGGCATCCAATTGGTCGCCCAGCGGCTGATGCGTGGGAATCATTTGCACGGTGACTGTATGACCGTCACCGGCTCGACCCTCGCCGCCGAGGCGAACAAGGCCACCGAGACTGTGGGGCAGGAAGTCGTTCGATCACTGGACAAGCCCCTCAAGCCCAGCGGTGGCCTTGCGATTCTTCACGGCAACCTTGCGCCCGACGGCTGTGTTGTCAAACTGGCCGGTCATGAAATGACTCACTTCCGCGGCCCGGCGCGCGTGTTCGAGAGTGAAGAGCGGGCGTTTGCCGCCGTGCAGAACAGCGACATCAAAGCGGGCGATGTCGTCGTCATTCGCTACGAAGGCCCGAAGGGCGGCCCCGGCATGAGAGAGATGCTGGGCGTCACTGCCGCCATCGTGGGCGCGGGCCTGGGCGACGCTGTTGCTTTGCTAACGGATGGCCGCTTCAGCGGCGCGACGCACGGCCTGATGGCCGGGCATGTCGCCCCCGAGGCCGCTCACGGCGGCCCCATCGCCGCCATCCGCGAAGGCGACTCGATTGTATTTGACATCGCCAAGCGCCAACTCAACGTCGAAATCTCCGACGATGAAATGAAAACCCGCCTCAGGGATTGGAAAGCACCCGCGCCCCGTTACAAGAGCGGTGTGATGGCGAAGTATGCCAACGCGGTGTCGAGTGCGGCGAAAGGCGCGGTCACCAATAACTGATAACCAATAACCGATAACGTGTTATTCGTTATTAGTTATTGGTCTGGAGAAACCCATGAAAAGAACAGGCGCACAAATCGTTTGGGAATGTTTACTTCGTGAAGGCGTGGACACAGTGTTCGGCTATCCGGGTGGAGCGATTCTGCCGACCTATGATGCGATGACGCAGTATCCACAAATTCATCACGTCCTCGTTCGCCATGAGCAGGGAGCCACCCACATGGCCGACGGCTACGCCCGGGCTTCGGGCAAAGTCGGCGTCGCCATCGCCACCTCTGGCCCTGGCGCGACCAACATGGTTACTGGCATCGCCACCGCGATGATGGACTCGGCGCCGATTGTGTGCATCACCGGGCAGGTCGGCTCCAAAGCCATTGGCTCGGATGCGTTTCAAGAGACGGACGTGACCGGTGTGACTCTACCGATCACCAAACACAACTACCTGATCACCCGCGCCGAAGATATCGCCCGTTCCATTCGTGAGGCGTTCTACATTGCGCAGAGCGGGCGACCCGGCCCGGTGTTAGTGGACATCACCAAAGACGCGCAACAAAGTTCGTGCGAGTTTGATTGGGAGGCCGCCGCCCCCCGCCTCCCCGGCTACCGCCCCAATCTCCGCGCCCTGCCCGCCGAATTTGCCAAAGCCGCCGACTTGATCAACAACGCCAAACGCCCGCTCATCCTGGCCGGACACGGCATCACCATGTCGGGCGCACGCAAGCAGGTGTTGGAATTTGCCGAGCGCACCCAGACGCCGATAGCGATGACGTTGCTCGGCCTCGGCGGCATCCCTGCCAGCCACCCGCTCAACCTGGGCATGATGGGTATGCACGGCGAAGCGTGGGTGAACAACGCCATTCAGCAAGCCGATCTGTTGTTAGCCTTTGGCATGAGGTTCGACGATCGTGTCACTGGCAATATCAAAACCTACGCCCTCAATGCCAAAAAGATTCACATCGAGATCGATCCTTCCGAAATCAACAAAAATGTAAAAGTGGAGGTGGGCATCGTCGGCGATTTGCGGGAGACGTTGGCGGAATTGATGCCCGGGGTGAAGTCCGCCGACCACAGCGAATGGCTTGACTACATTGACGAAATGAAGGGCGACACCGCAGTGCGCGACATCCAGGGCCTGCCCGATAGCGGCCACCTTTACGCCGCGCACGTCATCAACGACATCTGGCGGCTGACTCAGGATCGCCCGACCATTGTGGTGACTGACGTGGGCCAGCATCAAATGTGGGAGGCGCAATACTACCGGCACGAGGAAGAGCGGTCGTTGATCACCTCCGGCGGCCTCGGCACCATGGGCTTTGCCCTGCCCGCCGCTGTCGGCGCGAAGTTCGCCTGCCCTGATAAAGAAGTGTGGGTGATCGCCGGTGATGGCGGCTTCCAAATGACGATGACCGAACTCGCTACCATCAAACAAGAGGGCGTCAAGGTCAACGTCGCCATCATCAACAACTTCTTCCTCGGCATGGTGCGCCAGTGGCAGGAATTTTTCTACGAGAAGCGTTATGCCGCCACGCCCCTCCTCGGCCCAGACTTTGTGAAGCTGGCCGACGCCTTCGGTCTCAAGGGTATCAAAGTCACGCAACGCTCTGAGGTGAAGGAAGCAGTGGAAGCCGCCCGCGCCCACGACGGCACGGTGGTGATTGACTTCCAAGTTGAGCAGGAAGACTCCGTGTTCCCGATGGTGCCCGCCGGGGCTGACCTCGACAAGATGATCCGCCGCCCCAAGCCGGAGCGCAACGTGATGGTGGAGACGGGGGCGGATAAGGATGATTGGAATTTGTAATAACCAATAACCAGTACCGTAATTGGTTATTGGCAACGGAGAAACCATGCTACATACCCTTGTTGCTTACGTCGAAGACAAGCCCGGTGTCCTGAATCGCGTGGCCTCATTGTTCCGACGGCGCGGGTTCAACATCGAGTCGCTCACCGTCGGCCACACCGAGCAGGAAGGCGTGAGCCGGATGACGATTGTGGTAGACACCGACGAACTTGGCATCCGCCGGGTGGAGGCCAACCTCTACAAGCTGGTCAACGTTCTGCGCGTGGACGATGTAACCAGCGAAGCCGCGGTGGTGCGCGACTTGGCTTTGATCAAAGTGGCGGTGACCCCGGCCAATCGTTCGGAAGTGATCCAACTGGCCGATGTCTTCCGGGCCCGGGTGGTGGACGTGGCGAACGAGTCGCTCATCATCGAAATCACTGGCACCGAGGACAAGATTGACAAGCTGGTGGAAGTGATGCGGCCCTTCGGCATCATCGAGATGGTGCGCACCGGACGGGTGGCGATGGCGCGCGGCGCGAACGCCATCAGCCCCAACCCGCCGCTGGTGGCCGCCGCCGTGCCGGAAGGAACACCCACAAAACTCGACCCGGCCATTGCGATGTCCGTTTGATCGTAAGGGCGAAGCATCCGCCCGCCAAATTTTCAAACGCTAAATTTTCAGGGCGGATGCTTCGCCCCTACCGGAGACCTCATGCCCGCCAAAATTTATTACGAAAGTTCCGCCGATCTCACCCTTATTCAAGGAAAGAAGGTGGCGGTTGTTGGGTACGGATCGCAGGGCCACGCCCACTCCCTCTGCCTCAAAGATAGCGGGGTGCAAGTGAAAGTCGGCCTGGCTGAAGGGAGCAAATCAAAGGCCAAAGCCGAAGCCGCCGGTCTGACGGTGGATACAGTTGCTAACGTCTCGGCCTGGGCCGAGGTGATTATGATCCTTGCGCCCGATACCAAGCAAGGCAAAATTTACAAAGACTCCATCGAACCGCATCTCACCGCGGGCAAGATGCTGATGTTCGGTCATGGCTTCAACATCCGCTTCGGCGCCATCGTGCCGCCGAAAGATGTGGACGTAACGATGGTGGCCCCCAAGGCCCCCGGTCATCGGGTGCGCGAGGTGTTTGTGGAAGGCGGCGGCACGCCCGCCTTGATCGCCATCCATCAAGATGCGACGGGCAATGCCAAAGCCAACACCCTAGCCTACGCTAAAGCTCTCGGCCTCACCCGCGCCGGAGTCATCGAAACCACCTTTGCCGAAGAAACTGAAACGGATCTGTTTGGCGAACAAGTGGTGCTATGCGGCGGTGTGAGTGCGCTGGTCAAGGCCGCGTTCGAGACGCTAGTGAAGGCAGGCTATCAACCAGAGATCGCCTATTTTGAATGTATGCACGAACTCAAACTGATTGTGGACTTGATGTATCGCGGCGGCCTCAACTACATGCACTACTCGGTCAGCGACACCGCCGAGCACGGCAGTTACACCGGCGGCGCGCGCATCATCAGCGAAGAGACGATGGGTGAGATGAAGAAGATGTTGTCTGAGATTCAAGACGGGACGTATGCCAGGAAATGGATCGCCGAAAATGAAAATGGCCGCCCGTGGTTCAACGAACAACGCCGCCTCGGTCAGGATCATCCCATCGAAAAAGTCGGCGCAGAATTGCGGGCAATGATGCCGTTCCTAAATCCGGTTGTCGTCCGACCCGAAGAGCAAGGCTAACCGTCAAACGTCAAACGACAAACGTGACCGCTTGCACGCTTGTTGTTTGGCGCTTGTCGTTTGATGTATGAATAACTACGTTCGAATTTTTGACACAACCCTCCGCGACGGCGAGCAATCACCGGGCGCAACGATGACGAGCGCCGAAAAGCTGGAAGTGGCCCGCGCCCTTAGCCGCCTCGGGGTGGACATCATCGAGGCCGGGTTCCCTGCCGCCTCACCGGATGACCTTGAGGCCGTGCGCCGGATCGCAGTGGAGATCGGTTCTGCGCCCGTTCCCGGTCGGACGGAACTGCCGGTCATCTGCGGTCTGGCCCGCGCCAACAAAAACGACATTGACAAGGCCTGGGAGGCAGTGCGCCACGCCAAGCGCCCGCGCATCCACACTTTTCTAGCCACCTCCGAGATTCATATGAAGTACAAACTCAAGATGGATCCGGAGCAGGTGATCGAACGCGCCGCGGAGATGGTGGCTTATGCCCGGAACTTCTGCGCCGATGTGGAGTTCTCCCCGGAAGATGCCGGCCGGAGCGATCCTGATTTTTTGTATGTGGTGTTGGGCGAGGCCATCAAGGCTGGGGCTACGACGCTGAACATCCCCGACACCGTTGGCTACACCACGCCCGATGAGTTTGGGCGATTGATCGAAGGCATCATCAAACACACACCGGGGATCGAGAAGTGTGTCGTCTCAGTGCATTGCCACGATGATCTGGGTATGGCGACGGCCAACACCCTGGCCGGAATCCGGGCCGGGGCGCGGCAGGCCGAAGTGACGATCAACGGCATCGGTGAGCGAGCGGGCAACACCTCATTGGAAGAAGTGGTGATGGCTCTGCACACCCGCAAGCCAATCTTCAATTTGAACACCGGCATTGACACGACTCAGCTCATGCGCGTGAGCAAACTGGTGAGCAACTACACCGGCATGGTGGTGCAACCAAACAAAGCCATTGTTGGGGCCAACGCCTTTGCCCATGAGGCCGGAATCCATCAGGATGGGATGCTGAAGAATCAGCAGACGTATGAAATCATGCGCCCCGAAACGGTGGGCGTGACTCAGACGCGGTTGGTGTTGGGCAAGCACTCCGGGCGGCATGCGCTCAAAGCCCGGTTGATTGAACTCGGCTACGGTCTGACCGACGTCGAACTCGACAAGGCTTTTGAGCGGTTCAAGAATCTAGCCGATAAAAAGAAAACTATTACTGACGCCGATCTGGAAGCCATCATCGCCGATCAGATTTATCAACCGCGCGAGGTGTTTGCGCTGGAGGATATGCAAGTAGTGTGCGGCACGCTGGGGATGCCGACGGCCACGGTGCGTCTGCACGGGCCGGATGGCAAGAGCATCGTCCGCGCCGCAATGGGTACCGGCCCGGTGGATGCGGTGTATAAGGCGATTGACGAGATCGTCGGCGCGCCCAACACGCTGTTGGAGTTTGTCATTCATGCCGTGACCGAGGGCATTGATGCGCAGGGTGAAGTGACAGTACGGATCGAGAGCCAGAACGGCTATCACACGCTGGACGCGCAGAAGGAAACCGAACAGACCCGCACCTTCGGCGGCCACGGCGCGGATACCGACATCATCGTTGCCAGCGCCAAGGCTTATTTGTCGGCATTGAATAAATTTTTAGTGGCCTCGGGCAAGTATGGCGATGCTGAAAGAGTTGCTGAAGTGGCACAAGTTGCATAAATCATAGAGACGGCTCACGATAGGGACGGCTTGCGATAGGGGCGGCTCGCGAGCCGCCCCTACCGCGACTCACTCCAATTGGATATACGGATCATCAAAGATGCCTCATCCTCAAACCCTCTTCGAAAAAGTCTGGAACACGCACGTCGTGGTGCAGGAGCCGGAGTCCCCGGCGGTGCTGTATATTGATTTGCACCTCGTCCATGAGGTGACCTCGCCCCAGGCCTTCACCGGCCTGCGTGGGCGCGGCCTCAAGGTGCGCCGCCCGGAAAAAACAGTGGCCACAATGGATCACAGCATCCCCACCCACGATCCCTCTCTGCCCATTTTGGATGAACTGGCCGCGAAACAGATCAAGCAAATGGAGACCAACGCCGCCGAGTTCGGGATTCAGTTGTATGGGATGACCAGCCCCCATCGCGGCATCGTCCACATCATCGGCCCGGAATTGGGGCTGACTCAGCCGGGGATGACGATTGTGTGCGGCGACAGCCACACCTCCACCCACGGCGCGTTCGGGGCGCTTGCCTTTGGTATTGGCACCAGCGAAGTTGAAATGGTGCTGGCTTCGCAATGCCTCCTTCAGCGCAAGCCGAAAACTTATGAAGTACAAGTAGATGGGCAACTCGGCAAAGGCGTCTCATCCAAAGATATCATTCTGGCGTTGATCGCCAAAATTGGAGTCGGCGGCGGCACGGGGCACGTGCTGGAGTATCGCGGCGAAGCCATCCGCGCGCTGATGATGGAACAACGGATGACAATCTGCAATATGTCCATCGAGGGCGGGGCGCGGGCGGGGATGATCGCTCCCGACGACACAACTTTCAATTACATTGCAGGCCGCGAGTTCGCGCCGAAAGGGGAAGCCTGGGAAAAGGCCGTTGCCAGGTGGCGACGGCTTCCCACTGAGGAGGGCGCGACGTTCGACAAGTCGGTGACGATCAATGCCGGTGAATTGGTCCCCATGATTACCTACGGCACCAATCCTGGCATGGGGATGGCAATCACCGACCGAGTCCCCGACCCGGATCAATTGGCCGACGCCTCACAAAAACTGGCTTTGAGCAAAGCCCTGACCTACATGGGTCTGCAACCCGGCCAGCCTTTGCTCGGCCATCCGGTGGATGTGGTCTTCATCGGCAGTTGCACCAACTCGCGCATTTCGGACTTGCGGTTGGCGGCCTCGTTGTTGAAGGATCGCAAAGTGGCCCCCGGCCTGCGGGTGATGGTCGTACCGGGATCGCAGGATGTGAAGAAGCAGGCCGAGCAGGAAGGCCTCGACAAAATTTTCAAAGAGGCGGGCGCGGAGTGGCGCGAAGCCGGATGCAGTATGTGCATTGCGATGAACGGCGATCAACTGCAACCCGGCCAGTACGCTGTCTCGACCAGCAATCGCAACTTCGAGGGGCGGCAGGGCAAAGGCGGGCGCACCTTCTTAGCCTCCCCGCTCACGGCGGCGGCCACGGCCCTCACCGGGAAAGTAACGGATGTCCGAACCTTATTGAACTAATGAAGACTAAAGACTGGAGACCAGAGACTGATGCCAATTTCAGTCTTCAGTCTCTGGTCTTCAATAACAACGATGGCACAATTTACAACTCTCACCTCCCGCATCCTCCCCCTTCCGATCAACGACGTGGACACGGATCAGATCATCCCGGCCCGTTTCCTCAAGGCCACCGACAAGAGCGGCATGGGCGAGGCCTTGTTCGCCGACTGGCGCTACAACGCCGATGGCTCGCCCAAGCCCGACTTTGCCTTGAACAAGCCCGAATACAAAGGCGCGCAGATTTTGCTGGCGGGCGACAACTTTGGCTGTGGCTCGTCGCGCGAACATGCGCCCTGGGCCTTGACCGGCTTCGGCTTTCGCGCCGTCATCTCCACCTCCTTCGCCGACATCTTCCGCAACAATTCATTGAAAAACGGATTGCTTCCGATTGTGGTGGACGCACAGACACATCAGGAACTGCTCGACCTGACCGAGGAAGCCTCACAGGCTGAGGTCAATGTCGATCTCGCCTCGCAAACCGTGACCCTGCCCGGCGGCAAAGAAGTATCTTTCCCGATTGACGGCTTCTCGAAAACTTGCCTGCTCAACGGCGTGGACGAGTTGGGGTATTTGTTGGGCTTTGAAAAACAGATTGCGGAATATGAAATTAGAGTTGGGAGTTAGAGTTAGACGTCTGACTCTAATCTCCAATCTCTAATCTCCAATTTCTAACATGCACATCCAAATCTACGACACCACCCTCCGCGATGGGACTCAACGCGAAGGGATCTCGCTCTCATGCGAGGACAAACTTAAGATCGCCTGCAAGTTGGACGAGCTGGGGGTGGAGTTCATCGAGGGCGGCTGGCCCGGCTCGAATCCCAAGGACGCCGAGTTTTTTCAGCGGGCGCAGGATTTGAAGTTGAAACACGCCACCGTCACTGCCTTTGGCGCTACCTGCCGTGTGGGCAGTGACCCGGCCGATGATCCCAACATCAAAGCCATGCTCGATTCGAACACCAGCGTTTGCACCGTGGTCGGCAAAACCTCGATGTTGCACGTCACCGAAGTTCTGCAAACCACGCCTGCTGAGAATCTACGCATTATTGAGGAGAGCATTCGCTATCTTATCGAGCAGGGGCGGCGGGTGATTTACGACGCTGAGCATTTCTTCGACGGCTACAAACTGGATCGGGCCTATGCGCTGGAGACGCTGCGGGCCGCCTCGCGCGGCGGGGCCGAGATCGTAGTCTTGTGCGACACCAACGGCGGCGCGATGCCGTGGGAGATCGCCGACATCGTGCGGGCGGTGAAACGGGATCGCGGCGGCCTGCTCGGCATCCACATCCACAACG
>Ga0247727_10002937_pt1 | contig 38367 bp, 34 predicted proteins | sample WisWelCaveWW1625_FD_202498 | JGI IMG/M metagenome (GOLD analysis project Ga0247727, IMG submission 202498) | Biofilm microbial communities from Wishing Well Cave, Virginia, United States - WW16-25 | ecosystem: Environmental > Aquatic > Deep subsurface > Groundwater > Cave microbial mat | place...
CGCTCATGAGTCGGAATCTCGCCATCGCGGGGCTCAGAGTCCGATAAAAATCAAAGAACAATATGAAATCAAATTCGAAATCTTTGGCCGCATACTTGAAATTAGTTTTTCAGCAGCCCCTACTTAATTCTGACGGCCATCAAGGTCACATCGTCTGTGAAGCGGCCGGCAAACTGTCGCGCTGTGGAGAGCAGACCTTTGACCATAGCTTCCGGTGACTGCCGCATGTTGTTCTGCACATAATTGCGCAACCGTTCCTCGCCAAATTGTTCACCATTGGAACCGGCTTCCACGAGGCCATCGGTGTAAAACAGCAGCACATCTCCGGCGGCAATTTGAATGGATTGCGAACCGAAGCGCGGATCGGCCGTCAATCCCAGCGCCGGACCGGTTGGAGCCAACCATTTGACCGATTTGCTCGAGGCCTGCCACCACAACGGCGGGTGATGTCCGGCATTGCAATACATCAACGTTTTACTGCGGACATCGATGGCTCCCAAAAAAATGGAAATGAATTTAATTAAATTCAGATTGCGGCGAAAGAGCCGGTTGAGGCGCTCAGCCAGGCAATCCAACGTTTCTGCCTCCGGCCCAAGGATGCGCAAAGAAGCTTGTAGATTAGCCATCAACATGCTGGCGGGCAAACCTTTGTCCATCACATCGGCGATGGCGATACCCTGGGTGTGATCGCGGCAATCAAAAAAGTCATAATAATCGCCGCCAACGATGCGCGCCGATTCGGTGTGGGCAGCAATCTCGATGCCCGGCAGACTCGGTGTTTTGCACGGCAGCAGATCGCGATGAACTTGCGAAACCAATTCCAGCTCTCGCTGTAAAGTACGCATTTGCTCTTCCGAGTAATGGCTCAAACACATGCTCGAGGTGAAATCGTATTCCAGCAGCTCGGTATTCACGTCGTCGCCGCAAACGGTGCATTTGCCGAAATCACCGTGTTCGATGTTTTCCAGCGCGATTTTCAATTCCGAAATCATTTGCAGCACTTTGCTTTCGTCTTCGCCGTCCAAATGAACATTTTTGCGATCGGGTTCGGACTCCAGCCATTGCAGAAGCGTGTCGCGATTGTCATTCAAAGCGCGGCGGAAGCGATCTAAAGTTTGTCCATCCATTTTGAACCTCTATGTTATTCAACGAAATATAGTCGAATGAAGGCCTGAAATCAATCCAAATGTTGCTGTGATTACGATGCAATTTTACGTCTAGCATAGCAAAAAGTTTGAAACAGGCGCCCGGGTGTAGAGACACAAAATTTTGTGTCTCTACAAACGTAAAACGTTGGATGATTCTCGTGAATTAAGAAGGCTTTTTTCTGACGAGATCGGCGACCCAGAATGGGCTATAATAAATGAAGAAGATGATGAAACTCGCCGGGACGAGACTCAATAGATACCACGGCCATGGCCCGAGATAATCGAACAAAGTTGCGTTGGTTGGTTTCGCGCAGAGGTAGAGATAATTGGTTCCCAACAGCCAATTCACAGGCGCGACGAGGACCGCATAAATGGCAGTCGCGACAAATGCTCGCCAGATGGATTTGAGAGTGGGGCGATAGTTGAACACCCGTGTCGCAAAAATAATGCAGACGATGATCATGCCGTGGGTGAAAAAATAAAAATAGAAATCAACGTGAGGGAAACCATTGCGCAACTCCGGGGTCAGTACCGCCAGCGCGGTTCCGCCCAGAGCCCAGAAGTAATTGATTTCGTACAAAAGATAGCTGCGGTTGATGAGGAGCACGCCAGTGAGAATGCCGGCGATATCGCACAAATGCAGGGGTAAATCATTTTGCCAGGATCCAAACGACGCGAGTCGAAAGAACGGCTCAAGTAGCTTGCTCAATAATAAGAGAACACCGAGGCTGATCGACACGATTCGCGTCACCGTCGCGGAGGTGTGTCTTTTGATCAGGGATGGCAAAAAAACGCCCAGCGCCAAAATGATGAGTAGTACCACAATGTGGGATGTGCTGTACGCGACAAACGGGGGCATGAGGCCTTTACAGAAATTAGCGAATCTATTGGTATATTAATTCGGAAACCTTTTCGGTGGTGGAAACGACTTGGATGAGCAATGGAGCGCTGGAGAAATGAAGCACTGGAGACCTCCCCCCTAACCCCCTCCTTAAAAACAGGAGGGGGAAACACTCGTTCTCACCTTTCACTTTCCCAATCTAACAATCCACTACTCCAACACTCCAATAGCCCATCACTCCATCCAGAGTTACCCTTCGCTGGTCATAATAAACAGCGGTTGTCTCATGAACGACTCGTACTTGGGCCGCAGGCGATCGACGTTGTAGTACTTTTCCACATCGACGATTTTCTTGCGCCCCACCACCACATCGATTGGCACGTTGTCATAGCAACCGTTGCGCAGACTGATGAGCCGCCCGGAAGTTTTCGACAACACCAAATCCAGCGCGAGGTTTCCGAATGCCATGGGCACAACTGAGTCGATGGCGTCGGGGTCGCCGCAGCGCACGAGATAGCCCAGCCGCTGGTTGAGGATGTTGACACCCTTGCCATCATTGAATTTGCCGGAGATATCTTTGAGCAGCGCGCCCACCTTATCGCCGATGCCGCCCAACTTGCGGTGCCCATACTGATCTTTTTCTTCGCTTTCGAAATGCATGCCCGCATCTTCTTTCATTTGCGCGCCTTCGGATACGAGCACGACCGCGTAATTACTGGGATGGTGTTGGCGATCGTCGACGAGCAGCTCGGTGAGCCGCTCGATACTAAACTGATGTTCCGGGATCACGCAGCGGTCGGCGGCGCCGGCCATGGTCGGCAGCATGGCGGTGAAACCGGCGTAGCGCCCGAAGACTTCGATCACCAGCAGCCGCTCGTGGGAGCCGGCGGTGGTGCGCAGCTTGTGGGTCAGCTCGATGGTGCGCGTGACACAGGTGCTGAAGCCGATGCAGTAGTCGGTGCCCGGAACGTCGTTGTCCATAGTTTTGGGAATGCCAACGACCTTAATTCCTTCTTTATGCAATCGCTGGCCGTAACTGAGAGTGTCGTCGCCGCCGATCGGGATCAAATAATCGATTCCCAAAAACTCGAGATTTTTGAGCACGTCCTCCGTGACATCGTTGACGTCAGCTTTATATTTGTCTCGCAAATGCAGGGGCATAATGCTTTTGGGCAGATGGCTCGGCCGGGTGCGCGAGGTATGCAGAAATGTTCCGCCGGTGCGCCCGGCGCGATCGACGATGTCCTCGGTCAGAGCCTGAACGTGAGCGCTGTTGTCGGCTTTTTTATCCGGTACCATGTCCACCAAACCCGCCCAACCTCGTCGGATGCCTATCACGCGATAGCCCTCCCGCAGGGCGCGAAAAGTGACGGCGCGAATGGCCGGATTCAAACCCGGGACGTCGCCGCCGCCGGTCAAAATTCCAATCGTTCCTTTGTGTGCCATCGGTTTCAAGCTCCTTCAAAATTCATAAATTCAATGGTAAGAAAATAAAAAGAATTGGTTCAAGTGCAAGAAAAATATTGTGTCAAAGTTGATTTGTGAAAATAGTACGGGAATGAAACAGCAGATGCGGAAGTGGGAAGTAAAAAACCGGCCGGAAATTGCTTCCGGCCTGTGAGTGGATTTGAACTCAGTTTACTTAAAATCTGCCGATGCCAAGTCCACGGTGATCATAAACCCGTTGCTGTCTTTGAATTCGAACGGCTTATCGCCGGCGCGATAGGCGTGAAGTTCATTCGGCATCAGCACAAAACCGTCATTACGTGAGGCGCCCCAATATCTGAGATTTTTGATCACTGTCGGCTCCTTTGTCATCGCTGAAGGATTGTGCATGAGGTTGATCTCGGCAATCTTGCCATCTTCAAGCTTGGCAACGGCGTGTTCTGTGGTAGCCTCCCAACTAATGGGCGCATCCTGCCCGACACTGAATGCGTTCCATTTCACCGGAAAAAGGTGCTTGCCTACGATGGTTGCAATCGCATCGCGCTGTTCTTTAGTAACGCTGGGATCGAAGGTGATCACCGCCCAGTCCATTTGCCCGGCTGAGAAGTCGCCGCCCAGGTCGCCAGCAATCCAGAATTTTGCGCCATCGAGCTTGGCACTGCCGAACTGGCCCTTGTTCACTTTGTAGCCCATGTTAAAGCGACAGAAGTGTTCCGCTTCACCGTGACCGCCGTGTCCACTGTGCGCCGCCGGCTTGGTGCTGAAATAGCACTGACAGAACATGGGGCAACTGCACGCCTCGATGGCGGTGGCGTTGAAAGACCAATCCGGCGTCGTTGTCGTCTGCGCTACAGCCGGATGTACAGCAACTAAAAGTCCCCCGAGTAAAACAACCATTGAGAGAATGAATTTGATTCTCATCATACCTCCTCTGGTTAATTATTAATAATAAGTGAGCGAATTGAAGGTCAGTGAAAAACGATGACTAATACAGCGAAATCAAATCGAGGTGTTTAACGCGGAGATGATTTCCAAAGTCACAAAACAAAAATAAAATAACCAGCCAAAAAAGCAAGGGAAAATTTTTTATAAGCCAATGAGCGCCGCGCCAATCACCCCGGCGGAATCTCCCAATTTATTTTTCACAATGGGGGTTTCAAACGAATCGCTGAACACGCATTTGGCGATTTCGCGGACGCCCTCGGTGTAAAGCTCATCGATGTTGGAGAGACCACCGCCTAAGACTATCATATCCGGATCGAGAATGTTGATCAAATTACCCAGAGCGCGCCCGAAATTTTTGAAGAAAGCTTGCATAAAACCAAATGCCGGTTCTCGCTTTTCTCGATACAAGCCCACCACCTTCGTCAGCGGCAATTTTTTTCCGAATTGACTTTCATAAAGTTTTTCCAATCCGCCGCCGCTGATGAGCGCTTCAGCGCAGCCGCGGCTGCCGCACCAGCACAGCGGGCCGTTGACATCGATGGAATGATGCCCCCACTCTCCGGCAATGGCCTGCGGCCCGGTGATCAGCTCACCTTTATATACAATCCCGCCGCCGCAGCCAGTGCCCATGATCACGCCGAATACGAGCGTCTTTCCCACACCGGTGCCGGCCAGAGCTTCAGCCATCGCGAAACAGTTGGCGTCATTCTCGATATTGATCTTGTGATTAAGCAGACGCTCGAGATCCGCCTGCAGCGGTTTCTCGTTCAAACAAAGGGTGTTGGAGTTTTTTAAAAGTCCGGTGCGGCGGGAGATGGCACCGGGCGTGCCGATTCCGAAAGTATGCTCGGCGCTTTTCAGCTTTGCGGTCAGGGCGTCGTACAATTGCTTGATGTTGCCGAGAATATGCTCGTAACCTTTCTCTTGCTCCGTCGCGATTCGTTGGCGAAACATCTCATTATATTTGGCATCCAGCACGATGCCCTCGATTTTGGTGCCGCCTAAATCAATTCCAATTCGATACATGTTGAATGCAGATTATTTCAACTTTACCAAACTTTTGAAGTTTGGTAAAGTTTGAGTCCTCTATTTGACACGATTAATTCCATTCAACGCTGCCACGCGATACGCTTCCGCCATTTCTTGCCAGCTTTGGCTTGCCTGCATCGCCGCGCCTTCACCGCCAGGTCCGCTGCCGATGACGATGATGTCGTAGTGGGTTTCAACTTGTTGCTTATTTCAAAGGTGGGAAAAACGAATAGAGAAAAAGAATCTTTTACTCACCGGCGGCGGAATATTCACGTTTAATTTTTTTAGACAGCATCGAAGCAATTTCTTCAATTGAATGATCCTTAACGCTTATTCCGTGAACGTTCGAAAACAATGGCGGTAACAACTTTGGATCAAGCTTCTGGGTAAAGATTGGGAAAATGGGGTTTTTGCGAGTGAGAGCGACCCCCATTTCAAAATTCGTCCATTGCGATTTCAAATACTCGGGCGAGAGCAACAAAATGAAATAGTCGCTTTGTTCCAACGCCTTTTCTATTCCACGAAGGAAAGAATCGCCAATTCTCAATTTACCTTTGTCATACCAAACCTTTAACCCCCGTTTCTCCAACGCATTGACTAATTGATTTGCGGTGTGTGAATCTTTTTGGGAGTAAGATAAAAATATTTGATGTTCATTTTTTCGTTTTCTCATCTTTTTGCCTCGACTTTTTTTATTCTCCCCTTCAACTGCGCGAAGTAGCTACCAATGTTATTCAGTTCAAGAAGGTCAATGCGTTTCAGTAAAGCAGGAGTTCCATCCTGAGTTACGAGTTCGTTGGCGCTCAACCCATGTAATATTCCAATGATTCTTTTGCCCTGTCCCCACAACGCACCAATTTCCAGCCAAATGTATGGGCGCTTTATTGCCCAAGGTGTCAGCAAAACCAGCAGTTCGTCTGATGATCGAGCTGCCGCTAAAATTCTCTCTTCAAAGTCATCACCATATTCGATTCTGCCTCATCCAGGAAAGTTGAAGCGCCACACTCCTCCAGATGACGCGAAATCTGTTTTGCCACCCAAGTGTCAGTAGAAGAATGGGAAATGAATACTTGATACGCTTTGATTCTTTTACCCTCTCATTCAACCGAACAAAATATAAAAAAACTTCATTTGAATACCAATGGAAATTTTGATTACTTGTGAAAGTGGTGATCTTTCTTCCACACTAAACAACCATAGATCACGATATTAATCACAATCACCAGCATCCCCAAAACCACCTGTACCCCACGAGTCAGTCCTTGGAGGTAAAGAATCGGCATAATATAATGATTGACGAAATCGCCCGGGTAGTCTCTGGCTCCGCCCTGGCGTCGCAGCCAATTTTCTAGCGGCGTCAGCGGACAAATCCAACCGGCGAATTCAATTAGCGCTCCCCAGATGGCCGCCGGCAAATGCAGAAAAATAGCCTTCCGCCATTTGAGCGCGAATAGTCCTCCCCCCACTACAAAGATCACAAAGGCGAAATGGATAATCACCACCAGATCGGCGAGAATTTGAAACAGCATGTTTGATTATCCGGGATAACACTCTTCGCACGGACACATTTCCCGCAGACTCTCCCAACGATAAATGCCGCTATCGTGGCCGTCGCCCCAAACGATCTGCACGGCATAGTTGCCCATTTCGTGGAGGTCAGTGATAGTCCAAGTTCGGGACGGTGGAATCTTAAAGATGGCTGGGTCGACTGGGCGGCCCATCTGCTCGTGGCCGCCGGCGCATACTGCGCAAGGACACGACATCCGCAAGCCTTCCAATGGATAGACCGAACGATGCTCATCGCCCCAGAGAATCGTTAACGTCTGCTCGGCGGTATTGACTTCAACTTCTTTTGCGAAAAATTTGTTATCCATCGCGGCTATATCTTTCGTGGTTAAGATGCCTTATAATAAAATGTTTTTATGAACAAATGCAACCCAAACCACTTTTAATGAATAACGAGTCTAAGCATGTTGACCCGGCCGTCGCTTTATGCTCCGACTCTGTCCCAATGATGAAACCCGAACTCTGTACTACAAGTCTGTAAAACCTTGTTGTACATATTGTAGTTGTGGTGAAACCACAACACCTGTTGTTGGCATTCCACCGTTTTAATGCACAACCCGCCCTACTCAAGCCCGAAATTTGAAGAACCACGCTGGCCCAAAATTTGAGCGCTGCAATCAAATCATTGAATTATTTCGCATTTATTTTAAATTGTAGCCGACAAAATTATTATGCAGTCAAACCCCCTTCACAATCGATTAGAGATTCCGTCCAAGCTGATGCGCTCACGAATCCGAGAATGGACGCTTGCGTTGCTTAAACTTGCAGCGATTCTTGCGGCTTTATTTTTAGCACCGCCAACCCAAAACGCGTGGGGCCAAACTCCCGATTCCACGCGCCAATTGATTCTCGAAAAAATCGAAATCGTTGGCAACACCAAGACCAAACCGGATATCATCTTACAACAGCTCACCGTTCGGCGCGGGGATGTCATCACCCCCGAAGTGATTGCTGAAAATGCCCGCCGGCTCGATCACACCAACTTTTTTAAAGATGTAGAATTTTACACCCGTCCCGGTTCCGAAACCGGCAAGATCGTGCTGGTGGTGGAGGTTAAAGAGCGGCGCTGGCCCTACTACCAATTCGAGGGCGGCTTCAGCGATCTCAATGGCTGGTTCTTCGTGCCGGCCAGCCTCCGTTTCGATAACTTCTCCGGCGACGGCGAGCTCATCGGTTTGCGCTGGGTGCTCGGCGACCACGTCAGCAAACTGGCGCTGGGATACCGCAGAACTATCGACGCCGTCTCCCTCGATATCGAGCTCTTTGGGGGCAACCAGCAATTCGTTCACTATTTCGGCGCCGATCGCAGGGAACAAGACGTTGGCTTTGGCGGCGCCCGTTTTGAGCTGCGCGGTAGAAGGGGTCGCTTGAAAAATTTCTTCTATTCCTATCGCATCGGTTCCTATAACCCCGAAGACTTAGTCACGCTAACCGAAACCGATTCGACAGTGAACCTGCTGCCCCCGGAATTAGCAAAGGATTTGGACAAAACCACCATTGGCGCGATCGCCGTTGGGATCACCACCGATTCCCGCGACAATCCTGTCTTCCCCTTGAATGGATTTTGGGGCGCGCTCATTGCAGAAATCGCCAACAAGCAATTCGGCAGCGACCGCGGGTTTGGCAAAATTACCATCGACGCCCGTTTTTACAAACAAGTCTTACACCATCAAGTCTTGGCGCTGCATCTTAAAGGCGGATACGCCGGCGCCAACACGCCGTTTTACGAGCGCTTCTATTTAGGCGGCGCCAATTCCCTGCGCGGCTACGACGACCGACGGCTCACGCCGCTTGGCTGGGGCACGAAACATTTTCTCGCCAGCGCTGAATTCCGCTTTCCGTTATCGGACAAAAATTTTCCAAATCACAAATCTTCCGGCGCGTTGTTTTTCGATGCCGGTGGAATTTGGGCGCCCGGACAAGATCCGAAACTTGACGACCTCTTTGCCGCCGCTGGTTTCGGCTTCCGGGTGAAACTGCCCGTGCTGGGCACCACGCGCTTCGATTTTTCGTTCCCGTTGAACAATGTCGATAACAGTGATTTCAAATTCACCGTTTCTTTAGGGCAGACGTTTTGAGAGCTATTGCAACAAACGCCATTTTGTCTTTTTTACTTATGACCACCGTCATCGCGGGCGCCGGTGAAGGCGACGCGATCCGCGTTGAAAGCATCACGCCACGGCTTTTGAACAATCAACTCGTGGTGTCGGCAAAATTCGAAAATTTATTTTCCAACAAAATCGTCGGCACCATTCAAAGCGGCCTGCCCTCAATTATACAAATTGAAATCAAGCTGAGAGATAACGTCGCCAGACAGTTGGCGCAGCGCCTGTTTGTGCGCTCGATTTCTTACAACGTCTGGGAAAACCGTTACACGATTCGAGGTGACAGCACACACTCATACAGCAATCTTGAGGCAGTTAAAAATGCCAGCAGTCGAATCGACAGCGTCGTTATTGGCCCGGCGGAACAATTGCGAACCGCCGCCAGCTATCAGTTGCAGGTGCGTGTGGCGATCATCCCCATCTCATCGATTCAGAGCAAGAAAGTCACCGACTGGCTGCTCGATCCCAATCAAACTGAAGAACCAATCGCCTCCGACGATCGCGCCGGCGGATTCAAGCTCAATTTGAGCAATCTGATTTCATATTTTGTAGGCGAGAGAAAACAGTCGCAATACAGCTCCGACTGGCACTCGTCGCCAGCATTTCGCATCGAAGATTTGAAATGACGATCCGGACCAAATTGATCGCAACTCTGCTGCTGATCGCGCTGCTCCCGATCGCGCCGATTTATTTTCTGGTGAAGGGCCTGCTGCACAAAAGCCAGGATATCGGATTCAACCAAAATGTGGAATTGGCGCTCGAACACGCGACAGAAATTTCGCGCGAGTTGTATTCCACTTACAAAAACGAGACGCTGGATTTTACCCGCCAGTTGGCGGAAAGTGAAATTGTTTCTAAACTCATTCTCGACAAAGCCAATGATGCTTCCAAAAATCTGCAGGCGCTCTCCTTCATGAAGCAGTGCAAAGTAGATGTGTTCGATCAAAGCGGCGACCTAGTTTTCAGTTTCAGCGACGCCCCCGACCACTCGTTTCCACCACTATATCAGGCCACGCTGAAATCTTTGCGCGACAAACCGGAAGCCGATTTCATCACCATCGGCGACGATCCCGGACACATTCTCGTCTTCGCCCCAATTCCGCAAAGCAATTCTCGGCGCGGATTCGTAATCGTCACTCGCGTCATCGACGAAAAATTTGCCCGAGGTTTTCAGCAGGTAGTCACCGTCAATCAAATGTTCAAAACTCTCGGCTTTCTCGAAGAAGAGGTCGCGCGGGGATTTCTGCTTTCCTTCTTTGCGATTTACGCGCCCATCGCTGCGCTGTCGATTGGACTCGGCGTTTACTTTTCTCGCAAAATTACCACACCACTTCTCTTACTGGTGAACGGCACCAAGAAAGTCGCCGAAGGAAATTGGGACCATCGGGTGGCGGTGACATCGAACGATGAAGTGGGCGAGTTGGTGGCAGCATTCAATAACATGATTGCCACGTTGAAAGAAAAACAAGATCAGGTGATCGCATTGGAGAAGATGGCGGTGTGGCGGGAAATCGCGCGCGTGCTGGCGCACGAAATCAAAAATCCGTTGACGCCGATCCAGCTCACGGTGCAGCAGATGAAAGACAAATACAGCGGCAATGACGAAGCTTATCGCAAGCTACTCGTCGAGTGCAATGAAATTGTGAGCGATGAAATCGAAAGCCTGCGCACGCTGGTGCGTGAGTTTTCAGAATTTGCACGCATGCCGAAACTCAATCTCGCGCTGGGAAATCTCAACGAGTTGGTGGAGGAAGTCAGCAAGCTCTACGCCAATCGCCATCTGCAAATTGCAATCGATTTGTCGCTGCCCGAATTCAATTTTGATTATGAAAAAATGCGGCGGGTGTTGATCAACTTGATTGAAAACGGCATAGATAGCATGAAAGAAAAAGTCGGCGGTCTATTGCAAATTCAAACAAAAAATGAAAATGGCTTCGCGGCGCTACAGGTGACTGACGAAGGCAGCGGCATCCCGCCCGAATTGCAAAGCAAAATTTTCGAACCCTATTTTTCCACCAAGAAAACCGGCATGGGCTTGGGGCTGGCGATTGTGAAAAGGATCGTCGATGAACACGGCGGTCGCATCTCGCTGAACAGTGAAGAAGGCAAGGGTACGACATTTTTCATCCATTTGCCGTTTGTAATTTAAGTCACTGAGTCATTGGTCATTAGTCATTGGGAAAGGGTGGTGAGAATGAGATTAGATGAACTTCAAGTTTACCAACTCGCGATGGACATCGCCGAGCGAATTTGGAACATCGTTGTCCAATGGGACTACTTTGGCAAAGATACAGTTGGAAAACAGTTGGTCAAGGCAGCTGACTCTGTAGCTGCCAATTTGAGTGAAGGATTTGGCAGATTCCATTACAAAGAGAATAAGCAATTCTGTTATTTCAGTCGTGGCTCGCTCTATGAAACCAAAACCTGGATCATCAAAGCCTGGAATCGCAAATTAGTTAAAGACGAAGATTATCAAACTTTTCGGAAGGATTTGGAAATCATCGCGATAAAACTAAATAGTTACATCAAATCAATTGGGAAATCATGAATTGACCACTGACCACTGACTAATGACTAATGACTCTTTGTTAGTAAGCAACCGTTAAGACTCAAGGACTTTTAGAGAATGAACTCATCAAACATTTTAATCGTCGATGACGAAAAAAACATCCGCCGCTCGCTGGAAATGATTTGCAGCGGCGAAGGCTACGGCGTCAAAACCGCGGCTGACGGCGATGAAGCTTTGAAACACCTCGACGCTGGCGGCATCGATCTCGTGCTGCTGGATATCGTCATGCCGAAGACCGACGGCCTGCAGCTTCTCAAGCAACTTCATGCCGATTATCCCGAGGTGACGGTGATCATGATCTCCGGCCAAGCCACCGTGCAGAATGCCGTTACTGCCACCAAAGAGGGGGCGTACGATTTCATCGAGAAGCCGATCTCCAAAGAGAAGCTGCTGATCGCCATCGAGAATGCTTTGAAGAATCGGCGCTTGCAGCGTGAAAATTTAGAGCTGCGCCAGCAAGTTGCGGGCAAATACGAAATGATCGGCGAAAGCCGGGCGATGAAAGAGGTGCTCGATCAGATTTCCAGAGTTGCGCCGACCAATGGCCGCGTGCTGATTTTCGGGGAGAGTGGCACCGGCAAAGAATTGATCGCCCGCGCCATTCACGAAAACAGTTCGCGCAAAAATGGCGCCTTTATCAAAGTTAACTGTGCAGCGATTCCGGAGGAGCTGATCGAAAGCGAGTTGTTTGGCAGCGAAAAGGGCGCATACACCGGCGCCCACCAAACCCGCGACGGCAAGTTCACTTTGGCCGATGGCGGCACGCTGTTTTTGGATGAAGTCGGCGACATGAGTTTAAAAGTGCAGGCGAAAGTTCTGCGCGTTTTGCAGGAGGGTGAGTTTGAAAAAGTCGGCGGCCATAAAACCGAGAAGGTCGATGTGCGGGTGCTGGCCGCCACTAACAAAGATTTAGACCAAGAAGTGAAGGCAGGCCGTTTCCGGGAAGACCTGCTCTTTCGTTTGAACGTAGTGCCGCTGTTTTCACCTCCGCTGCGCCGGCGAAAGGATGATCTACCACTGCTCATCGAACATTTCATCGAAAGCTACAGCCACGAGAATGGCTATCGTAAGAAACAACTGACCGCCGCGGCGATGGAAACCTTGCGCGCCTACGACTGGCCGGGCAACATCCGCGAGCTACGCAACGTGGTGGAACGACTGATGATCATGACCAGCGCGGACACAATTGATGTGGATGATCTGCCAACGAACATTCAGAGTCCAACGGCACAGACGGCTCTCAAAATCGAAGCGGGGATGACGTTGAAGGAGATGAAAGATAGTTTGGAGCGCGAGTACATTATTTCGGTTCTAAAACGCACGAAATGGAACATCAGTCAGGCGGCGAAGGAACTGGACATCGACCGGACGAATCTGCATAAGAAGATTAAGTATTTTGGGTTGTCGGAGGGGTCAACAGGATCGAGATAATACTTCGCCCTATAGCTTTCTGGCAATGAACCTCAATTCAGTTGAAATGCCCAGTGAACGTAACGCATACTGAAGGCTTGCCATGACACCCCGATAGTGCCCACCGCCAAACTTTACCACTCGCGTAATGTTCACGAACCCCGCTTGTTGTAATAATCTTTCCAAAGTGCTTAAAGAAAAAAATTGCAAATGAGTGCGATTGCCATAACAAAGGCTTTTTGCTCTGTCTCTCCGCAGTTCCTGAAAAGAGAAACGATTGGGGACAGTAATTAGAAAAGCGCCGTTTCTGGCCAGGAGTCGATTTGCCTGCTTACAGACCCCGAGCGGATCAAGGACATGCTCCAAACACTGAAGACATGTAATCGCGTCGAGGGCAGAATCTAACTTAATCAGATCTTCGGCTGCCCCGTCTAACAAATGCAATTTTGGGATGCGTTTTTGCAAGTTCTCTTTTGCTTCAGAGGATGATTCCACAGCATAGAGTTTGGTCTGAGGATTTTTCAGTGAGTATTTGAGAAGAAAACCTCCTGAGCCCGCGCCAATGTCTAAAAGGGTGGTAATGGGAATGTTAAGGCGGGACAGGTCGGAAACAAGATCATCCCAGATGAAACCATCCGACTCTATCAATACATCTATTCTTGGATCATCGGGAGATGAGTAATAATCTTCTTTATAGGCACGCGACAGTATCTCCTCATCAAAGCGGGAAGTAAACACAAGAGAACAGGAAGTGCATTTGCTTATTTGTCGAGTATCTAGAGTAGTAAAGTAACCGATAGTTGTTGATTGACAAAGCGGACAATGGTTTCTTGTCGTCATGTTACCACAATTCGATTTCTATTAATCTAATGGTGAATTTCAATTTCATGCCCTACCATCGAATCCCCATCAAATAGAAAGCGCCCCTCAAATTTTTTCCCGGCTAGCATCAATGGAATCCAATGGCGGTCGTCGGCCCACATGCGGTCGTAGGGGATTTGGTCGAGGGGCGTCCAGATGGGCAGGGCCTCGTCGGTTTCCTGCGGCTTGCCATCGCAGTCGCTGGCGCGAAATACTTCGCAATGAATTGTCAAACCATCCACAAATTGGAACGAGAGCGCTCCGCAATGCCGTACGTCCGTTGGGGTGACGCGCACTTCCTCCTGCACTTCACGAACCGCCGCCTGCAGCGGAGTCTCGCCGTCATCGATGCGTCCGCCAGGGCCGTTGATTTTGCCCGCACCTAATCCGCGCTTTTTGTGAATCAGCAAAACGTGGCCATCTCGAATCACGAATAGGAGTGTAGCCCGTTGTTGCGGGCGCCAGTTCGCCCAATCGATGTCTTCCAAACGATTCATATCCGATTTCTATCCTTATCGAAGAATGTATGGGCTGTCCAAAAGTACCAAGCGGGCTGTCATTCTGAGGCGCTTTCTGCCGAAGAATCTCCTCATTTGAGCACACTCAAGGAGATTCTTCGCTGCGCTCAGAATGACATTTACTTCTTTGGACAGCCCTATATCAAAACGGGCCTATTGTTTCCACTTGATATTGCAGCCGATGCTCGGCTTTTGATCCAGGCTTACCGGTTTGCCGCTCAGCAAACTTTCGAGGGCGGCGCGCACGTCTTTTCCGGTAACCGGGACGTCGCTGCCGGGACGCGAGTCATCCAACTGGCCGCGATACGCGAGTTTCAGGTTTTTGTCAAAAACATAGATGTCCGGGGTGCAGGCGGCATCGTAGGCCCGCGCCACTTCCTGGCTTTCGTCAAATAAATAAGGAAACGGATATCCGAGTTGCTTCGCAACATCCTTCATTTTCTCCGGCGCGTCATCCGGATATTGCGCAACGTCATTGGAGCTAATGGCGATGAACGACACGCCTTTGAGCAGATAATCATTCGCTACGCGCACCAGCTCGTGATTCACATGCTTCACATACGGGCAGTGATTGCAAATAAACATGATCACCGTGGTTTTCTTCGATTTTACATCGCGCAGACTCAACGCTTTCCCGGAAATGGTATCGGGCAACGTGAAGTCGGGCGCCTTGGTGCCGAGCGGGATCATTTTCGACGGAGTTGCGGCCATGTTTCCTCCTTTATGATGTAGACCAAAAACACTAACCACGAATTTCACGAATTACACGAATAATTCTGCCCTCAATTCTGAAACGGGATGATTCCTGCAATAAATGTTTTAATTAGTGTTCATTCGTGTAATTCGTGGTTTCAAAATTAGATGTTCGATCGCGACTGGCAGCCATCGACGTTGATGCAGGCGCCGCTCACCCAACTGGCGCGCTCGGAGGCGAGGAATACCACCACGTCGGCGATTTCCTCCGGCGTGCCAAAGCGGCCAAAGGGCAAATCACTTTTGACGAACACAGCGATGCCCTCGGGATCGGCTTTTTGCTTGCGATCCCAGCCGCCGCCCGGAAAAAGAATCGATCCCGGAGCGACAGAGTTAACGCGAATGTTGTCGCGCGCCTGCTCCTGCGCCAGGGATTTGGCGAGGGCGATCTCCGCAGCTTTGCCGGCGTTATAGGTGATGTGCCCGCCGCTTTCTCTTCCAAAAATGGAAGAGATCATGATGATGACTCCGCACCCATGTTTCTTCATCGTTGGAATCACCAGCCGGCTCATGCGCGCGGCGGAGATGGCGTTGAGGTCGAGCATGTCGTGCCACTCCTGATCGGAAATGTCCAGCGTGGGAGTTCTGCGGCTGCCGCCGACATTGTTGATCAACACGTCGATGCGGCCGAAATGTCCGATGGTGGCGTTGACAAATGCTTCGGCATCCGCGCCGTTGGTCACGTCGGCAGTTTGCGAGAAAATCTCAGTGCCCTGTTTTCGGATCTCGTCTGCGGTCGCTTGCAAAGTTTCCGGCGTTCGTCCGCAGATACTTAAGCCCGCCCCTTCCGCTGCAAATCCCATCGCGATCGCTTTGCCAATGCCGCGGCTGGCGCCGGTGATCATCACGACTTTGTTTTTCAGTTTTAGATCCATAATATTTCACCACGGATATTCCATGGCGCGGCAAAGCCGCAACCAACTAAACCGCAAAGCTCGCTAAGAAAACGCAGAGAGCGCAAAGGAAAAGACTTATTTTTTGTTAGCGGTCATTTGCGCCAGCTTTGCGTTGAGAAACTTTGCTAAAAAAGCAATGTTTTACAAACTTGTAGTATGAATTAGCGCAGCCAAATTTTTTGCAAAATATAAAATTGTGAGTTGAGAAACAAGTCCAAAAATTTGAGGGAATATTAAAAATTATGATAGCCACAGGCTTTAGACTGCGGCAACCGCATCAATAGTGGGCAAATTTAAAATGCGAAGAATTATGGAGGAATGTTACGCTTGCTTTTGCAGAATGAGAGAGTTAATTTACCATGAATCAAGTTGAAGGAGAGCCAGCCATGTTATGCGAACATTTGGAACAACTGCATGATTTCATCAAAGAACATGAAATCGAGATCGGGGGAATGGACATGCTGCGGATAGTTTGCAAGAAATGCCAGGTTCAGCACGAGTGTCCGGAAATCTCGTCAGAGTACTGGCAGGTGGAATCACAAGTAATCAAACCTTCTGAAATATCATCTTCGAAGAAAGGCACAAAATAAATGCCCTGGTTTTATCTGCTAATCGCTGGCCTGTTGGAAATCGCCTGGGCCATCGGTCTGAAATACACCGAGGGATTCTCCCGTTTCTGGCCGAGTGTGACAACCATCGTTGCAATGGTCTGCAGTTTCTACTTTCTCTCACAGGCTCTCAAAACCATTCCCATCGGCACCGGCTATGCCGTGTGGACCGGCATTGGCGCGTCGGGCACGGCGATACTGGGGATAATTCTGTTTAATGAGCCGCGCGAATTTCTGCGCATTCTCTGCATCGCTCTGATTGTAATTGGAATCGTTGGACTGAAATTCGCCGCTACGGAATAACCTTTCCGAAAAGCTTCTTTGACCCGTTGAGTTTTGGAATACCTGCTGGCAATAATGGCGCGCGTCCAGACTTTTTAACACTGGCGGCAATTCTGCCACTTGCGGCAAATAACGCGGTCGGCTGGCGGCCCGCAGTAGAACCCGTTTTGCCAACAGAAATAATTTGTTCACCATTTGCAAAAACGGCATACGCCGTTCCCATGTCCAAAAACTTTAGAGCCGGTGGCGGCGTGCGAACAGGAAGTAAAATTGTGATTCGGTATGTGGCGTACCCAATGCCGGGGAGAAACCAGCCAGCTGAGATGGTATCCATTCCAAGAACGCGGCACCTCGCGTACGGTTTTTTATTTCCCTTAGTACCCCATTTCAGAATTATTAGTAGGGTTCGGTTGCCTTCATGGTGAGCGGAGTCGAACCATGAAGCTTCACCCTTCGACCTCGCTCAGGGTGAAGAAACCCTACACCTATTTTCGAAATGGTGTACTTAGGTGGAAAAATCTTCCAAATCCTTTATCATTGCGCAATCAATTTATCTGCAATAAACTTCCCGCCCTGTTTGAAACTTGTTATGACTAATCTTATAATTTCTTTGAATTTTCAAATTTTTTTCTAAATTAACCAAAAGTCTTTTTAAAGGAGGTTAGCAGAATTTTGGAAAAGCTTGAGGGCTGGAAACGAACTCACACTTGCGGCGATTTAAACGCTGATTACGATGGTCAGGCAGTCATCCTCATGGGCTGGGTGCACCGCCGCCGCGATCATGGTGGGCTGATTTTCATCGATCTACGGGATCGCTATGGCATCACCCAGATCGTTTTTGGCGGCCAAAATGCAGCGGACTCGAATCAAAAATCTAAAGAGCTGCGCAGCGAATTTGTGATCGCCGTGAAGGGAACGGTGCGCAAGCGGCCAGAAGGAATGATCAATCCCAACCTGAGTACTGGCGCGATCGAGGTTTCAGTTCAGGAGTTGAAGATTTTGAATCGCGCCAAAACCACGCCATTTGTGATCGATGACAACGTCGACGTCTCGGAGGAGCTGCGGCTGAAATATCGCTACCTAGATTTGCGAAATTCGTTGATGCGCGAGAACATGATCCTCCGCCATAAAACATATCAAGTCGTGCGTGCGTTTTTCGACCGCCACAATTTTTTAGAATTTGAAACCCCGACTCTGATGCGCAGCACGCCCGAAGGCGCCCGCGATTTTCTCGTGCCCAGCCGCATTCACAAAGGCAAGTTTTACGCGCTGCCGCAGAGTCCGCAAACCTACAAACAGATTTTGATGGTAGCGGGCATGGATCGCTATTTCCAGATCGTGCGCTGCTTCCGCGATGAGGATTTGCGCGCGGACCGCCAGCCCGAGTTCACGCAAATTGACGTCGAGATGTCTTTCGTAGAACGAGAAGACGTGCTGGCGCTGGTGGAAAATTTAATGGCGGAAATTTTTCAAAAGCTGCTGAACAAGAATATTACGCTGCCGATTCCGCGCATCACCTACGAGCAAGCCGTGACTACTTACGGCACCGACAAACCTGATACCCGCTTCGAGATGAAGATTGTGGACATCAGCAACTTGGTTGCGAACAGCGATTTTAAAGTTTTCAAAGATACCGTGGCGTCGGGTGGCATCGTTTGCGGCGTGGCGCTCAAGGGCGGCGCCAAGTATTCCCGCAAGCGCGTCGATGAATTGTCCAATTACATCCAAACCGAGGGCGGCAAGGGAATGGTGGCGATAAAGGTTGCCGAGCAGGGATGGGAGTCATCGGTGGCAAAGTTCTTTAAAGAAGAAGTAGTTCGCGAAATAAACCAACGCTTCAATGCGAGTATTGGTGACCTGATCCTGCTGGTTGCAGATCAAAAGGACAAAGCCCTGACGCTAGCCGGAAATCTGCGATTGAAATTGGCACGCGAAGAACATCTCATCCCGGAAAATAAATTTGAATTGCTGTGGGTGCTGGATTTCCCACTACTGGAATTCGACGAAAACGAAAAACGCTACGTAGCACGGCATCATCCCTTCACCGCGCCAATGGATGAGGATTTGCACTTGCTTGACACGAAACCGGAAGTTGCACGCGCCAAAGCATACGACCTCGTGATGAACGGCTATGAGATCGCCGGCGGCAGCATTCGTATCCATCAACAGGCGCTGCAGAAAAAGCTGTTCTCCCTGCTCAATATTCCCGAGGACGAGGCGCGAGACAAATTCGGGTTTTTGTTGGATGCGTTCGAGTTCGGCGCGCCGCCGCACGGTGGGATTGCGTTCGGCTTCGACCGCTTGGTGATGCTGCTTGCCAACATGAAATCCATCCGCGATGTCATTGCGTTTCCGAAGACCAACAGCGCCCTGTCGTTGATGGACGGCTCGCCTTCGCAAGTTACGGCCGAACAGCTCAAAGAATTGGGCTTAAAAGTAGATTTTTTAGCTTGACAATCAGTGTTTTTTTTGTTATTATGGTTTAAAGTTTGAAAAACAAGAAGTAACGCTTATCTCAAAAGCCTGGCATTTAATTTAACACAAAAAACCTGAGAGGAAGGAGGTGACACCGTGATGAGAATAGTAACGAAAGCGGTTTTACTGTTCTTGGTAGGATTGTTTGTGGTTTCCACCTTTTCGTTTGTGGGTTGTACGAAACATCCCAACGCGCAGCAACTGCAGGCGCTGGAGGAGCAGAAGAATGCGGCCCTCGCTGCTGAAAGCACCTTAGAGGAAAGGTGTCGCGAAAAAAGCCGGCTCGAAAGCCAACTCAACCAAAAACGCAAGGAATTGCAGGATGCAAAAACGGAATTGGAAGCAGTTAAACAAAGGCTTGGCCAATAATTCAAAAAATTTTACCTAACCAATGGATGAAATTAGGAGGGTTGCAATGAATTTGTTCACGAAAACTCTCTGGGCCTGCATCGTCCTTGCTCTGGTAATGGCAACGGGGTTTACTCCCTCCCTTGCGCAAGAGAAGATGACGATGAAAGAATATAACCAGCAAATGCTGGACTGGCAGAACCGCGAGCGCATCGCCAAGGATGAAATGGCAAAATGTGATGCGGAAAGCGAAACCTTAAATGCTCAGATTGCCGAATTAGACGCCCAGACCAAAGAAACCTGGAATGAGATTTATGCCGCACTTGGCGTGACCGAAGCTGATGTGAATGCGTATCGTGGTCAATTAGACGACCTGGACAGACAACTCAGTGCGTTGGCTGCTCTTTCGCCTGAAGAGTTGTTCCAGCGTCGCAAGGAAATCGATGCCATCGAGCAGAAGCTGAACGAAATGAAAGGCAGCCGCATCGCCTTGTTGACAGAGATGATGAACAAGATTGCGGGGCTGGAAGGGAAAATCGCGCAGTTGCGCGCAAAGATGCCCAAAGGCCTATATGACGAATACACCGTGGCTCGCGGCGATTATCTGTGGAGAATTTCCAAGAAGCCGGATATCTACGGCGACCCCATGCAGTGGATTCGCATCTATTCCTATAACAGAGATCAGATCAAAGATGCGAATTTGATTTATCCCGATCAAATTTTCAAGATTCATAAAGAGAACGGTCCGGATGAATACATGGTCAGCCGCGGCGACTTCCTGGCCAAAATTGCCGGCAACGTCGACGTCATGGGCGACCCCACCAAATGGCGTCAGCTTTATGAAGCCAATAAGGCGGCCGTCGGGGAAGAGCCCAGCCTGATCTATCCCTACCAGATTCTGAAAATTCCTCGGGGAGGAAATTAGCAGATAGCGGTAGGTTGTGAACCAAACTTGGACATCTGCCAGTGAGAGTTTTTTGAAACTGTCCGTGGCATAGAGAGCAAATTTACAAGCTCTTGTTTCGTTGGCATGACTGAGATGCTTAACGGACAAGAGCTTTTTTTATTCATACATTCATTGGGGAAAAAAATTGGAGAAGTCGAACAAAACGAAAACCGAAAAAAAGATTTCTTTGCGCGGCGTCGATCAGCTCAGGCTTTTCGGTTTGCAGGATAGCAATATAAAAAAACTTGCAGAACAATACGACGCCAAAATTGTTGCCCGTGGGAATGAAATCAAGCTGTTTGGAGAAGAAAAAGTCCTGCATGATCTCGAGAAGGTTTTCTACGAATTAATTATGCGCGTGGAGCAGGACAAAACCATCACTGAAAATGATCTTGAAGAAGTTATAGAAGGCTTACAAACTACTGGCGATAACGGCCAACCGAGCCCCGGCAGTGAGAATAAGGATTCGGTCATTCTGTACACCAAAGATGGATGCTTAAAGCCTAAAACCGCCGGGCAGCAAGCGTTTTATGTCTGTGCTTTAAAAAATGACATCGTGTTTGTCATCGGTCCGGCCGGAACCGGCAAAACTTTTCTGGCGGTTGCCATCGCGGTGGCGGCACTGCGCGACCGAACGGTCAACCGCATCGTTCTCACTCGCCCGGCCGTCGAAGCGGGAGAAAGTCTCGGCTTTTTGCCGGGCGACATTCAGGAAAAGGTCGATCCGTATCTCAAACCCTTTTATGATGCACTCTACCAGATGCTCCCGCCAGATAAACTGAAGCGTTTTGTTGAAACGCAGGTCATTGAAATTGTGCCGTTGGCCTACATGAGAGGCCGCACCTTGAACAACGCGTTTGTAATTTTGGATGAAGCCCAGAATACCTCCTTCAATCAAATGAAGATGTTTCTCACACGGTTGGGCATCAACTCGAAAGCGATTATTACTGGCGACATCACTCAGATCGACCTGCCGCAGGCAAAAATGTCTGGACTCGTCAAAATCCAATCCATTTTGGAAGGGATTGAAGGAATTGAATTTATCTTTCTCAATGATCGCGATGTTGTCCGCCACCGACTCGTGAAAGAAATCATCCGCGCTTACGAAGCGTACGAAAGCAAGAACAATAATAAAGACTGACTTACCATTTCGGTTGCAGCTTTGAATGCTCTGGCAAAAAGACTATCGCAAATCCAGAAAATCTCCAACGACAGCCGGCAATTTATTTCGGAGCATCCTGTCTGGCGATATACTCCGCAAATGTTGATGGGCATCGCACTGATCGCTATCGCCTCTTTGATATTCCCACACCAGCAGTCCTACCAGTTCGCCAATTTAAAAGAAAAAGAGATTTCCAGCGAGGAAATTATCGCGCCATTCACTTTTTTGATTAACAAAAGCGGCGAAGAATATAACAACGACAAAAAAATTGCAGCGGAAAAAGTGCCATGGGTGTTCATCCGTGTCGATAGCGTTGAAGCCGGCGCCATGAAAAAGTTCGACAATTTTTTTCGCCAAGTCGATGCCATCCACGCCTCGCTTTCTCCGGATTCCATCAAAGTCCGGCGGCTAGGTGAGCTGCTCAATTCACAATTTATTTTTATAGAGCAGAGTGACCTGCCGATGCTCCTTTCCACTCCCAAGGTGCCTGCGGTCAGAAGGGTAAAGAGCCAACCACGCGATGACCCTGCGAGAGCCGAATTCAATTACGAAACCTTTAAGCGCGATTTAAGAAGAATGCTTGTGGACGTCTACTCGATTGGCGTGATTAACAGAAGAACGGAGGCTATTGCAAAATACGTTACAAAAATAGCTATATTAACAGCCGATCAGGAAATCATCGATGACTTAAAAAGTGTATATCGACTCGATAACGTGGAACGAGTGCTCCTGGATGAAAAACTTCGGCAAACCTACCCGGAAAATGAGGTCGCGGTCAAAATTGGCTACTCCATCGCGAATGCCTTTCTTTCTCCCAACCTGATTTACGATCAAGCAACAACCGAACAGCGCATCGCCGAGGCGGTCAACAACGTGCCGTTGGCGAAAGGAACGGTGCTGGAAAAAGAGCGCATCGTGGATAAGCACGAGCGCATCACCAAGGAGATCTTAGAGAAGCTGAACTCCCTCGCCCAGGCCCGGGCCGAGCGCGAACAGGAGGAAGGCGGAATCAAATTGATTTTGCCGTACATCGGGCGAGTTTTGATCCTGGGCCTGTCCCTCTCCTTCTCCGCCATCTTCCTCGTCGTCTCGCGCTGGCGGACTTTCCGTAACGTCAAAAAGATGTTCATGCTTTCTCTGGTTTTTGTTCTAATTCTCGCTTTCACATTTCTCATCAACCAGATTGGGTTTTCCACCTACAAGTATCTAATCCCGGTTTCTATCGCCTCGATGTTGTTGGCGATTTTTTTCGATACGCGCACCGCTTTTATTTCCACCGTCTCCCTAAGCCTCATCATCGGGGCATTACGGGGAAACGAGTTTGGCATCGTTTTGATTTCAATGTTTGTCGGCACCATTTCAATTTTGTCAGTCCGCACGATTCACTCGCGCTCTTGGATGCTGAAGGGCATCGTGTTTATTGTCGGTGCGTATCTCTTTTCAATCACCACATTCGAATTCTTGAGAAACCCTGACCAGTTCAATTGGATAGATCTCGTTTATGGAACGTTGAACGGAATCCTCTCGCCGATATTGGCCTATGGTTTTATGATTATTTTCGAGTACATTTTTCAGATCACCACCGATTCCACTTTGCTGGAGTTGTTGGATTTAAACAGGCCGGTCATGCGCCAACTGGCCATCAGCGCGCCCGGCACGTATCACCACAGCGTGATGGTTGGCATTCTCTCTGAAGCTGCCGCCGAAGCCATTGGCGCCAATGCGTTACTGGCAAAAGTGGGATCTTATTACCATGATATCGGCAAGATAGAGATGGCGGAGTATTTTGTCGAGAACCAGAAGGGCGGCAAGAATCCCCACGAGAAACTGGCGCCCAGTATGAGTTGCTTAATTTTGATCAATCACGTCAAGCGCGGTTTGGAGATGGCTGAAGATTACAACATCCCGCAGGAAATTCGTGATTTCATCGCTCAGCATCATGGTACGAACCTCATCGTTTTCTTTTATAACAAGGCTATAGAAAGCAGCGCCGACGCCGAAATCAACGAGTCCGACTTTCGCTACCCGGGTCCGAAGCCAAAGAGCAAGGAGACGGGTATCGTGATGTTGGCGGACGCAGTTGAAGCCGGCTCTCGAACACTGAAAGATCCGACGGTCAGCCGGATTCGCAGTTTAGTCAGTGCGCTGATTCAAGAACGTTTATCCGATGGCGAGCTTGACGAATGCCCATTGACCGTGCGCGATCTAAAAGTCATTCAGGAAAGTTTTGTCAATAATCTGACGGGCATTTTCCACGGCAGGATTGAGTATCCCAATCAACATAGGAGGCTCTTCGGAAAAAGTGCCAAAAAAACCGCCGAGAAAGCCAGCGAAGCTCACCGTTAGCATCCACAATTTGCACACTCTACGCGCCAACAGCAAGCGTCTCACTAATATTGCCAAACAAATCTGGATCGAAGAAGCGGTGTCCGATGGGCGAGTGCAAATTATTTTGGTTGACGATGGCTATATTCACGAGTTGAACAAAAAATTTCTGCATGAAGACCAGCCAACTGATGTGATTGCTTTTCCAATCGAGCAAGCCAGCAGAGGCTTCGAAGGCGAGATCTATATAAGTCTCGATCGCGTCGCAGAGAATGCAGCGAAGTATTCGTTGCGATCCAATGAGGAGCTTTGCCGGGTGGTTGCACACGCCCTGCTTCATTTCCTGGGGTATGACGATCGCACCAGCGCTGGCAAAGCGGAAATGACGGAACGGGAAAATTTCTACTTGAAAAAACTATCGTCGTCTTCGAGATAAGCCTGTGTACTCGATTTGACGTGGCATCTTTTTGCTTGACCGACAGAGTAATTTTCCTTAATATACAATCCCGCGAACCGCATGAGATGGTTTTAGAATGAGTGAGGAAAGGAATGTTAGAATTAAAGTTCAGCGCTGTCGACCTGTTTCGATCTAATCGCATTGCACTGAGTACTCAGAGAATTTGGCTGCAGTTCATCGGGTTAGCTGTCGGTTACCTGGGTTATTATCTTCTCACTGTTTTAAGTTTTTTACTGGCCGGGTTTAGCTACGAACAAATCACTGGCGAATTCGGTTTGTTGCCATGTCTATTTGCAGTCAAAACCAGGATACCATTGTTTCCGAAAATCGTTTTTGGCTTTGCTTGTTTCTATTTTATCGCTGTCTTTTTAATAAGCAACATTGCAGTTTCGCGCGCGACTTTTATGATGATGAAAGGCCGGAGTTTTTACAGCTGGCGCGAAGCGCTGATGTTCGCGCTTCGCAAAAGCGGCTCCGCCGTCTTGACGCCCATCGGGATTGGCATCCTTATTCTATTCTTTGTTCTGTCGGCCTGGCTGGTGGGGTTCTTAGGCCGCGTTCCGTATGCCGGGGAAGTAGGGGTTGCCTTTTTCGCACTGTTCTGGATTTTCGCGGCGCTGCTGCTGGTATTTTTTTTAATCGTTGCCGCTGCATCCGTCTTGCTTACGCCGGCTATCCTTGCCACCACGAATGAAGACGCCTTTGAAGCGATCTTTCAAAGCTTCTCCACTGTGTGGAACCACCCCTGGCGAGTGGTTTTTTATGAGAGCATAGTGAGCGCCGTCAGTGTGATCGGGTTTGTGATTTTGGCGATTCTGGTAAAGTGGTCGTTTCTGATGATGAACTACCTGTTCCAATTCTCAATGGGCGAAAAGTATGTGAGCATGGCCGCGGAGGGGCAATACCTTTTGCATTCCTGGGCCACCTCCCTCAACAACGCAGTTCCAAAATTATTTGGTCAGTTTGCACGGCACTTCTATTTTTCAAAAGATTTTGCACCGCTGAATTTAAACCTGACTGAGCAGATTTCCGCTTACATGTTTGCATTTAACGTTCTGGTCGTCGCCGGACTGGTATTTTCCTATTTGTTGGCAACCTTCAATGCTGGTAACACCATCCTGTTTTTGATCTTGCGAAAAGTCCGCGACGGGGAAAATCTTTTGGCTCGCCAGGAACCTGATTCTGAAAACAATAGTGATGATGCGAAGACGAACGAATCGCCGGCTCCCGAAGGCGGTCTCGGTTCGGAAGAGCAACCCGCACAAGCTTAATAGGAGAGACCAGTCTAATGAATCAATTTCGAAGGAACCCGGTCACCGGCCAGTGGTCGATCATTCTCGAAGAATACGATATCAAAGAGCTGATCGCGACCAAACACGTGAGAAAAAGAATCGGGGAAAAGAAAGGGGCGGGGAAATGTAATTTCTGCAGTGGCAGTGAAGCCGATACGCCGCCGGAGATTTTTTCCATTCGCCATAACGACTCGCAGAAAAATCAGGCAGGGTGGTCCGTGCGGGTCATTCCGAATCGACAGCCCGTCCTGCAAATTTTTGGCGATCTGAACAACCGCGGCGTCGGCATCTATGATGTGCTCGATGGCATCGGCGCGCATGAGTTGGTTATCGAAGCGCCCGATCACAACCTGCAATTTCCGAATATGGAATTGTCGCAAATTCAGGACGTCCTGGCCGCTTATCGCGAGAGAATTCTAGACTTGAAACGCGATCAGCGCTTTCGCTATGTGGTGCTTCATAAAAATTACGGCGAGGGCCAGGTGGAAGTCGTCAATCATTCGCACTCGCATATCATCGCCACGCCGATCACGCCGACCCGCGTTAAGTATGAGCTCATGAGCGCGATGGAGTACTATCGCTACAAAGAACGCTGTCTCTTTTGCGATATTCTGTACCAGGAACTCAGCGACGATGAACGCGTGGTGGCGGCCAACGATAAATTCGTGGCCGTCTCGCCGTTTGCATCCCGCTCGCCGTTTGAAGTCTGGCTGTTGCCAAAACTACACGAAACATTTTTTGAATTTAACAATGACCACCCCGCTTTGGCCGCCATTCTGAAAGATATTTTGCAGCGCATCAACACAACTCTTAACAATCCGAATTATGTGATGGTGCTTCATTCTGGGCCGAATGTCGCCACCGGCAAACTGCGCGGCTACTGGCGCACCCTCGAACGCGATTATCACTGGCACATCGAAATCACTCCACGTTTCCGCGGCTTTGCCAGCTTTGATGTCGGATCCGGATTCCCCATCAACGCCATCTCCCCGGAACACGCAACCAAAATTCTGAAAGAGGAGAAAATTATTTAGTTTGATTAAGCGGAGCGGATTGATCGATGAGGCATAACCCCGACGCTTCGGGCAAAACTCAAAGCTCTATGCGCTCTGCTCTCTGCGCTTAGACAATAAACCAACGAGGAGGTTCATGGCAAAAGAAAAAACCGACAACCTGATGAATAAATTAGTGTCGCTGTGCAAACGGCGCGGCTACATTTTTCAATCCAGCGAAATTTATGGCGGACTGGATAGCTGTTACGACTACGGCCCGCTGGGCGTGGAGCTGAAAAAGAACATCAAAGAATTCTGGTGGCGCAGCATGGTGCACGCCCGCGATGATATCGTCGGCCTCGACTCCGCGATTTTGATGCACCCGAAAATCTGGGAAGCCTCCGGGCACGTGGCCGGTTTCACCGACCCGATGGTGGACTGCAAAAACTGCAAACGCCGCTTCCGGCCTGATGAGTTGGAAAAACCGCAATGTCCAGTCTGCGGCAGTGAGCTCAACACCGCCGCGCGCATGTTCAATTTGATGTTCAAAACTCACATGGGTCCCGTAGAGGATGACGCTGCCATCGTTTACCTGCGACCCGAGACTGCCCAGGGTATTTATGTGAATTTCCCGAACGTGCTGCAGTCAGCGCGCAAGAAGGTGCCGTTCGGCATCGCGCAGATCGGTAAAGCCTTTCGCAACGAAATCACCCCCAAGAATTTCACCTTCCGCACGCGCGAGTTCGAGCAAATGGAGATGCAGTTCTTTGTCAAGCCCGGCAGCGACCGCGAGTGGTTCGAGTATTGGAAGGAGCAGCGCATAAAATGGTACGATGACCTCGGCATCCGCAAAGAGAATTTGCGTTTTCACGAGCACGGCAAAGATGAGCTGGCCCACTACGCCGCCGCCGCGTTCGACATTCAATACAACTTTCCCTTTGGCTGGAAGGAATTGGAGGGCATTCACAATCGCACTGATTTCGATTTGAAGCGCCATCAGGAATTTTCCGGCAAGGATTTGAACTACTTTGACGACGCCACCCGCGAGCGGTTTGTGCCGTTCATTATTGAAACTTCGGCGGGCTGCGACCGCACGATACTGACCAGCTTAGTTGACGCCTATTACGAAGAGGAAGTGGAAGACGAAACCCGGGTGGTGCTGCGGCTCTCTCCCAAAATAGCGCCAATCAAAGCCGGCATCTTCCCGCTGGTGAAACGCGACGGCATGCCGGAAATTGCGCTAAAGATCAAAGAGGATTTGCAAAAGTATTTCATGGTATTTTACGATGAAAGCGGCGCCATTGGCCGGCGCTATCGCCGCCAGGACGAAGCCGGCACGCCGTTCGGCATCACCGTGGACTCGCAGACGCTGCAAGACCAAACCGTGACCGTACGCGAACGGGATGCGATGACGCAGGAACGGGTGTCCAGTAATAAGTTGTTGGAGTATTTAAGAGGGAGGGCTTAGTGATTAGCCTAACGCCAAAAATAAGCGGCGGAAAGGCAGTTGAAAAAGTTTGAGCGAAGGAAGGGCGTTGAAGTTACCACCACACGGAATTTATACCATTGCCTTTCCGTCCGCTTCATTTTTTTGTTAGCTGGCTTGGTCGCCTTTCTCCACGAATTCTGCATGTCTTAAATTACAACTTCTGTTTTCACTGAAATTCAGTCTTTGATTAACAAAGAAACTTTGAATTGGTCCTGAACTTCGCCGCGCCACAAACTCATTTCAGTTCGCGCGCAAAACTTTGTCTTTATCACGACCTCGCCGTGAAATGCCGCCGAACTTTATTCGTAAGACGAACTTCGGAACTGGCTCTGCAAAATTGGGGTAAAAAAACCGCGCCAATTAGCAGAACTTCGAATTCGTCACCGAGCGCCGTTGCCGTGCTACTTGAAACGAGCACGGCACTTCAATTCAAGAAATATTTGATAAGCCGCGGCTTAGTGTCTGTCCGAAACAAAATGTAAAATTTCAAATGCAGCATCGCCACATTTTTTGTTCATAAGCTTTGGCATGAGTTGTTCTATATCAACTTCAGCTTGTATTTCTAGATTTTCTTCTAAGTGAAATAAAAAATCGACTACATCCAAGCTGTCTTCAAGTAGCGCATTAAGTGGCTGATCACTGAATGGCTCTGATACCATCGATGGTTGCTTTTTTTCAAAATAAGTCTTCATAACGTTTAGTATAGCAGCTTGATCCATTTTATGCATCCTTTCGAATGCGGCCATAACACACGTTAAAGCCTGCACCCATAGTAAGTAAATTAATATTGGAATTGACTGGCGTATTAACCGCAACCTCTCTCAAAATATGCATGATACTTACACTGCTCATATTAGAAAACTTACTGTAGTGTGCCATTGATGGCTGAATTACTTCAGCGGAAAGTCCTAGTTTCCTAGATAGGCGCATTAATAAAGTTATCCCGGCAGGATGAATTGCCCAGTGCAACTCATCCTGCCATGCTGTTTTTACTTGGCAAAGTGCATCCACAACAAATTGTTGAACATGACGATTAAATACTTTCTCATCAGCAATAACAAAATTATAATAATCACGATAATTCCAAGATATAAGGTTTAGGCCTATATCTGTCCACTGCCAGTTAAGTATCTCTTCTAATGCTAAAGCCATGTTGCCTTGCGTCGGGTCAGATGATATCCGTATAGCAACAGCTCCGTCTCCAAAAGTACAATTCCCTTGCCAAACGTCAAATCTGGTGCTTGTAAAATTTACTAACGTACTTGGCAGTTCAATGGCTAATACTAGAATATTCTTGAATGAACTATTCAACAAGCGTGCGATGTTTAAAGCTTTCGCACTGCCCGTACATCCAACATTGGCAAGATCGAGCATGACGCTGTTCCGCTGGACCAAAGCGCCAAGACGATGAGCCATGCGGTAGCTGATGCCGGGCATAAGATTGCCGGACGAAGTGGTAGTAACGATTGCATCAAAGGTAATCCCCAAAGCTTTCACTGTAGGTATAATCTTCGCAGCCAGAGCATCAAGGGCTGAGTTTACACCGGCTTCGAAAGTAGTTGCGCGTATCTCAAAATTATCCATTAAAGCTAAGTCTGGAGTGAAAAGGTTACGAGTGCGTTGCCCCACCAAATGAAACTGAACAAATTTTTGCAACTCACTTTTTGACTCATTGTCAACGCTAAGACGGTTAATAAATCGCTCATACAATTCCAGAAGAGTTTCGTTGCTCCAAGTTTTTCCGACTTGAACCGTAAAAATATCATTAATATAGCGCATATAAAGGACCTTTAGTTTTTATGACGAAAATATAATAGGTTTTTGAATTTTTGTTTCATGATGTATCATAGGTTAAACGGTAGTTTTAATCCAAAGCATGTCGTGGTCTTGTTGTTTACCTTGGATTTTTCTTGAAATTTTGCAATATTGATAAAGCTCCGCCGCTAGACCGAACCCGTTGATTCAGAATCAGACAAAATTACAGAGTGAAATATTTTACTTTACAATCGGTTCCTTGTAAGGATGATTTGATTCAAGAAAATGATTAGACAAACGCCTTCTATTAAGAGCGATCGATGAAGCAGACGATAATGGTTCTTGCACGATCTCTATTACACAGTTTCCGTAGCTATGAGATAGCCGCACTAATTTATCTCAGTTCTACAGCCATCTTAGCCATAATCGCCCGAAGTCATATCGACGGTTGGAGCAGCATTATTTTGCTCCATACAATTTTTGTGAGTATTATTATCCTGCTAAATAAGATCGATTCACATAATAGTGTATTCTTATCCATTTTGCGTGACTGGTATATTTTGCTGTTTATTCCATTCTTGTTTAGGGAGTTAACAGTTTTATCAAAGTCAATTTTCCCATACTATCCTGAACCCTTTTTGATCAGTTTAGAAGCAAAGCTTGAATTGCTCTATAAGAAATATTTTAGCTTTTTTGAACCAAGATTTTGGTTGACAGAACTTATGTCATTTGCTTATTGGAGCTACTTTCCACTTATTCCAGCAATTGGGTTAAGAATTCGTAACAAAGATGGCGGCAGAGGTTTTGAGTTTTATATTTTGAAAATTTCCCTGACCTTGTTCATATGTTATGGTCTTTTTATTTTAATGCCAGCAAGAGGTCCTCATCATAGCTCCTTTGGTTCACATCCCGAAAGTTTGAATGGGGGCATTTTTTATCACGTAATCTTATATATGCAGAATCAGGGTTCAGCTGTTGGCGCAGCATTTCCAAGCGCACATGTCACAGTATCCTGGATCTCTGTGTTCGCTTTGAGGAAGACTGAACGCTGTTTATATCGTATTACTGCGTCTCTAGTATTCTTGCTGACTATATCAGCTTTTTATTTGAGGTATCATTACGTACTAGATGCATTAGCAGGGTATGTCTTAGCAATCGGACTTGAAAGAATATACTCAAAAGTAAATCATCAACAAGAAAAATAATGATCAGACTTAACAACCTTATTGGTGATGGGCACATTTTGTGGCGGAAAAATTATATTGAAGAACAAGTCCAAGAACCCGTGTGAAAATCTCCCTACGCCCTTTACATAGACATACAACGATTCCTGAAAGCAGCCGAGCCGTGCTTTAAATACATCGGCAGTTTGCCCCACTTGTATTACTGAGACTTTGTGCTGTAAAGCATTATCCAAATCATTATAAATGAGGTTAAAATAAAGATCCGCCAAAGGATTTAATTCATAATTTAGTCCACAAAATAGAAAGTGGTAGGAAGTGCTTGAATAAAGAGCACAATTAAAAGCAACAATGTGATTTCCTTGATATATGAGTGTGTAGGATATCTGCTCTGGGAACTGGATGGCTAGTTCATGAAAAAACTTTATGGGTAGTAGCTCTAGTTTGTTTTCAGAATTTATGACGACTGCCTCGTACAGCTTGTGAACTTCCGGAGTATGAATATTTCGTATTTTATGACCGTCTTTTAATCTGACTACCTTGAGGCCGACAGATTGGAATTTGCGCATTGACCTCTTGATATCATATCGATAATGAGCTTTTAGCGCCGAATAGTACTCCGCAAAATCAGAGAATTGCGGCTTAAAATAATGCATCGGAAGGCTTTCAGTTCTACGATAGCCAAATTCCGTAAGGGAATGTATCCTTTTACAGCTACCTGAATCAAATTCTTTATAGACGATGAACCGAACTTTTTCACTAATCGCCAAATTGTGAAGTATTTTGTCCAACATTTTTATTATGGACCCCTGATCGGCCTGAGGCGAGAAACGCAAATGGTTTTGGCCGACGGAAACCGGCAAACCACAAAAAAGTATGTTGAAATACATAAAGGATGGAAATATTGAGCGTATAAAAGTTCCGGCATTTTTTATATATTTGCCTGCAAAAATAAAAAGATCAACTTTAAATCTGCAAAGGCTCGCACAAGCCACAGGAATATTCTCACTGTCATAAAATATTACATGCCAGAATTTACTATGTTGAGTCATCGTTGATTCTACTGCAAAAATGAAACGCAGATCCATAAACAAGCTTTCTTCAGGATTTTGACAAACGCTATTCCAGTTCTCTGCATCGACTTCACTAATCGAATTGAATAATTTGTACCAGTAGCCAGTTCCATTTGTTGGATTTTCGTTGGGTCGCTCTGACATCGTTAACCTTTATCATCATTAATACTGGTTGAAATTGATTAATCAATACACTCGCTACCGCTTTCACTTATTTGACTCTTGAGACTAATTTTACCCAATTTGAAACCATGTTTTTCAGCAAGCTTTAGCATTTTCTGAACGTTTTGCGGATTCATTTTCCCGTAGGAACCGTGCACTGTTATCCCTTCAAGTCCCATTAACAAAGTTTCAGCCATGCAGGCAAATACGTGTCCTTTTTCAAGAGGGATGCCGCCAATTGTAAAATCATCATTTTTTGGCAAACGAACTATACCGCCTTGGAAAACTAATGCATTCGGCCTTTCATAAGTGACGGTTTCGGCAACGTCACTAGGCATTGATATATCGAGAATGATCACTGGCTCATAAGAAAGATCAGCGGGATAAATCAGGGGATCCGGGGAGTTGGAAGAAGCTACAATAAGAGAACATTTTTTCAAAACCTCCAAATCGTCAGTCGTGCTTAACTTGAGCGTCGGAGCTGCACTTCGAATGTCGTTGATCAATTTGCTTAAGCGGGATGAGTTCAAATTGCGGACAATGAGCACCATTTCTTTTACCTCGGGAGCCATCATGACGGCATAGATACTTGCGATATTCCCTAATGCTCCCAATACCGCTAGGCGAGAATCAGATAGATCAATTTTTTTCATTTTTGCAGATCTTTTGAGCGCTGAAATTCCCATTCCCACCGTCAACGAGTTTCCAGAAGTCAATGCAATGCCATTGGATTTCGTGAAAAGGCCGTTTAGAGTTACAATCGATGTGTGTCCACCAAGCCCGAGTACTTGACACCCTTCATCGCGCGCCAGGGCTGCGGCGGCATTAATCTTCTCAATTATCCATTCCGTTTCCTTTTCTCTTAATGCTGTCATAATTTGTCGCGCTGTCAAATTTAAGCCAATGAAGCTTAGATGAACAATTTCTCCTGTTTTAGAACGGACATTTATCTGATCGAAAATTGTCGGACCAAGAACTTTGGAAGTCTTCGCTAGATACGCTTCTAATTCATATTTTTGAAATTCGCTTAAAGCCGGATCTAACTGGATGGCGTGCTCGGGCAATATTAAGTTTCCAAGGAAAGCAACACGACGGTTTGTTTCCGGCGACTCCCGCTTTGGGTGACATTTATCCCGGTGATCAGTAATAGAAGTTGCAGATAAACCGACTTGGTAGCAGGTTAGGTGTTTTACATCTAATGCCTCAAGGGCTTCACAAAATTTGACGCATGAATTTATGAAATAGTCGATATCTTCTTTTGCAATATATGCAGATGGCTCGATGCGGAGCGTTAATGGTTGGGAGAGCGTTGGAGCAATTCGAATCTGATGAACGTTAAGAAAGTATGCAGAGGCGAGATAGCCTAAGAATCGTTGTTGCGACAACATTCTTAATACATTCGAGGCGGAATTAGCTTGCTCCTGAAGCTCAATTCCTATCATCAAGCCTCGTCCTCGGATCTCTTTAATCTGATGAGGAAAACGCTGATGAATAGCTTCTAGCTCTTTCAAAAAAATTTCACCTTTGACTGCACAAACATGTGGCAAATTATCTCTTTCTAAAATCTCCAAAGCTTTCAAAGCAATAAAACAACTAAAATCATCCTCTGCAAAGGTAGATGTATGAATTACTGAAAACCTTTCAACGAACCGGTTGCGCTTAATCAACAAAGCGCCTATTTTTGTCAAGCTGCCTCCTAACGATTTGGATAAACACACATAGTCAGGGTCTATACCCATTGACTGAGAAGCTAAAAATGATCCGGTCCTTCCTATTCCCGTTTGTATTTCATCAACAATAAGAGCAATAGAATTCTTTTGACAAGTTTTGATAAGCCAATTGATAAATTGCTTGGAAAGAGGCTTTATGCCTCCCTCTCCAAGAATTGGCTCTATAAATACGGCACTAACTTGATCTGAATCTTTCAGAGCGTTTTCCCAAGTTGCTGGGTCATCAGGATCAAGAAAACGTACCCCGGTGAACCAATTGGCAAATGGCTGGTGATAAAACCACGTTAATTGGATGGATCCAAGTGTCTTGCCATGAAAGCTCCCCTTTACCGCCCAAATCTTTGGTTTCTGACGTTCAAGATAAGCATGTTTAATTGCAGCTTCCACAGTTTCTGTGCCGGAATTTGTAAAAATAACAACATAATCCCCTAATAGTCTGCATAGAGCCTTAGCAAGCTGTGCGGCGCCAGAGCGACAAGAACCTTGTGCCAAAAAGGGAACTTTTTTATCAAGTAGACGCCGGGCCTCCTCTAATAGCTCAGGATGATTGTGACCGAATAAGTTTCCCCCATAACCTCCTGTTAAGTCCAGTATTTCAATTAACTGTTCTCCCCGAACCTGCCATAACCGATCTCCTTGTGCGCGGTTATATACTGCATTTAAACTAAGGGCTTCTAATAGCTGATAAAGTCCAGGCCGGCAATAATGCCCATAATCTTTATCCATATCCTTCCCTCACTTTTTGACGATATAAACTTTATGTTTTTGACGGTTGTACTCACATATCACCGCGAAATACCGTGTGACGAGGTTTCGGTCAAGATCCTATGTGATTCATTATTTTGAATTTGTCGATCCAATGATTTGAAGACGCGGCGGAGCGATCGACGAGCCTTTATCATAGGTTCCTTCTGAGATCACCCGTTTCTTCGCTCTCTGTAATTCAGGAATTACAAAGTAAAATGCATTTCTAGCTCTTATTAGGAGGACAATCAAAACCGTGAAAGCCATTCTCATACTCTTATAATCTCTAAGGTGTTTGAATACCTTTCTCAGGATGACCAGCGGAGAATTAATTTTTCTCTGCACATCAATGTAGAGATCATAAAAGCTGAAAGCCGATAAGTTTTTCAGCGTGATCACCAAATTCTTGGTATTAAAAAATTGCCAATCGCGTTCGAAAATTCGCCCCTCCAGCTCCAGTCTATCCCAAAGTGGAGTGCCAGGGAAAGGGGTCGCTATAAAAGGAACCATTGAGTCGATATTCGCAAGACGGTGAAGCTCGACGACAGAGTGAAACGTTTCTTCCGTATCGTTATCAAACCCAAAAATTATATTCGCCTGAACGCCTGGTATATATTGCTTGATTCTTCTGATTCTCTGGATTGTATTCTCCATAAGGGAAGCTACTTCCTTAACCCCATTCTTTTGGTAGGGTGTCGATAGCGACTCAATGCCTATTTCAATTGCCACACAGCCGCTGTCTCTGAGAAGCTTGAGATATTCATCATTGGAAAGAAACGCGAGGCTGGTTTCCATTACATATTTCTTTTTTAAGGGGATCATCTCTTTGAGTAACGCGCTGGTGAATTTTGCATTTGCTCCAAAGTTCGGATCGCAGAATGCAAATACGTCAGCAGCTACGTTTCGAACATCAGCAATAACATCGTCAATCCTTCTTTTGTAGTATTTTGAATCCCAGTCCGTACAAAAGTCGCATCTATGCGGGCAGCCAAGGGAAGAGATGAGCATCGGGAGTTTGTCTTCACTGCAAAACTTTTTGTATTCCAGATATGGCGGCACTTCAGACAGTTCAGGCGCCGGAAAGAAAATCCCTCGATCGTGTGATGGTGTGATTTCCTTGGCTTCAACTGCCCGCAGAAATTTGTGCCAGGCTTGCTCATTACAGTTATTGAACACAACATCTGCATGATCCCTTGCTTCTTCAGCACGACCTTTCGTATGAGGACCACCGATTACGACAATTTTCCCCATTTTTCTGAATCTTTCGGCCAAGAAATAACTCGAAGGCGCAAGATGCGTAAAGGTGCATATAGCAACCACATCCCATTCTTTTTCATAATCAACGTTTTCTAACTCCGTGAAATCCACCTCTGCATGCCACCCTATACGTTCCGCCCAGACAGCAAGAATCGGCAGCATTATGCCATTCACCTTCTGGTTAAATAAACCCATTTTCTTATTCTTCAATTCAACAAGGTAAATGTTCATTTCTGTTTTCCCTTCATTTATGTTTTCAGATTTCAACGAAATTGAGTTAACTGACTGATTGACTTTTACCACGAATTTCTTTCTGTACTAAATTACAACGTTAAGTTTTAAAAAGGTTATCATTTTTCGTTACAAACCGGTTTCACGTTTTACTACTGTGCCGCGAATTCATCACTCTTTCCACCCACGGAACGTAGTCTTCAAAAATGAGAGGGAAAAACAAACGTCCGCAACAGTACAGACATTCGCGAAGCCAGCACGTTTATATTTCTTATTTGCACCTTACTTTTATTTCTCTGCCGAGTCGTTTATCATTCGGTTCGTGTACAATATTTTATCCTTGCCACGACCCGCTCATCTATCGGCGTGCACGCCAAACTTTAATTCTTCGCCACGATTCCTGTTGCATACTTAGGTAGCCTGCTAACATAATATTATAGAACGCCTAATTTCCGTATTATGCGACGCCCTTTCGAGTCGCATAAACCAGTCGCATAAGTCTGGAACCTAAAGTTTATCTGTTGGACTTCTTACCCCTAAGCTCCCCTTGTTCAAAACATATGTGTAGATCGTAGTCGTGCTTACATCTGCGTGACCAACAATTCCTGAATGGTACGAATGTCGTAGCCATCCTCTAAAAGATGCGTAGCAAAGGAATGTCTTAGATTATGGCAACTTGCATGCTTGGCACGTAAGTTTCTTCAGTCCGCCGGCTGTAATGCTTAGTGCGAATGGCCTGGCGTACCTGGTCCCGGCAGCCTTGTTTTAGGTGGTGTACTGGAAAAGCTCATATAGTTCCCGGCAATTGGGATGAATTGAAGTTTATGGACGCCGAGATGAACCTTATGTTATCCGCCTTCCGGTATCGAATGTCGACTCAGTTGAATGTCACGTTGGAATAAGAAAGGATGCAGTTTGGGGGATAACAGTCAAAAGATAAAAACCTGAACGTCAGAGTCAACAGTTTTTTATTCAATTTTTCTTTCTTCTTCAGCGGTCACTGTTTTGCGCAAACTCTCTATGATGTTTTCAGGTTCTCGCGTTCCCCTGCAAAATCCCCAGCTCCAGGCGCACGCGCCCAAAAAGAAAAACGGCAGGGTCAGAACAAATTGCAGGAATTGCATCAGATTGTGCGGCCAGCGATTTTGCGAGATGAAATGCGTGGTACGCAAAATGCGCACGAACGGCAGCAACGGCAGCAGATAAGTCGGAATCGGTGAAGGCGAGAATTCTGCCGCGCGCTTGCCGAATGCCGTAATTACGCGCAGGGCCTGGAAACGCTCTTTCTTGCAAATGGAAAAAACGGATCATCGGGAATTGCGAGCAACGGTTGCAGGAGTTTGATCGCTGGAACTGTCAACCAAAATGATTTCATAATTGGCTTCCACCTTCTGTTTTATCAATGCCGTCAAACATGCTGCGATCGACGTTTCAGAGTTATACGAAGGCACAATCACGGAAATCAAAGGATCGTGCTCGATTCCAACGAGTGGCATGATTACTAAAAGATGAAATTTTATGCTTGTTCAGTCCGTTCGTGGCATCTCCAGCTTCGGCAAACCGGCTTCAATTTGGCTGCGATGCGATTCCAACCAGGGCGGCAGAATCAATTGTTCGCCAAGATGTTCCATGTCTTCGTCACGGGCGAAGCCGGGACCATCGGTCGCCAGCTCAAACAGCACCGCGCCCGGCTCGCGGAAATAAACCGACTTAAACCAGAAGCGGTCGATTTGCTCGGTGAGGTTAAGCCCCGCGCTTTCAATGACACCGC
>Ga0247727_10002938_pt1 | contig 38348 bp, 42 predicted proteins | sample WisWelCaveWW1625_FD_202498 | JGI IMG/M metagenome (GOLD analysis project Ga0247727, IMG submission 202498) | Biofilm microbial communities from Wishing Well Cave, Virginia, United States - WW16-25 | ecosystem: Environmental > Aquatic > Deep subsurface > Groundwater > Cave microbial mat | place...
CTCATCTGTAAACCGTTTGTGCACCTGCGCCATCTCTGAACCCTCCTGTTTTGGAGAGCCAGAATATGGCTTTTAGGGTGTCCACTTTTGAACTTTAAACTGTCCACTTTTCAATTTTTCCTAACAGGCACGCAGGCTTCAATTTATGAAAGGCTGACGTCTTGGAGCAATTCAATAAAATCAAACCGACCCCGGCAGGCGTGATAAAGCGCCTCATCCGCGGTAATCAGCGGTGCTAAATAGATTTCCGCGAGTGCTAGATAAAGACCGTCGTAAACTGAAATAGCAAATCGTAATGCATTTTCCAAGGCCACATCCGCCAGCTCCCGATCTGAGTATTTTATAAATGAAAGATCATTGATACGATCTAAGGAGTCAATGACTTGCTTCACAGACGCCAATTTATTTTTTGCTTTTGTCCAGCAGGTATTCGCCACCTCCAGGTAAAAAATTTCAGGTACAATAATTTTGATTTCCCTTCTTTGAAAACGATTAAGCAGTGAAATGGCTTGGTGAGAATCAGGCTCCTGAAAAAGCCACTTAACCCCCACAGACGCATCCACAATTATTGGGTTCATGCTAATCCTTACCGGCTATCACGGTCTTTACGAATTAACTTGGTGGAATCTTCGGATAGGCCGTATTTTTGGTAATTTTCTTCGCGAATCTCCCGTATCCGTCGGAAAGCCTCAGCGCGGCGTTCTTCAATTTCTCTATCTTTTTCTGCCTGCTCCAAAGCCATTGCGATCAAGCGAATCACTTCCTGGTTGACCGATAAATTTTCGACGATGGCCAATCTTTGAATTTTCTGGTGAACCTTAGGCGGTAAACCTCGGATTAATAAGTTGCTCATAACGGACTCCCCCTTTTTCAGGTAATACTCAACACAGCCATAAATTGTGATTTCGGTGCCGTGTTGAGTATTACTCCGCAATTCACAGTTTTTGACCTCGTGGAGTATATGAATCTATTGATATCATAATGATATCATACGACTAAATCGCTTGCCAGGAATAGAAATCCCGCACCCTGTCACAGGTGCGGGATTTTGCGGTGAACCCTGATTTTGTTCCCTAAGTGTTAGGGTCAAACCGTAATCTGGGTTTTGATTTTCTCTAACTTCACTCCTCCGATCCCATTCACATTCATGAGATCGTCGGGTTTTGCGAAAGGTCCGTGCTCGTCGCGATATTGAATGATTCGCTGGCCAAGCGTCGGACCAATGCCCTGAACTGTTTCAAGTTCCTCCAGAGTAGCCTTATTGACATTCACAGGCTTAGCCTCTCCGCCTTGAAACTCTACCTTCGGATCGGGCGCCGCATAAAGCCTTACGGCGTAAAACAGGGACGAATTCCCAAGCAATGTAACGGCCAGGGCAAAAGTCCCCACGATTCGCATCCAGGTTCCATTTTTCATAAGATCACCTCCTCTCTTTGTTATCGTTGCGGCCGGAAGGCTAGCAGGAATATTATTATTTGTCAATTTTTATTTTATTATTTACTATTCATCCACATAAAATTCGTTAGGGTTTATGCATAATTTCCTTGACATATTAAAGCTCTACGCTATTATGCCACCATGCTTAAAAATCTTGGCGGACGCATCCGTAAACTCAGAAAAGAAAAAAGCGTCACCCTGGTGGAGCTTTCAAAAAGGACCGGAGTTGCGCAGGCCACTCTTTCAAGGATTGAAACCGGCACCATGATGGGGACGGTGGAAAGTCATGAAAAGGTTGCGGAGGCTTTAGGCGTTGGTCTTGCCGAGCTTTATTCCGGAGTGGATCGCAGGTACGAACAGCTTTCTCATCTTACCAAAGACGCCGAAAGAAAAGTCACCCGCCAGACCCCGCATTTAAAGATTGAGCTCCTGACCCAGGAAAGCTCCAAGAAGAAAATCACTCCGCTTATGATCACGCTCCACGGAGGGAGTGAAACTCAGCGCGAGCACAATGAGCGCGGGGTTGAAAAGTTCTTATATCTTCTGGAAGGCGAAGTGAAGGTTAAAGTTGACAAGGAAGAGTACCCCCTGCTTCCGGGAGAAACTTTGTATTTCGATGCTTCACTCCCCCACCAAATTCTAAACGAGAAGTCAAAGATTGCCCGGCTTCTTGTGGCCATCTCCCCTTCTAAAATTTAATTCTCCGCTATTTCTTTCGAAATCCAGGCGAGGTATTTCACGCTGCCTTTTTGGATTGGGATGCCGATTATTTCAGGGACTTCATAGGAATGATTTTTGCGGATTATTTTTTCAAGCTTGCGGAACTTTTCAGCGCTGGTTTTAATCAGAAGCAAATACTCCCTGCTTTTTTCCTTTTTATTTTTCCACCAGTAATGGGATTCAACCGGCGAGCCAATGTTTACGCATGCGGCAAGCCGCTTTTGAAGCAACAGATGGGCGAGTTTGCGGGCTTCTTTAAGGGAGGGAACCGTATTGAGGACAAGGAGATAAGGCAAGACGAAAGATTAACGTTTTGTCAGAGCCGACCGATATCCGGTTTCGGAACCGCCCAAGGAAATATGCCCTTCCCGGGCAAGCCAGCCAAGGCTCATTAAAATCAATTCTTTAGGTTGCTTAATCCCTTGAACCAGTTGGTCCAATGTCGCGCTTCCCTTTTCATCGAGATAATGCCAAATATCACCCGCTGCAATTCCGATTTCTGTAATCATGAGAAGCTCCTTTAAGACAATCAATTTGAATCAATCTTGAACTAAATATAACAGATTCTATTATTTCTGTCCAGAAAAAGGTCGTCAAAAATGCAATATTTTTTTGAGAAAGTGGCCGGTGTGGGATTTTTTTTCGCGGGCAATCTCCTCAGGGGTGCCCAAAGCGACGATTTCCCCTCCCCGATCGCCGCCCTCCGGCCCAAGGTCAATGAGAAAATCCGCCATTTTTATGACATCCAGTTGATGCTCAATCACTAAAATCGTGTTTCCCTGATCCCGAAGCTGGAAAAGCGCTTTTAAGAGATTCTGGATATCCGCAAAATGAAGCCCGGTGGTGGGTTCATCCAAAAGATAAAAGGTTTTTCCTGCGGATTTTTTGCTCAGTTCCGTAGCAAGCTTGACCCGTTGCGCTTCTCCGCCTGAAAGCGTAGTTGAGGCCTGCCCCAATTTCAAATAGCCCAAGCCAATGGTCTCAAGGAGCTCCAGCTTTTCCCGGATCGCAGAGAAATTGGAGAAAAACTCGATTGCTTCTTTAACCGAAAGGTCCAAAACTTCGGCAATATTTTTCTCGCGGTAGCGCACTTCAAGGGTTTGATCATTGTAACGGCGGCCGCGGCAGTCTTCACACATCACGTAAAGGTCGGGCATAAAACTCATTTGCAGCTTCTCCGCGCCCTCCCCCCGGCAGGTCTCGCACCGGCCCCCTTTGAGATTAAAACTGAATCGAGAAAGGGTGTAATGCCGGATCCTTGACTCCTCGAGCTGGCTGAAGAGCTTCCGGATCGGCATAAAGAGATCCGTATAGGTGGCGGGATTGGAGCGTGGAGTACGGCCAATCGGAGATTGGTCAATTTCAATGACCTGCTCAATTTTTTCTGCACCTGTTAAGGCCTTGAACTTGCCCACACGGTAGTGCGTCTTCCAAATCCGGTTATGCAGTTCTTTGTAGAGAATGTCGTGGACGAGCGTGCTCTTCCCGGAACCTGAAACCCCGGTCACACAAATGAAAAGACCCAAGGGGATTTTGACATCGATATTTTTCAGATTATGCTCACGGCAGCCGCTGAGCCGGATCAAAGGGGCTTTGCGGTAGTCTTTTTTTTCGCGTGGAACATCAATGGTCCAATGCTTTGAAAGATATTTGGCGGTCAAAGAACGGTTGCCTTGAGTCTCAAGCTCGTGCGGCGGGCCGAAAGCAACCAGCTCTCCCCCTTCGCGCCCGGCACCTGGCCCTAAATCAATTAAATAATCTGCGCGAAGCATGGTTTCCTCATCATGCTCCACCACAAGTACCGTATTTTTTAAATCCCGGAGTTTCTCAAGCGTATCCAGAAGCTTGGCATTATCCCGGGGATGCAGGCCAATACTTGGTTCATCCAAAACATAAAGCACGCCTGTAAGCCCTATCCCGATTTGAGCGGCAAGGCGGATTCGCTGCAGCTCTCCTCCGGCCAAAGTCGCCACGGTCCGGTCAAGCGTTAAATACCCAAGCCCGACATTGAGCAAAAACCGCAGCCTTTCACGGATCTCCTTCAAAATAGGCTCGGTGATGGTTAATTTCTTTTCCGGGAAATGAAGCTGATCAAAAAAAGGAACGGCTTTTTCGACCGATTGCTCAGTCATTTCCACAATGTTTTTTTCTGCGATCCGCACACCCAGGCTTTCCTTTCGCAATCTTTTGCCGTTACAATCCTTGCAAATGTCTTCCCGTAAAAACTTCCTCACTTTATGGCGGATTTCTTCCGACTTCGTTTCGTGAAAAAGCCGTTCCAGCTCTTCAATCAACCCGGAAAGTTCATTGTCTCCCCAAAAAAAGGCCTCCTTGGCTTCGGCGGGCCACGCCTGGTAAGGAAGCAACCGGTCAAAATGATATTTTTTGGTCAGGTCGTAAACAAGATCTTCGATGAAATATTTATTAAACGAAAAAAAGATTTCTTCATTCAGGGCCCCGCTCATAAGCGGCCTGGTTTCATCGCGGATCACTCCCCCTGAAATGACCTGGGAGAGTTTGCCAAGCCCCTTGCAGCGGGGACAAGCGCCATAGGGGCTGTTAAAAGAAAACATATTGGGCGTTAAATCGGGGGAACTTGTCTGGCATTGAGGACAGCTTCGTTTCGTTGAGAAAAAGCGCAGCGGCTGCGGCCGTTTTGATACAGGCATCACGGCTAACACTCCCTGGCTTAAGGTGACGGCCGCTTCAAGTGAAGCTAAAAGAATATGGCTTTTCTCGCGATCCACTTTTAAGTGATCAATCAGGACTTCAATATCATGCCGCTGGGTTTTCTTAAGTTTCAATTCGGGTTTAAGCGGCCGGAGGACCCCGTCAATCCGGGCGCGTGAAAATCCTTTTTTAAGGACATCCTGAAAAAGTTTCTGGAATTCTCCCTTGCGGCCGCGGATAAGCGGGGCAAAAATCTGAAGTTCTGATTGACTATAATTTTTCATAATTTCGCGGGCAATTTCATCAAGCGTCTGCGACGCTAGCAATGTCCCGCACTGAAAACAGTGAGGATCCCCGGCTTTGGCATAAAGGAGCCTCAGGTAATCATAAAGCTCCGTAACGGTGGCTACGGTTGAACGCGGATTATGGGTGACGGACCGCTGCTCAATTGCAATGCTGGGGGATAAACCTGAGATGTAATCCACTTCGGGTTTTTTCATTTTTTCAAGGAACTGGCGGGCATAGGAAGAAAGGCTTTCAAGGTATCGCCTTTGGCCTTCGGCATAAATCGTGTCAAAGGCAAGTGACGATTTCCCGGAGCCTGAAAGCCCGGTAATCACAACAAGCTTATTGCGCGGGATTTTTAAGCTGAGATTTTTAAGATTATGTTCCCGTGCCCCGCGGATTTCAATAAAAGAAGAAGCGTCGGGACTCATGTTCCGATACGAACGGCAGAAAGAATCTTGCGCAGAGCGGCGGCGGCGGAATGAATGGCCAAAGCACTGGTCTTGAGATTATCCCTGGACGGAACATTCTCCGTCACGGTTTCAATCCTGCCAAAATCCCCTTCGATTAAAACCCGGTGCCGGTTTGACCGGACTTTAAGCGAAGTCCAGATCTCCACTTGGGTTTTTTCGGGCCCAAGGCCTGCCAAGCTCAAGATCGCAGCCACATTGATATTCTGGGGGAACCCTTTCACGGCCTCGGCCGCGGTTCCTTTGAAAAGACAAACGGGATTATTCCCAAGCAGCTTCGGAAATTTTCGGTGAAAAAAATAAGGGGCACCGGAAAGACTCTGGGCAGGTTTTTCCGTAATCAGTCTCACGCTTCGAATTTTTCCTTCATGTGCGGCCAAAAGCCCGTCGATGCCGGCAAGCGCTCCGGAAGGAATCCACAACCGGCCCTTGCCCTGCCGGGCCAGAGAGCGCCAGCGTTTGTTGGCAAGCAGTCCTCCGACACTCATCACGAGAACCTGTTTATTTCTTTTTAAAGCATCTTCAGCAATCTCACCGGACACAGAAGCAGAAGCCGCTTCAATCACTAAATCACTTTGCTGGATTAACTTTTGACGGGAAACCACCGGGATAGAAAACCCAAGTTTTTTTTGAAGAGTGGCTGTTTTTTCAGGGTCGATATCACAAAGGCCCGCCAACACTGCTTGAGAGCGAAAACTTTTTTGTATTATCCCCGCAAGCGCCGAACCAATGGTGCCGCAGCCGATAATACCAACTTTAAGCTTATTCATTAGGAAACTCTGCGGAAAAGTTAAGAGGGGTTACGCAATGATTTGATTGCGGTCATTGACATGAACAATGCGAGGGTGGAAACGCTTAATCTCTTCGTCGGTAAGCACAACAAAAGTCATAATAATTACCATATCCCCTTTTTTACCGTGCTTGGCGGCGCCCCCGTTTAAACAAATTTCGCCCAAACCGGCTTTGCCTGCCACGGCATAACTTTCAATCCGTGCACCATTGGTCAAATTGGCAATAAGAACTTTTTCACCCGGCAAAATATTGGCCGCTTCCAAAAGGCGGGAATCAATGGTGATGCTTCCTTCATAATCAATATGGGCATCGGTGACGGTTGCCCGGTGAATTTTTCCACTCAGCATTTGTCGCAGCATAGGATTATCCTTATTTTTTGGAGGGGCGTATTGTAACATTATCAATCAGTCTTGTCTTGCCCACATAACAGGCAGCCGCAAGGACCATTTCAGGCTGAAATTGCTCGAGGCTCTCAAGCGTTTCGGGATCCACTATCTCAAGATAATCAATCCGGTCAACATGTTGTTTCAATTGCGCGATCCCCTGCCTGCGCAGTTTAGGGAGGTCACGTACTCCGTGCAGGATCTCGTTTCGCATCCAGAAAAGGGTTTCAGGAATGGCACGGGCTTTTTTGCGCTCCCCTGGATTTAAATAACGGTTCCGGGAGCTAAGGGCCAGGCCGTCTTTTTCACGGATCGTAGGTAGAACACGCAGTTCGATATCCAGGTTCAGGTCCCGGATCAAACGCCGGACAATCACGGACTGCTGATAATCCTTGGCGCCAAAGTACGCCCGGCACGCGCCGGCCAGGTTGAAAAGCTTTGTGACCACCGTGGCCACACCCCGGAAATGACCGGGCCGGAATTTCCCGCATAAAACATGGGATATCCCCCTCACCCTAACCCTCTCCCCACTGGGGAGAGGGCAGGGTGAGGGGACTTCTCCTACTGCAACAGCCGAAGAAAACCCGACGGGATACATATCTCCCGCTTTCGGTTCAAAAAGATAATCAACACCCTCCGCTTTAAGGAGCTTGTGATCCTTCACACGCGGCCTCGGATATTTTTTCAAATCTTCCTTGGTGCCAAACTGCCCTGGATTGACAAAAATACTGACAAGAACGATATCATTTTCTTCCCGGGCTTTTTTGATTAAGGACACATGCCCCGCATGCAGAGCCCCCATTGTGGGGACAAAGCCCAGGGTTTTTCCTTTTTGCCGGACCTTAGCCATTTCTTTTTGAAAAACCTTAGGACTGCGGATGATTTTCAAGGAGTTCCTCCAGGAGAGACTGAACACTTTTTTGAAATTCCGGATGAATCCAGTCCGGCGCCAAATCGCTAAGCGGGGTTAAAACAAAGGCACGTTCATGAAGCCTGGGATGAGGAATCGTTAATCCCTGCTCATGAATGATTTTTTGGTCATAAAAAAGAATATCGAGATCAAGGGTCCGAGGGAAATTGCGGCCCTGTCTTTTCCGGCCCAAGGAAGCCTCAATCATCACGAGCCTTTGAAGGAGATTGTAGGGGCTGAGCTCGGTCCGGATTTCCCAAACGGCATTTAAGTATTTGTCCTGAGGCGGCCCGCCCACAGGTTCGGTTTCATAAATACTCGAGGACCTTACAAATTGGATTCCGTGAACCTGTTTAAGCTCGGACTCGGCACGGTCAAGATTCTTCGCCCTGTCGCCAAGATTGGATCCAACAGCAAGAAAAACACGGGCAGTCGCTTGCATAGCGGATGATTCCCTACCGGGAATGAAGATGTTGATGACTTTTTTCAATACGGCGAAGCGCTTCTTCGAGTCGGGCCTCAGGCATGGTTAAAGAAACACGGAAATAGCCCTCCCCATTCGGACCAAAGCCATTGCCGGGGGTTACTACCACATTCATTTCTTCAAGGAACTTCAACGCAAGTTCCGCGGAAGTGTAACCCGGGGGAACCGGCAGCCAGCAGTAAAATGTCGCCTTGGGGGCTTTGACATCCCAACCCAATTTTTCAAGACCGCCGATAAAAAGGTCCCGGCGTTTTTGATAAATCTTTAAAATCTCCTGATGAGCCGAGTGGCCCTCGTCGAGCGCTTTCTTGGCCGCAAGTTGAATGGCCTGAAAGACCCCTGAATCTACGTTGGATTTGATTTTGGCAAGGAGCGCGATAAGTTCCGGATTTCCCGCCGCAAAACCCACACGCCAGCCTGTCATATTAAAAGTCTTTGAAAGCGAATGAAACTCAATCGCCACTTCCCGAGCACCCTCCACTTCAAGGATACTCGGGGCCTTGTAGCCGTCAAAAGCCACTTCGGTGTACGCCGCATCCTGGACAAGTATGAGACCGTGGCGGTGAGCAAATTCTACGGCCTCTTTAAAGAAAGTCTTGGACGCAACCGCCGAAGTGGGATTATTGGGATAATTCAGGTAAAGGATTTTTGCTTTTTTCAAAATGTCCGGTTCAATCGCCGAAAGATCCGGAAGAAACTCATTGGATTCAAGGAGCGGCATCAAGCGGGGAACGCCTCCCGCAAACCAGGTCCCTGATTTGTAAGGAGGGTAACAAGGATCCGGGATAAGCGAAACTTCTCCCGGATTTAAAACCGCCAAAGGGAAATGGGCAATCCCTTCTTTGGATCCAATTAAGGGAAGAATTTCTTTTTGGGGGTCGAGCGTAACATTAAATCTTTTCTGAAACCATTTCCGGATGGATTCACGGAATTCCGGCATTCCGGCATCTAGCGCATAACGATGATTCCTGGGATCGCGGGCCGCTTCGGCCAGGGCGTCAATAATAAAGAAAGGGGTGGGAAGGTCCGGGTCGCCGACGCCAAGGTCAACGACATCTTTTCCCTTGGCCACAAGATCACGCTTTTTCTTATCAATCTCAGCAAAAAGATACGGGGGAAGCTGCCTCAGCCTTTCGGCCGGCCCAAAGGAATGATTTTTCTTAAACATAAGGGCGGGATTATATCAAAATTGGCCTAATTTTGAATAGCAATTTCACGGGTGTCAGGTAATGTGTCTAACACCGCTGGTTAGAAGGCTTCCTGGAATTCCTGCCGCAGGTTGAATCGGGGTTCGCGGATTAAAATTTCACCTAAAAGGCCTAAGCACTGCCTTTGGATGTCTTCGCGCCGTGTTTCCTGCCAAAGGGAATAAAGACGCAGGAGTTTCTTTGCCTTGGTTTTAAACCTACGCGCATTTCCTTTCATCCCAACCTCCTCGATAACGAAAATGTTTGGCGAAATCAAAATGAAAATCAGGGTCAATCTTCTCTATTTGATTTGCCAAATCTATGATTTTAACCTCCAGATCAGGCGCTTTTGTTTCAAGCCATGACGAATAAAGGTCAAGGAATTCATCCATCAAATTTTTTCTCAGAAGCGTGTTTTCGTATTCTCTGACTTCCCCTGTAAAATAGCCGAAGACCTGGTCCTTGAAACCATTCACAAAACTAAAATATTCCCGCCGGACATGCTTTAAAAGGTCCTGATAAACTTCATAGTAGTGGGAGAGTTTCTCAAGCACATCCCCTACCCCCGTTTTTTTCCTGTAGATCCGCTTATGGTAAGCCGCAGCCTGATCGTAATAAAGTTTGGCCAGCTCGCGGTAATGGTTCCTGGAAACTTTAAAAAATTTCTGCCGTGAGCGGCTTACAAGATCATCAAAAATGGCGGAATGAATGAGGAGATGATCGGCATTGACTTTAAATATGAAGTAACGAATTGTGTGATCTTCGGTGCCGTTGACCCATTTGAGAATATCGCTGCTTTCCCGGGATAAATAGGGGCTGGCCATTTCATGATATTCCGGAAGCGATACGGCAAACAGGAGGTGCGCCAGGTAGACATTGACGTCTTCGTCAAAGGTGTACATGTTGGAGGGCATTCCTTCCTGGCTGCGGCATTTGATAATCGCCCCGAGAAGATAGCGGATAGCCGAATCCCGCTCCTGCTTTGTGATGTCAAAATACAGGCAGCTATCTTTGGCCGCTATCTCGTTTTCTCTGTCTTTCCCTTTGTTATTCATAGCGCTTTTACTGGATAAAATATTTTAAAATACTTTTTAAATATTTTTATCTTTATCGCAAAATAAACACTAGTAAACACTTAACACATGGTAATCATAAAGTCAAACGAGCTGGAGCTGGCGAAGAAAGCTGCGGCTTTTTAGGGGGGAACCCAGGCGGTACAAGAGGAAACGTTCCATCACCTGGGCAAGTTCCTTCTCAGCGCGGTCCCCAACCCGAAGTTTAAGAGCAAGCTCCAGGGAGTGAGTCGCGTAGTAGCGTAAGACGGCCAGGGCTTCAGGCGATAAAGGGCGGGCATCCGAAACCTTGGGGGCGCACTGGGGACAGAAAACAGCGCCTTGAGCCACTGAGAAAAATCCCTTTTCAAAAGCAGCTTCCCGGCAATTCAGGCACCCTTCCAGATAAGGAACCCAACCGATTTCCTTAAGCAGGTGGATTTCAAAAATGCGGGAAAGCCTTTCTTCCGGGACCGAAGGAAGAAACCTGAAAGCAAAATCAAGCAAATCAAAAATGGCCGGATGAGGGTCGTGCACTTCACACAACTCGCCTACAAGTTCCGCAAAGTAGCTGGCATAGACAATCGTATCAAGGCGGGTCCTCAGCAAATCGTGGCTTTCGACAATCGCGGCTTCAGAAACCAGATGCAGGTCGGAACGCATTTTCTCGTAGAAAACGATTTCAAGGCGCGTAAAAAGTTCATAAGCCGCGCCGCGCATTTCATATTCCCGGCGCACCGCTTTCACGATCCCGCGCAGTTTGCCAAAGTCTTTTGAAAAAAAGGTCGCAATCAGCGAAGTGGACCGGAAGGGCTGCGTCTTCAAAACAAAGGCTTGAGTTTTCTGAATGGCCATAAAATAAATGCGGCGAGTGACCAGAGACCCGAGACATGAGACCAGGGACTAATGCTAACCGTTAAAGCATTCGGTCTCTAGTCTCTTGTCCCGTGTCTCCAGTCTTTATCTCCAGCTCCTTTGACTCCAATTTGCTTTAAGATTTTTTTTTGAATGCCTGCCATTTGCGCGGCTTCTTTCTTGCTTTTGTCACGATATCCCATAATGTGCAGAATCCCGTGGCAAATATAAAAACAAAGCTCGTACTTAAAGGAATTGCCGAATTCCCTGGCCTGTCTTTTCGTGGTCGGCAAGGAGATCACAATATCCCCAATCCACGGCGCCCCTTTTCCGATCTTCAGCTTGCCGCCTTCAAGTTGGCTGAAAGCAATCACATCGGTGGGCCTGTCATGTCGAAGATAATGACGGTTCAGCTTCCGGATCCTTGAGTCGCTGACAAGCAAAAGACTTAAGCCCGCTTTTTTCCATCCAAGTTTAAGAAGCATGGCTTTGATTTTGGTTTTCAAAAACCCAAGCGGGACAGGGATGGCCTTAACTTCGTTAGTGATGCGAAGATCAAAAGGACTCATTCACACGGAATTTCGAAAATTGATCTTCTTTGAAAAGGCTGGGCTGTTCCGATTTTTCAGGAAGGTCGGGGTATTTCACGCGTGTGTGAAAAATAGCTGTGAGATTACGGATGAAACTTTCCTGGATTTTATGAAGGTCGCGTAAAGAAAGGGTACATTCGTCAAGCTGGCCGTCGATAAATTTATCATTGATGATTTTTCGAACAAGCTGGCGGATGCTTTCAGGGGACGGATCTTTAAGCGACCTCGAAGCCGCCTCCGTCGAATCGGCAACCATCACAACCGCGGTCTCCTTGCTTTGAGGTTTGGGGCCGGGATAGCGAAAATCCTCCACACGCACCTTCTCACCCGCCTTCGCTGCCTCAAGCGCCTTCCTGTAAAAATAGTAAATCACGCCGGTCCCTTGATGCTCGGGGATAAATTGCAAAATCCGGTCTTTTAATTTATACCGGTGCCCGAGCTCAAGACCGTCTTTGACATGATTCATGATTAAAAGGCAGCTCATCGTCGGGCTTAACTTTTCATGCCGGCTTGCGGATGGGTGCGTCTGGTTTTCGGTAAAATACTGGGCCCTTGCAATTTTCCCGATGTCATGGAAATACGCCCCCACCCTTGCCAGGAGCGCATTGGCTCCAATGGCTTCGCAGGCAGCCTCCGCCAGTGTGCTCACCACAAGGCTGTGATGGTAAGTTCCCGGCGCTTCGACAATCATCCTTTTTAAAAGGGGATGGTTCAAATCTGAAAGTTCAAGAAGCGTAACATCCGTCGTCAGATTGAAAATCCATTCAAGGACCGGAAGGAGCAAAAACGCAATGGGCATCGTAATAAGAAAACCGCTGGCCATACCGTAAAGCGCAAGGGAGAACGCTTCATTAAAGGCTAGCTCTTGAAAGACTTGAAAAGAGAAAATCACCACAAATTCCGTCAAGCCAATGGCGGCCCCGACTTTAAGAAAATGAATTCTTTTCCGGACACGCAGCGCCGCAAAAATACTGGCCGCCGAAGCAAGCCATGCGGCTACCATGAGTTCAGGATTAAAATCCGTTAAGGGCGCGACTAAAACCGCCAGGACAGCACCGGACAAAAAGCCGATCCGAGGATTCACCAAAAGCGCCAGCAAAAGCGGCGCTAACGCAACGGGCATGAGGTAAATAGAAACAATGGACCCAAGGGTAAACGCTTTGCAAAACCCAAGGGATAACAAAAGGGTTCCATGAATCAGGACTTCGTACCTGAGGGACATAAGGGCCTTGCGCTCAAAAAAGAAAAGGTAAAAAAACATCAAGAGATAGGCAAGAAACAGGAGAAGACTGACCGCAAGCAGCTTGCTTTTAACCTTCTGCTTTAACAATTCTTTTTGAATGGCCTCAAGCCGCATTTTTGCATCTGGCGTGATGAGCATCCCCCGCTGCACCACGAGTTCATCTTTTTTTATTTCCTCCTGGACGGGCAAGACCCATCCTTCAGCCTTGGCGCGGCGGTCCCTGGTTTCCTTTAAATCAAAAATAAGATTCGGGCGAAGGACTTCAGTGAAAATTTCGAAGACAGCATCCCGCATCCGGTGATCTTTAGGGAGTTCCTGTTTTAGGCTCTCCCCGGCAGCTTTCGCGATATCCTGTAACGCTGCGATTTGCTTCACCGCAACGCGCTTCTCGCTTTTCAGTTCCTGATTTAAAACCAGAACCTCATTCGCTTTCAACTCGCTTAACCCCAGTTTCGTCTGATCGTCGATCACTTCCTGATTCAGAAATCTTTCAAGAAGCGTTTCAAGATGCTTTCTTGCTTCCTCCAGCATATTTTTTTCAAGAAGGAATCGGATCGAGTCATAAGACATCATGATGGGGAGCTTGAGCTCTTCAAGCTTCGCATGAGAGCCCGATTTTTCTTTTACCTGATGAAGGCTTGAGAAAAGAATTTCGATCTTGGCTCTGGCTTGCTCCAGCGCTTTAGGATGATTTCTGAAAACAAGCGGGACCTCGCGGCTTTTTTCCTCGCGCAAAAGAGCCGTGTCTTTTTCATTTTCGTACAGAAGCTTGAAAGGAGAAAAAAGAGTTCTTGGAGCCGGCTCTCCAACAACAAACTCATGCCAGCGCATGAGGGGCTCACGTTCAAACACAATGATTAAAGCCGCCAAAAGAAAGGAAAAAAAGAATAGACCTGCCGGTTTGATAAGGGCAAATGCTTTGGATGGGGAATTTTCTTGTTTACGAAGAAGGTGGGTGCGTTTTACGCTCATATTTATCGTAAGCCTTGATAATATCCTGGACCAGGGGGTGCCTTACGACATCCACTTCGCGCAGGTAAACAAATTCAATCCCCGGAATACTGGCAAGCACGGTCTGAATCTCGATTAAACCCGATTTTTTCCCGGCAGGCAAATCCACCTGAGTGATATCCCCCGTCAGCACAGTCTTGGCAGACGCGCCAAGCCGCGTCAAAAACATTTTCATCTGCGAATGCGTGCAATTCTGGGCTTCATCCAGGATGATAAAAGAGTCATTCAGCGTCCGGCCGCGCATATAAGCCAGCGGCGCGACTTCAATCACTCCCCGTTCAATGTACCGTGTGGCTTCCTCGTAATCCATCATATCATAGAGAGCATCGTAAAGGGGGCGCAGGTAGGGATTGACCTTAGCATAAAGATCTCCGGGCAAAAACCCAAGGCTTTCTCCGGCTTCAACGGCCGGCCGCGTTAGCATAATGCGCGCGACACGTTTTTTCTTTAAATGGTCAATCGCAGCGGCCATGGCAAGATAGGTTTTCCCCGTCCCTGCCGGCCCAATGGAAATCACAATATCTCTTGCCTGAATCGCTTCAAGGTATTTTTCCTGATTTTTACTGCGGGGACGAATGATCTTACCGCGATGAAAATAGCTGATGCCGCCCTGGAACTCTTCCTTGGGAGAATCCGTTTGGCTTGGGGCTCTCTTATCCTTGCGCAAAAAACCTCCGTCCCGAAGCTCTTTCAGGCGCTCCAGGAAAAATCGGTGAGCCCGCTCGACACCTTCTTTTTCCCCGTTGATTTTTAACCGGTGATTTCTTGCTGAGATACGGACGTGGTATTCTCTTTCTGCGAAACGAAGATTTTCATCCAGGCTGCCATAAAGCGCTACAGCCTCTTCATTTGAATTCAACTTAAGAATTTTATCCAACGGATTAACATTGCCTCCGATTAAATGATAGCTTATTAACTTTTTATACTCAACCCCAGTTCCTTCAACTGCTTAGGGCTGACATGAGAAGGTGCCTCGGTCATAAGGCAAGTCCCTTTCTGGGTTTTAGGAAACGCAATGACTTCGCGGATCGACTCACGCCCGAGCAAAAGCGTCACAAAACGGTCCAGCCCGATCGCGAGCCCGCCGTGAGGCGGGGCTCCGTAACTTAATGCGCTCAGGAGAAAACCAAATTTGTCACTGGCTTCCTCGGGGCTAATTTGAAGGGTGCGAAAAACTTTTTCCTGAACTTCCCTTTCATGAATACGGATACTCCCTCCCCCGATTTCGGTCCCGTTTAAAACGAGATCGTAGGCACGCGCCCTTGCACGGGCCGGATCCGTTTCAAGCAGCCCGATATCTTCGGGATGGGGAGAGGTAAACGGATGGTGAAGCGCCTGAAATCTTTTTTCTTCTTCATTCCATTCAAACATGGGGAAGTTAACCACCCAAAGGATTTCTAACCGGTCTTGCGGGATCAGGTGGTGGTCTTCCGCAAGCCGGACACGAAGGGCCCCCAAGGCAACCGCGGAAGTATGCGCATCACTTGCGACCATAAAAAGAATATCGCCGGGCTTCGCGCCAAGGGTTTGGATCAATTTTCCGATTCTTGCGGCGTCAAAAAATTTCTCAATCGGAGACTCGACACTACTTTCTCCCGTGACTTTAAACCACGCCAGGCCCTTCGCGCCAAAATCCTGGATCCATTGTGTCAGTTCATCAAAATCCTTGCGCGAAAACTGAGTTCCTGCAGGCGGCGTAAAACAAAGGGCCCGGATACTTCCCTTTTGGGCAAGCACCTGGTCAAAGATTTTAAAGCCGCTTGATTCAAAAACGAATGAAACATCTTTTAATTCCATCTCAAACCGTAAATCCGGCTTGTCAGAGCCAAACCGTGACATCGCTTCATCATAATCCAGGCACCGGAAAGGCCGTTCGAGTTTCACCCCGCGCATTTTTTCAAGGGCATCGGCCACCATGCCTTCGACAAGCTTCATGACGTCTTTTTCATCCACAAAGGACATTTCCAGGTCAATCTGCGTGTGTTCGGGTTGGCGGTCGGAGCGCAGATCTTCATCACGAAAACACCGCGCAAGCTGGAAGTAACGGTCATAGCCTGAGACCATAAGGAGCTGTTTAAAAAGCTGGGGTGATTGCGGAAGGGCATAAAAAGTCCCTTGAGTCAAACGTGAGGGCACAAGAAAATCCCGGGCTCCCTCCGGAGTGCTTCGAGTAAGGTAAGGCGTTTCAATCTCGAGAAACCCCTGATGATCAAGATAATCACGCACAACCTTGGTGAGTTTATATCGAAACGTTAAGGCCTCAACCATTTCTTTACGCCGCAGGTCAAGGAAACGGTATTTTAAGCGCAGCTCTTCATTGACAAAGTGATCGCCAATTGCAAACGGCGGCGTTGGGGAAGAGTTTAAAACCTTGAGCGTGTTGACCCGGACTTCAATTTCCCCCGTGGGGATTTTTTTATTCATAGTTCCGGGCGGCCGGCTGTGGACTTTACCCCGGATTTGAACCACGTATTCAGGCCGCAATTTTTCGGCCTCACGATGAAGGTCCGGGTTTTGATCCTTATTAAACACAATCTGCGTCAATCCCCACCGGTCCCTGAGATCGATAAAGACTAACTGGCCGTGGTCACGGCGCGTATCCACCCAGCCGGCAAGCGTCACTTCCCGGTCAAGGGATTTCAAATTTAATTCTCCGCAATTGGATGTTCTCATCATGAGCTTAAAATTCCTTCCAGAGAGGGCACTAGTTTCTCGATTTCGATTTCTGTTTGTTTTCTTTCATCCAGATCTTTTAAAACCCACATACCTTTTTTCATCTCATCCGGCCCCACAATCAGGATATATCTCAAATTCATCTGATTGGCTTTCTTCAGATGCTGGCTTAACGAAGTCACGCCAGGAGTGGTTTCAAGACGGATGCCTCTTTCGCGGATTTCGGATGCTTTCCGGTAACAAAGGCTCAAGAACTCCGGGCTTGAGTCCAGCGGAGCCAGATAGATTTTCCTCCGTCGAAGCCGGTCGGTGAAAAATTTCTCATTTTTTCCCAAAGAGGTCAGGAGCCTCTCAAGCCCAATACTGAATCCCGTACACGGGACCTGAGTGCCGCCCAGTTCTTCATACAAATGATCGTAACGGCCGCCCCCTGCAACAGCGTCCTGGGCGCCAAGCCCTTGAGCCGAAACTTCGAAAACCGTACCATTATAATAATCAAGCCCGCGCACAAGGCGGCGTTTGATTTTAAAAGGAATTTTTTCGGCTTCTAACCGGCTCAAAAGTTCCTGAAAAGATGCGCTTAAGGGAGCAATTTCTTCCCACGGGGCTTTTTGAATCACCGGCTGGCAGGATTCCACCTTACAGTCGAAAATCCGGAGCACATTTTTTTCAAGGCGCCAGCGGCAGTCTTCGCAAAGGCTGGCCTTTTCTTTTAGAAAATAGTCCGAAAGGGCCTGGAGAAGGCGGTGCCGGTCCGCTTTTTCACCGAGATCATTAAGCCGCAGCATAGGGTTCTCCGCTCCCGCAAAAACCAAAAAATGATAGAGCAGGCTTATGATCTCAAAATCCGCATCCACACCTGCTTCATTCACCATTTCAACGCCCATTTGATGAAACTGGCGCTTGCGCCCCGCCTGGGGTCTTTCGGCCCGGAACATGGGACCGAGATAATAAAGCCTTAAGGATTTCGCGGTTTTAAGAAGCCCGTGTTCAATGACGGCACGCGCTACGGATGCCGTCATCTCCGGCCGCAAAGTCATGCTCCTTCCTCCCCGGTCTTCGAAGGTGTACATTTCTTTGTGGACGATATCGCTTCCTTCACCAATGGACCGGCTGAAGAGCTCGGTAGGTTCTAAAAAAGGGGTCCGGATTTCCTTGTAGCCGCGGGACTCAAAAAAAATAATTGCTTTGTCTTCAAGCCACTGCCATTTTTCAATTTCGCCTGGGAGGATATCCTCCATTCCCGGAAATGCCTGGTGCTTTTTTGACATAAGGGGCAGATGATATCATATGCAGCACCCCCTCGCAATAAGGGGAAAAGGTAAAGATTTTGCAGAGATAAACGTAAATCTAGGGTATGGCTAAAAGACCTTCCAGGAGAGGAAAAGGTTCGATTTCAAAGGTTTTGAAATCCTCACTCAAAATGAAAATAAAAATAAACCTCAAACCCAAAAATCTTCCAAGCTTCCGGGGTGTTTTGCTTCTTTTAGGGTTGGCCTTTCTGATTTATGTTTTCTTTACCGGACGCCGTCCCCAGGGAGAGGTTAGCTCCTCAAATTTCTCAATAACCTCTCCCTGGGGACGGCGTCCGGTGCCGGTACCTAGGCTGGCTGAAAAGCCAAGAGAAGTTACAGCACCGGCCCGTGTTCAAGCCCCAGTTTGGCCCAAGGCGCTATCCGCAAAGCCTAAAATTGCTATTGTCATTGACGATATCGGGCATACTCCAAATGATCTTTCGCTTTTAAGACGGCTCGGAAACCAGGTCACTTATGCGATTTTACCCCTGCTTAATTATTCTCAATATTTTGGAGAGTTAAGCCAGGAAACGGGGGCCGAAGTGATCCTTCACCTGCCGATGCAAAGTGAAACCGGCACCATTCCAGGCCCGGGCCTGATCACAGACCGCATGCCTGAAGATTATGTGCGTGAAATCTTAAATCACAACTTCAACTCCGTCCCCTATCATGCCGGGGTCAATAATCATATGGGCTCGCGGGGAACCGCCAATCCCGCCCTCATGAAAATCATTCTTCAGGAGCTAAAGAAAAGACGGCTCTTTTTCCTGGATAGTTTTACCACTTCTGCTTCTGTGGGTACTTCCGTGGCAAACATGATGAAGGTGCCTGTCCTTAAACGGGATATCTTTCTTGATAATCTTGATGACCAGGAAGCGGTAAGAGAGAAGCTCCGTGAACTCGCTGCCATTGCCCGGCAGAACGGCTACGCAATTGGCATTGGCCATTACCGGTACAACACATTGATTGTCCTCAATGAGGAAATTCCGAAGCTTTGGGATGCGGGATTTGAAATGGTTTCCTTATCGGACATGATTCGAAGCAAAAAAGCAGCTTAATCCAGAATTTCTTCTGAAAATTTTTGGACCTCGTAAAGAAAAATTTCAGAGGCTTTGAATTCTTCGGCCGTCAATCCCGCCTTCTCATAGGCGCAATGCCTCAAAAATTCCTCCCGTGACCAGCCCTGTCCAACCGCCACTTCAGGCAAGTAGGTGCCGGCCCGTACCCCGAATTTGATCCAAATCCCATGCCGTCCGATTTCTAGTTCCTCAAGAGAATTCATTTTGCGAAGCTCTCCCAGGACTGAAAGTTCGATTCGAACCTCGGGCAATTCTTCCGTGCGAAGCGGAGGGAATCGGGAATCTTCAAAAGCACTGGCAACCGCCATTCGGATCACATTTTCATGCAGGGGCCGCGCCCCTTCAAAGGTCCCGACACACCCGCGAAGGGTCCCGATTTTTTTTAAAGTTACAAAACAGCCTCCGGGTTGTTTCACTTCTTCAATCAAGATTTCAAAAAGAGGGGCGGTGCGCGTTTCAAGATAAAACTGGATACTATCCCGGGCGAGTTTGAGTAAGAAAACCTGACTATTCGAAGATAAAGCCGGCATAACCTACCACACGGTCTTGATCCCCTGTGGCATCCGCGCTTGTTCGATAATCCACAAGCGTCACTTTCCGGATACCCAGCAGTTCCTTCATCACAAGCAGCATATACACAGGGACGAATCCGCACATTGTAATATTGTGCTGCGCCACAGCTTTGGCCAGTGCCTCTTCATCCAGATTTTCAATGGCCCGCAGCGCATATTGATCTTTCGCGCGCGTCCTTGCGTCACTTTCATAATGGCTCATGTCATTGGAGATAACGACCAGAAGGGATTCTTTCCCGTAAGCTTGAAGGCACTCGCCGCAGGCTAACGCCGCCTCGCGGCTAGCTTCAAGATCCAGCGTCCCAACAATCAAAGGCACGATACGAATACCTTCATTTTTGATTTGCAGAAGAGGGATCTCCACTTCAAGGGAGTGTTCAAACCGGTGGGCCTCCTGATCCTGTGCAAGGACGTGCGACATCTCGAGCAACCGGGATGCCAACTCAGAATGAATAGGAACACGGCCAAGCGGTGTTTCCCACTCCCCTTGGGCCGTTAAAGCAAAAGGGAAACCGATCCCGCGATGATTAGGACCGATTAAAAAAACGTCCTCCGGAACGCGGATTCGGGAAAGCACCCGGCAGGCTGTTTCACCGGAGTAAATATAACCGGCGTGGGGCAAGATGACCGCACGGACAAAACGCGCAGACTCGTCGGAAACTAAACGGGGTTCTGCGAAGGCCTGAATGTCCTGAGGATCTTGTGGGTAAAAGGTACCCGCCGCGCAGGGTTTGCGAATCGGCATGAGGGGGAATCCAAAGACATTAAAATTTCGTTTTTCTTTTTACAGAAGTTCGGGCTTTGCGACGTCTTTTTTCGCTGGGCTTTTCGTAATGCTTGCGGGCTTTAAGGATTTTCAACGTCCCTTCGCGCTCAAGCTTTTTCTTAAGGCGTTTCAGGGCCCCTTCTAACGACTCATTTTCTCCTACTTGAACTCTTGGCACTCGTGTTCCTTTCCTTTCAAATTTACTGTTTGCTAAGTGATGAAACGGCGCTATTATACGCCAAACTTTTGGCAGGTCAAGAAAGTATGTTGCCGCCAGGTTGGAAAAAGCTACAATAACACCTATGCGACTTTATTATGAAGCCTTTGTCCGCCTCATGTACCCTGCCACTTGCGGGGCTTGCCCCGTGCTGCTTGAACTGGATGAAAAAGGCCTGTGCTCAAACTGCCGCTCGTCCCTTCAACGTTTAAGATTTCCCGTGGAAGAGTCTTGCCTTAAAGAGCCCCTTACCTGGGTGGACGAGGGGTGGACACTTTTTCCTTATGAATCTCCCGTTAAAGAAATTCTGGCTGGAATCAAATTTGCAAGGAAACGATGGCTTGTCCGGATTTTTAAAGAAGAAATTGATTCCTTTTTTGGGGCTTTGGCAAGTGAAAATACCTATGATGTTCTCATCCCGATCCCCCTTGACCATGGAAAACACTTTGAGCGGGAATTCAATCAATCCGACCTGATTGCGGGTCTCATCCAGAAAAAGGCCGGCATCCGCTTAAACCGCCGCGCCCTCGCAAAATACCGCCACACCCTGCCCCAGAGCCAGCTTTCCCGCGAAGAAAGGAAAATCAATCTTAAAAGCGCCTTTCGGGTTCAAAAGGGTGCCCAGATCCGGGGTAAAAGGGTGTTGCTTGTGGATGACGTCTTGACAACAGGAGCCACTTCTTCGGAAGCGGCCCGTGTCCTGAAAAATCACGGGGCTAAACGGGTGGACGTCTTCGCACTGGCACGCACTCACGCTCCTGCCGGGAGCGCAACCTCTTGAAAGTCCTTGACCGTTATGTTTTGCGGGAACTATTTTTCCCAATTCTTTATTGCTCCCTGACGCTTGTTTCCCTCATCCTGATCGCAGACCTTTTTGACAATTTAGACGAGTTACTCCGCCACCACACGCCCTTTGCTATTTTCGTCCGGTATTACCTGGCCCTCGTCCCTTATGCCTTTATTCAGACCATTCCCTGGGCCACCTGGCTTGGAACCTTATTCCTGTTTGTCAATTTTGGTTTTCATAATGAGCTGCTTGCTATGAAAGTGGCCGGGTTAAAAATTGTCACGATCGTTTGGCCCGTCCTTTTTATAGGCTTTCTGATCGGAATCTTCACCTTTTTTGTCAATGACCGTATCCTGCCCGTTACGCAGCGGACGGCAGACGAGCTTCGGGAAGTTTATATCGAGAAGAAAAAAGATAAAGATGAACAAAAAAGTTTAACCAATGTCACTTACCACAGCGGAGGCAATCACATTTATTTTATCCGCTCTTTATCGCTGGCCAAGCAGGAAGCCGAAGATATCATTATCTTGTCCTTCGAAAAGGAAAGCTACGAAACACGGCGGAAAATTTCTGCCAGACGCGGGCTTTGGCAGGAAAAGGCCTGGCAGCTTGAGCAAGTGACGGAACACCCTATGGATGCCCGGGGCCGGATCATCGGAGAACCATTAATCTTTGCTAAAAAACTTTACCCGGAACTGAACGTTCCGCCTCTGGATATTGCCAATGCCTCGCGTGAGAGCATTTATCTCTCCTACCGGGAAATGAAACAATCGATGAAAAAGCTGAAAGAAAGCGGCGTTCACGTCTATTCGGAGCAAGTCGATCTTTACGAACGGCTTGCCGCTCCCTGGCAGAGCCTTGTGATGATGCTCATCGCCATTCCTCTCATTATGCCGACACGCACCCGGAAAGGCATTGCCGCAAGCATCCTGATCTGCATTGGTCTCGTTTTCACTTACCACGTGACGACCGCAGTCGGCCTCGCCCTCGGAAAAGCAGGAAAGCTTTTTCCTTTTTTTAGCGCGTGGCTTGGCAACATCCTTTTTACCCTCGGCGCCTTCGCCAACTTCGACAAAGCCAATCATTAATTGTTCCCCACCGGTTTTAAAATAAATCCTGCAGAAAATTTAGAAAGATGTTTTAAGGCTTTTTATCGGAAGGTAAATCTTCGTCCTGAGAGTTTTCCAGGGGCAGCTGGATGGTCTCGTTGAGTTTGGGAAGCTGCGGCATACCGTTTAAAGTTGAAGAAAGGGACTGCATCTGCAAAGCAATCATTTCTAACGCTTCGCTAGAATTTTCCTCAAACGTCTCTTGCGTTTCGGCGCAAACGGCTGAGCTAGAACAAAAAAGGGAAATATTTCCGAGAATGATCAGTGCGTAAAAGCATTTGTTCATGCATCAAATTTTAGTTCCGTCCTTAATCACGGCGGCTTTGGGAATAATCACAATCCCGTCACGGATATAAAAATTTTCCCCGTCCTTTTCTCTTTCACGGCTGCGGTTCGTAATAGAAACATTATTCCCAATAGAAATATTTTTATCCAGAATGCAATTTTCAATCTGGCAGTTTTTTCCGATCCCAAGGCGGGAGCCTTTTGGAGTGTTTGCCCACTGGTAAAAGTCGTTTCCCATTAAAACACTTTTACGAATCACCGTCCCTCTTCCGACGACTGAGCGGATGCCAATGACCGAATTCTCAATATGAACCCCGTCCAACACGCACCCTTCTCCCAGTTGTACGCGATGAAGCTCTGCGGCTTCGATTTTTGAAGGCGGCAGGAAACGGGCGCGCGTGAAAATACGCCCTGTGGGCGACATAAAACTAAAAGCAGGATTCGGACGAGTCAAATCAATATTAGCTTCGTAGAAACTACGAATGGTTCCAATGTCACGCCAATAGTCATTAAAGACATACCCATAAACCTGGTATTTGCTTAACGCCTTGGGGATGATTTCTTTTCCAAAATCCGCTTCGTTACCGCTTAAGGCCTGCGTTAAAATATCCCGCTTAAATACATAAATTCCCATCGAAGCCAAATAGCGGTCCCCGCGGCCCTTGACATGAAAAACCTTACGGATTGTATCCGGAACAACAAAATTTTGAATTTTTTCCGCTTGCAACGGTTTTTCCCGGAAAGCCGTAATCCGTCCATTGGGACGTATTTGCATGATTCCGAAATGGCGGGCATCCTTTTTTTCAATCGGCATCGTTGCAATCGTGATATCGGCATTGCTCTCATCATGAAACTTGAGGATATCCCCGTAGTCCATCCGGTAAAGATGGTCTCCGGAAAGAATCAAAAAAGTATCGGTGCTCTCCAGATGGTAGTGCGGAAGGTGCTTGCGGACCGCGTCGGCAGTGCCCTGAAACCAGTCGGTATTGGCAAGGGTCTGCTCGGCGGCTAAAAGCTCAACGCTTGTTTCATTAAAAGCTTCGAAAGGGTAGGTGCGGTGAATATGCCGGTGAAGCGAAGTAGAATTAAATTGGGTCAGCACGAAAATGCGGCGTAATCCTGAATTAATGGAATTAGAAATGGGAATATCCACCAGGCGGTACTTCCCTCCCATCGGAACCGCAGGTTTAGACCGGTAACTCGTTAAAGGGAACAGTCGTTTGCCCTGCCCTCCGCCCAAAATCAGTGTCGTGACATTTCCAATCATTCATTCTCTCCTGCAGAAGCGCAAGCCTCCCGCTGATAATGTTTCCAAAGCACTTTTCGAAAAGTATCATTTTCTTCCATCAAAAGAAAAAGCCCGTCGCGGATTCTTTCGATAAAAAGTTCCTTATGCGGGTAGCGCTCTTTATTCACCAAAAGGTCAAGCCGTTGGATGTACTGATCGATCAGCACGGCGTTTTTGCGGATTTGCCCCTTTAGAATTTTAAATTCCCCCTGGGTGAGATCGGGAGATTCATGATCTAAAACGGGAGGAGCCGGCTTGGGGAGTTCAAAACCAAGGTGAAACATCATTGCCCGTATCGAATGAGAAGGTCATCCAAGACCCGTGTAAATTCCGATTTGGTATAAACACGAAGACAACCTGCTGTTTCGGCCTCCTTCTTAAGATCCGCTTTGGTATGGGATAAATACCCTACGACAGGAATCGTTTTAAGGGCCTCCTCTTCACAAAAAGTTTTCAGGACTTTAAAGGCCTCACGTTCACAGCCATCCCAGTCCAGAATCACAAGCACAGGCCGTTTAGCCCGCACATGTTCCAAAAGCGTGTCCGCCTTGTCAAAATTGTGCACGCCAATATGGCAATGCTTTGCCGACTGCGCAATTTTCGACGCAAAGAGAAGATTTGAAACCAATCCAAAAACCGATCCACCGTGGAGCCCCCCACCAAGCGGCTCCTGTCCCGCAACCGCGTGGGCGGTATCGCCGTGTAAAGCCCCCTTCGTGGGCAGGTGTTTGGCTCCGGCTTTGGTTTGAATCAATTTATTTTGTCTGTTATCTATCTGGCCTTTTGCAGGTTTTTCCACCCTTAAGGGGCAACCATTTTTTAAGCTTTCTAGGGAAATCAAGCCCTCCGAAAGGGGTGCTGAATTTCCCTTCGATCCCTGCGCAAAGGCGATTGAAACAAAATTACTTAACCTATTGTGATTAAAGAGGTTAATTTCATAAAAACCTGCAAAAGGCCAGTTATCTATGGGCTTCATGCAAATCAAGCTTAGCCTGCTTTAGGTACGGAATCAAGCTCGGCTTTCCGTAATTTTTCGAGGATTTTAATTTTCTCTTTCGCATCGTTTACAAGCTCAAGCGGGATAGCTACCTGCCGCAGCTCGACCTGAGCCTGACTCCACTCGCCTTTTTTAATCCGCTCTAATCCCGCCTCGTAATATCGGCGGGATTTCTCAAGAGATTCAGGAAGAAAACCTAAAACAACGTTTTTTTTAGCCAAAATATCCTGGCGCAAGGGCTCGAAGTCGGCAAACCCCTGCGGGGGCGGAGTCAAAAGATCAACCAGAGTGGCCCGAATACCCTCATCCACCAAAGCAATGTCTTGCGGGTAGGCCGGCGTTGCGGATTCTTGAGCCGGATTCTCAAGTTCCCGCAGGCTTGTTTCCATTTTTTGGATAGCCGCCAGGGCTTCTTTCCATGAAAGAGATTGTAACAATGCAAAAAGGGATTGGTACTCTTCGGTAATAATCCTTTCTTTCCCCCTGATCTTTCCTTCGACCAATGCATTGTTAATGGCCCCGATTTTTGAAAGGGTATCATTAATAAACGGGCGAAGCATCGTCAGGATCACACCGCGGTGTTTTTTAATGTCATTACCATAGATTGGAAAGGCTAACGAACCGGCCCACAAATCACGCGCCGCCTGGAGATTCCCCTGCTCAAAAGCGGCCTGGGCCGGAAGGTATTTTTCTTTGAAGAGTTGGTCCAGTTTTCGTTTGTAGCTTCCGGGCAAAGGAACCTGATAAGCGCGTTCCTGCTCGGCAATCATTTTTTTGAAATTCTCAAGCGTCCAGGCCTGAGAAGGCAGTTTTTCAACCAGCCCGGTTTGAAATGAAGCGTGATAATCCAGAACTTTCTGTTCTTCCGGACTGGGTTTCCGGCCGGCGGCAAGCTCAAGACGACGGTTCAGGATGCTTTTTTCTTCCTCCGTGAGCTGATTCGAATCAGGGGCAGGTGCCGCGTCTTTTTTCACGGCCTCTTGACCTGCTATTTTTTCTTTCATTTTTCCAAAAGGCAGGGGCGATTCATTTGAACTTAAAAAGGACTGCGCAAGCGGCCACCCGAAAAATCCTATGGCTGCGACGAGCCCGCCAATCAGACAAACCATGAAAAAAAGTTTTAACTTTTCGAGCGCACCACTGGCTTTCTTTCCGGAGCCCACAAAGAGATCCTGTTTAAGCTCTTCTCCGGCCGCTTCCTCTTCTTTTTTTACGGAGCTTGACCAGTAACAGCCCGGGCATTCGATATTTTCTTTTTCTTCGGCTTCAAAACGCCGGCCGCAGTGGCTGCAAACGTAGGGGACAAGTTTCATAGGGACATTATCTCTTTTTTAAAAATAAATTTCTAGTGCGCTTTTACGATTGTCCCACGGGGACTATCCCGATCCTATTGAAAAAAATTAATCAATGGGATTGAAATTGGAGGTTCCAATTTTAATCGGCACAGTACCGCGAACCCACACATCATCGTAGTCGGACATCAAGTCCGACACACTTTCGGAGAAGAACATCAAGTTCTTCCCGAAAAGTGCTCGCGCAAAAAGCGCGCAGTGCGATGAGTACTGGCGCACATAATCGTAGGCGAACTTCAAGTTCGCCACGATTAGTACTTGCGCAAAGGCGCATGCAAAAAGCGCCGGCAAAATCAAAAGTAACGCGGTACTACTCCTTCGTTTTATAAATCACGCCGTCTTGCAGCGTTTCCATCATTTGGATAGGCAAAAGGGCCTCAAGGTCCTCCTGGGAAGCGTTATACCAGCGGTGGCGGTCAAGAAAGAAGACTACAAACCCCTCTCTGGATTCCAGGCGTCTTTTCACATTGGCAATCCTGGGGAAATAGGTTTTGGCGGGTTTAGCCTCCTCCCCTCTCCGGGTATGCTGTTTGTTGAATTTACGGGGAAGCCTCGCGGCCGGCCTTCCGGTATTGATATAAATAATCGAAGGGTCATTACTGTAAATAAGCACTTTTTCAGGCAGCGTGCTGACTCTGGCAAGTGTGGGAGACGTTTTCCACTGGCGGCTTGTGAAAGCCTTTCCATTGCGGTACATTTCGATCCAGTTCCGCTGAAAGGCAAATAAATTGAACGATGTCACGGCGACCAGTAAAAAGACAAATGCACTTTTCAGGATTTTGGGGTGGAGGCTCACCTTCAACCATTCGGTCAGAACAATCAATGCGCTCATAAGGCAGGCCACATAAAACGGCGAAAAGTGGCGGTCATTGGCCTGGGTATTCACATTCATCAGGAAAAGATGGACGATGAGCAGGCCCGCATTAAAGATCACAAAAATAATCATGGAGACTACAAAACGGAAGGACGGGTGGTTCGCCAAGATTCCAGCGGCCTGGCCTTTGCTCTTCTTAAAAACGAGGAACAGAAATAATCCAAGAAGTGCCAGAAGAATAACCCTGAAAACAAAATGCCTTATGGAAGGCGGGATTTCTTCTGGAAGGATCCACGTGGAAATTGTGTTCATGGCCTGATTAAAATACCGGGAAGACGGAACATGAAAGCCGAGGTCACGGTTTGCAAGTTCGCCTGCAGTCAGAAGGTTTCTCACAAACCATAACGCAGAGGGCAGATAACTTACCACAAAGAAAATCAAGCCGTCTTTGGCTCGGGCTGCAAAGCCTCTTGGGTGGAACAAGAGAATCATCACGAGTCCTGTTGAAATTACCGAAACCCCCGCGTAGCGGACCAGAGAAGCCAGGGCAATCAAGGCTGCGGCAAAAATTAAATACTGCTTTTTCTCATTTTCAAAATAGCGGTGAAGACAATAGAAGCCCGGAAAAAGAAAGCTGAAAAATAAAGGTTCCGACCAGGCCATACTGTGGACATTAAACATGGCGTTTGATGTCAGCATCAGCCACACCCCGATCAGGCTGATTTTGGCAGAACCGGTAATTTGTTTTAAAAAATAGCCGACGAGGGCGGCATTAACCCCAAAAAGCAAGATTTGCAAGATTCTAGCAGCATGGAGAGCGTCCAGTTTCAGAATAGAACCGATACACGCGGTAAGAAAAGAAAAAAGAGGCGGGAAATAGGTAATCGGCTCGTTTCTGAGGTCACTTCGGTAGCCCTGGCCATTCAGAAGTCCGCGCGCACCGCTTAAATAATGAACGGAATCCTCAGAAACGCCCAGGCCCCACGGTCCTGTCACGATAAACAGTGCTGCCATTCCAAGGAAGATCAGAGAAAAGAAAAGCAGGCCGTAGAGGAAGCTTGATTTATTTTGTAGCATCAAAAGAGGTCACAGAAGAAAAATTCAATCTGACTAAAAAAATTGGGGAGTAGTGGATTCTCCGCCAAAAATCGCAGCGGACCCGTCCACAAAGCATCAATCGCGATTTTGGACGGACCCGCCGATGCTTTGTGGCGGGGAACCACTCCCAATTTTGGGGAGTGAAGGATTCGAACCTTCGAAGGCATAAGCCAACAGATTTACAGTCTGTCCCCTTTGGCCGCTTGGGTAACTCCCCGAAATTCAATATAAAACAGAAAATGCGATTTAACCGTCTCAGGATCCTACTACGCTCTGTCCCTTATTGGGCAGAGCTTCGTAGGATTTCTACTTCGCCCATTCTTCGAAGCCACGCCGCTAAGGACGTGGCGAAGTAGAAAGCTGACGGTCCGATTTGAACGGACGACCGGCGGTTTACAAAACCGCTGCTCTACCAGCTGAGCTACGTCAGCACGAACTATTGCTTACAAGATCAACATCTGATGCGCCAATTACCTTTGCTGGGCGCTTGCGTTAAACCGCCGTCCCACGCATAGGCGTGGGACGCCAGCGAAAAGCTTCCTTAAAACCAACAGATTATATAAATTAAAGCTTTGAGCAGTCCCAACCGCCTTTTGGTTGGGGCAGCGAAAAATTCCTTAAAAAAATAAAATCAGAAGTTTTAAGCCGTCCTAATCTGCTTTTTAGATTAGGGCAGCACAAGGATGTGCATTTTACAGGAAAAGATTCGAAAAATAAAGGAAAGCTACCAAATTTGAGGGCTGGCCCTTTTTCTCTTCTGTAAGCTCTTTCGGCTGTTACGGTGTATGGTATAGTTTTTGTAGGGCTTTTATGAAGAAAATCTGTTTAAGTAACCTCCTGGTGATCGTGCTCATGGCGTGCGTCACTGGTATATGTTGCTTCTTTGTGAATCCAGAAGACGCGCTTGCTGTTTTTGTACAAGAGGGTATCTTTGATCGATCAGCACCCGACCCGACAGCTGATGAAGTCGAATATCTTGTCGAGGCCGTGCTTTTCATCGGGGACCATAACTTGCCAGAAGCAAGCCGCGACCCTCAAAATCCCTTCATGAACGTGCGTCTGGGGCCCTTCGGTCTCAACCCCGTCCAGACAGATATATTTAAGATTACCCCTGATGAGCCAATCTTTTTAACCTTGCGGTATGATACAACGAATAAAAAGTTCATATTCTCAGGTCAGAGCCTAGACGGAGTTTTCTCAATCGAATATCAGGATCTCACGATTGCAAATAATTTTGAAATGACTCATTTCGCAGTGACGTCACACTACACCGCAAGGGTCAACAACGCTGGTGAAACAGTCGCCTTCCAAGGATTAACCAAGGCTGACAACGTCAAGGTCGGGGCCGATGAAACCTTGCTTGATCCCGTTATCGCCTATCAGAACCTCGGGCAAAATCCCGTATTCAAAGAAAATGAAATGTGGCGGGGGATCGAGGCAAATCCCATCATAGATCCTGAAATGACGACCATCGCCCTGTTTGATTTTCCGATCTTGCCAAATTCAGGCCGTGCAGATTTATCGGTACGCATGTTCATGGGAGGAAGTGCTCCTATTGACGTTGAAGCCATTCCTGAGATTCCGGAACGTCGTTTCGTTATCTTTCTTATGGCGATGACGTTACTCATGTTTTTCCTTCGCGCTCACTTTCTGAAATGGCGCACGCCTGTTTCAGCAGCACAATAAATATTGGCGCAGTTTCTGCTTTAAAATAAAAATTCGGGGAGAGATCAAGAAATCAGCGATGTCTTTGACCTCAGTCAAGTATACTTATAAATAAGCGCGGGAGGAAGCGATGCCTGTGATTGAAAAGAAAATCCAAAGGATGCTCAGGGAAGTCGGTAAGGAAAAAGAATCGCTTGTCGAGATGATGCACCTCCTTGTCCGGGCGCTTGAAGAGCGGGACGAGTACACGCGCGGCCATTCGGAGCGCGTGGCCAAGCTTGCTGTGGCCATTGGCCGTCAATTAAAACTGTCCCCAAGACAGCTTGAAAAGCTGCGCCGTGGCGCCTTGTTGCACGACATCGGGAAAATCGGGATCCGCGACGCCCTCCTTTATAAACACGGCAACCTGACACTTGACGAAAGAGCGCGCATGAACCAGCACCCTGAAAAGGGCCATTTCCTGATCGTCAACACCCATCTTCTCTGGGACATCATCCCAGCTGTCCGCAACCACCATGAAAATTATGACGGCACGGGCTACCCCGACGGCCTGAAAGGAGAGGCCATTCCAATGATGGCTCGAATTGTTTCGCTTGCCGATTACTTTGACGCGCTTGCCACCAAACGCCCCTACAAGAAGCCCTTTACCAAAGCCCGTTCCATTGCCCTTGTCAAATCCATGTCCGGCAAAAAATTTGATCCTAAAGTCGTCAAGGCTTTCCTGAAAATCGCCGGCCCATTTTATCGAAAATGTATCCAACCGATGAATCTTCTGTCTTAATTACGACAGGATGGCGAAATCGATTTTGACTACGGCCATGACTTTCTTTTCAAGGGAGCGGGTGTCATTTTCACCCCAATCCGAGACTTCCACGGAATTGACGGGCGTGATCTGAAATACCCCCATCCGTGCGGAACGCATCAGGCCTATCTTATTTCCCGTGGAGGCGGCCATTTGTTCGGCCCTTTTCTTGGCATTCCGGGTTGCTTCTGAGAGCATTTCAAGCTTAAGTTCAGACAGTTTCGTATAAAAGTACTCCGGCGCGTTGGAAATAAGCTCAATCCCCTGATTAATAAGTTCTGTCGCCTCCCGGGAAATCGCAGTCACTTTATCCACTTCGAAAGAACGCACCTCAATCGCCTGATTCAACCGGTAAGCTTCAATCTGATTCGTATCGTTCCCCTTTTCGTTTTTCTGATAAAGGATCTCGGTTTCTACCTGGGCAACGATAATCTCTTCCTCGCGAATCCCCTTTGAAAGTAAGTAGCCCTTTACGCTTTCAAGGTTTTCTTTGAGTCGCTGATAAGCAACGGTCATTTGAGGGTCCCGCACCGTAAACTTCGAAGTCCACGCAATGGAGTCGGATTTGATCCTTTTTTCCGCCGAGCCTGTCACATTGATGACCTCTTCGGAAAACCTTTTCATCTGCAGCAGGGCTTTTGAAAAGATGAGGCTGGAAACAATGGTGGCCGCGGCAATGCAAAGCCCGAGGATAATGATTTGGGAGTGTTTCAGGAAGTTGTGATTTTCGTTCATGGCGGGGTCCTCTTCTTATTGGGTTGACCGTTGCATTCTTAAGGGGTTCAATTGTCGGCAGGACAAAATCAAAAATGAAGAAGAAACTTGGAGAAATTCAAAAAAATTTTATTCGCCGATGAGTTTGACGAGGACGCGTTTGCGACGGCGGCCGTCAAATTCGGCGTAGAAGATCTGCTCCCAGGGGCCGAAGTCGAGTTTGCCCTTGGTGACGGCGCAAACCACTTCGCGCCCGAAGAGCTGGCGCTTAAGGTGGGCATCGCCATTGTCTTCCCCTGTCTGGTGGTGGCGATATTTTTTGACATCATAGGGGGCGGTTTTTTCAAGGAATTCGTCAAAATCCTGAATAAGGCCGGATTCGTCGTCATTGATATAGATGCTGGCCGTAATATGCATCGCATTCACAAGGCAAAGGCCTTCCTGAATGCCGCTTTTTCTGACAATCTCTTCCACTTTAGAAGTGATATTGAGGTATTCGCGACGCGTTTTTGTTTCAATCCATACGTATTCGGTGATCGATTTCATACCTTCCCTGTTTTACTTGCTGCTGTCAAAATTAATGAGCGAGACATCCCGGCTTCCGGCGCCCTTCCCGCTGCTGCCAGCCTGGGTTGTCACAACCTTTTTATCCCGCATTAACCTGGAGAAATCCCTGATGACTCCCCCGCGCAAATCGATTTCTCCTAGGAGTCTTCCTTCAAAATCATAAGCTTTTCGTTTTAATAGCCTGCCGGTCCTGTAAGTATCCTGGTACTTCAGTAAACCATTCCGGTGATAAACGCGGCAAACCCCCTCCCGTCTGCCGCTGCGCGAGATAATTTCTTGTTTAAGAGAACCTTCCCGATAATATTTTTTCACGAGGTCGGGATCCGACGTCTCATTTAAATTAAGCGCAAGGTAGAGCAATGCCCTCGTTACCCAGTTCTCCTGGTACGGTTCAACAAATTCCAACTTTCCATTTTCTGAGTATTTTTTCCTTTCAATCCGGTAGTCACGCTCGAAAGTATCCTGATATTTTAAACTTCCGTCCCGGTAGTATTCCCTGTGATGTCCGTGCCGCTTCTGGGTGACGTAAGCCGTTTCCGCCTTTAAGCCGCCCTCCGGGTAATACTCTTTCTCTGTCCCCCGCCCTTGACGAAACTCACCTTCACTAAGGACCTTCCCGTCCTTAGAAAAGCTCTTTAAGGTTCCATCCCATTTGCCCGCCGCAAAGTGGGCTTCCCCCTTCAAAGCTCCGCTCGGGTAATAAACCCTGGCCGGCCCGTGCATCTTGCCTGTTTTAAGGTAGTACTCTTTCAGGAGCCGGCCTGTGGGATCATACTGACGGACAAGGAGTTCTTCCTGATTCTGAGGATTGGAAAAATGCTCTTCCTGAAGGGTCCCATTCGCATAAGGCTTGGATAAAACAGGGATCCAGGATTCGGAGGAAGGGAAAACGCGCGAAGGAAAGATGAAGATAATCACTAACATACTCAAGCAACCGATGTTATACCCAACACGGCCATAAATTGTGATTTCGGTGCCGTGTTGAGTATTACTCCGCGATTCACAGTTTTTGGCCTCGCGGAGTGTAGCTTTAATTTTCATGGTTAAGAAGTTTACCAAAATACCGATAAACCTGCAAACTGTTGTTACCCTAAAGGTTAGGTCAAATATACCCTTTCTTAGGGTAAACTAGCTAGTGGGGATAAAAGGGAGGTAGAAAACCATGAAAAAAGCAATTGTGTTAATGCTTTGCGTGCTTACGCTTATGCCGTCTCTGGCATTTGCCGGCAGTCCCTGGACCGAGAAAACCACTTACGGGGACAAGATGACCGGTAAGCTTGATTTCGGCTTACGGAACCTTTTGGGCGGCTGGACCGAGCTCATCACAGAGCCCAAAGCGGCTTATGATAGTAAGGGCAATATCCTGTATGGCGTGGGAAGGGGTGTTTATAACTCTATTATGTACACCCTGGGCGGCGCTGTTCATTTAGTGACATTCCCGGTTCCGATTGATGTTCCGCTGCCGGAAAATGGCGTTAGTTTGTAACCTGAATTAAAAAAAGGGGGTAATGACCATGAAGAAAGCAATAATCGCAGGTCTTTTGGTTTATGCGGTGATGTTAATGCCGAATGTCGCCTTTGCCGGCGGTACGGATTGTGAGTTCAAAGCAAGTCCCTGGGTTGAGAAAACCTCTTATGGGGACAAAATGACCGGCAAACTCGAATTCGGTCTGAAGAACCTATTGGGAGGCTGGACAGCCATTTTTTCCACACCCACCAAGTTTCAAAATGAGGGAAAAAATGTCTATCTAGGAACTGCCAAGGGGCTGGTGAAATCAGTGATCTACACCGTGGGCGGCGCGCTGCACACGTTAACTTTCCCCATCCCGATTGACGTTCCTCTTCCGAATGGGGGCGTGAGTTTCGAATAAGCAGTAGGTTAGATTGAATTTAAAAAGGGACAGGTCTTCACTTTGGCCTGTTCCTTTTTTTTGCAATTTTACCGGCAGGTTTTTCAGCAAGCCAAAGACTGCTGACGAATTGAGGGCCTACGGCTTGAGCCTTATCCAACCTTCCTATTTCATCCTCCAGCTCCTGAAAAATTAAGGCCCACAAGGGACGTAAAAGCTCCTGATGTTCTATCGAGAAGCAAGACATAAGAAATTTCTCTTTGGCACGAGACGCCAAAAATCTGCCGGCGCCTTTTTGCTCGAAAGCAGTCTCCAAAAATCGTGAAAGGTCACCCACCGTTAAGGCTTGGGGAGACTTCTTTTCTTGAAGAATAAACCAGGCAAAAACTGTTCCTAGCGTTGAAATGAGCGGCAAAGCCCTTGGGAAGTCCGGCCAGGCGTGATTCAGCCACTCTAAGAGAGCTTCCATTTGCAAAACCGCGCGGCCCGCTTTCTCTATCTCGTCGAGCGTCTTAAAATCACGCAATTGATCGGGATGCTCCAGAGCTTCCGCGTCGTAGCATTCAGGGATTGTTTTTAAAAGCCCCTGGAATATCGGTTCAAACGGCACGGGCAGCACATCCAGAAATTCTTTGGCCGACCCCTTCCAATGGGTTTGAAGGACAGACGTAGCAAAATCGCGAATCTCCAGAAGTTTTGTGACGCCATACCGGAATACCGTTTCAAGCCAGCGTTCCCGCAAAATTTCCCTGGCCCTGGAAATGTCCAGGCCGCTCAAGGCTTCAAGCCCGATATTCAGGAACCGGCGCACCCTTTCCGTTCCCCGGCGCACACGCTCCTCCGAGGAAAAGTCAAACCCTTCACAGGCGAGTACTTTATTAGAAAGCCAGGCCAATTCTTCCTCAATCCCTTCCGCGAGTTCGCGATTTTCCTGTTTGAAAAATAAAAGAACCTGGTCAAGGAAAAGCTTTTCCTCACTCCAGAGCACCGGATAGTGGACCGGACGCCGTCCCGAGGGAGACGTTAACCATTCTTGCTGATCTTTAACGTCTCCCTCGGGACGGCGGCCGGTATGTTTAGGAAAGGCTTCAAACTCTTCCGGTGAAATCGGCCTATAAATTTTGTGCGCGGTTTCAGGATCGGGGAATCCGAGGTCTGCAAGCCGCCCTTCTCTTTTTCGAAACGCTTCCTCCTCCAGAACATCTTCCATCTCACTAAGGATTCCTTCCAGGATCGCGACGTAACGCCCGCGGTGATTCTCATAAAGGATCTCGATCGCCCGCCTTACCGTCTCAAAGTTTTCTTCCTCCACGGAAACAAAGTACTGTTGATCGAGGGTAAAATAAGGCCGGTCCCCCAGCATTTCATCCGAGGGGTATTCCCATTCGGGCTTCAGGACCTCGACTAATTGTTTAAATCCCGAAACTACCGCCTCATAATCCATTTCCACAAGCCAGGCCAGGAGCCTTTTTTCGTCGGCCGCTTTGAGAGTCTCAAGCCACCGCACAAAACCCTGGGGCTGAATACGGTCCTTTTTCCAGCAATCAATATCCGAAATAAAAACAAGCTGTTGGAGGTTGGCAAAACGGATGATTTCGCTGCGTTCTTCAAGGTCCATTTCCCGGGTTACAAGATACAGTTCTTCCTGCGTGAGGGACTGTGCCAGGCGTTCGGGATAGTGGGAGCGCAGGATCAAATCGCCCTTTTCACGGAAAGAGCTCTGGTGAAATACCCTTTCCTGCTCTTCCGGTTTTAGGGCCTCATATTCTTCGTGATTCATAATTTAATTATATACTCCACGAGGTCAGAATTTGTGAATCGCAGAGTAATACTCAACAAGGCTACAAATTGTGATTTCGATGCCATGTTGAGTATACTACAGGCGCGGAAAGAACATTTTTCGCTGAGCTATTCGTAATTACGAAGCAAGCTTAAAACAGGTTCGAGATCAAGAAATTTTAGTTCTTCGGGATGAATTATAAAACGCTCTACTTCGGCCCGGATTTTTCGGAAATCAACCGACTTTAAATGTTCAATCAGCCGCGCCTTAAATTCATCCTCTCGAATCTCACGCTCTTTGCCTTCCGTTTGGCAGATAGCGTTATTCATCAACGCAAAATTAGGTTTGGTTTTCCGGCCGAGATACCACATCAGGTCATAATAATCCCGCCCTTTAGTGTAACGACGAAAAAAAACAGCGTGAAGTTTTGTGGCAAAAAGCGAGGGCAGATCAAACACAGCAACGGTATAGGAAATGGGTGAAGTCACAAGTGCGATTTCTTTCGCCCCGCCGGCAGGAGGATTCGTATCAATCTCCAATTTGATAGTCAGTTTTTGATCTTTCAAGGGGGAAAGACGAAATTCGTGGAGTAATGCGGAAAATCGCATTTCTGCCTGCAACACTGTTTTTACTTCTTTTGGATAAAAGTCAAAGCGAAGCTCCTGCAGCGCAAGATCTTTTTGGATCTTTTCAAGGAATGACCGGAATTTAAAATCTTCCGGCGCGGCTAAAGAAAAATCCAAATCCTCGGAATAACGGTTTGTGTGGTAAAGAATTCTTAATGCCGTCCCGCCGGTAAAAATAAGATGTTCAAAGGCTCCGTGGCGATACATGCTTTGTAAAATTAAATGCTGTAACATTTCAGCCAGGACAAGCTTTTTTAAATTTGGCTGGGGCTCTTTATTTAACTCCTGGGAGATCAAATCTTTCATGTCATAGTTTCCTTCATGAATAATTCAACCACAGCAAAAAGTTTTTTTGTCCCAAACTTCTCTGCAAACATTCTCAGTTTTTTGGGCTCCAAGATGCTGCTATTCTGAAAACGAAACGATTCCTTAAAAATAAGTCTGTCGGAAACGCTAAACCGATCTAAGTTGAGATAGAAAAAATCCACCAGAGCCTTTTCCGGCGAGGCCACGAGAATCGACATTCCTTCAGATTCTTGCACCGACCCGAAGCCATGATAGGTCTTGGGCTGGATATGCTGGTACGTAAAAATTCCGAATTCATTCTCAAAGCGGCATGTTTTTCTTACCGTGACCGACGTCGTGGCCCCGACAAACTCCGGGATGAGCCCATAATAAGAAAGAGCTGATTCAAGACTAACATAGGAAGGCATATAAATCTGATTAGCCAAATAAAAAAGCGAAGGCTCAATTTGCCGCTCCTCTCGGCTCAAAACATAAAGCCCCTTCCGCAAGCATTGGACAAGCCTCTTCTTCTTCCAGTTAGAAAGCTGAACCCTTAGCGTTCCAACCTGGACGGTCAAAGCCCCAAGCATGCTTGTTGAGAATACTGGAAGCGCTTTAAGCTTTTGTTTAAAGTCTCTGAATTTCATTTCTAATCCTTATACTTTTATATAATTTACTGAAATACTATCATACCTCCCGAAAGGAAGCAAATTACGGGACTTTTTCTGTCTGTCGTAAGCTAATGAATTGTCCGATTTGTCGACTATACGATTGCCTTAATCAATGAATCAATATTCACCCTTACCGGACGCCATCCCGAGGGAGAGGTTACCGTATAATTTTATTATTTATTTTAATGCATATTTTTGTTATATTATAACTATTAACTAGAAAGGACTAAATCCCAACTCTATGCCCAGGAAGAAACGCGAAATGAGCCCGACGGGAGTTTGCCATTGGATCACGCGCGGCATCAATCGCAAAGATATTTTCCGGCACCCTAAGGATTATTTCTTCTTTCTCGATCTTGCTCGCGAAAATTCAAAAAAGTTTGATACGCTCATTTATCATTATTGCCTTATGACCAATCATATCCACATGTTAATCTGCACGCCTTCTCTCGATAGGCTTATCCAATTCTCTCAATATTTAAAACGAAAATACGCCTATTATCAAAGTAAAGAATATAAAATTTCCGGGGCTACTTTTGAACGAACCTATCGCAGCAAACCTGTGGACAAAGATGTCTATCTGCTTGAATGCGCACGCTATATTGATCGGAATCCTCTGAGGGCAGGCCTAGTCAACCACCCTCGTGATTATCCCTATGGAAGCTATCGTATCTATACGGAAGGAACCCAAAGCGATATCATCACTCCATCACCTGCTTATCTTGGGCTTGCCAATCAGGAATATGACAGGCGTAAACTTTATGCCGATTATGTTCTGCAATCCCGCCCTCAAGAAGAATTCTCTTCCCCTTCATCCTTAGGACTCTAACCTCTCCCTCGGGTCGAGTGGCGCGAGGGAGTCTCACCCTCACGCTCTCACAGATCCGTACGTGAATCTCTCGATTCATACGGCTCTTCTCAACATGCCGTGCAAGCCCTGGATGAAAGTACCCAGTGAGCAAAAGCA
>Ga0247727_10002939_pt1 | contig 38347 bp, 33 predicted proteins | sample WisWelCaveWW1625_FD_202498 | JGI IMG/M metagenome (GOLD analysis project Ga0247727, IMG submission 202498) | Biofilm microbial communities from Wishing Well Cave, Virginia, United States - WW16-25 | ecosystem: Environmental > Aquatic > Deep subsurface > Groundwater > Cave microbial mat | place...
AATGAGGCCAGCGCCCTTTTCTTTAAAATGGGCGAGACCTATAAGGTCGAACTCATTGAGGGCATTCCCGATGAGAAAGTTTCCATTTATAAGACCGGCGAAGATTTTTTAGACCTTTGTAAAGGGCCGCATGTGGACAACGCCGGGTTGATTAAAGGTTTTAAATTGCTTTCCGTGGCCGGCGCGTATTGGCGCGGGGATGAGAATAAGCCGATGCTCCAGAGGATTTATGGAACGTGTTTTTTTACGCAAAAAGAGTTGGATGATTATTTAAAGCTTTTGGAGGAAGCCCAAAAGCGCGATCACCGGAAATTGGGACAGCAACTGGATTTATTTAATATTTATCACGACACCGCAGGGGCTGGGCTGATTTTTTATCATCCGGACGGGGCAATGTTGCGCAAAACCATCGAGGATTATTTGCGCGAACAACATTTAAAACGCGGCTACCAACTGGTCATGACTCCAAATATTTTAAAAGGGAACCTTTGGAAACAGTCCGGCCACGCAGAACATTATCGTGAGAACATGTATTATTTTAAGGTGGATGAAGAAGAATATGCGGTTAAGCCGATGAATTGCCCCGGACACATTCTTATTTATAAATCAAAAACCCGGTCCTATCGGGATTTGCCTATTCGTTATTTTGAGTTGGGGACGGTTTACCGGCAGGAAAAGGTTGGGGTTCTACATGGTCTTCTGCGTGTGCGCGGATTTACCCAGGATGATGCGCATATTTTCTGTCGGCAGGATCAGATTAAATCCGAAGTTATGAATGTCATCGATTTTGTTTTCGCGACAATGAACGATTTTGGTTTTAAGGATATTCATATTGAATTGAGTACCCGGCCGGAAAAATCTATTGGGGCCGACGAAGATTGGGAGATAGCCACTAGAGCCCTGGAAGATTCTTTGAAGGAAAAACAGATAAATTTTCAAATCAATGAAGGGGACGGCGCTTTTTACGGCTCTAAAATTGATATTAAGCTGAAGGATGCCTTAGGTCGCTTGTGGCAATGCGCGACGATCCAATGCGATTTTGCTCTTCCGCAGCGATTTGATTTGGCTTATATCGACGAATCGGGCAAAGAATGTCGACCGATTATGCTGCACCGGGCGATTTTAGGCAGCTTGGAACGTTTTATTGGAACGCTCATTGAACATTACGCGGGGGCCTTCCCTGTTTGGCTAGCCCCGAAGCAAGTTTTGATTGTCCCCTTACGTCCCAACCATCACGAATTTTCTCGGCAATTAAAGGATAATTTTCAGACCAAGGGGCTGCGTGTTATTCTCGACAATAGAAATGAAACGCTCAATAAGCGGATTCGCGAGGGGACGGTGCACAAGATTCCTTATATTCTGGTGGTGGGGGACCGGGAAGTAGAAAACAAGAGTGTTTCGGTCCGCCGCTATGGCCAGGGAGATAAACAGGAAACCCTTTCCCTGTCAGGTTTTGTTGAGCGAATTTTGGATGAAGTCGGGCGGAAATTTTGATAAATAGTCCCTGCTCGACACAAAAAATAGTTGCCAAATAAAAATTTTTAATATAGTATAGCGCTCTCCGCGAAGCGGAAATTTTTAAAGGAGGTGGTTTCTATCCAGAAATATATTCGAATTAATGAATACATTAGATCTCCCGAAGTTCGTGTTATCGGCCCCAATGCCGAACAGTTAGGCGTTGTTTTGATCAGGCGTGCCCTCGAATTGGCTCATGAGCACAACCTGGATCTCGTCGAAGTCTCTCCTACATCCAAACCCCCGGTTTGCCGGATCATGGATTTTAGTAAATATAAATATGATCAGGAGAAAAAAGAACGGCGGGTTAAGCGGAATCAGCGGATCACCCATTTAAAACAGATTCGGATGAAACCACACATTGAGGAGCATGATTATTTGGTCAAACTCAAGCAGGCCATTAATTTTTTGGATAGAAAAGATAAAGTTAAGGTCAATCTGTTTTTCCGCGGCCGCGAACTCTCCTTTCAACAGCAGGGAAGGCAGGTTTTAGCCCGGTTCATCGAGGATATTTCCGAGCACGGGCAAGTTGAAAAAGATACCACTCTGGAAGGGCGTGTCATGTCGGTGGTGGTCGCCCCGAGATCAGATAAGAGCAGCAAAAAGACAGCATCCGCAGAAGGAGTCAAAGATGCCAAAGCTTAAAACTAATAAATCGGCAGCAAAGCGGTTCCGCCTTACCAAGACCGGAAAATTTAAGAAACGTTCTGCTCGGCGTGGCCATATCTTGGGTAAGAAGGCCCGCAAGCGGAAGCGCCATCTGCGCAAAAGTGGATATCTCTCCGGTGGCGATGTCCGTAAAATTAAGAACCTACTGCCTTACGCATAGAATTTAAGGAGGCTTTACATGGTCCGCATTAAACACGCCGTTAAAACCCGTCGACGAAAACATCGTCTTTTAAAAAAGGCGAAAGGGCAGTATTCCCAAAGAAGTCGACGTTACCAGCAGGCCAAGCGTTCCCTGATCCGGGGGATGGCTTTTTCTTACCGGGATCGTAAAACCCGTAAGCGGGAAATCCGGAATTTGTGGATTATCCGCATTAATGCCGCGTGCCGCGAGGCGGGAATTGCCTATAGCCGGTTCATCAATGGCCTGGCCAAAGCACAGGTTAAAATCGACCGTAAGATGCTTGCCGAATTAGCCGTTAATTCCCGAGAGGTTTTTAATCAACTGGTGGCGACTGCCCAGAAGGCTCTGGCGAAATAATTTAGTGAGATATTGATTCAAATTGTCGACAACCAAGGGAGGTAGTTAATCTAACTATCTCCTTTTTTTGTGGTCATTGAAAGAAGCCAATATGAGCTGGGACTTTAATTTATTAAGCAAAAACGCCGATGAGGACATTCAGAAAGTTGCGGATAGCGCGTCGCTGGAGGCCTTTCGCTTAAAATATCTGGGAAAAAAGGGGATTGTTTCGCAGATCTATGCGAGTTTGGGTTCTCTGCCGGCGGATCAAAAACCACCGGTGGGAAAGGGGGCCAATGATTTAAAAAGGAAAGTGGAGGCCCTTTTAGAGAAAAAAGCGCAGGAAATACAAGTCTTGGAAAAAAGTCGTTTGGCCAGAGAAAAAGCGCTTGATGTCACTCTCCCGGGGGTTTGCGGTGAGTTGGGGCACAAACATCTTTTGACCCAGACGATCGATGAGATTTGTCAGATATTTGAGAAAATGGGGTTTATCATTAATGAGGGTCCGGAAATTGAGACAGAGTTTAACAATTTTACCGCCCTCAATATTCCCATCGATCATCCCTCCCGCGACGCCTTTGATACGTTTTATTTGGATGTAAAAGATCCGGTCAAAAAAGATCACCATCTGTTGTTGCGTAGCCACACCTCACCGGCGCAGATCAGGGTCATGACTAAAACTAAGCCTCCGCTGGCGGTCATTGTCCCGGGAAAGGTTTATCGGCCGGATGCCGTCGACGCGAGCCATTCGTTTATGTTTCATCAGGTGGAAGGATTGTTGGTTGACAGGGATGTGAAATTTTCCGACCTCAAAGGACTTTTGACGGTTTTTTGTCAAAAACTTTTTAACGATAAAATCAAGATGCGGTTTCGTCCGCATTTTTTTCCGTTCACCGAACCTTCCGCCGAAGTGGATATCTCCTGTTATATCTGCGGCGGGGTGGGGTGTCCCACGTGTGGCCGAAAAGGATGGCTGGAGATTCTTGGCTGCGGGATGGTGCATCCGAAAGTTTTTGAAGCGGCGGGGTATCCGCGTAATGTTTATACCGGGCTTGCTTTCGGGATGGGGGTGGAAAGAATCGCGATGCTTAAATTCGGCATCAGAGATATCCGCACTTTTTTTGAGAACGACGTCCGTTTTGTAAAACAATTTTAGTCGAGTTGGTCCGCGGAGCGGTTAACTTCATCCAGCCATCTTTGACAATATTTGCAGATTTTAGCTTCACTAAGAATTTTTTTGCCGCAAAAGATGCAGGGTTTTTTATCGGCGCTTTTAAAGTCGCTTTCAATGGGCAGGTCGATAAAAAATTGTTGGCAGTGGGGACAGCGGTTGGTCGGTGAATCGACGACCTCAAAACAGTAGGGACATTTTTTCATGGGAGCGCTCCTCCAGGCCACATTAAACTATTATCCAGCGCGTTTGACAAGTATAAAATTATGAAAATCAGTTTGAATTGGCTTAAAGATTACGTTGAATTTAAAATAAAACCGCAAGCATTGGCCCATAAACTCACCATGGCCGGACTTGAGGTCGAGAAGATAACCGCGGTTAATAATGACACGGTTTTTGAGTTAGAAATTACCCCCAACCGCCCGGACTGTCTGAATTTCTTAGGCATTGCCCGGGAAATTTCCGCCATCCTTAATACTCCTTTAAAAATTCCCAAGCCAGCTCATGTAAAATTCCCCAAGACGAAATGTCCTATTGCTATTACCGACAAGGGGGGGTGTTGGCGATATGTAGGGACGGTGATCAAAGGGGCGTGCGTTGCCGAATCTCCGAAGTGGTTAAAAGATTATTTAGCTGCGATTGGTCTGCGGAGTATCAATAACATTGTCGATATTACAAATTTTGTTTTGATGGAGACCGGCCAGCCGCTGCATGCGTTTGATTACGATAAATTGACGGGAGGAAAGATTATAGTCCGCCGGGCAAAAGAAACCGAGGTCATCATGGCGCTAGATGAAAGGGAGTATAAGCTGGATTCTTCCATCCTTGTCATTGCCGATGCCCAAAGACCGGTGGCTATGGCGGGTATTATGGGTGGGACAGAAACTGCGGTGACGGGGAAAACAAGAAATATTCTTTTGGAGAGCGCCTATTTCGATCCGGTTTTAATCCGGCGGGCGGCCAGGAAATTGGGGGTGTCCAGCGATTCTTCTTACCGCTTTGAACGCGGGGTCGATTTTAATAGCGTTGATCTTGGGGCCCGGCGGGCGATATCCTTGATCCTTGAGCTGGCCGGAGGAAAAATCGAGGCGGCCAATGATGTCGTTATGGTCAAGGAAAATAAATCATTGAACAAAATTAAAGTTTCATTTCCGGAAATCAACCAACTCTTGGGCGCTTCGGTGAGCCTGGGGACTTGTAAAGCGATTTTAATAAAACTCGGCTGCCACGTGTCCAGTTTGTCTTCAGCTTTGCCTTCGGCAAAACTGAAGGATATTTTGATTGTCTCTCCTCCTTCTTTTAGAAGAGATATAAAGGCGACGGTGGATATCTCTGAGGAGATTGCCAGGATCATCGGTTATGATCAGCTGCCAGTCAGCCTTCCCAGCGTCCGGATGTCATCTATGGAAACGGCGAAAGATTTTTTATATAAACGGGCTGTGCGCGAGGTGCTGGTTGCCCAAGGGCTCAATGAAGTGGTTTCTTGGACGATGCTGAGTCGAAAAGTTTTGGAAAAGACAAACCTAGCGGATCTGAAAGCCGTGTGTGTCCGCAACCCGTTGACCGTTGAGCAGGAAATTATGCGGCCGTCCCTTTTGCCCAGCTTGTTGTCAGCGGTTGGGAATAATTTAAATAAAGGACAGCGGGACCTTAAATTTTTTGAGACAGGTAAAATTTATCAGACGGATGGCGAAAAGGAAACTTTGGGGATCATCATGCTGGGCCGTCAGACCCGCGATTGGCGCCGGGCCAAAGGAGAAGTGGATTTTTATGATATGAAGGGCGCGCTGGAACGATTGTTTGAGCGTTGGGGGATAAGCGATTATTCGGTGGAGTTGGGGACGGATTTGATATTTGAAGAAGGCCGGCAGGGCCGTCTAGTTATGGGGGGCCAAGTCTTAGGGAAACTCGGCGCAGTGTCAAAAGAGATTTTGGACCGCTGGGATATCAAAAGGGAAGATGTTTTTTATGCGGAAATAAGCCTGGTTGGCGTATTTAGCCGGATGGCCGCTGGACGGCGGTATCAGCCGATACCCGAATATCCGTCGATTACCCGGGATGTCAGTTTAGCTGTCAAAAGTGAGATTAGTTTTCAGAAAATAAAAGAATTAGTGCTCAATTCGGGGGCGGAGCATTTAGGCGCCGTTGATTTTATCGAAGAATATCGCGGCGAAAAAATCGCTTCGGGTTACCGGGGTTTGACCCTTTCTTTAACCTACCAATCTACAGAGCGGACCTTGTCGGATGAAGAAGTCAACAAAAGCCACGAACTCATCCGGCAGAATTTAATAAAGACCGTACAAGCCATTCCCCGATAAATTTTCGCTCGTTCTAAATAAATAATTGGTTGCCAGGGCAATTATCCGCATGTATAATTCGGCCAGTTGATTAATCCCTGCTGTGCGCGTTAGGGAACGTTACATTGAACCATTACTTTTCAATCGGGAGCTGAACTTCTTTCTACCTGCGGGTAGACTCGAGAGGCGCCCATGTAACTGGTGGGTTCATTTTAACCCATTCCCAACGGCATTCGCGGGGATTATTTTTGTCATAATCTTCCCCATCCTACTATGAAAAAGAAATCTTCCTTTTCCAATTCTTCAGAGAGCTTGTTTTTTTCCGCTTCGGAAAATGATTTATTAGCCACCGCACCCTTAAGTGCCCGGATGCGTCCGCGAACTCTTGGAGAACTAGTCGGCCAGCGGCATATTTTGGGAGAAGGAAAACTTTTAACCCGGGCCATCGAGGCGGACCGGTTAAGTTCTTTAATTTTGTATGGCCCGCCGGGTGTCGGCAAGACGACATTGGCGCAATGCGTCGGCGTGGCCACCAAAGCGCATTTTGAATTTATTAATGCGGTGGTTTCTAATGTAGAAGAATTAAGAAAAATTTTGGTGGCGAGTAAACATCGGCGTCTGACCAGTACCCCGACAAACTCGTTTTTGTGTGTTGATTCCTCTATACGTAATGAGGAAATCAACACACAAAAACAAAACTGTCGGGGTACCAGCCAGCGAAAAACGATTCTCTTTATCGATGAGATCCACCGGTTTAACAAGGCCCAGCAGGATGTCCTTATGCCGGATCTGGAAGAAGGAAACGTCATCTTGATCGGGGCGACTGTTTTTAATCCGTTTTTTTCATTAACGAGTCCGTTGTTGTCGCGTTCTTTGATCTTTGAATTGCAGCCGTTGTCGGCTGAGGAGATTTTAATGATTTTGGAGAGAGCCTTGAAGGATAAAGAGTGGGGGTTGGGAAACATGAACCTGTGCGTGGAAGAGAAAGCGGTGAAATTTTTGGCGGAAATCTGCGATGGCGATGCCCGAAAAGCCCTTAACGCCTTTGAGGTTGGCGCGTTGACCACCTCACCCGATGAAAAAGGGCAGATCCATTTCACGTTGGAAGTCGCACAGGAATCTATTCAGAAAAAACAGGTTCGTTACGATCAGCAGGGGGACGGCCACTACGATACAGCTTCCGCTTTTATTAAATCGATGCGCGGTTCAGACCCGGATGCCACGCTTTATTGGTTGGCTAAGATGCTTTATGCCGGTGAAGACCCTCGCTTTATCGCACGGCGCATTTGTATCTGTGCGGCTGAAGACGTCGGTAACGCCGATCCGCGAGCGTTGGTTTTGGCTAACGCCGCTTTGCAAGTTTCGGAATTTATCGGTTTGCCGGAGGCGCGGATCCCTTTGGCGCAAGCGGCGGTTTATATTGCGTGTGCCCCTAAGTCTAATGCCGCTTACATGGGACTGGAAAAAGCTTCCAAAGATGTCCAAGAAGGCCGAACGCAAGAAGTCCCCAATCATTTAAAAGGGACCGGATATTCCGGGGCCAAACGGTTGGGTCATGGGCAGGATTATAAATATGCCCATGATTATAAAGGTCATTTTGTTGAACAGGAATACATGGCGCAGAAGAAAGCCTATTATGAACCGACGGAGCAAGGGCATGAGAAGGAAATGGCGGAGTATTTAAAGAATGTGCGGAAGAAATTTTGACAGCCTATAATTAAAATTTGTATATCCAAATGAAAAATGTTAGAATAACGCCCATGTGATGATTTTTAGGAAATATTGTCATGTTTTTGAATGAATAAAGATACTAAAAGTGTTTTAAGAAAGAAGTTTTTGAATCTCTTGAGGAGTCAGAAAGGGGAAGAACGGATAATAAAAAGTAAAGAGATTCAAAAGAAACTGTTTTCGTTAAAAGAGTTTGTTGAGGCAAAAATTATACTGTTTTATGCCTCCTTTGATGGGGAAGTAGAGACGTTTACGATGATGAAGCTGGCCCAAAAGTTAGGAAAAAGAATCGCCCTCCCAAGAATAATCAAGGCTCACAAAAAAATCTTGCCTGTTTTGATTGCCGATCCGGATAAGGATTTGGCACAAGGCCCTTATGGAGTGCAGGAGCCGCGCGCAAGTCTTCAACCGATGGAACGGCTTGAAGATTTGGATCTGGTGCTTGTCCCCGGCGTTGTTTTTGATAGAAACAATAATCGTCTCGGACGCGGGGTCGGTTATTATGACCGATTTTTGGCCAGTTTGCCGCCGGGGATTCCGACTTTTGGTCTCGCCTTTGATTTTCAAATCATCGATTCTCTTCCTCAGCAAAATCGGCATGATGTTGCCGTGTCGCGCGTTATTTTTAATTAATTTTTGATTGCTTCTTGATTACACTAAAAAAGGCAGATTGTTCTCTTCCGCCTTATAAGGGCTGTTTCTGCTTTTAAAGAAGTAAATTTTTAGAAGGGAGTAGAGACTTATGTCAGAAGATACCATAATGTTTATTAAATATTCTGTTGTAATAATTGTATCAATTCTTTCCGGATATGGGTTAAGTCGATTCTTTGGAGATAAACGCTTAAAACAAGCGTTGTATCAATCTAAAGATTTGATCGAAAAAGCCAAAAAAGAGGCGGAAGACCGCAAAAAAGAGGCGGAGTTGACCGCGAAAGACCTTTTGCTTAAGATGCGCCAGGATTTCGAACGCGAAACCAAAGAACGGCGCGAGGAAGTTACGAATGCTGAGAAACGCATCCTCCAAAAGGAGGAGGGTCTTGAACGCCGGGCCGATCTTTTAGAGAAAAAAGAGCGCGACATTACGGCCCGTTTGGAAACGTTACGCAAGGATGAAACCGCGATTCAGGCCCGGGCTGAGGAGTTGACTAAGTTAATCGCGGAGGAAAAGCAACGCTTACAGAGTATTTCTTCTTTAACGCAGGAAGAAGCCAAAAAGTTGCTTTTGTCGCGCCTGGATGAAGAACTGGTGCAGGAAAAGGCCATACGTGTCAGAAAAGTGGAAGAAGAGATCCGTGAGACAGCGGACAAGAAAGCCAAAGATATCATCAGCGCCGCTATCGCGCGCTGTGCATCTGACCATACGTCAGAGACGACCGTGAGCGTTGTCCCCTTGCCAAGCGAGGAGATGAAAGGTCGTATCATTGGTCGCGAGGGACGCAATATCCGCGCCCTGGAAGCGGCCACGGGGGTTGATATTATTATTGACGATACCCCCGAGGCGGTGACTATTTCCGGGTTTGATATGGTCCGCCGCGAGGTCGCCCGCATTGCCCTGGAAAATTTAATCGCCGATGGCCGAATCCATCCCGGACGCATTGAAGAAGTTGTCGAAAAGGCCAAGAAAGATATGGAAACCCGGATCAAAGAGGAGGGTGAGAAAGCCACCTTTGATCTGGGTATTCATGGGCTTCATCCGGAACTGGTGAAGCTGGTCGGGAAATTAAAATACCGGACCAGTTTCGGTCAGAACGGGCTTCAGCATACTAAAGAGGTTGCGACCCTTATGGGGCTTATGGCGGCGCAGCTCGGGCTTGATGTTAAGATTGCCAAGCGGGCGGGATTGTTGCATGATATTGGCAAAGTTGCCGGCCAGGAAGCCGAGGGGACGCACGCCATTGTCGGCGCCAATCTCGCCCGGAAATATGGCGAACATTCCGATGTTGTCAAAGCCGTCGAATCCCACCATGAAGAAGTTGAGATGAGTTCCGTTTACGGTGTTTTGGTCTGCGCGGCGGATGCGATTAGTGCCGCCCGTCCCGGGGCGCGTGCCGAAACGCTGGAAACGTACGTGAAACGTTTGGAGAACCTTGAGGCCATTGCGAATTCCTTTAAAGGCGTAGAAAAGACCTTTGCCATGCAGGCTGGCCGAGAGATACGCGTCGTTGTTACACCGGAAAAGGTTAACGATGAAGAAGCGATTGTCACGGCCCGGGAGATTAAAAAACGGATCGAAGAGGAAATGGAATATCCAGGGCAGATTAAGGTGATTGTTATCCGCGAAACCAGAGCGGTGGAGTATGCTAAGTAGCTTTCAGCCATCAGCTGTCAGCTTTCAGCGGTTCTTGACTGAATTTGCTGAAGACTGATAGCTGAAGACTGATAGCTGAAAGCTAATATGAATATTTTATGCATCGGAGACATCGTTGGAAAATCAGGGCGAGAAGCGGTGCGCCAGCTCTTGCCGGGGATCAAAGAGGAGTTTAAGATCGACGTCGTCATCGCCAACGCCGAGAATTGCGCCGGCGGCATGGGGGTGACCTCACGATTGGCTCGAAATTTATTCTCGTATGGCTGTGATATTTTAACTTTGGGCGATCATGTTTGGGATAAAGACGAGATCAAAGAGTTTTTAAATGGCTCCGACAACATTATCCGTCCCGCCAATTTTCCCGAAGGCGCGCCGGGGCGAGGGAGTTGCATCTTTCAATTGCGATCGGGTGAAAAAATTGCCGTGGTGAATCTTTTGGGAAGGGTTTTTATGCGTTATAATGTCACCTGCCCATTTCTGGAATTAAGAAATTTGGTCAAGGTGGTTAAGGAACAAAACGTTAGGACGGTCATTGTCGATATGCACGCTGAAGCAACGAGTGAAAAGGTCGCCATCGGCCATTTCATTGACGGTGAAGTTTCCGCCGTGGTGGGGACCCATACGCACATCCAAACGGCCGACGAGAAAATATTGCCTAAAGGGACGGCCTACATCACTGATCTGGGGATGACCGGCCCTTACGATTCCGTGATCGGTCAGGAAAAAGAGGCGATCATCCGCCGTTTTCTGACAAGTCTTCCCGAGAAATTTCACGTGGCAACGGAAAACGTGATTTTGCATGGAGTCGTGATTGCGGTGGATGAGGCGAGCGGTAAGGCCAGGTCGATCGGCCGAATACAGAAAAAATTAACCAATTACGATCATTCTCCGGAAGAAGGAGGGTAAAAGATGAACTGGAGTGGATTGGAAAGAAGAAAATTCCCGCGGGTAAATTATCCCTGTATGATTGTCATTCGTCATGGCCATACAGCGGAGCCGCAGGCCTTGTTAACACACACCGAGAACGTGGGGATTGGCGGTGTGTGCGTGGTTCTCAAAAACGCGATTAAATTATTTACTACCGTTGAGGTCGAATTGGATTTAATGGATACAACTCACAATATTAAGTGTGCGGGGCGCGTGGTCTGGTCTGTCCAGCGCCGGAGTTCCGAGAAAGCAAAACCGGCATTTTATGACACGGGGATAGAATTTGTTAATTTGTCCGCCAACGACCAGAAACACATCGAAGCAACGGTCGCGCGTTTGGTCAAGGCCGGGCAGGAAGCACCGTATAAATAGTCCATATTAAAGGTTTCAAGAAGCACGAGAGATGCTTGATGTTCGATTTTGGATGCTTTAAGGTTAATGATCGGTAGCGAACAGCGAAGATCAGAATTGATAAAAGGATAACCAATAAAAAATGATCCGAGTCCGTTTTGCCCCGAGTCCAACGGGGTTTTTACATATCGGCGGGGCCAGAACCGCCCTTTTTAATTGGATATATGCCCGCAATCAATCCGGCCACTTTGTTCTGCGCATTGAGGACACTGACCGCGAGCGTTCTAAAAAAGAATTCTTGGATGAAATTCTCAAAAGCATGACCTGGCTGGGGCTGAAATGGGATGAGCTTTATTTGCAGAGCGAGCGTTTTGCCATTTACAAAGAATACGCCGAAAAATTGGTAATGGAAGACAAGGCCTACCGGGACGGCGAGGCGGTTATTCTTAAAATCCCACAGAAAACAATAAAACTTTTTGACCTGATCCGTGGGGAGATTGAGTTTGATTCGGCGACGATCAAAGATCAGGTCCTCATGAAATCCGACGGCTCACCGACCTATAGCTTTGCCTGTGTTGTCGATGACGCTCTCATGGAAATCTCTCACGTTATCCGCGGGGAAGACCACATTTCTAATACCCCTAAACAAATTCTTATCTACGAAGCGTTAGGTTTTAAGATTCCGAAATTTGCGCATCTTCCCTTAATTCTGGACACTGAGGGGGGGCGCATGTCCAAGCGCACCGGTGCGACCGCCGTCACGGAATATCGCAAGATGGGATTCTTGCCCGGGGCGATTGTCAATTATTTGATGCTCCTAGGTTGGTCACCGGGAGAACAGGAGGTTGTTAAATTAGAAGACGCGGTCAAAAAATTCTCGATAAAAAAAGTTAATAAAACCGCCGCCGCTTTTTCCATGGATAAACTGGAATGGATTAATGAGCAGCACATCAAGCGGATGGATTCTTCCCATTTAACGGATATGGTGATTCCTCTCTTGAAGGGACAGGGGTATATCTCCGATAATTTTGATAGAAAACGCATAGAAAACATTGTAAGATTGTTCCAGCCGCGTATGACGGTGTTGCCGGATTTGTTGGACTGGGCGGGATTTGTATTTTTGGACCAACCTCATATGGATCCGGAAGCCAAAGAAAAATATCTTTCCGTCGATAAGTCCAGAGAGTTTAGTTTATTGGGGGAACGGTTGGCAAAGCTCGAGCCGTTTGACGTTAAGTCGACGGAAGAGGCCTTCCGCGGACTTGTCAGTGAGTTGGGAATCGCCGCTTCCGATTTAGTCCATCCGGTACGGGTTGCTTTGACGGGAAAGGCGATCGGCCCCGGCTTATTTGAAACGATGATCCTCTTGGGTCAAGAGAAGACGGTTCAAAGGCTCAAGCAATCGTTTAATTAAAAGAAAGGGGTAGAGGGAACGTGAAATCTATCAAAATTCTTTTTGTTATCGTGGGGATATGTTTCGTCGTGAGCGGCTGTGAGGCCAGCAAAGGTTTTGCCAACGGGTTGAAACAGGACGTGACGGGATTCTGGGGTAATGCCAAGAAGATGGACGATTGGTGGCAAGAGAACCTTTGGTAACGCGGTTTGCGGCTATTTGAAAATAGAGCCGGCGTTTTAAAAATTATTTCTTCCGAAAATATTTAATCCCCCCCTGAGAATTCCTGCTTAATTCATTTATTGCCTTGTGGTGTAATGGTAGCACACTTGACTCTGGATCAAGTAGTCATGGTTCGAGTCCATGCGAGGCAGTGGTTCGACGCGCTCGCCTTGCGGCTCGCTTGTTCACCACATTTTGTCAATATATTATTATTGAAATATCAAATGTTATATTTGATATTTCAATAATTTTCTGTTATGCTTGCGGCAATGATTATGGATCGTCGACATGAACTGGAGAATGTTAAGCGGCTGATGAAAGCTTTTCCGGTGACTGCCATTTTGGGGCCGCGGCAGGTGGGTAAGACATTTTTATCCAAGAAGATTTCCACCGACCATTATTTTGACCTGGAGAATCCTCGCGATTTAGCCGCGTTCGATCAACCACAGCTTCTTCTGGAAAAGCTGACCGGTACGATTGTGATCGATGAGGTTCAACGGCGTCCTGAGTTATTTTCCCTGCTTCGCGTTTTAGTTGATAATTTTTCTAAACAAAAATATTTGATTTTAGGTAGTGCCTCGGGGACTCTGTTGAGGCAGTCTTCAGAATCTCTGGCGGGACGTATCGGTTATTATTATCTTTCGGGTTTTAATTTAAAGGACGTCGGCAAAGCCAAGATGGAAAAATTATGGATAAGGGGCGGCTTCCCCAGGTCATTTTTGGCGTCAAATTTAAGTGCCAGCCAAGAATGGCTGGACAATTATTTGACGACATTTCTGGAAAAAGATATTCCTCAATTAGGCATCACCATTCCAGCCCAAACGTTGCGGCGCTTTTGGATCATGATCAGCCATTATCACGGACAGATCGTTAATTTTTCTGAAATCGGTCGTTCTTTCGGTGTCTCTGATATGACGATTCGAAAGTATATGGATATTTTAGAAGGGGCTTTTATGTTGAGGGTTCTTCAACCATGGTACAACAACATCGGCAAGCGGGTGGTAAAAAGGCCTAAGATATACTTGAGAGATTCCGGTTTATATCATCGTTTATTAAGCATTGGACAGGAAAAAGAACTTTTAAATCATCCTAAACAGGGGGCCTCCTGGGAAGGGTTCGCGCTGGAAAACATGATTTGCTTTTTGTGTTTGAAACCACAGGAGGCATTCTTTTGGAGCACCCACTCCGGCGCTGAAGTGGATTTGTTTTGGCAAAGTAAGGGAAAAAATTGGGCGGTTGAGTTTAAATACTCAGACGCGCCTGTCCTTACAAAATCCATGCAGTCCGCTGTAGAAACGCTCGAATTATCTCATTTATGGGTGGTTTATCCTGGAGACAAAGAGTACTCAATTACGGCGAAAGTGACAGCGGTTCCATTACAGAACATTAAATTTAGCCAAGATAAAGTTTTGCTTTATCATTAGCCAGTTGCGAAACTCGTCCCATTTAATATCTCAGCATATGAGAAATCTCAAACAAATAGAAAATGAGCTCTTGGCCAGATACAAAAATGACCCTGAGTTAATTACTTTGTCAGAGCCTGCCGCTAAGGCGGCGATACATTCCGCTTATATTAAAGCTCTTGAAGAAATGTCCATATCAGCACATTCCTCTCTTATATTTGCCGATCCCAAGGGCAATGAAAAATACGCAAGATGCCGAACAATCATTTTGAGTATTGTTGCATTGGTTGAATCCGGGTATATAACCAATGGCGAAACTCGTACAAACAGGACAATGATTTTATAGACAAAATTCTGCTTAAATATTAAATTTTTGAAAAAATTGTCCTTTAAAAATGCTGTTATATGCTAGGATAATATCAGCATTTTCTCCCATCTTATAGTCATTGTCCGTTAGAGAAATGAAAATACTTTTTATTCAAAACAACGGTATCCAAGAATCCATCGGCGTTTCCAATATCGCGGGAAGCCTCAAAGCCAATGGCCACAACTGCGATTTGTTGTTGACCTCTCACACGCCTGACATGGAACAGGCGATTCGTGATGTTGATCCCCAGCTTATCTCCCTTTCGGCCTTGACGGGCGTCCACCATTCACTGATTTCGCTGGCCAAACGTATTAAGAGGAGGTTTGGTATTCCGATTATCATGGGCGGCCCTCATCCAACGTATTCGCCCGAGGTAATTAATAATGAAGGTATTGATATGATCTGCCGTGGGGAGGGAGAACTGGCGATGGTGGAGTTAGCCAATAATCTTCAGGCCGGCCGGGATATTACTAAGATTGCAAATCTTTATGTGAAGACTCAAGACGGCGTCGTCCATAAGAACGATATGCGGCCGCCGGCGCCATTGGATGAGTTGCCTTTTCCGGACCGGGAACTTTACTATAAATATTCATTTTTGCGCGACGTCCCCATGAAGCGTTTTATCGCCAGCATGGGATGTCCTTATCCGTGCACGTTTTGTCATGAACCGGTTATCCGCGGGATGTACCGCGGCAAGGGAAATTATGTGCGCCGCAAATCTGTTTTGCGCATCATCGCGGAGATCAAGTACATAAAAAATAAATACCCCCTTAAACACGTGCATTTTTCCGACGATCTTTTTTTTATCCGCAACGCGTATGAATGGCTGGAGGAGTTTGCTGAGATTTACCCCCAAGAAATCGGAACACCTTTTTCCTGCAATATTCGCTATGATTCCGTCGTGGAACATTCCGCGAATCTTTTGAAAAAAGCCGGGGCGTATGGCGTGGCCATCGGTTTGGAATCGGGCAGTGAGGTTCTTAGAGAAGTGGTGATTAAGAAACGCGTCAAAAACGAGCACATGATCGAGGGTGCGCGGTTGTTGCGCGAGCGCGGTATCAAGATGCTCACCACCAATATGATTGGCCTGCCCGGAGAGACGCTGGATCAGGCCTTTGAAACGGTCGAATTGAATATGAAATTAAAATCGAATTATACGCGCGCCAATACGTTTTTGCTTTTTCCCGGTCTGCCGATGGTCAACTATGCGATGCAAAACGGCTTCGTTGACCCGAATTTTGATATCGAAAAGCACGTGGCGGAATCGACGGAAATCAATCTTAAAACGCCTTACGCGCGGGAGTTCCGCAATCTGGCTAGCCTGTTTTGGTTCTTTGCAAAATTTTCGCCGCGCTTTATTCCCTTGTTTAAAAAGATCGTGAGGCTCCCTGATAATATTTTCTTTAGGTTTATCGGTTCGCTGAATATGATCCAGGAGCTTTTTTTTTACCGTATACGGCCCTTGTCCGGTTTTATTTTTTTCAAGAATACAGTCCTCGTATCGAAGGAAATGACCATGCGCAATATCCCCCGCCTTTTTAAGCCCAAAAAGATCGCTCCGGAACAAAAATTGATTTTCGAAAGCGATCGCGGGTATCTTTAAAAAATTTGGTTAAAAAGGATCGAAACGTTTATCCAGAACAATTTGGTAAGATTCTTTTCTCCCCGGGGCGCGATATCCTCCCAATTTGCCGTAATTCCCCCAATTAAGCCTAGACCGCAATGTAATATTTTGCTAAAGTATTTTTCACTTTTTATACATTAAAGAGGATTTTATGACGGATTCCGTTATTATTCGTCTTTTTGAACAGCGCGACCGCGAACGGATTCGCCAGATCTGTTGTGATACGGCGGACCGGGGCCGGCCGATTGAAAGTTTTTATCCCTATCGTGACATCGCCGCGGATCTTTTGACAGGTTATTATACGGATTATGAGCCGCATTCTTCATGGGTGGCGGAATATGATAGCCAAGTGGTCGGTTATCTTAACGGATGCCTGGACAGCGCCCGGTGCACGCGTTTGATGACCATTCGGGTTGTGCCTGCGACTGTTTTTAAAGCGATGCTGAGCGGCGTGTTTTGGAAAAAAGAGACGTGGCGCTGGTTTAAGTTGGCTTTGAAGAGCTGGACCCTTGGGGGATTTTCCCGGCGGATTTCTTTAAGGAAATATCCCGCTCACGTGCATATTAATGTGGACCGGTTGTTTCGTGGGAAAGAGGCTGGCCACATGCTCATGGATAATTTTTTTTTGCAGGCCCGGCAGGCGAAAGCCCGCGGCATTCATGCCATCGTTAGCGGGGACAATCCCAATGCCCAGCGGTTTTTTGAGAAAATGGGGTTTGTGGTGGTGAGCCGGCACCGGATGGTTATTCCCAATGGAAAAAAAGATAGCCTTAGTTATGCAATAGTGTATGGCAAACAGTTTTAAGGGAACATTGTGAAGGAATTAAAATTTAAAGAAGACGACCGTATTCTGGTTTTAGCCCCCCACCCGGATGATGAGGTTATCGGTTGCGCAGGAGTCATTCAGCGGGCGCTTTCCATGAAACTGCCGATCCACATAACTTTTCTTACGTATGGCGACAGTAATCAGTTGTCGTTTTTACTTTACCGGAAATATCCAGTTCTTATGCCCAGGGCTGTCACCAGAATGGGACTTGTGCGTTATGATGAAGCGGTCGCGGCGACGAGAATTCTGGGGCTTTCTCAGGGGCAACTGACCTTTCTTGGATATCCGGATTTTAGGACCTTGAATATCTGGTGTTCAAGATGGGCTCAGCAGTCACCCTTAAAAGGGATTTTAACTCGCTCCCGGGCCGTGCCCTATAAAAGCGCGCTGCGTCCCGGGGCGTTGCATAAAGGCGAAGAAATTCTCAAAGATCTCAAGGCGATTATCTCCCGTGTCAAACCGACTAAAATTTTTGTGTCGCATCCGGCCGATTATCATGGAGACCATCTGGCGTATTATCTTTATACACGTGTGGCCCTTTGGGATTTAAGGATGGGTGAGGTGGAACTGTATCCTTATTTGATCCACTTTTTAAGATGGCCAAAGCCTAAAGGCTTTCGCCTGGGTAAACCCCTGGAGCCGCCACATTTGTTAAGCGAACAGATTTCGTGGTGGAGATACCAGCTGACGCCGGAACAGTTTATCCTCAAGAGACGCGCCCTAGAAGCGCACAGGTCCCAGTATCGTTCGGCCGCGAGATATTTACTTTCTTTTATCAGAGGCAATGAATTATTCGGAGACTTACCAGTTATCAAATTGCACCCCGATAGCCATGGGGCCAGTTTGCGGCCTGAACAGGAGAAAAACAATAAAGACACGCCTTTTGCTGAACTAACGGCAAAAGAACAGCGCGCTTTTGTCGGCGTAAAATGGAAATCAATTCGCCTCCACGCTGATGAGTTGATTATCTCTATTGATCTTTCCCGGCCGCTGGCCAAGAATGTTGGCGCTTCTATATATGTTTTTGGTTATCGAGTCGATAAAGGGTTCGGCCAGATGCCCAAGATTCACGTACGGTTAGGGGTCATGAAATATTCGGTCTATGATAAATCGACACGGTTGCAACAAGGCGTTATCAAGGTTACTCGGGATGCGAATCAGGTGCTTATCCGCGTTCCTTTAAACCTTTTAAATGATCCAAAATATATCTTGACCAACGCCCGTACGTATTTGGGCGAGGTGCCGTTGGATTCGGTCTCCTGGCGGATTTTACAGTTGCCTTTGGGGCCGTCTCTTTAAAAATTTTTATGACAAAATTTTTATACAGGAATGCTTATGGAAATCATCCATTATCTTGTTGATTTTATTTTGCATCTCGACAAACATTTGGCGCAAATTATTCAGGATTTTAGTGGCTGGACGTATTTGATTTTATTCTTGATTGTTTTTTGTGAAACGGGTTTGGTGGTTACACCGTTTCTACCCGGCGATTCGCTGCTTTTTGCCGCCGGGGCATTCGCGGCCGTGGGGGTGCTGAACGTCGTTTGGGTTTATGTCATTTTTGCGGTGGCGGCGATTTTAGGCGACAGCGTCAATTACGCGATCGGCCAGTATCTGGGCCCGAAAGTATTTTCCAAAGAGAGCGGGCGGTTCTTAAAACGCGAATACTTGGAGCGCACGCATCAGTTTTATGAGAAATATGGGGCGAAGACGATTGTCTTGGCGAGATTTGTTCCTATTGTGCGGACCTTTGCGCCGTTTGTCGCCGGGGTGGGACGGATGAGTTATTTAACTTTTATTTCCTATAATGTACTCGGCGGATTGTTGTGGGTGTCGGTTTGCGTTTTGGGCGGGTATTTTTTCGGAAACATCCCTATTATTAAAAAGAATTTCAGCCTGGCCGTATTGGCCATTATCTTTGTTTCCCTCATCCCGGTAGTTTTGGAAGTCTGGAACCACCGGCGGCCAAGGATTTCTACGCGAGCTTAGATTGTTTTCCTCGAAGATTTCGTAAGAAAGATTTTTCCCCCCTCAAAAATCAGGAAGAGCGTTAAGAGGATCAGGGCCGTCGCGGTGAGGCTGATGGCGTCCATACGCCATTGCCTTTTAAAAATGATGTCGGCGGCCCACGGCTTGATGATGAGCCCTAAGGAAAGCAGGGCGACCATCATCATGAAGATGGAGGGAATCAAGGTGACGAGAAATTTTTTTGAGCCGTTTGGATAATTGGGGAGCGGCTGACCCTGAGGATTCTGATTTGATTTCCCGTGACGAAAAGGTTCCTTATAAAGCCACAGGCTTAAGCCCAACAAAACAATCGCCGCCAAAAGTTGATTGCTTGAACCAAAGACCGTCCAAAAGATTTTCCAGCTTGGAATAATATTCCCGGCCGCATCTTTAATCGGGTGCGTTAAGAAAATCACTGGCAAAACGAGCGTGGCAGCCGTCGCTAGATAGGCGCTGATATTTCCCCTCCAGCCAGTCAATTCTTGAAAAATATAACGACCCAAACGTGTCGCCACATCGAGGGTGTCGTAGACAAACGTGGCAAAGGCCAGAAGCGCGAAATTGAGCGCGAATTCTTTAGGGACGCCGAAGCTGCTTAAGAACACCGCGATGCCGTTGGCATAAATTTGGTTCGGGTCTTTTAACGTTTGCGATTGGGTCGTCGTTAAAATCATCAGTGTCCCCAGCGCGATGACCGCGACAAAACTTTCCAGCAACATTCCCCCGTACCCTACGAATTTGGCGTCGGTCTCTTTACTTAATTGTTTTGAGGTTGTCCCTGAAGCGATGAGGCAGTGAAATCCCGAGCACGCCCCGCAGGCCACGGTTGTAAAAAGAATCGGCAGCAAGGGCAGTCCCTGCGGATTGGACCATTGGACAAAGGCCGGGTATTGGACGGTAAAATGCTGCGTAAAATTTCCGATTAATATTCCCAGGAAACTGGCCCCCGCAGTCAGGGTTAAGAAAAATCCTCCCAAGTATCCGCGCGGCTGCAAGAGAAGCCAGACCGGAATCACCGCCGCGAAGAAGCAGTAAAATAATAATGACATATTCCAGGTGGTTTTAAGGTCCCAGCCAAAGATCGTCGGTAATTTTAAAGGGATGATGGGCCCAATATAGATGCAGACAAAAACGAGCGGAATAAAAATGGCCGTCGCTAATCCCAGCGGCAAAGGTAATCGTTTGAGGAGAAGACCCATAACCAGCGCGAGCCCTAAATAGAGCATGGAAGACGAGGCCACGCCTGCGCCATGGATTTCCTCGACAAAGGTGCTGGCAGTAATGTCGGTAAACGCGGTGATGATGTAGACCAGCGAAAACCACAAAAATAAAAGAAAGATGATAAATGGGCGCCGGCCCATAGTGTCTTTCAAGACTTCGGCAATGGACCGGCCCTGATGGCGAATAGAAGCGACGATGGTGACCATGTCGTGCACGCCGCCGATAAATATTCCGCCAAAAATAATCCAGAGAAATGTCGGCAGCCAGCCGAACCATAGGCCGGCGAGGATTGGCCCGACGATCGGCCCGGCCGCCGCGATCGCCGAAAGGTGCTGGCCTAACAGATACGTTTTGTCGGCGGCCACGAAGTCGACGTCATTTTTGAATTGATGGGCGGGGGTGGTGATTTCATCGCGCAGACCCAGTAATTTACTTAAGAATTTTCCGTAGAAAAAATATCCTACAGAAAGGGGGATGATGGAAATAAGGATGATAAGCAGAAGATTCATTGTGCCCAATTATAAAATAAGAACGGTTCTGGGGCAACCAGAGCTTTGGGAAGTTTTGGGAAGTTTTGGAAGTTTGGGGAAAACGTTTATCTCAAAATGATCGCCCCCCTTGTTCCGTGTTTTTTTGTCTGTTATAGTTGCTATCAGACATTCCAATTGTGAAAATTTAGTTTACTTTTTATTTTTTCAGAACGCTATTTAATAGCATCGGAAACTGAAAGTTTCCAACGCGTCATAAAATAGTGCGCGAAGCGCCTATTTTAAGGAAAGATAGCGCGATTTGATGTGAAATTGTGGGTAAACGATAATGAATTCAGAAAACTCGGAGGAAGATATGTGTACAAGACTAGAATCAACTTTTAAAATTTTTTTGAGAATCAAAAGGCCGTTGTTATGCGTTGGCGTGTTATTTTTATTTATTTCCGCGGGGTTTAATGATTTGGCAATAGCCGGGAATAATAAGAGGGTAAATACCCCGGTTATTACTCCGAATGGCGGGACATTTTCCGAGTCGGTGGAGGTGAGATTAAGTACAACGACCAAAGACGCGACCATCCGTTACACAACCGATGGGTCTGAACCAACGAATTCTTCTTGGACTTATAAAAATCCATTTGTGTTAAACAGCAATAAAACGGTAAAGGTCAGTGCTTACAAGAAAAATTACAAACCCAGCCGAACGGTCAGCGCTAGTTTTAAAATTAATCGAGGCGATGTTTTTAAGCGCGGCGATGTCAATGGCGACGGCAAGGTCACGCCGGGAGATGCCTTGCTGGTCTATCAGTACACCAAAGGGCAAGTCCAGTTCACGGACCAACAGAAAAAAGCGGCCGATGGAACATTAAACGGGACGATTACCGTAAAAGATAGTATGGTGATTTTTGATTATTCCCTGGGAAAGATTGATCGCTTCGCTAATTTTGGAGACGCCAATTTAGACGGGATTGTGTCGGGTGAGGATGCGACCGCTATCTTCAACTATTTTTTAAACGGGAAGACTCCAACCCCAACCCATGCTTATGTAAGCGACGTTAATGCTGATGGGGTCATTACACCCGGGGACGCCCTGTTGGTGGCTCAATTTGTAAAAAAAGAAATCAAAGAGTTTCCCACCGATCCGCAGTACGGTAAGGGGGATGTGAATCAGAATGAGACGGTAACCCCTGGGGATTCACAACTCATCGAGCAGTATCTTACTGGTGCCACCGTATTATCAGAGACGCAAGAATGGTCGGCCGAGGTGACCGGGAATAATTTGATTTCCAGGGTCGACAGTACGGTGATATTCGATTATTATTTAGGAAAACTCGACCGTCTGCCGATTCGATTCGGCGATGCAGACCTCGATGGAAAGGTGACCACGATCGATGCCGACTTGACATACAAATTTTTTCTAAAGACCGTTAATCCATCGTCCACTCAGGCGTATGTCAGCGATGTTAACGGTGACGGCGTGATCACTCCCGGAGACGCTTTGTTGATTACTCAGTTTGTTAATGGGACTATTACAGAGTTTCCGGTTGATCCTTCCACAATTGAACCACCTGTTTGCGGAAACGGGATTTGTGAAAAGGGCGAGGATCTGGATATCTGTCCCCAGTGTCTGCAGGAGCCATGTCCTTGTTATAGTTGTCCGAAAGATTGTCCAAATGGTTTGTAAAGGAATTGATGTGGCCAGCGCGGGGCTTTTTTCCTGATGGGAGAAAAGCTCCGCTTAAAATATATCCAACTGGTCCCCCAGGCCGTCTCGCCAGAGACGTTGCCGGCTTGATTCATTGTGGTTCTTACAAGCGTAGCGATTTTTTAAAGCAAATCTTTAGCGCCTCGACTTTGAATTCCGACGAGGCTGGCGAAAAAACCATAAAATTCTGCTGTTTTTTCTATCGGAGCTAAACAACCACTTTAAAAATTCGCGGTTGACACATGTATATGTTAATGATATACATGATCTGCCTATGATAAACGATTGGCGGCAGACATTATCTTCCTGCGAAGGCTTTGATTGGGATAAGGGAAACCTGAGCAAGAGCTGGTTAAAGCACAGGGTTAATTCATTTGAGTCAGAAGAAGTTTTTTTTAATCGGCCGCTGGTTATTACCGAAGATGTCCAGCATTCTCAAAAGGAAGAAAGATTTTTTGCTTTAGGTAAAACAGAACAGGGAAGGCTTTTATTTATTGTTTTCACCATTCGCAGAAGTCTGCTTAGAATCATTTCAAGCCGGGACATGAATTTAAAAGAAAGAGAGGTCTATCAATCTTATGAAAAAGCCGATTCCCAAATTCAAAAATGAGCAGGAAGAACGCAAATTTTGGGAAAAGCACGATTCCACAGATTATGTGGACTGGTCCAGGGCAAATCCGGCAACATTATCTAGCTTGTCTCCCTCGGTCAAAAATATTTCTTTACGTTTGCCCGAATCGATGCTGGAGGAAATAAAACTTTTGGCAAACAAAAAAGATGTCCCTTATCAATCGCTGATGAAAGTTTTTTTAGCCGAGCGGATCAAGGAAGAGCTGGCTCGTTAAGTGGGTTCTCACGCCGCCCCCCTCATCGACCCGATTGCGGGAGAATGCATCGCCTTCGCAAGAAATTAAATCATGACCATGAATAGCCTGGCACAAAAAGATTAACGCAAAAAATACGAAACAAAAAAGCCCTGGGTCACACAGGGCTTTTTTATGACATTCTTTATGGTGGTTAACCCGAAGCCCTAATTCGCATATCGTTAAATGAACGGCACACAAAAAAGAGCGACATGGCAAAGAAGACCGCGGCCAAGGTCAGGTTGACCCCCCGGCTTAATTCAATGGCCATTTCGATGGCCAAGAGTCCGAATAGGGTGGTGAATTTAATCACCGGATTCATGGCCACCGAAGAGGTATCTTTGAATGGATCGCCAACGGTATCGCCAACGACGGTTGCCGCGTGGACTTCTGTTCCTTTTTCTTTATAAGTGACCTCCACTAATTTCTTGGCATTGTCCCACGCGCCTCCGGCGTTGGCCATGAAGATCGCTTGGAACAACCCGAAAATCGCGATAGAAATCAAATAACCGATAAAGAAGAACGAATTAAAACAGGCAAACGCCAGCGTGGTAAAAAATATCGTCAGGAAAAGATTGATCATCCCTTTCTGAGCGAATTGGGTGCAGATGGCCACGACTTTTTTGCTGTCTTCGGTTGAGGCCTTTTGGGCGCCGTCGAGTTTGATGTTCTTCTTGATAAATTCCACCGCATGATACGCGCCGGCCGTGACCGCGTGCATGGAGGCCCCCGTGAACCAGTAAATGACCGCGCCCCCGGCCAAAAGCCCCAAGAGAAACGGCGGATATAGAATCGAGAGTTTGTCGATGTTGGTGGTAAGCCCCTGAGTGAGGATCACGATAATCGAGAAAATCATCGTGGTCGCCCCCACGACGGCGGTCCCGATCAAGACCGGTTTGGCCGTGGCTTTAAAAGTATTTCCGGCCCCGTCATTGGCTTCCAAGAATTCCTTGGCATGTTCAAAGTCGGGGGTAAAGCCGAAATTATTTTTGATATCTTCTTTAATGTTGGGAATACTTTCAATCAATGAGAGCTCATAAATCGATTGAGCGTTATCGGAAACCGGTCCGTAAGAATCCACGGCAATGGTCACCGGGCCCATCCCCAAAAATCCGAACGCGACTAACCCAAACGCGAAGACCGACGGCGCGATCATCAATGCGGTTAGCCCCATCGTGCTGAACATATACGCGATCCCCATCAGCACGATCATGGCCAGCCCCATCCAGTAGGCGCTGAAGTTCCCGGCCGTTAACCCGGCGAGGATATTGAGCGATGCCCCGCCTTTTTTAGATGATTGATAAATATTTTCAACGAAAGCCGACTCGGTTGAGGTAAAAATCCTGACTAATTCCGGGATGATGGCGCCCGCAATGGTCCCACAGGTGATGATGGACGCCAGCTTCCACCAGAAAGTTCCGTCTCCCAATCCAGGGATAAGGAGGTATGAGGCCAGATAGGTCAGGCCGATGGAGACAAACGACGTAATCCAGACCAGCGAAGTCAGGGGCGCTTCAAAATTCATTTTGCTCACCTGGGCGTATTGACCTTTGGCGATGATGTCATTAATCCAGTAAGAGACGGCGCTGGCGATGATCATGACTAAGCGCATGACAAAGATCCAGACCAGAAGCTGGACCTGGATAATCGGGTCTTTGACCGCGAGAAGAATAAAAGAAATCAAAGCAACGCCGGTAACGCCGTACGTTTCAAAACCGTCGGCGGTCGGGCCCACGGAGTCGCCCGCGTTGTCGCCCGTGCAATCGGCGATAACCCCGGGGTTCCGCGCATCATCTTCTTTGATATTAAATACAATCTTCATCAAATCTGAACCAACATCGGCTATCTTCGTGAAAATCCCGCCGGCGATTCTTAACACCGAAGCGCCTAGCGATTCACCGATGGCAAAACCGATAAAACAGGGGCCCGCGTAATGGGGGTCGATAAAAAGCAGGATGCAAAGCATGACAAAAAGTTCGATGCTGATCAATAGCATGCCGATGCTCATCCCGGCCTGTAAAGGAATGGCGTAAATCGGAAACGGCCTGCCGCCCAGACTCGCGAAGGCCGAACGGGAATTGGCATAGGTGTTGATGCGCATCCCAAACCAGGCGACGAAATAACTACCCGCGATCCCGATCAAACTGCAGATCAGGATGATCGCGACCTTTTCGAAAGAAAAATGGCGCAGCCAACCGAAATAAACGGCGATGATGATGCCGACGAGAAATTCGAGGATCAAAATAAATTTCCCCTGGGTCAAGAGATAGGTTTTGCAGGTTTCATAGATGAGCTCGGAAATCTCGCTCATCGATTTGTGGACGCGCATATTTTTGATTTGAAGGAATTGGACCACCCCGAAGATCAGCCCGAAGATGCAGATACTCATGCCACCTAAAAGTAGCGAGCGGCCGTCGGTGTTAAGGAAATTGACAGAGGAAAGGTCGGGGATGATTAAGTCAGCTTCTCCGGCGAACGCCTGGCCGGTTAGGAAGAGTGATAACAGCGCCAGAAGACTCGACGATCTAATGTTGAGAAATTTTTTCCATAGTCGCATGCGTACTCCTTTTCTGCCCCCAGTTAATAATGGAATACTTATACTAAACAACATTAGAACATTCAATTGAAATTTCGATAAAAAATTGGGAAAAAGTGGCTGGTTGGCTAAAGAAAAGATTGAGGAATCACAAATGGCTGTGATATAGTAAAATACTTTAAACTCCTAATTTAATGAAAAGGAATTTGATATGAGATTGGTTGGGGTAATTATCTCCCTTATCTTTTGGGCTGCGGCGGCTTGTTTTGCCGACCCTAATGATGTCTTAAAGGTTGAAAACCCTTCGCCGGCCAATCCTTCTCAAGAAACCTCCCTGCCGACGGAGAATCCCGAAAAGTCAATTGAATTACAGGTATGCCGTGATTCCCGTTTGGGGATAAGGCTATTGTGTAATCCAGATTGGGGGTTGCAGACAGAAAAAGAAACGATGCTGATCATTGTCTCTTCCGATCCAGCGGTCACGATCACCATCGCCCAATCGAAGTCGCCGGTTATTTTTCCCGAGCAGCTGACTCGGGACGCATTATCGGAGATGGGGCAATACGCGGAAGGTTTCATAGTAGAAAATGTCACCTTCGCCAAGGAAAGGGCTATTTGCGTCGAGGGGTTCTCCCGGGAATATCCCGAAATCCGCCTTTTGGACTATTATGTGGTGCATGATTTTAAGTTGTACAGCGTTTTGTTTTCGGTTAATCCCAAAGAGCGCTGGCCGGATTACCGGCCTTTGATCGATAAGATTATTGATAGCTTTGAATTTGTCACCCCGCCCGAAGATGTATTTAACCTCGAAGAATTAAAGCGGGGAGAGCTAAAGCCGATGATCGTGGATAAGGGAGAACCGATGAATCCGACGGGAAATTTGCCAAAGCCCAATTCCAAATGATCGTTCATCCCCTCCGACGATTTTGTCATTGTATCTACCTCCCCAATAAGGTATACTGCGGACCAATCAGTTAAATAGATAATTCCCACCAAACAGATCTCGACTATTTTCTTGATATCTGCGAGCAGTACCATCTATTTATTTATCTTAAATATTGCGGAAATTTAAGATAATCTCTCATCACATCGGAAAAAGGAGTTTCGGATGAATATTTATGTCGGCAATTTTTCTTATGACATCACCGGGGATGACTTGCAGGCAGCCTTTGGAGCCTTTGGTCATGTAAAAACAGTCAAGGTTATTAGGGATAAGTATACGGGTGAATCTAAAGGGTTTGGCTTTGTTGACATGCCCAACAAAACCGAAGCACAAGCCGCGATGCTGGGTATTACAGAAATCAAAGGAAGGCGAATTACCATTAATGAAGCTCGTCCCGAAGCCAGAAATAATTTTTGGCCAGCGAAACAAGGTAGTTCCAGGAGATCCAACACGCATCGCAGAGAGAGAAGATATTAATTAATCGATCCGGATTTTTTATCCGTCTTCGCAGAATACCACGGCTTTTAGCCGTGGATGAATGCGGACTAAAAGCCGTGGTGCTTCGCCGGATTCCGCTCCAATGGGCAAAGCGTATAAGTTTCGGAAGGATAAACCCCTGCGCATTGATTCACGAAGTGAATCAGCAGGGGGTAATATAGAAATGTACCACGGGCATGCCCGTGGGGCTCCATAAAAAAGGATTATATGCCCAAAGAAGAAGCCATTGAAGTGGAAGGAATCGTCAAGAAAATATTGTCGAATGCCCAATTTACCGTTGAAATGGAAAACGGCCACATGGTTACCGCTTATCCCGCCGGTAAGATGAGAAAATTTTTCATTAAGATTTTGACCGGGGATAAAGTCACCGTAGCTTTATCGCCTTACGATTTGAGTAAAGGCCGAATCACATTCCGGCATAAAATATAAATAATATGTATCCTCGAAAGACAAAAAGAAACGGGCCCATCAAAAGGTTTAAGGGGGGAAGGGTTTGTAAAAAATCCGGATGTCGGCAGCGTTTGAGTATTTATAATTCGGAGGAATACTGTCATGTCCATTGCCGAGAATTTTTGAGATAAATCATAAAAGATAGCCTAAGCCAGCTATTTTTTTATTAAAGTTTCGCTATAAAACCGTGTGTTTAAAATGCGCGGTGCGGGGTGTGTAAAAAATGTTGTGTCCCTAACGTTTTTTGGGGACACAACATTTTTATTGGCGAATTGACGTGCCCAGTATACAATAACGACTGTTTTTAACCTACAATCGTAACCAGCCAACCTTTATCCGAACTAACCTATGCCTGGTGAAAATGAATTAAAAAAAGCCCCCCCCTTGCGGGCCGGTGTCATCGATATCGGCTCTAATTCCATCAAGCTCATTATTGGGGAAGCGGCCGGTGAAGAGGTGAGGGTCTTGGAGACTCTCAAAAATGTCATCCCCATCGGCAATTCCACGTTTTTTAAGGGGTCCATTTCCCAGGAAACGACCAACCAGGTTATTGGCATCCTGGAAAAGTATAAAAAAATTTTAGCGCAGTATGATTTAGCCAAGGTGATGGTCATCGGCACGACGGCGATCCGCGAGGCCCGCAACCGCGATGTGTTTTTGGACACCGTGGCCCGCAAGACCGGATTTAAGATTGAGGTCTTTAGCGTCGGCGATGTGATTTATTACATCGATGCTTACATCTCACATAAATTGCAAAAGGCGTATCCAATCCACAATAAGAATTTGATTATCGCGGAAATCGGCGCCGGCAGCCTGGACGTCTCGGTCATGCGCAAGGGTTTTATGCTCATGAACATGGGGCTTTCCATCGGCGCTTTGCGCGTCCGGCAGCTTATGAGCAAACTCGACGGCAGCCGCGAGGAAATTACGGAGGCGGTTCAGGAATATATTGAGAACGATTTCGCTTATCTTAAACGCGTCATGCCGCGTATCCAGATTGATGACGTGATCCTGATCGACGAAAATTATTCGTACCTGCAGAGCATCCTACCTAACAAAAAACCAACGTCGGATTTTTTTAAATTCAGCCAGGAAGATTCGAAGGAAGTTTTGGCCCAACTTTTGGAGCGCAGCGATGAGGACGTTGCCAAAACGTATAAAATCCCCCGTGAAGTTTCGGATACGATGATTGCCTACGCGATTATTTTGGATATGTTTTTTAAACTGACCGAAAACAAATACATTTATATTCTGGAGACCTCTTTGGCGGAGGCGGTCCTGGCGAACGTCTTGTTCGACTTTGAACTTTCGGAAAAATACAACAAGCAGAATCAGCTCATTGCGGTCGCGACGTTTCTTTGCAACAAATACGACATCGACCTCAACCATGTCCAGCAGGTGGCCAATTTAGCGAAGACACTTTTTGACAGTTTGAAAGATTACCTGGGGCTTAAAAATGACGACTTATTGTACCTATTGCTGGCGGCGTATCTGCACGACATTGGTATATTTATTCACAATCGCTCACATCACAAACATTCGGAATACATCATCAGCTCCTTAAGTCTGTTCCGGTTGACCGAGGACGAGATGATGATGATCGCCTGTGTGGCGCGGTATCACCGCAAGGCGCCTCCCATCGGGACGCACCCTTTGTACAACTCTCTCTCTTCTGAAAATCAGATCTTGATTCAAAAATTAAGCGCGATTTTGCGCATCGCCAATTCTCTGGACCGGTCGCATAAGCAGAAGATTTCGCAGCTGGAGGTTAAGTTCAACCGCAACGGGGACGTCACGATCTCGGTGCAGGCGAAGGATAATATTTTGCTGGAAAAGGCCGATTTCTTAGAAAAGAAAGATTTGTTTGAAGAGATAACGGGCAATAGCATTAACCTCACCGTGAAAAGCGGGGTTTGACGTATGCAGGAACGCGATTTAAAAGAAAAATTCATCCACCGCGACGTCAGTTGGCTTAATTTTAACGAACGTGTCCTTGAGGAAGCCGCGGACGCGGAAAATCCTCTTTTGGAGCGGCTGCGTTTTTTGGCGATTTTTCTCAGTAATCTCGACGAATTTTTTATGGTCCGGGTGGCGGGGTTAAGGCGGCTTCTGGATTCCCGCTATGACCGCAAAGATGTGTTCGGCTATTATCCGCCGGAGTTATTTGAGGAGATCAAACAGCGCTGTGACGCGGTCGTCAAAAGGGTTTATGAACTGTACCGGACAAAGCTTAAAAAGGAACTAGAAAAAAATAATATCCATTTAAAGAGTTCCCCCGAACTTAACGCCGATCAGCAGAAATTTGTTAAGAAGTTTTTTGAAACGACCATCTTTCCCATTATTACTCCGATGGCCATCGACCAGGGGCACCCGTTTCCCATTCTTCCTTCAAAGACTCTGGCCTTTGCCGTGAGCTTAACCCGCAATGAAAAGGCGCACCTGGCCATCATCCCGATTCCCAAAAATCTTCCGCGGATTTTAAGAATTCCATCGGAGAAAGATGAAGTCAATTATGTTTTGATTGATGAGATTATCCGGCAGTATCTGGCCAATTTCTTCCGCGGGTTTAAGATCAGCGATTTTTCTTTGTTCCGGGTCATCCGGGACAGCGAATTGACCGTTGACGAAGAGGTTTCGCCGGATTTACTCAAGGCCATCGAGACCGAGATTAAAAAAAGGCCCAAGGCCAAAGTCGTCTGGCTTGAAATTGAAAAGACCTGTTCGTTGGATCTTTTGGAAAACCTTTGCCAGGGGCTGGATTTTGACCGCGCGCAGGTAGCCAGCATCGATGGGGATCTGGATTTGACGTATCTCTTTGAGTTGGTTGCCCAGGTGGTTCAGCCGAATTTGAGTTTCCGCAGTTATCTGCCCCCAAAGTTCGAGTGCGAAAATATTTTTGAAAAAATCAAAGAAGGCGATTTTCTTTTACACCTTCCCTACCAGTCCTTTCAGCCCACGGTGGATTTGATTCAATCGGCGGCCAAAGACGAGAGTGTCTTGGCCATCAAGATGACGCTGTACCGCGCCAGCGAAGATTCGGCGATTATCAAAGCCCTTAAAGAAGCGGCTAAAAATAAAAAGCAGGTCACGGTTTTATTGGAGATCAAAGCGAGGTTTGAAGAAGAAAAGAATATCAATTGGGCGCGGGAGTTAGAAGAGGCCGGCTGCCACGTGGTTTATGGCATTGCGGGCATGAAGATCCATTCCAAGATAACGCTTGTCGTCCGCAAGGAAGAGGGCAAGATCGTCCGCTATGTCCATCTGTCGAGTGGAAATTATAACGAGAAGACGGCGCACGTTTATACGGATTTCGGTTATTTTACGGCGAACGAAGATTTCGCCCGGGATATCTCGGACGTGTTCAATGTCATCACCGGTTATTCGTTGCCGGCGCGCTGGAAGCGGATCATTTCTTCGCCGTACGACCTGCGGCAGTACTTTTTTGAATTGATCGATGAGGAAATCAATTTTCAGAAAAAATATAAAAACGGCCTGATCATGGCCAAAATGAATTCGCTCGAAGACCCGAAGATCATCGAAAAATTATATGAGGCCTCCAGCGCCGGCGTAAAAATAAAGCTGTTGGTCCGCGGGGTTTGCTGTTTGATCCCCGGCGTTGATGGGTTAAGCGAAAACATCGAGGTCAAAAGTATCGTCGGACGCTTCCTGGAGCATTCCAGAATATTTGTATTTAACAACAATTCCAATTCGCGGATTTTTATTTCCTCGGCTGATTGGATGCGGCGTAACTTCGACCGGCGCATCGAGCTGTTGTTTGAGATTTATAAAGATGATCTGAAAGCGCATCTTTTAAAAGTTATGGAGATGTATGGGAAAGACAACGCCAAATCCCGCTGGCTTCAGCCTAACAAGGAATATATCCGTCCGAAACCCGATGGCGAGCGTTTTAACGCCCAGGAAGAGTTGATTCGTCATTATGTATCCTGATGTTTTGCTATGCGCATCCAACCCTACCTCGACTATGCCCGGGTTGTTATTTTAAACCATCTCCGGGAGTTAATCCGCCACCGCAGGGGCGTGATAACGACCAAGCGGACGGAGCATCTTCATCAATTGCGCGTGACCGCGCGTAGACTGCGGAACGATTTATCTGTTTTTAGAAAATTATTTCCCAAAAAGAAGTCGAAAATTTGGAAAGCTATTTTGCGTAACGTCACCCGCAGCGCCGGGATAGGCCGCGACCTGGACGTCCGGATTTTATTTTTGGAACGCTTGGCCCATAGGACTAAGAATGCGCCACTCAAATCGGGACTATGGAAATTACGTGATTATTTTCAGGCACAACGCCTTAAAAGACAGCCCGCCATCGTGAAAGTTTTAAATGACGCGCAGCTCAGCAAGGTATTGATTGAGCTGGAAGAATTTTTAAAGAAGGGGCTGGTGAGGGGAGTTCCTTCTGGTGAAAATGTCGTCAGTCAAATAGCGGAAGCAAAGATTCGCAAGCGATTAAAGAAATTATTGAAATTCCGACGCTATGTCGGCAAGCCGGAATGCACGCAAGAGTTGCACCAAATGCGGATCGCCGCCAAGCATTTGCGCTACACGCTTGAGACCTTCGAGGGTTTTTACGGCAGATTAAGCAAAAAATACATCAACAGCGTTTTAAAGGTGCAGGGGGATCTCGGTGATATTCATGATTTTTATGTTTGGAGAATATTTTTAGAGGAAATCAAATTGTCAAAAGGCCGTGATGCCGATTTTCAGAAGGCAGTTCTTTTTTTTCGTAAGCGGTGCGCGGCCCTGGAACATTTAGCGTATAAAAAATTTGTACGATCGTGGGAAAATAGGGAAAGGCGGGGATTATGGAAACAACTCAGGGAGTTTATAAAGATGAAGAAATAATCGGCGCTGTCTTGGAATTGGCCCGGGCGTCGCGTTATGAGCAGAAGCATGCGCATCAGGTTTCGAAACTCGCGGTGCGGCTTTTTGATGAGTTGCGTCCGCTGCATTTATTGGGTGAAAAGGAGCGGTTTATGCTTGAAGCGTCGGCATTGCTCCATGATATCGGCTGGCTTCACAGCCGCGAGGGGCACCACAAACATTCGCGGGATATGATCCTGTCGGCCAAGGAACTTCCCTTTACACAGGAAGACCGGGTGATTGTGGCTCTGCTAGCCCGGTACCATCGTAAGGCCATGCCGCAGGATGACCATAAATATTATGGGGAATTGGATTTAAAAGGAAAGAACAAGGTCTGCGCTTTGGCCTCTTTGCTGCGTATCGCCGACGGTCTGGACCGCAGCCATATGAACTTGGTGGAGGATTTAAAGTGTCGGATGACGCAGGATAAAGTAATTATCCAGTTGAAGAATGAGAAACCTCTGCGGTCGGAGATTACGGTAGCTAAGAAAAAAGCGGATTTGTTTGAAAAGGTTTTTAAGATGGAGTTGGTGATTGAATAAAAATCTTAGGCATCAGCAAAGCGCCCCCCAAACAAAAGACGGATTGGATTTTAACGAACAGTTTCAAAAGGTGTATGAGCTTTTAGAGAACACGGCGCAGAGTGTTTTTATCACGGGAAAAGCCGGGACGGGAAAATCCACGCTCTTGCGGTATTTTCGCGATAACACTTCAAAAAATATCGTCGTCCTTGCGCCTACCGGTGTGGCCGCAGTGAATATCCAGGGCCAGACAATACATTCCTTTTTCCGCTTTAAGCCGGACATTACCTTGGATGGCGTGGGCGCCATTAAAATCCGCAAGAGCCAAAGAGAAGTTTATCAGCAATTGGACGCGATTGTCATCGATGAGATCTCCATGGTGCGGGCGGATCTGCTGGATTGCGTGGACGCTTTTTTGCGTCTGCACGGCCGGTCAAAAGGTAAACCCTTCGGCGGAGTTCAAATGATCATGATCGGGGATTTATATCAGCTGCCCCCGGTGGTGGCCTCGAGCGAAGAGCGCGAGATGTTTAAAACCGTTTACGCGAGCCCTTATTTTTTTGACGCAAAAGTGTTTCAGGAATTCCGGCCGGAATTTATTGAGTTGGAAAAAATTTATCGGCAGAAGGACGACCGGTTTATCGGTCTGCTCAATGCCGTCCGTAACAATTCCGTGACGGACGAACATCTGACCCAGCTCAATAAACGTCTGCAGCCCGCGTTTAAGCCAACGACGGAAGATTTATATGTCTATTTAACGACGACCAATGACTTGGCGGAGCGGGTCAATCAGGAAGAGCTGGCTCGGCTTAAAACCGGAAAGCGTGTTTTGGAAGGAGAAATCACCGGAGATTTCGATCAAAAAAATTTGCCCACACAGGTATCTTTGGAATTGAAGGTGGGGGCCCAGGTGATGCTGCTCAACAACGATTCCGCGGGGCGCTGGATCAACGGGAGCATGGGACGGATTGTGGCGATAGGAGACGAGAAGAAGTCTGATCCGGTGATCAAAGTTGAATTACCTGACGGCAGAAGGGTGGAAGTGATGCCGTATACCTGGGATATGTTTCGGTTCTTTTATGATGAAGAAAAGGAAGCGATTGATTCAGAGTCCGTGGGATCGTTTATGCAGTATCCGTTGAAATTGGCGTGGGCGGTGACGATCCACAAAAGCCAGGGGAAAACTTTTTCGAAAGTGATCATCGATATCGGGCGTGGGACTTTTTCCCATGGTCAGGTCTACGTGGCCTTAAGCCGCTGCACGAGTTTTGAGGGAGTCATCCTCAGTAAACCGATTTTCAAAAAACATATTCTGATGGATTGGCGCGTGGTCAATTTCATGACGCGCTATCAGTATCAGATTTCCGAGCAAGCCTGTTCGCTGGACCAGAAGCGGGACCTTTTAGAGCAGGCGATCCACCAGAAAAAGGCGGTCGACATCGTGTATTTGAAAGCGAATGATGAAAAATCACGTCGGACTATCCAGCCGCGCCGGGTAGGACAAATGGAATATTTAGGGAAAAATTATTTGGGGGTCGAAGGGTTTTGTAAAAAGCGTCAGGAGAGCCGGGTTTTCCGGGTGGACCGGATATTGGAAATTAAAGTTTCTTGATGAACGCCACGGCCCCGAGAATGACGGCATCATCGGCGAGTTGGGAAGGGACCGCTTTACAACGGGAGAGTTTTGAGAAGAAGGGGTCTTTGTTAATTTTGTTTTGAACGGTCGGCAGGATAAAATCCCCACAAGCTTCAATTAATCCCCCGCCTAAAATAATCAATTCCGGATCGAATAAATGGCGCAGGCCAACGCAGGCCATCCCTAAGGTTTCCGCGGCGCGCTTCATGATCGGTAAGATCAGCGGGTCTTTTTTTCGGATACCTTCCGCGAGCACTTTACTTTTAATCGTCTCCAGTTTCCCTTTGGCTAATTTATTGTTATGGGTCCGTCGGCCTTTTTTCAGCGCCTGACGGATATCACGCTCGATCGCCCAGCGTCCGGCGATAGCCTCAAGACAGCCGCGATTTCCGCAAGTGCACGCCGGGCCTTTTGGGTCGATGATCATATGTCCCACTTCGGCCGCCGCCCCGTGATGTCCGATCATCAGTTGGTCGTCCATGATGATTGCTCCGCCCACACCGGTCCCGGGAAAGATCCCGATGAGATTTTTAACTTTACGGCCGGCTCCTAGCCACTGTTCACCGAGAACGCCCAAGTTAACGTCGTTGCCCAGCGCTACGTCGGTCCTAAATTTTTTTTTGAGCTCTCCAGCCAGCGGAAATCCGGACAACTTGATGTTGGGCGTGATGATGATTTTATTATTAGGGTCGACGATTCCCGGAACCCCCGATCCAATGCCGGCGAGGTTTTTGGCGGTGAGGTTGTTGTCCGAGAGAAGATTTTTAATCAGATCGACGATACAGTTGAAGATTTTCTTAGAAGGGGCTTTGAGGGGCACGGGGATTTTTTGACGAGAAATAATTTTGCCGGAGTCTGTCACCAGGGCGGCCGAGATCTTTGTTCCGCCGATATCTACGCCGACAAAAATCTTGCTTTTCATGGTCGTTATTATATCATCTTGTTGTTTTAGAAAAAGAAAAGAGTTTGGAAGGTTCTCTAAAATGGTCAATCGAAAATTTTTAATTTTGCTGATTTGTTGTTTAATTCTCCCACCCACGGCCGGCTGCGACTGGATCTATCGGTTGTTACAACGGGAAGGGGCCGAAGAAAAAGAAGTTTTAGGAGAAGTCATCCCTTTTGAATACAATCCCAAAGTTGAGGAACTTCAGAGCCTTCTGCAGGCCTACGGATATAACCCTGGCGCGGTGGATGGGAAGTTCGGTGTTAAAACTCGCGTGGCCATCGAAGCTTTTCAAAAAGACCAGGGCCTGAAGGTGACGAGGTTTATGGATAAAAAAACTTGGGCCCAGCTCGACGTGATTAATAAAGCCGGTTTGATCCATGATGGAGAAATTAATATTCAGGCGGTGCAGGTTATTCTAAAGAACGCCGGTTATGACCCCGGGCCCCCCGATGGCAAGATGGGCCCCAAGACCCTTGAGGCGCTGAAAGCCCTCCAGGCCGCCCACGGCCTTAAACCCGACGGCCTGATCGGACAGCAGACGTTAAAAATGTTTTTGAAGTATATTTCCACCTAAGCCCCGCCTTCCCTCGAAGAAAACGGTTGCCCCCACAGGTCTTCCCCGCCTTGTTTTGAGGTTTTGCACGGCTATACTTTCTCTTGGATTGCAATTTTTAATATAAGAGACAAGGAGAGCAGCCGTGCAAAAAAATAGTATATTCTTAAAGTTGGTTTTTGGGTGGATATTGATCGCCGGCCTGTTAGGTTGTTTTGCAAACCCCAGTGAGGCGTTCGACCCCAAAAAGGAAAATATTTTTCAATTTCTCGTTCCCGATAATTCCACGGAACAAAGTCAGTCTTCATCCCCGGATGCAATGATTCAGGGGGCCACGGAAGAATCTCCCGCGGCGGCCCCTGCCCGATCAATAAAAGAGGAAGCAAAAAAGTAATTGACCCGTTAAACGGGTTTTGTTAAAAGCGTTTGTCAAAAAGGAGTGGGTTGTGAAAAATTTTTCTACGGTCCGAAAATCAATTGGTTGGTTTCTTTTATTGAATGGATTTATTCTTTTCTTATTTGCTTCGGTAAGTCTTGCGGATGTGGACTTAGTCGCCCAATCGATTAATTGGGATCCGAATCCGGCGAATGAAGGGGACGCGGTTTCGATTACGTTCACGGTGCGCAATAATGGGCCGGAAGATGTTTACCAGGATTTTCATGTGCAATTAAAGCGTGATGGCGGAAACATGTGCGATTGGATGGTGTGGGGCGGGTTGGCCGTGGGAGGAGAATTTTCCAAAACATGTTCTGGAAATTATGGGATCCCTTCGATGCAATCTTCGGGGCATACGATTGAATTAATTGCGGATGATACGAATCAGGTCACGGAACAAAATAGAAATAATAATTATCATTCGACGGTGATTAGTGTTTCCAATAGTTCGGGAAGCGGCGGCGGAAACGGAGATGTTGTTGGGGGAGATGGAAGTGAAGGCGGATCCAGTGGCGGGGGAAACGGGGCAGGGGGGCAGAATATAGATTTAGCGGCGAAGTCGATGAAGTGGATATCTTCGAATCCAGCCGATCCCACTGTCATTAATCAGGGAGATTCTGTTTCAATTGAATTTACAGTACATAACGAAGGGCCTGACAGCGCGAATAGTCCGTTTCATGTTTTATTAACGAATAACGGGACGAAGATGTGCGACTGGACCGTGACGAGTTTAGCGGTGGGAGATGATTTTACGCGGATATGCTCCGGGAATTGGGGGATTGTTTCTGCCGGGCCAACGAATCATGTGATTAAAATGATGGTGGATGATACGAAATTGATGAGCGATCAGAATCGCGGGAATAACGAATTAACAGTGACGATACCTGTCGGTGGGGGAAGCAGCGGGAGCGGAAGTTCCAGCAGCGGTAGTTCAGGTGGAGGTGGTGGCTCCGGAACAGTGTGTGGTAACGGCGTGTGCGAAGCTGGCGAGGACGTTCAGACCTGTTCAGGTGATTGTGGGGTAACTCCCAATCCGCGCCAAGGTACTTGCGGAAACGGGAGTTGTGAGAGTGGGGAAGATTCGAATAATTGTTCGGTGGATTGTTTAGGGAGAGTTTCGGATACAGGAATTCCAGGGACGATAGAAGGGACCTTGATAGTTGGGATAGGAGAAAACCTTGAACAGCAGAGAGAAGAAACAACATATATCTTACAAGCAGATGACGGAAATTTTGGTTCTTTCGTGTTTAGGGCGAAAATCTTGGGCTCAGAAGTCCACAATGCTGATGAATCTTCAGCAAAAAGTAGTGCGGGTTTCGATAGCCGTACGCCATTCGTTTTAAACGTT
>Ga0247727_10002940_pt1 | contig 38343 bp, 30 predicted proteins | sample WisWelCaveWW1625_FD_202498 | JGI IMG/M metagenome (GOLD analysis project Ga0247727, IMG submission 202498) | Biofilm microbial communities from Wishing Well Cave, Virginia, United States - WW16-25 | ecosystem: Environmental > Aquatic > Deep subsurface > Groundwater > Cave microbial mat | place...
TCCTCGACTGCGGTCTCAAGACCCAGGCCTGCCGCCAGGCCCTCGCCGGCGGGCTAGCCGCCGCCGGCATCGCCTGGCGCGATATCCGGCAGCTCATCATCACCCATACCCACCCGGATCACTTCGGCCTGGCCGCCGAGGTGCGGCGCCTCTCCGGCGCCCACATCCTCATGGACCGCGCCGAAGCCGCCGTCATCCCCCACTATCGCGACCCGGAATCGCTGGCCCGGCAGATGGCCTGGCTCGCCGAGAACGGCGTCCCGCCCGAGGAGGGCCAGGAGGTCGCCCAGGCCTCCGTCGGGATCGCCGAGTTCATCGACCCGGTAGAGGCCGACCGGACTCTCGAAGACGGCGACCGGCTTCCCGTGGAGGGCGGGGAACTCCAGACCCTTCGCACCCCCGGTCATTCGCCGGGCCTGCTCACCTTCTACTTCACCCCGCGGCGGCTCTACTTTTCGAGTGACCACATCATCGAGAAAATCACCCCCAATATCGGGCTGCACGCCCGCTCGGCGGCCAACCCGCTGGCCGACTACCTGGCCTCGCTCGAGCGCCTGAAGCCCTTGTCGATCGACCAGATCCTGCCGTCGCATGGCCATCCCTTTTCCGGCCACCAGGCGTGGATCGCCGCCACTGAGGAGCACCACCGCTTGCGCTGCGACCGCATGCTGGCGGCGGTAGCCGATGGCGCGCGCACCGCCTACCAGGTGGTCGGAGTCGAGTGGGGGTTCCACCTCTCGCCGCTGGGGGAGCGCTTCGCGGTGGCCGAAACTCTGGCGCATCTGGAGTACATGCGCCGCCAGGGCCTGGTGGAGTGCGCCCGCCACGACGGCCTGGTCCGCTGGAGGAAGGTGTCATCGTGAGTCAGCAACCACTTCACCGCAGAGTTTCCTATGGTGTTCTCGGCGGACCTCGGCGCTCTCTGCGCCTCTGCGGTAAGAAAAGCGCTGGGGCGACCTGCCTGGCGCTGCTGGCGGCGTCGCTGGCCGCCCAGACCGACGCCACCTTCCGCGACCGCAAGGCCTGGCGCCTGGAAAACGACAAGCTCCGCGTTACGGTCCTGTCAGGCGGCGGTCACATCGCCGAGCTGGTGCTCAAGAACCCGCCCGGCGGCCGGGAGGTCAACCCCCTGTGGATTCCGCCGTGGCCCTCTATCGAGCCTGATACCTACACGAAGGAGAAGCACGGCGAGGCCTACGGCGCCGACTCCGAAGCCGCCACCCTCTCGGGCATCATGGGCCACAACGTCTGCTTCGATTACTGGGGCGCTCCTTCGGAGCCCGAGTTCCGGGCCGGCCTCAGCTATCACGGCGAGGTCTCGACCCTGCAATGGAAGAAACTGGACTCCGGCGCCGGCGAGATCCAGTGCCGGGCCGACCTGGAGCGCTCCGCCATGGCGCTCACCCGCACCCTGCGGCTGCGGCCCGGCCAGCCCATTCTGTACGTCGAGGAGACCGTCGAGAACCACGGCTCTTTCGACCGCCCCTTCGGCTGGGTGCAGCACGTCACCTTCGGGCCGCCCTTCGTCGACGCCGCCTCCTGTTTCTTCGACGCCTCGGCCACCCGCGGCGAGCGCCGCTTCGAGTCCCAGTCCCGCGAGTTTACCTGGCCGGCCGACCAGGACCGCGATTTCCGCCGCTTCTCGAAGGCCCTGCGCAGCTCCGACATGGCCTACTTCCTGCTCGACCCCAACCGCGAGACGCACTTCATCTCGGCTCTCAATACCCAGTACCGGCAGTTGGTGGCCTACGTCTTCCAGGGCGGTGATTTTCCCTGGCTCAACGTCTGGGAGCAGAACGGCGCCAACATGGGGCCGCCCTGGAAGGGCGAGACCCGCTCGCGCGGCCTGGAGTTCGGCAACACCCGCGTCAGCGGCACCGCCCGCAACTGGCTCCGCCGGCCCTCCATTTGGGACACCCCGGCGTTCGGCTGGCTCGACGCCGGCGCCACCCGCACCGCCCGCTACCTGGCCCTGGTAGTGCCTATCCCGGCCGGTTTCGACGCCGTCCGCGACATTCGCCTGGCCGAGAAAGAAATTCTCATCGAGGGTCCCCGCAATCAGGTTCTCCGGGTCCCCTTCGATCCGGCGTGGTTCTGAGGCCGTTCAAGCCCTCTTGTCCGGCGTTTTCCGCATGGCCCGGTGAATGTTCCTCCACTGGCGCTTTTGCTCCAGCGCGGCCCGGGTGTCTTGCAGCCGTTCCAGTCGGGCCAGCTCGCCTTCCAGCTTCCGAAAGCTCTCGAACCGCGCCGTCTCCAGGCTCCCCTGCCCGAGAGCTTGGGCCACGGCGCAGCCTGGCTCCCCCTGGTGCCTGCAATCCCGGAACCGGCACCGGGCCGCCAGCTCGGCGATCTCCGGAAATGCCGCCGCGACGGCCTGGGGACTCGCCCACGGCTCCAGCTCCCGCAGCCCCGGCGTATCCATCAGCAACCAGCCGGCCTCCAGCAGAAACAGCTCCCGCATCGCGGTGGTGTGCCGGCCCCGCCTGTCGCCGGCGCGGACTTGCTCGGTCGCCTGCTGGTCGCGCTTCAGCAGCCGGTTGACAATCGTGGACTTGCCGACTCCCGAGGACCCCAGCAGGACTGCCGTCTGGCCTGGCTCCACATACCGATGGAGCTCCGCCACCGAGGCCTCCTCGAGCGCCGAGAGCATCACCACCGGCGCCAGCGCCCCCGTCACCGACTCCACTTCGCGCAGCCGCGCCACCGGATCGGCGCACAGATCCTGCTTGTTCAGCACCACCACCGGGCCGGCCCCGCTCTCCTGCGCCACCATCAGATAGCGCTCCAGGCGCCGCAGGTTCAAGTCCCCGTCGAGCGCCGTGACCAGGAACACGACGTCGACGTTGGCTGCCAGCACCTGCTCCTCGGCGCCCCGTCCGGCCTTCTTGCGCGAGATCCTGGTCCGCCGCGGCAGCAAGCCGGTGATGACGCCCGCGGCGGCGTCCACCACCGCCCAATCCCCCGTCACCGGCCGCGGGGTCAGGGAGCCCTTCGGCCGTGCCATCCCCTCCCCGCGCGCCAAGGCCAGCCGGCAGATCCCCCGGCTTTCCGATACCACCCGCGCCGCCTCGCCCGTCAGCCCCGCGGCCGCAAACGCTTCCCCAATATGCTCGTTCCATCCCCACCGAGCCAGGCCCATGGGTACACCATCCTTTCTCTCTGAAATGGGTTTCTCAAAAGACACACGCCTGCTGGAACCAAGGCCCGGGATCCGGACCCGCAGGCTCAGAGGATGGAAACAAGGACTGGCAGAGGCAAGCTTCAGGTTAGCACGAACCAGCCGCGCCAGGGGTGTCATCATTAGACTGTCCGGGAGGGTTCTTACGCTGGTCTAGCGAAACATGAGTTAGACGAATGCGTTTGAACCCGGAGGTGCGCCATGAGGATGATGGTTGAGATACTGATGGTCGGGATCGCCATGTTGTATAAGTCGGACGCGGCCGCGCAGGTCAAACAGCAGTCGGGTCCCTCAGTCGAGTTGCTGAAAGAGGTGCTCGCGGCGTTCAACCGTCATGACCTCGATCGGATCATGGAATTCTTCGCCGATGACTGCGTGCTATTGATGCCGCGTGGTCCTGCGCCCTGGGGACAACGCTTCGAAGGGAAGCCAGAAGTTCGAAAGGCTCTTGCTTCTCGCTTTGACGGCATACCGGATGTACAGTACACCCACGAGCACCACTGGATCAGCGGAAGCCGCGGCGTTTCGCAGTGGACCTTAACGGGGACCACCAGGGCGGGAGTACGAGTGCGAGTTCAAGGGCTGGATCTTTTCGAGTTTCGAGGAGAAAAAATCGTCAAGAAGGACTCCTACTGGAAGATCGTCGAGAGGTGAAACGGCGGGCGCGCCGTTTTGAAAATCGCCCAACGAGGCGCTCCAGCCGGCGGCCCAAAAACCGGGCGGCGGCTGAGCGCCCGAGCCGCTAGACAGCTCAACCAGGAGAACGTAATGGCCGTACCAGAGTTTCAGTCCTTAACGCTGCCGCTATTGCGGCTCGCAGCCGACGGCAAGGAACATGTGCTGGCCGAAGCGCGTGACGCCTTGGCGGCCGAGTTCGGCCTCAGTGACGCAGATCGAAAGGAGCTGCTGCCTAGCGGGAGGACAAGACCTGCAAGTTCTGGCTCCAGCCCCTCGGCCTTGCTGGCAGCGATGGTTTCAGTGCCCGAGAGTTGCGCCTGATTCGCCGCCTCATCGAGGCCCATCTCACTGCTATCCTGGAGACGTGGTATGAGCACTGCGGGTAGCATCGGCAGCGATCCTCGTATTCAGCGGGTTCGCGTGACAAAGGACCAGATCATCGCCGACCTGGTCGACGGGCGTGTCGTCAGTGTGCCGCTGGCTTGGTCCTGGCGCTTGTCCGAAGCCACACCTGCGCAGCGGACAAACTTTCGTCTCATCGGAACGGGTCAGGGGATTCATTGGCCTGACGTTGACGAGGACATCAGCGTAGAGGGCTTGCTCCATGGAACCCCGGCGCGCCGGCCAAGACTAGGTGTTGCAGGGGCCAGGCTGCACACTTCAGGACCGGCCAGCAAGCGCATGAAGTCGACGGCCAAAACCGGGCCGCGCCTGAGCGCCCGAATTCGTTAGGCCCGCGCAGGGAGACGAGGCGGCGCGGCTTGACGGAGGGGCTGATCTGCTCCAGGCGCGGCAAGACAAAGACTACTCCCGCTGCGGAGGATGGCCCCGACGGTAGCCCGTCAACAGGGCCCTCACCACCGACCACCCTTTTGACCACCGAGAGGCAACTTCGGGATTCGGCAACCCGGCTGAAAGCGCGCCCAGGCTGAAGCGCCTCCCGCCGTATCTTTTTCCGGACATCTGGTAACCATAGAGTGGACAAGCCAGCGCCGATGCCGATGACCGAGCTGGAGATTCACGCCGCCTTTCGCGATCACAAAGATGCGATCTACCGCTTTGCCTGGCGAATGACCGGCTCGGCGGCTTCGGCCGAGGATATCGTGCAGGAATGCTTTCTGTCGCTGCTGCGCAACCCGAATGGATACGAGGCCTCGCGGGGGCCGCTGCGGCCGTTTCTGCTGGCCGTCGCCCGCAACCTGGCCCGGAAGCGATGGCGGACCGAACAGCGCTGGGAGGCGCTGGAGGAGGAGGCCTTTGCCGCCGAGCCGATCGATCCCACAGCTCGGCAAACCGCGGAGCTGGTGGCGCAGTCCGTCCAGTCGCTGCCACCGCTGCAACGCGAGGCGCTGGTCTTGTTTGAGTACGAAGAGCTGTCCCTGGAAGAGATTGCCCGAGCCGTCGATGCCGAGGTCGGCGCCGTGAAGGCGCGATTGCACCGGGCGCGCGAGAACCTGCGCCGCATCCTGGCGCCGCTTCGCCCGGCCAATTACAGGAGTCCAAACACGATATGGAACCATTGAACGACAACGAATTGCGCGATCTGCTGCGCCAGTGGGAGGCGCCGGCGGCGCCTCCACATCTCGAGCGCCGGATCTTCGGTGAGCCGCAAAAGCAACCGTGGCGCCGCTGGGTACTGACCGGCTCGATCCGCGTTCCCGTCCCTGTTTTTGCGCTGCTGCTGTTGGTGGCGTTGTCCGCGTTGACCTACATTCTCCCTCGCGCGCGCCAGGCCCCGCCGGCGTTCGCGCCCGAGGTGCGCCTTTCAGACTTTCAGCCCGTCGCGGAGCTGAAACCCAGAATTATTCGGAGGGCTTATGAGAGTAACTAGTCTGCTGATCCTTCTGGCCTGCGCCTGCTCGGGCGCGCAAGTGGTCATGAGCGGCTCGGGAAGCAAGACCGGCGTTTATTTTCGGTACGAGACGCGCATCGAGCCGGAGCTGTCCGGCCAGAAAATCACCGGCTTCGGCGGAGGGCTTTTCGTCGACGGCGGCTTTCACCGTTTCCTGAGCGATACCACCACCAGGAAGTACTTCGGATATGATCTGTCCATCGATCCCCAACCGGGAGAGATGTTCCGGGTCACATTCGAGCCGCTCAGCCTGAGCGCCGAGAAGCTGAGGCTGGAGCCCGCCGGCGGCTGGAGTCAGATCTCATTGCCGCTGCTGCCAGCGCCGCAGATGGTTCGCAGCCGGGATACGATCGCCGTGGACCTGTTCGTGCATCCGGGCACCGGTCAGAAAATCGTCGACTACCTGTTCATCCAGGACGATCGCCGGGCGTTTCGACTCCCCTCCGGCCCACCACGAGACTACACCGTGGACGACGTACCCATCGCCCTGAACAAACTGCGCCTGACCGTGAACGGCAAACAGGTCGACGAGTCGGGAGGCGGCATCAGCGGTGCGGCCGTCTACTTCTATCTGCCCAACTATGGGCGCTTCGTCTTCTCGCTGGCGCCCCACGAGCAGCTCGGATTCCGCAAGGCGGGCGAGGTGCGAGGCAGCACGCTCACAATTACCTGGGGAAACGATACCTTCGTGCTGGACTGCGACGGTCCCATCGCTCCCGGGGGCGGCGTCTTCCACCTATACGTCTTTCACGAGCCGTCCTGGCGTCCACGTGGCCCCGACAGCTTCCAGCTTGGCGCCAGCTCCGCCCGCTCGCTCGTCCGCCGCAAGCCGTAGCCTTTCAGGCGGATTCAGGCGGCCCTTCAGAATCCCCTCACCTTCTCGACAATCGCCCGCGCCGAGATCCCATAGCGGTCGAGCAGCTCCTCCGGCGCCCCGCTGCGCGGAATCTCCCGCACCGCGAGCTTGTGGACCTCCACCCGCTCGCCGGCCAGGGCCGCCAGCACGGCATCGCCGATGCCGCCGTGAGGATAGTGTTCCTCGACCGTGACGATCCTGCCGCCGGTGGCCCGGGCGGCCGCCCGCAGCGTTTCTGCGTCGATCGGCTGAACGCTGAACAGATCAATCACCCGCGCCGCGATCCCCTCGGCGGCCAGCTGCTCATGAGCCTTGAGCGTCTCGAACACCGTCACGCCGGCGGCCACGATCGTCACCCGGTCGCGGTCGCTCGAGCGCAGCAGCTTGGCGCGGCCGATCCCGAAGGGCTCCCCGCCGGCGTAGATCACCGGCGTCTTGGGACGGCTGGTTCGCACGTAGCACGGCCCCTGGAGAGCCGCCGCCAGCTCGATGGCCCGCCAGGCGCTCACCCCGTCGCTGGGGTACAGCACCGTGTAGTTCGGCTCGGCGCACGTCATGGCCAGATCTTCCAGACCCATCTGCGACGGGCCGTCTTCTCCGATCGATACCCCGGCGTGCGTGCCCACCAGCTTGATGTTGGCGCCGCTGATGGCCGCCATGCGGATGAAGTCGTAGGCCCGCGCCAGGAAGCAGGCGAAGGTGGCGGCAAACGCGATCTTGCCCCGGGCCGCCAGCCCCATCGCGACGCCCAGCATATTCTGCTCGGCGATGAAACCCTGGAAGAACCGCTGTGGAAACCTCTTCTGGAACAGCTCGCTGAAAGTGGAGTTCTTCACGTCGCCGTCGACGGCCACGATCCGGGGGTCGGCCTCTCCGAGGGCGGCCAGAGCCGCCCCGAAAGCCTCGCGGGTTGCCACCTGCTGGCCCATCGAGTATGGAGGCGCCGGGATGGCCGACACTTTGGCCGGCGCTGGGGCCGGCGCTGGGGCCGGTCTGGTCAGGGGCTTGTTCGGTTTCCACGCTCCCTGCCCGCCGCTCAGTTTCGCTTCCAGCTCCCGGATGGCGGTCTCGGCCTCGTCTTTCTTGAACGGCCGCCCGTGGAATCCCTCGCGGTCCTCGGCCAGCGCCATGCCGCGCCCCTTGAAAGTCCGGGCCAGAACGACCGTCGGCCGGTCGCCGGTTTGCGCCGCCCGCTCGTAAGCCACCAGCAGCTCGCCGGCGCTGTGTCCGTCGACCGGCAGGGCCTGCCACCCGAAGGCCTCCCATCGCCTCTTGTAAGTATCCAGGTCGTGCCCCAGCATGGCCGGCTCGCTCTGGCCCAGCCGGTTGATGTCGATGGTGGCGCACAGGCTGCCCAGCCGGTAGTGCGATGCCGCGGCGGCCGCCTCCCAAACCGCCCCCTCGGCCGACTCGCCGTCGCCCAGCAGCACGTAGATCCGCTGGCCGCCGCCGTCGAGGCGGGCGTTCAGCGCCATTCCCACTCCCACCGACAGCCCCTGTCCCAGCGAGCCCGTCGCCACATCCACGAACGGCAGCCGTGGCGTGGGGTGCCCTTCCAGGTTCGAGCCGATCTTCCGCAGGTTGAGCAACTCCTCCATCCCCAGGTAACCGGCCTCCGCCCAGGCCGCGTACAGCACCGGCGCGGCGTGTCCCTTCGACAGGATGAAGACGTCGTTGGCCGGATGGCCCGGCTCGGCCGGATCGTACCGCATCACCGAGAAAAACAGCGTCGCGACGATCTCGGCCGCCGAAGCGCAGCTGGTCGGATGGCCGCTGCCGGCCGCCGTGGTGGAGCGAATCGAGTGAATCCGCAGCCGCGCCGCCCGGTCCTCCAGGGCCGACAACAACTCCCGGTTCTGCGTCACGAGGGACATCCCATCCATGATACCTCCACCCCACCGCTGACACCGCTTGCCGGATCCCACAGCACCGGGGCCGCCTTGTGCAAGGTTGGGTCGCTTGTAGTCGGCCCCCCAGGGCGGTAGACTGGGTCCGGCCAACCAGGACGGGCTGTCCAGGGGAGGTCGGAGCCGGGACGCCGGGAGGCCTTGGGGCGGCTTAAGCAGGAGTTAGGCACTATCCCAACAGGGGAGGTGACATTATGAGCCTCAGAATGATTGAGACCGCGCTGAGCCTGACGCTCATCGGCCTGACGGGTGGCCCCGCGTCGCCCGCAACCATAGAGAAGAAGGACGGTCAGACGATCATCGGGGACGTCCAAGGTGTCATTGTGTTCAAGGGCAGAGAAGCTGGTGGGATATCCCGGTACATCATCGTCGATGGAGGCGCGATTGATGCTATGACGCGGCAGGGTCTCCTCCTACGGTCCGTCAAGGCGGAAAGGCCCGTCGCGCACCTTTTATTGAGCCAAACCGCCTCCGGATCCAAACTTCGTGCTCTCGAATGGGCGCTCCGCCAGCGAGAATATAACCCCGGGGCGGCTGCGTTCTCTACCGACATAGTGCTTGTTCCCCTGGGGCTGGGCGGCGCACGATCAGCACGCGACTTCGACCCGAGGCAAATTGCCCAAGCGGCGCGGGATCTCCGTGGCGAAAAGGTTGGCAGGCTGATGGAGAGAGCGTTCGAAGAGGCAAAGGCCCTTCAAGTTCTGCTTGCTTCCCAAATACCGATCGGAGAGTACCGGGTGGTTAACGGTGCTGGAACGCTCCTGCCGCTTTCCATTGCCACCGCGCAGGGCCTCAAAACCATTCCCGTTTCGAAAATACATGGCTGGTCAAGGCCGTGAGGGGACATGGCTCATGAACTTCGAGATACCAGAGCGCCCCGAGGTGAGCGCCTAACAAGGCATGCACGACCGCCCAAAAGGCGGGCGGCGGGTGATGCCCAGGTAGTTAGCCAGACCGGGGTCAGGTTCCAGCGCCCGAAGGAGGTGCATCGCAACAATGTCGAAGATGAACTTCAGGCTTCCCGACGCCGAGCTGGGCATCATCTGGCGCTACCTCGACGGCGTGTCGCAGGCACTCGCCCGACGGTTTGAAGGTGGCTCCTCGCCGGGCGAGGAGAACCTCACCTTCCTACTTTGCGAGCTGCTTGACGAGGGAACGACGGGCCTCCATTTGCTTCAATACCCGTTGGCGAAGGCGAGGGAGGACTTGGCGCGGGCTGACGGCGGTATCACGCTGGACGTGTCCTTTCAGACTCATGAGCACACGAAGAACGTAGAGCATCGTTTCTCCGGCGCGGATCTCGGTGTTGTGTTTGTTGTGGAGCATCCCTACTTCGGCCGCTCTGAGAGAGCCGTGCTGCTTGCAGGCAAAGCGGCTATTCCCTGCTTCCTCGCAGGGATTCACACTGAACTCGTCGTTCAGCAGTTTCCACGCCGGGCAGCGCGACATGTTGAAGGACGTGGGGAAGCGGTTCTCAGCGGCGCACTCCATTTTCTATCTTTGGTACGCGCCGGCATCCGGCGCGTTCCTCCGAGGACGACGCCAAACTGGTTCGGTCGCTGGAGGCAACAGCGACATGGGACTGGCGCGACCTCCGGGGCAAGCACCCGTTCTTCGACGAAATGATGGAGTTTGGATGGCCGTGGTACGAGCGGCGCTGGATGGCAAACGAGGTTAGACTGTCGCCGGCGCAGGGACGAGGAAGGCAAAGCGAGGCTGACCATGGCTAGACGGCTATCCATCAAGGGCGACTCGAAACCCGCCATAACGATAACCCGGAGATCCCTGGGCAGCCGCAAGCTGGCGTACATCGCAAAGGCGAATCGTCAATTCAGGTATCCGTTCGGTCGGTCGGCGGTTGTCTACATCGGTACCACAACCGCAGGAGCCAAAAGGGGTCGCGGCAAGCGCGGCGAGCAAGGCCAAGAGTCTCCTGACGCACCACGGTGTAATGCAGCTACGCTCGGGATGACAGAGGCTACGCTCGGGATGACACAGGCTACGCTCGGGATGACAGTGGCTCTGCTCGGGATGACACCGGCTCTGCTCGGGATGACACCGGCTCTGCCCGTGATGACAGGTCCTGGCCGTGTCCCAGCCTGTTGTCAAAGCAGTATCGGCCCTACGGAAATGTCTAGTACGGTAGACTGGGGGCGCTATGAGGTGTCTTCTTCTGCTGCTGGCGGCCCTGGCGTGGGCCCAGCGCCCGGACCCCGGTCCTAGCGCTCGTCCCGACCCCGCCCGCGAGGCCGCTCTGAAGGAGTTGATCCCTCTCACCGCCGGGATCCGCGAGGACGACCATCCGGCGGTGGCCTCCCGCGGCGGCCGCGCCTGGGTCGCCTGGGTTTCCTATTCCGAGACCGAAGGCACCAGCAATATTTACCTGCGGGCCTTCGAGAACGGCGTCTGGTCGGACCCGCTCCGGCTCACCGAGACCGCCGGCGACTGCCACAAGCCCGCCATAGCCGTCGCCGAGGCCTCCGGCGTCTGGGTTGCCTGGCCCGCCCAGGTCAACGGCAACTGGGATATCTACGGCCGCGTTCAGCGCGACGGAAAGTGGTCGAAGACGGAACGCTGGACCAGCGATCCGGCTCCGGATCTGGCCCCGCGCCTGGCCGCCTCCGGCAGCCAGGTGATGCTCGTCTGGCAGGCCCTGCGTCGCGACAACTTCGACATCCTCTACCGGGTGGCTGCCGCCGGCAAATGGGGACCCGAGGGCTTGGTCACCGAGCACGCCGCTAACGATTGGGAGCCGGCGCTGGCGGCCTCTCGCTCCGGCGCCTTCCACGCCGCCTGGGACAGTTACCGCGGCGACTACGACGTGGTGGCCCGAACCTTCTCCGGCGGCCGCTGGGGCCCGGAGATTCCCGTGGCCTCCTCAGCTCGCCTGGAGAACCGCGCCTCGCTTGCCCTCGACGCTCAGGACCGTCTCTGGGTCGCCTGGGAGATTGGCCCCGAGCGGTGGGCCTCCGACTCCGCCAACGCCGGTCTCCACGCCCGACGCGACATCGGCCTGGCCTGCCTCCAGGACAGCAAGCTCTACCGCGCCGAGGCCGCCGAAAAGGCGTTGCTAAAGCTGGCCGGCGAGAAAGGCCTGGAAGCTCCGGCCCTCGCCTTCGGCCAAGACGGCCGCCTGCGCCTCTGGTTCCGCCAGAACATCACGCCTCCGGCGCCGGCAGCCGGCGCCGCCGCTCGCCCGGCCGGGAACGTCAACTGGCTCTGGGCCGGCATGACGGCCTGGGACGGCGCCGCCTGGACGCCGCCCGAGATCCTACTCTACAGCGAAGGCCGCGTTGACCAGCGCCTGGTCCTGGCCGACCTCGGTGAGAAGTTCCTGGCGGTCTGGCCCTCCGGCTCCTCGCACAACGTGATCCATGGGAAGTTCTACGAGTCAGGCCGTCCGGCGACGGCCCCGCCGGTCCTCGACCTGGTGGCGGTCACCCCCGCCTCGGCCCGGCCGGCCCCGACGCCGCTTCCGCGCCATACTCTCCATGGCTACCAGTTGGTGTGGGGCGACCTGCACCGCCACACCGATATCTCCGAGGATGGCGGCATCCTCGACGGCTCGCTCCACGACGCCTACCGCTACGCCCTCGACGCCGCGGCCCTCGATTTCCTGGGCGTCGCCGACCACACCCGCTACTTGCCCCGCCGCTATAACCTCTGGCGCATGCAGCAGACCTCCGACCTGTTTCACAAGGCGGGCGTGTTCGTCCCGGTCTACGCCTACGAGCGCAGCCAGGCCTCCCCGTGGGGCCACCGCAACATCATCCACCTCAACCGTGACTATGCGCCGGTGCCGGCCTCTTACGACATCGGCGACCCCGGGGTCAGCCCGCTCGGCCTCTTCCAGGCCCTGCGCGGCCAGCGCGCCATTTCGATCCCCCACACCTCCGCATGGGTCAACCGCCAGGTCAGCTGGGACTACAACGATCCTGACATCGAGCCCCTAGTCGAGATCTACCAAGGCCTCCGCAGTACTTATGAATACAATGGCGCCCCCGACCCGGCCGGCCGCGCCGTCTACGAGAAGGACAGCAGGAACTTCGTGTGGGACGCCCTGGCCCGCAAACTCAAGCTCGGCTTCATTGCCAGCTCCGACCACCGCTCCACCCACATGTCCTACGCCGCCGTCTATGCCAAGGCCAGGGACCGGGCCTCCATCTTCGAAGGCCTCAAATCCCGGCGCACCTACGCCGCCACCGACCGCATCCTGGTCGACTTCACCATCGGCAAGCACCTGATGGGCGAGGAGATCTGGGTAGCCGGACAGCCGGAGCTGGAGGTTTCCATTGAAGGCGCCGCCGAGCTGGCCCAATCGACATCATCAAGAACAACCGCTTCGTCTACAACCTCAAGCCCGGCGCCCGGACGGCGCGCTTTGCTTTCCGGGATCAGGAATACAAAGGCGAGGAGTGCTATTACTACGTGCGAGTGATCCAGGCCGATCGGCACATGGCCTGGGCCAGTCCGATCTGGGTCCGGGGCCGGTAAGGCCGGAGTGGGCGACCCGGCGCTACCGGGCCGGCCCCAGCACCCTCACGCGGTGGTTCTCGCTGTCGCCGATGTAGACGACGCCCTGGCGATCGACGAAAACGCCGTGGGGGCGGGCCAGGCCGCACCGCCGGGGGTCGCCGTCGGGGCCGTCGGCCCGCTGGCCGGTCCCCGCTACGGTCTCAATAGTACCTTTAGCGGGATCGATGCGACGCACGGTGTGGCTCTCGGTGTCGGCGATGTAGATGCCGCCGTCCGGGGCCATGGAGATGCCCTTGGGACCCGACAGCAGGGCGTCGCGGGCCGAACCGCCGTCGCCGGAGTAACCCTTGGGGCCGGCCCCGGCGACATGATGGATGGTCCGCCGCTGCATGTCGAGGCGGTAGACGGCGTTCCCCTCCCGCAGGGCCAGCAGCATGTCGCCGCGGCGGTCGAAATCGATGGCCCGGGGACCGTTCAGAGAGGTGCCCTCCAGACCGGCGCCGTCCGGCGTGGCCTTCCGCTCCCCGGTGCCGGCGAAGGTAGGGTTCCAGAGCCTTGGCGATCCGCGCGGCGCTGGGCAGGTCGAAGCGTCCCCACAAGTCCACACAGATGTCCATCTCGTTGCCGACCTGGTCGCGGATTTCGCGAATCCAGCTCATGCCGGTTTCGAGGGCCTTGTTGGAGAGGTAGTGGTCCGGGGCGCTGAAGGGATAAATCTTCATGGCGGTGATGCCCCGGTCGAGCAGGAACCGGACGATCTTCATGGTGTCGCGTCCCATCTTGGTCTCGTTGATCGCCCAGTAATCGGTGGTGGTGTTGTAGACGCGCACGCGCTGCCGGGTCTTGCCGCCGAGGAGCCGGTAGAGGGGGAGCCCGGAGGCCTGGCCGAGGACATCGAGCTGGGCCATGTTGATGGCGCTCAGGATCCGCATGTCGGCCCCGCCGGTGTTCCGCATGGCCATGCGGTGGAAGAAGGCGCGCCAGAGGCCGTCGATATCGCGGGGGTCGCGGCCGATGACGGTGGGCGCGTAGTCCCGGAGCGCGCCGACCTCGCCCTGGTGAAACGGGTAGGTCTCGCCCGTGCCTATCAGCCCGCTGTCGGTGTGGAGCCGGACCCAGCAGAACTCCGCGCCGTCGGAGCCTCCGGACCCGCCGCCGACGTGGAGGTCCTTGCGGAAGGTCACGGCGTCGATCCGGTCAATCTTCATCGGCTGGGTGTTGTCGATCGCCGCGCGCATCGCCGCCGGCAGCAGGGCGGCTCCGGCAGCGCGCTCGAGAAATGCCCTTCGCGTCATCATGGCGTGTCTCCTTCAGAACGAAACGGCGTTCTTCTCCACGTACTCCTCCACCTTCGATTTCTCCGGAGGCCGCTGATCGATGTAGTAGAAGCGCTCGGCGAAGGCCAGGTCGTGCGGCTTGCCATACTCCCGGTTGTCGTCGAGGAGAAACTGGCGGACGTACTCGCGGTCGGCGGTGCGGTCGTCGTTGCCGAGCAGGGGGAGGCGCCGGCGCTGGCGCGCCAGCCGGGCCCGAAGCTGGGAGCCGAAGTTTCCACCCCCCTGGGACTTGCACTCCACGATGGCGTCGATCTTTTTCTCGATGTGAGCACGGATGTCCACCACGCGGTTGAAGGGCTGACCGGGCCGGCCGTAGAAGTAATAGCGTTCCAACACCTCCTGCGGCTGGAAGCCCGCTTCCCGGTGCTCCTCGAAATCATTCGGCACGCCGCACATCCAGCAGGCCTGCTCGACGGCGCGCCCCGTCACCCAGTGGTCCGGATTCTCCTCCCCGTGGCCCCAGGGGTTGAAGGAGATCACGGTGTTGGCCTTGAGGAACCGGAACAGGAAAATCAGCCGGCCGCGAAGGTCCAGCGACGAGATGCCGTCCATTTCATGATTCTGATAATAGAGATCGAACACCTCGCGGAAACCGAGGGCCGCGGCCATCCGGAGGTGTTCCTGTTCGTTGCTGAGGATGTTTTGCGCCGTGGTCCCGCCGCCGCGCTTCTCATCGTTGCTGGTGCGGATCAGGTGCCCGGTGTAGCCCTCGCGCATCAGCTTGGCGCACAGGCCGGCGGCATAGTGGGGGAGGTCGTCCAGGTGGGCATGGACGGCGACAAAGACCTTGCCTTTGTGCGGCTGGCCGGGCTGATCTCGTTCCACGACGACTTCGCCGGCATCGGCTGGGGCCAGGGCGGCGCCAAGGACCGGTCTCAGGATGGTATCGGGCGTGCCCATGATGCGTCTTCTCCTCGCTACAGGCGAACGGCGTGCTGGTCGGCGTACTTTCGCACGTTGTCCTGGTAGTTGGGTTGCGGTCCGATATAGCGGAAGGCTTCCGCGTACGGGAGCCCGAACCGCTCCCCCAGAAGCTTCCAGTCGTCCATGAGAAAGTGCTTGACGTACTGGAAATTGGCGGTCTCGTCGTTGTCCCCCAGCAAGGAAAGCTTCCTGCCCTGACGGGCCAGTTCCCGGCGGAGCCGCTGTCCGGCCTCGCCGGCCGGTCCTTTCCCCTTGTTGGCGACGTTGCCGCGCACCTTGTGATCGATGTAGGAGCTGATGTCCACTACCCGATTGACCAGGTTGTGGCCCTGCGGGGACCGGGAGTGATAGTACTTCTCGCGCAGGCGCGCGGGCTGGAGGCCGGCTTTGTAGTGTTCGGGATAGTCCTTGCCGCCGCCCGCCATCCAGCAGGCCGCTTCCGCCGCCCGGGCCGCCACGAAGTGATCGGGGTTCTCGTCGTAGTGGTTGTAAGGATCCATGGCGACGAGCGTGTCCACCTGAAGCACCCGGAACAGGAAGATCAGCCGGGCCCGGATCTCGATCTCGGCGCAGTCGTCCATGCGATGATTCCGGTAATAGAACGAGAAGGCCTTCTTGCAGCCGAGCGCCTTGGCCACTTCCTGGCAGTCGGTTTCGTTCTGGACCACCCCATATCCGAGCGTCCGGCCGGCGGCCTCGTCGTTGGAGATGCGGATGAGGTAACCGGTGTACCCCTCGTCGATCAGCTTGGCCACCGTGCCGCCGGCGAATAGGGGAATGTCGTCGGAGTGCGCCTGGACGGCTGCCAGCACCTTTCCCCGGTGCGGCTTGCCGGGACGGTTCCGTTCAATGATGAGGTCGTCGGTGTAGGTGTAGTAGTCGGGCGTCGCGAACGGGTTATAACCAGAGCTGCGGTTGGCGTAGGCGACCGGGGTCACGCTGGCCGGGAGATCCGAAGGTCGCCGGCCGGCCACCTGCGGAGGCGGCGACGGCATTAACGCCGGGGCAGCGGTCAGGCCTACCCCTCCCGCTATCGATCTGCCAAGAAACTTGCGCCTTCTCATACCCATGCCTCCTATCCAGCATTCACGGCGCCATGTCCAGCCCGGTGCCTAGCAGCCACTTCACAATGTCAGCTTGCTGGCCGACGCGACCTTCCACGGTGTGATCATCGATCCGCCGCACGTTGGGCCGTTCCGCGGCCTTGGCGGCAGCCTCCATGGTCGTCATCCGAACCCTGACGGTCAAGGGCAGGGTGGGTTTGAACGGACGCAACTTGCCGGCTCGCAGCTCCTGGATCGCCACCGCAGCCTGGCGCCCCATCTCCCGGTGCGCCGAGTCCGGGTCCAAACCGGCAGCCGTCTCAAAGCCGGTGGCGTGCTTGACGGCGGCCGTGACCACCCCGGGGAACTGCCGCCGCGTCTCCTCACAAGCCGCGTCATCGCCTTGCACAAAAATCAGCGGGATATCCCAATGACCGGCGTAACAGCTTTCGATGCCGATCTCGCCGACGCTCTGGCCATGGATCGTGAAATCCGCCCATTGCAGCGTCCAGGTATGCGGTAAGAAGGCTCCCGGGGCGCCCGTTTTGGCATGATGACCTGGCAACATCAGGGCGTGGACGGTCTGATCGAGCCCCGGCATCCACCGGCGCTTGCCATCCTGCATCCCGACGCTTCGATAGTGGTATTGGATGCGGGGATCGGTTAGCAACTTGTCCACCACGAAGTTGCCGCCGCCATGGTGAGTGTCGCAGACGATGAGCTGGGTCGCGCCGGCCCCCAGCGTCGCGGCGGAGAGCGCGTTGACCTGGGAGGTCAGAAGCTGGCGGGCTTCGGCTGCCACCCGCTCTCGGACTCCCGACTCCCAGTACCAGGCCTGTTCCCGGGTGAAGATGCCGCTAGCGCCGTCCATGTCCCAAAGGATGTAGATCTTCAAGCCGGGTGGCGCCGCCTTTGCGAGCGACGTCAGGAGGCCGGCGTGACCAAGAAACTTTCGGCGCGAAAGCTTGCGGGAACAAGTCATGCTGTCTGATTAAAACGCCAGCTTCAGCGACATCTGCCACACTCGCGGCACGTCCTGGCTGGTGATGGCGCCGAAGGCGCTATTGGTCGGGGCGGTGTTGGGGCTGCCAAGATTGGGGTGGTTCCAGGCGTTGATGCACTCCGCCCGCAACTGCATCTTCACCTGTTCTCGAATCGGAAAGTTCTTGATGGCCGAAAAATCCCACCGCGCCTGGCCGTCGCCGCGAATCCCGCTGAAACGCAGCGGGGAAACCCGCAGGTTGCTGCCGAGCTGCTGGGCGCTGTTGCGATTGAATCCGGCGCCGGTGTTGAACCAGCGATCGACGCTGCGTTCCTTCTTCGCCAGCTGGATACTGTCCGGATTGCCGGTGAACAGCGTCCACACGTCTCCAAAAGCGAGAGGCGGCCCGCTCTGCCGCTGCACCAGCCCGTTGAGCTGCCACCCGCCCGCCAGAAAGTTCAGCGGCCGCGACCAGCCCGAGCCGTGGCGCTTGCCTTTACCGAACGGCAGCTCCCAGATGAAGCTCACCACCAGGTGGTGAGTCCGGTCGAGCGACCCGATGGATTCATACGGTCGCGGATCGCTCTGGTTCAGAAACTCGGTCGCCTCCATGGTCTTGGACCAGGTGTAGGCCAGCAGGAAGGTATATCCCTTGCTAAAACGCTTCTCCCCCCGAACCTGGAGGGAATGGTACCAGGAATATCCGAGAGGCTCGTTCACCGAGACGCCCGAAAACTGCGGGTACGGCCGCAGCAGGTTGGCGCGCGAGATGTTCTGTCCGTAAATCGGGTGGATCCCTAAGAACGGGTTCGGAAACTGCCGGCCCAGGAAGTCGATGGTGGTCTGGTCGCGCGCCGGCGACCGGCTCAGGTACTCCCCCGGCGTGAAGTTCAACTGCCGGTTCACTCCCAGCCGGGTGCCTCGGCTTCCCACGTAGGAGGCCTCCGCCAGGAGCTGCCCGGGCAGCTCCTGCTGCAGGCCGAGCGACCACCTCTGGAGGTAGGGCTGTTTCCGCTGGAGGGCGAAAAAGCTGACCGCTTGCCCCAGGTTGGTCGTCAAGCCCCCGGCCGCTCCCAGCGGCTCGATCAGCCTGGTCGGAAACGGATCGACGGTCCGGGCGACAAACGTCACCCCGTTATCCAGCGACGCCTGGATGGGAGTCGGCTGGGTGAATCCGGTCTGAATCGAATCGTTGGCTGCGACGCCGATGCTGCCGTAGAGGATCGCGAAGCCGCCGCGCACCACCGTCTTGTGCCCCAGCTGGTAGGCCAGCCCCAAGCGGGGCAGGAAGTTGTTCTTTTCGCCGTTCCAGAAGGTTCGCGGATTGCCGCCGGCGGCAACGAAGGTCAACCCGCCCGGAACACGGAACTGGCTCGCCGCCAGCTCCGGGATCGGATTTCTGGCGTAGTTGGCGCGAGCCTGCGCCTCGATGGGGCTGGCCTGATCAAACGCGAAATGGGCCACCGATCGGTTGAACCTCTCGGTCACCGGCGTCTCCAGCTCGTAACGCAGGCCCAGGTTCAGCGTCAGCTTCGGCGTCAGCTTGTAATCGTCTTGCAGGTAGATTCCGACGTATTTGTCCTGCTCCGCCAGTGTCGCAGTCCGAGTCATCTGCCCGTCGGGGATCCCCAGCAGGAAGGCCGCCAGCTCGCCGCCCACCGGCGGGGAGGGCGAAGTATCCAAAGGTCCCCTGGTGTAGGTAGTAGCAAAACTCAACTGCGGCGAGACTGCCAAAGGATACCGTCCCTGGTTCTCCCGGAAAACGTTGAAGTCCACGCCGAACCGCAGGTTGTGGTTCCGCTTCAGCTTGGTAAACACCACCCGCGCCGAGTGGTTCAGCGAATAATTCCCGCCGTCGCCGCTCTCCCAGTTTCCCAAGGGCGTGAAGGAGCCTACCTCCACGTTCGGAAACGTGGTCAGGCTGCGGTCCAGAAGGGAGGCCAGCCGCGAGGAGAACCCCAGGGAGGTCAAATCGAACCCCCGGCTGACCCGCCGCTCGGTGAAGATCGCCCGCGTCACGCCGTACCGAAAGTTCACCAGGAAGGTCGGGTTGAATACATAGACGTCGTCGAAGGAGGCCCCCTCGTTTTCGCGGTTCAGGATGATCCCGGTGGCCTCGGTGTGGAACCGCCGGTTCTTGTCTTCCTCCCAGAAGTCCTTGTTCAGCCGCAGGAACACCCGGTGATTCTCGTGGAAGGCATGATCCAGGCGCGCCAGGTGCACCCAGGTCCTCTCCTTGGCGGGATTATTGGTGAAGTAATTGTTGCGGCCCTCCACGGTGCCGGGCTGGTTGGGGGCGGTCCAATGCTGCAAGATCCTCTGCGCCACCGGGTCCAGCCGGCTCGCCGGAATGAGGTTGTTGGGAATCGGCTGCCGCATAAACCGGCCGCCGGGAGCGGACGCGGTGGTGAGCGGATCGTAGACCTGGTAGTTGGCGCCCAGGGCGCGCAGTGGCGAGAGATCTCCCTGGCGCATGGCGGCGGTCGGCACGGTGCCGGTGAAAGGCGAGGGGATCCCGAACTGGTTGGCTTCCCAGGCGTAAAACCAGAAGGTCCGGTTCTTCCCGTGGTACAGGGTGGGAATCCGCACCGGCCCGCCCGCTGACAGACCGTAGCGGTTGTCTTGATACACAGCGAGCTTTTGTCCCGACCGGTTCTGAAACAGGGTGGGGGTGTCGAAGACCCGGTTCCGAACCCACCAGTGCGCCTCCCCGTGAAGGCCGTTGGTCCCGCTCTTGGTGCTGACGTTCACGTGGGCGCCGGTGGTGCGGCCCACCGTGGCGTCATAGGGTGAAGTCTCGACCCGGAACTCCGCCACCGCCTCCTGCGGCGGGATGAAACCCACGCGCGCCGAGGTCCCCTGCGCCTGCACGTTGGACACCCCGTCCAAGGTGAAGGAGTTGTTATATTGTCCCGCTCCGTCGGTCGAAAACTGCGAGTTCTTGTTGATCGAGAACGACCCCGCTTTGGCCAGCCGCATGTCGGTAGTGTTGATTACCCCAGGCGCCAGCTGCACCAGCACCATGGGGCTGCCCCCGAACGACGGCAGCTCCGCCACCCGCCGCTGGTCGACCACCTGCCCCAGCGACGCCTCCGCGGTGCTCAACAGCGGCGTTTCCGCCCGCACCTCGATGGTCTCGGTGGTGTCGCCGACCTGCAACGGAATGTTGACCTCCACGGTATCGCTGACTCGCACCTCGATCCCCTCGCGCGTGAACTTCTTGAATCCCGCCAGCTCCGAGGTGATCGTGAAGCTGCCCGGAATCAGGTAGGGCAGCACATAATTGCCCGACTCGTTGCTCTTGGCCGCCGCCGCCACTCCCGTGGCGACGTTGGTGGCCCGCACCTCGGCCCCGGCGATCACTGCCCCGCTCGGGTCGGTGATCCGGCCCAGGATGGTCCCCCGCGCCTCCTGCCCCCAGCCGGCTTCAGCCAGCAGCAGCGCACCCAAAAGCACAACTGGTTTTCTTCTCATGAATGACCCCTCGCTCCGCAGTATACCTGATGGAGGAGCACCCGGGTTGGTGTCATACCGAGCGCCGCCGGTGTCATCCCGAGCGCAGCGAGAGATCTGCTTTCGCCCCGGCGCAACAGCAGATCCCTCGCTACGCTCGGGATGACAATTGCGGGGCCCTCCTTACCAGTCAACCACGGAGCCATCATCGGGATCGTAGCGGGTTCGGTACGGTCGGGGCTCGCCAACCTGCGCCCGCAGCTTGTTTTCGTCAATCGTGATCCCAAGGCCGGGGTCTGTCAGCAGCGGGCGGTGCCCGTTCTGGACCGGCGGCAACGGCTTGGCGAGCAGATCGGAGTATTCGTTGTCGCCCCGTTCCTGAATGAGAAAATTGGGGATGGAGGCGGCGATCTGGAGGCTGGCTGCCAGGGAACAAGGTCCCTGCGGATTGTGCGGGGCCAGGGGAGAATAGTATGCCTCCGCCATACCCGCAATGATCTTGAGTTCGGTAATGCCGCCCGCATAGCAAACATCCGGCTGCAGGATGGCGGCGGCTCGTTTCTCGAGGATTTCCTTGAATCCCCATTTCGTGAAGATCCGCTCGCCGGTGGCGATGGGGATGTGGGTCTTGCGGGCCAGCTCCGCCATGATATCCACATTGAGGGCTTGCACGATCTCTTCGTAGAACCAGGGATGATACGGCTCCAGAGCTTTCATCAGAAGCAGGGCCGTGGGCGGCTGAACGGCGCCGTGAAAGTCAATGCCGATATCGACGCCGGAACCATATTTTTCGCGGAGAGCCTTGAATCTTTCCGCGACTTCATCGACATACTTCTGTCCCTCGATGTACTTGATGGCCTGGCGTTGTCCGCCGCTGGGCGCCACTTTCATGGCGTTCACGCCGGTCTTGGGGTCTACCCTTCCGTACACTCTGACCCGGTCGCGGGTGGGGCCGCCGAGCAACTTATAAACCGGCACGCCAAACGCTTTGCCCGTGATATCCCAAAGCGCCTGATCGATGCCGCTGGAGATGGCAGTCTTGACCGGACCGCCGCGATAAAAGGCGCCGCGGTGAATGGCCTGCCAGTGATGGACCACCCGGAGGGGATCCTGGCCAACCAGGTAGTGTCCTACTTCCAGCGCCCCGGCGGCGCAGGCCTTGGCGTCGTCCTTGAGCATCTCGCCCCAGCCGACAATGCCGGCGTCGGTGGAGATCTTCACAAAGACCCAGGAGCTTTTCAAAACGAACGACTCCAGCTTGGTGACCTTGATGTTGTCCTTGGGACCGATCTGGGCCGCATCGGTTCGTTTGGGCCTCATCGCCTCCAGGCTGAGCAGCGCGCCGGGAGCGATCAGACTACGGAGCCAGGAACGACGATCTGTTTTCTGTTGTGACATCCATGCCCGCATAGTAGTGTCTCCTAGAACTGAATTCTGGCTTGGACCTGATAGAACCGGTTCAACGACGAGGTCTGACTGGTGATCCTGCCAAAGTTGGTGGAGGTCGGCGAGATCTCGGGCGCGCTCATCTGGGAGCGGTTTTGCAGGTTGATGGCATCCGCCCGAATCTGTAGTCGGAGCCCTTCCATCAGTGCGAATTCACGCAGCAGATTGGCATTGTACTGGCTCAGCCCGTCGGCGCGCAGGCCGTTAAAGAACCGTGGGAATACCCGGGTGTGGAAGGCAGCCGGCAGCAGGGAGGCGTTTCGCTCGAAACGCAAGTCGGTATTGAACCAGCGGTCCAGCGTCTTGGTCCCCGAGGAGGCCTCCGCCTCAAAGGCGTTGATGTCGCCATAGTAGAACAGATTCCCCCAGCCGAGCAAAGGACCAGGCTGGAACTCATAGGTAGCGGCGATCTGCCAGCCTCCCAGAATGTGGTTCAGGATGCCCTCCTGCAAGAAGGCCCGGCCTTTCCCAAACGGGAGTTCGTAAATTCCGGTGACCGTAAGGCGGTGCGGCCGGGCGGTATTACTGGGCCACCAGATGGCAGGTTCGGTATGGAACTCCTCTTCCAGTATGTTGCGATTCTCCTGCATCATTCGGGTGTAGGAGGCGTTCAGGTTGAACCCTCGCGACATCCGGCGTTGCAAATTCAGTTCCAGCGCGTGGGTCCGCGCCTTCGCAACCGGGCTGGCCGAGTTATTGAGACCATTCATGTGAGGGAATGGCCGCAGCAGCCGGTTCTTCTGAATGGTGGGACTGGTGAACTGGGACAATGTCGACAGGTGCTGGTATAGGACCGGGTCGGAGGCGCGAATCGACTCGAAGTTGCTGATGTGAAATGGATTCGGAACCTGCCGGTTCATCTCCGTCGCAATGGCGTTATTGCGGAGGTTGCCGGTGGCCCAGTACCGTTCGGGCAGCGCGTCGAGCCTTTGGGTGACCTGGATCCGATCACCCCATTGCCCCCAGTAAGAGGCCTCCACCAGCAGGTTGTCGGACAATTCGCGCTGCACCCCAAACCGCCATCTCTGCACCCGCGGGTGGCGCCGATGGAAGTCGGTGTAAGTGAACCCTTGTCCGACGCGAGCCATGGGGCCTAAGGCGGCCTGCAGCGGAACATCGAAGCGAGTGCCGTTGCTGCGAACCGGGAACGGATCGGTGAGCGGGGAGACGCCGTTCTTGGGATCGCCCGCCAGCCAGTTCACCCCGAAATCGTTGCTCAGCACCGTGTTGGTGGCGCGCGAGAAACCGTATTGATCCGCGGCCTGATTCATCACGTTCAACGTGTCGAAGTAGATGCCATAACCGCCGCGGAAGATGGTCCTGGGATTGATCTCCCAGGCCGCGGACAATCTGGGCAGCCACATCAGCTCGTTCCGCCAGAGCTTGCGGTCGACTCCATTTCTGCCGGCATAGACGGACCCGCCTCGGACAGCAAACGCGCCGGCCGCCAGCTCGGGAAGAGGATTGCGCGCATAGGCGGCCTGGGCCGCCGCCGAGATCGGCAGCACCAGGTCGGGATCGAAATAGGAAAGCGCCCGGTCGTATCGCTCCGTGGCGCCTTGCTCGTACTCCACCCGCAACCCCAGCGTGAGTGTCAGGCGGCGGGTCACCCGCCAGGTATCCTGACCATACCAGGCGTAATAGGGATTCAGCAGCGCATAGGTGTCGTTGGTATCCACAGACATCCCGCTCGGCATTCCCAGGAGGAAGGAGGCCCATGATAACCCCAGCCCGGCCGCCGGCGTGACCCCGTCTTCATCCTTCCTCAAATAGGTATTGGCGAAGGTGAAGTTGCCGGAGGTGAATCCGCCCACCTGGATCTGGGTCCGGTAGTGCTGCCGGAAGTCGATGCCGGCGCGCAACGAGTGGGTGTTGCGAACCTGCGACACGTTGAGCTTCAGACTCTGCTGCCGGCCTTGGGGGCCCGGATCCACGGTGACGCCGAGCACCATGTCTCCCGACCAGGCGGTCATGCCGGGCCAGATCACTCTCGGCAGCACACAACTGCCGGCGCACTTCTGATCCATGTAAGCCGGCAATCCCACGTTGGTGGGCTTGTACCGGCGGGTGCCCAGGCGCTGGTTTTGCAACAGGAAACGGGTGGCGTCCACCGACACGTTCATCACCGTGGTGGGGCTCCACATATAGGTCCAGTCGGCCGCGCCGCTCAGGGTGGGCCTCTTTTCATTCCACGCCATCAGGCCAGCTTCCGACTCATAGGTGTAGTCCTGGGCGTCTTCGATGAAATGGCTCTTCAACCAACGGAAGTAGAAGCGGTGCTTGTCGGAAGCCTGGAGGTCGAACCGGTTGTTCCAGGAATGGTAGTCCACGTTGTTCGGCATGCCGGTGGCCAGATAATTATTCACCGGTTCCCTTCTTGGATCGGTGGGATCGTTGTTCGGCAATGGCATGCGCGCGGTGTAGAAATCGTACATCGGGTTCCGAAACCGGGCGCTCGGAATGACGTTCCCGGGGAAGGGATCGCGAACGAAGTGGCCCGGCCGCGCCGGATCGGCGCGCGTGGTCAGCGGGTCGTAGACCTGATAGCGGACCGGATCAATCTGCAAAAGCGGGGCGAAGTTGCCGTTCCGCATGGCCACGGTCGGCACGGTGTAGTTGATTTCGCTGGGCCGGGCCGACTGCAGGTTCTTCAGCCCGGAATACCCCAGGAAGAAGAAAAGCCGGTTGCGGCCGTCGAAAAGCTTCGGGATTCGGACGGGGCCGCTAATGGTTCCGTGGTAATTGTTGGTATGCCCCGGGGGCAGCATGGGGCGGCCCGCCAGTTCGTCGGCCAGAGCGATGTTCCCCGCCGCCCGAGCGGCTGCAATCTGCTGATACCGGCTCTGCTTCACGAAGAACGATGCGGCGTTCCATCGCTGATTGAAGTACTGATAAGTCGCCGAACCGTGGAACTGGTTGGCTCCCGACTTGGTGGACATGGATATGTTCAAGCCCGTGGAGTGCCCGAATCCGGCATCGAAGTTGGAGGTCTCGATTTTGAACTCGTCGATCACATCGGGACTCGGCATGAACGACGTCCGGCGGTCGGTTCCGTTGGTTGACGCTCCGTCGATGGACCACTCGTTGCCGCCCACGCCTCCGGGCATGTTGTATCCGGACCCGCCTCCGACCTGTCCCTGCACCAGGAACTGAGTCGTGCCGGGCACCTGGACACCGGGCGCAAACCTGGTGAGCATGGTGATGTTGTTCCCAAGCACCGGCAGATCCATGACCTCGCGGTGAGAAATGTGCCGGCCGGTGCTCACGGTGCTGGTGTCGAGCAGGGGAGCCTCGGAGGTTACCGTGACCGACTCGGTGACGCCGCCGACTTCGAGCTGCAAGTGGATCTGCAACTGATCGCCGAGCGCCAGGGTGAGGCCGGACCTCACCGTCCGCTTGAAGCCGCTCATCTCAACGCTGACGCTATAGGCTCCCGGCAATAGCAGCGGCGCCTCGTAGTAGCCACTCGCATTGGTGGTGAGCCGGGTGGTTGTACCGGCGCCGGTGTTGGTAACCGTGACGGCCGCGCCGGAGACCACCGCCGCCTGCGCATCGGTTACCGTTCCGGAGATATTCCCCCTGGTGTCCTGAGCGGATCCCGGGCCGGGAAGCAAGAGGCCAAGACAGGCAATCGCGAAGTGGCGCACCATGCACCCCCCTGGAATCATACACCCGGAGCCGCCGAACGGACTTCAAGGAAAATTTTCCTCGAGGACAAGCGCCGCAGGCCACCCCAGGCAGACCAGGAGGTGTTGCGTGCCGGCTCCAGCAGCCAGATGTCGAAGGTGCCGGCCTGGGGCTGGATCAGATCGACGGCCCAGCGAAAGGGGGGCATCGAATCCCACGCGCTCGGCCACCGGGAAGGGCTCGCCGGTGAGCTGGAGCCGGCCGGCATCGAAGGGCCGGGCCATTAGGGCGCCGTCCCGGGCGAACAGCAGGTGTCCGGCGGCCTTCCTTCCGGTGGCCGCTCCGACATAGACGGAACTGGACGGATCGCCCAGCAGCCACCGAAATCGGGTAGCGGGTCAGTTTGAAACCGGTCCACTACCCTCTTGCCGATCGGTCCTGCGAGGGAACGCTCCACTCCGGCTGCGGCCCGCCCGAAAAGCCTGAGCCGAGTCGCTTGCTGCTGCTAAACTATTGTCGTGGCGACCATGCGCGGATCAACTGATGAGCGAAGGGCGCTTGAACTGCTCAAGAACCACGCTGAGTTCAAGGCGACGCTGGTTTCGCTAACCATGAATGGCGACCTCCCGATTTTGGAGTCGCACGTGTACGCAGTTGCTCGAAAATGGTTTGAACTCGCCAGAATGCACCACGCTGATGCCTTCGCTGTTGACGCCCGAACGAATCCACGCTCGGTGTATTCCCGTGCGTACTACGCGGCCTACAACGCGTCTAAGGCCGTGCGATATGTGGTGCGAGGTTCTGTGAGCCTGCGAGGAGATGATCATAAGAAAGTGGCGGATCTTCCGGGCAACTTCCCAGATGTCGATTCCTGGGTCTCAAACCTGCCGCTCCTCTATGAACACAGACTCCGAGCGGACTACGATAACTGGTCAGGCACCGCCGCTGAGAACGTGCTTGAACCTGTGGATTGCCTGGCTATGGCGTCTGACTTTCTCAAGGTTGCGGAGCGATTCTTGCTCGTGGAGTTTAGGCTAAAAGTATGACCAAGACTACTGATGCCATAGATTTAGGACAGGCACAAACTGACGCAGCTGGCCTTTTTGCACAGTCGTTGGGCCTGCCAGAAGTGAGTGCCGTTGGTGAATTGGTAGGAACCGAGGAGTTTCTAAAGTTCCGAGTTGGGCGCCGAGCACCAGTCTATTATCATGCTCTCCGCGAGACTCACCAGGGCCTGCCAGACTCGAACCCGTATCGAGGGTTGCTCGGGCTACACATCGATCCACCTGAACGATTTCCTGATTCAATGGAGGCCAACGTCCTTCGCGGTCTACTGGTCCGATCAACGCGGCCCATAGCAGGGCAGCCGACCCCGCATGCGTTTCCCGGGCAGTATGTGCCGTTTCAAAACAATGAAGAAGCCCAAGCAATTCAACCTGCGACTCACCTCATCGTGGGGCGCCGTGGCGTCGGCAAGACCACTCTGATTCTCAAGGCAAAGGAACTTCTCGAAAGATCTCGAAGCTTTCCAGTAGTGTTGGATATGCAGCCCTACAACAGTCCCGAGGACTCGGTCTTAGTCGACGTTTTAGCGGACCTCGCGAAAGAAATTGCGAAAGTCGCTGCTGGGAAGTATCCGAAGGCTTCGAGCGCGATCAAAAAGCTGGACGAATTCGCCGATGATTTGTTTAATGGTGTAACGAAACCGGAGCGTGCGAGCGCGGCACTCCGAAGAGCGATTGCGGCAGTAACAACAGCGGTCGACGCAGAGCTATTTGTATTCTTAGATGACTATCATCTGGTGCACGCCGACCAGCAACCCAAGTTGGCGGAGGCGATTCACGGCGGACTTAAGGGGGCAAGGGGATGGCTAAAGGTGGCAGGGCTTCGGTCACTATTGAGAGTATATGATCCTAAGACCAAGAAGGGTCTTCAGAGTCCAGGTGATGCACAAGTGATCTCGCTTGATTTGACGCTGGTGGATCCGGAAGCTGCCGAAGGACACCTGCGACGTATTCTTCTGAATTTCCTCCGGCTTGTCGGCGTGGATAGACTGGTCACTGCGGTAGCAGAAGGAGCGTTTCATCGACTTGTGTGGGCCAATGCGGGGGTGCCCCGGGATTTCCTTCAAATGTTTTCCAAGTCCATTGAGCACGCAAGGAGAGCGGCTCGCCAGAGAGTGGAGTTGAGCGACGCGAATCTGGCGATAGGGGAGTTTGGACGACAAAAGATGGCGGAACTAGAGGAAGACGCGCGGAATGAACAGAATCTGTTAAAGAGAGCCCTGGAAGGCATTGAAGCGCATTGCCTCGAATCAGACAAGAAAAAGGTCAATGCCTTCCTGATTAGAAGCGAAGCGAGCGACGAATACAAGGCGGTACAGACGCTCAGCGACCTGCGGCTCCTGCATCTCCTGCATCAGACCATCACTCCGCACAAGGCCGGTGAACGATACGAGGCCTATATGCTCGACTATTCCTTATTCACGGGTTTTCGACAAAGGCGTAACATCGAACAAATGTTGCCGGAAGATGGAAAGCAGTTCAAGGCGAAACAGCTGAGAAGAATACCGATCCTCCCCCAGGGCTTTTTGAAGACATAGACCTCGAGCAATCCGCTTGGTCGGTGACGCTCATATGGCAAAGTGACCCACTACCCGAAATCGAGCAGCTTGGCCCCCGCCTTGGTGAGCATGATGTTGCCGGGCTTGAGATCGCGGTGAAACACTCCCGGGCGGTGCGCCTGGCCAATGGCGTCGGCCACCTGAACGGCGTAGCGCAGCACCTGGTCGATGGGCATGGGGCCGGCGGCCACGCGCGCCCCCAAAGCTTCGCCTTCCAGGCACTCCATCACCAGGAAGTCGATGCCGTCGCCGTTATCCAATAAATGCCATCCGATGAATGCGGGTCGTTGAGTGCGGCGACGGCGCGGGCCTCGCGCTCGAAGCGCTGGCGTAGCTCGCTCGGCGTTTCCGGTCAGATGCGCCGGCAGCACCTTGAGGGCGACGGTGCGGTCCAGGCGCGTGTCCCGGGCGCGCTACACCTCGCCCATGGCCCCGGCTCCGATCAGAGCCAGGGTCTCATAGGGTCCCAGTCGGTTCCGGCTGAGAGAGGCACTGGTTTCGATGGGATTATACAATACCCCTTGCCCGACCCTTTCTCCACTTCCTACCGTGACCTGCCCGGCAAAGCGGTCACGGCCGCTGGCGGCCTGCGTTTCAAAGCTGACGAAGCCGAACTCCGCCGCCGGTACGCCGCCGCCCTCCTTCACGCCCCGCTAGAAACCCTCGTCGGCGAAGCCGCCACCTGGGTGCTGTGGCCCTCCACGGCCGCCATCTGGGTGTTTCCCGTGCTGATGTGGCGTCTGCGCGTGGACCTGGCGGTGCTAGCCGCCATCGGGGTGTTTCTGCTGGTCCAGGTGGCGACCATGATCTTCTACTCCCGCCCCCTGAACTATATCTCTCTTGCACTATCCAACCGCGCGCTCCAGGCGGTTTTCTACGCCGGATGGGCGCTGGCCGAACCTCGCCAACTGGCGGCCCTGGCAGCCTGGCTCGCTCTGATGGCCTTCGGCGTCGTTCAGGTGATCTTCGTAGTGCCGTTTATGCCCTTGTTGCAGCGTATCTTTTCGCTCGCTCCTGCCGATCAGGCTTTACGGAACGTCGCTCGCCGCCATGCTAGACTGGCGGAAAGGGAGAAAAAATGAATCCACACGCGCGCCGCGCGATTCTTACGGCTCTGGCCATCGGAACACTCCACGCCACCCTGGCGCCGCGGATGTCGCTCGACGAGATGGTGGAGCGCTCCGAACGCATCCTTCAAGGCCGTTGCCTGCGCGCCTGGACCGCCTGGGACGCCAAACACCAGTTCATCTGGACCCACAGCGAGATCCAGGTGCTCGACTCGCTCAAGGGGGGGCCGGCCGCCACGGTGGTGGTCAGCGAGCCGGGTGGCGCCGTAGGCGACGAGGCCATGTGGATCGCCGGGATGCCGCAGTACCGGCCGGGCGAAGAGGTCGTATTGTTTCTCTACCGCGTACCCAACGGGATGTGGCGGGCCCGGGGCCTGGGCCAGGGCAAGTTCCAGGTGCTGCCGGACGGCCGCGTGCGGGCGGACCTGGGGGGCGTCGAGATCATCGACCGGATCGGCGCCGTGCCCTCCGGCACAGATCTTCGCAGTCTCGACGGCCTGGGCCTGGCGGATCTCAAGAATCGGGTGCGCGGCCTGCTCCTGCGGCCATCCAGGGGAGACCGCTAGCCCATGCGACCCTCCCTGCTCACCCTGCTGGCGCTGGCGCTGGTCTCCACCCCCGCGGCGGCCTTCGTGCGCTCCCGCCTCGGGAGCGGCTTTCTGCGGCGCACCGACGCTTCCAACGTCCGGTTCCTGGTCAACGAACGCACCGCCGCCGGCCTGACCAGCTCCGCTGGCCGCGTGGTCATTACCGCCGGCAGCGATCCGCTGGCAGCCTTGCAGGCCGCGGCCGACTCCTGGACCAATATCCCCTCCTCGAGCCTCACGCTGGCGGCGATGGGCCGCACCCCCGTCGAGAACTCCGTGGGCGACAACGAGAACACCATCTCCTTCGCGGATACGCCGGAGAATCAGAGCGTGGTGGGAGACGCCGTGGCGGTCACCCGCATCCGGGCGGTGGGGGGCAACATTATTGATACAGATATCCTGTACAGCGCGCGGCTGACGTTTTCCACGACCTTGCAGCCCGACGCCCTGGACATCCAGACCGTGGCGGCGCACGAGATCGGCCATGCCCTGGGCGCCAACCATTCGCCGGTGCTGGCCGCCACTATGTACTTCGCCATCGGCGCCGGCACCAACCTGCTGAGCCTGCTCAGCACCGACGATGTGGCCTTCGCGACCGAGGTCTACCCGGAGGCCGGCTCGGCCGGCTCCAGCTTCGGCGCCATCTCGGGCGCGGTCAACCTGAACGGGGGTGGCCCGGTGCCGGTGGCCCTGGTGACGGCCATCGATCCTTCCGCCGGAGTTGCCGTGGGAACTATTACCGGCGCCGATGGCTCCTACACCCTCTCGAAGCTGCCTCCCGGCCGCTACTTCGTCTACGCCGAGCCGGCCGACGGCCCGGTCGATCCCCAGCAGTTCAGCGGCGAGGGCGCCGGGGCCAACACCAGCTTCACCACCGGCCTCCACGGCGGGGCCGCCTCTCCCCAGGCCGTGGCAGTAGGTTCAGGCGCCACCGCCACCGTGAACCTGACGGTCGAGGGCGCCAGCCCGGCTCTCAACATCCAGGGCGGCGGGATGGCGCTTCCCACCGGCGGCATCTTTTTCGCCCGCCGCGCCTTCGCTCTGGGTCGCGGCCAGACCACCCAAATCAACCTGTTCGGCCCGGGACTGGACGATCCGGCCATCACCGAGAGCTCCATCTCGTTTCTGGGCGTCCCGATCACCGTCCAGCCCGGAACCTTGCAGCGGGGCCGAACCCCGGGCACCGGCCTGCCCACCCTGATCTTCACCGTCCAGGTCTCGCCGGCCGCTCCGTTGGGGGTTGTGACCGCGGTGCTCCGCACCGCCGCCTCCCTGGCGGTGTTCTCCGGGGGGATCCGCATCCTGCCGCCGATGCCGTCCTTCACCGCCGCCGGCGTGGTCAGCGGCGCCAGCTTCCTCGGCGGAGCCGCCGCTCCTGGCGAGATCGTCTCGATCTTCGGGACCAACCTGGGTCCTGCCAATGGGGTCGTGGGAACCCTGGATTCCGCCGGCCGCCTGGCGGCCTCCCTTGCCGGCGTCACCGTGACTTTCAACGGTGTGCCGGCGCCCCTGTTCTTCGCGAGCCAGGGACAGATCAACGCCCAGGCGCCTTTCGAGACCGCCGGGCAGTCGACCGCCAGCGTGATCGCGCGCTACCAGGGGACCGCCAGCGCTCCGGTGAGCGTCGGGATCCGCAACGCGCGGCCGGGCATCTTTGTCGTCCCCGGCAGCTCTCGGGGCATCATCGCGAACCAGGACGGCGCCCTCAACAGCGCCTCCAACCCCATCGACCGCGGCCGTGTGGTCATTATTTATGCCACCGGCCAGGGGGTTGTCGACCCGCCGCTCGATACCGGCCAACTGGCGCCGGCCTCGCCGCTTTCGAGCGCCCCGGCCGTTACCGTCACGTTCGGTGGCCGGCCCGGCCGGGTGCTGTTCGGCGGCATGACCCCGGGCTTCGCGGGCCTGATGCAGGTCAACGTCGAGGTTCCCAGCGACGCCCCCACCGGCAACGCCGTGCCGGTGGTCGTGACCGTCGCGGGCGTCTCGAGCCAGCCCAACGTCACCCTGGCGGTGCGCTGAGGGTGCCAAAAACCGCTCCGTTGAAGACGCGGCGCAAACCATTGATTCTACTGGAGCGGCCCGGCGCGTCTTCATCACCTTTGGTTGGCCGCAGGCCCATGGGGACTCCCTTCGGTCGCGGCTCGGTAACCCACTGATTCTGGTTGTTTGCTGGGGCCTGGTGGTCTGTTCGGCTCAAGCCTACCTTCGCACCAGCGTTTTCGGCCTCCTGTTGCGCCGCACCGACGCGGGCGATATTCGCTTCCTGGTCAGCGCCCGCACCGACGGCGGCCTGCAAAACTCCTCCGGGGCGGTGGTCATCACGCCCCCCAGCTTTCCAACCTCTGCCCTGGCGTTCGCCGCCGCCTCCTGGACCGCGGTTCCAGCCTCCGCGGTGGTCTTCAGCCCCCTGGGCCGAACCTCCGTCGAGACTTCTATGCCCGAGCGCGTCAACGTGATTTCTTTCGCCGACACCCCGGACAACCGTAGCGCCGTCGGGGATGCTGTCGCCATCACCCGTACCTACTTCGACGGCCGCACAGGCAATATTCAGGAAACGGACATCCTTTTCAACCCGGCGCTGGTCTTTTCGACGACGCTGGAGGGCGGCACGTTCGACATCCAAACCGTGGCCACCCACGAGCTGGGGCACGCCCTGGGCGCCACCCATTCCGGCTTGCTCGGCGCCGCCATGTTCTTCCACCTGGGCGCAAGCGCCATCTTCTACAGCGCTTTGAGCAACGACGATGCCGCCTTCGCCACCGAGGTCTATGCCGAGCCGCAGGACGGCCCGGTCACCCCGCAGCAGCTTGGGGCCGATTACCAAGTGGCCAACACGAGTTTCAGCACCGCGATCCTGGGCGGCTTCCGCGCTCCCCAGGCGTTAACTGTGGCGGCCGACCGCGATGCATCGGCGCTTCTAACGGTGGAAGACGGGACCCCGCGCTTGAACATCGTCGCAGGCGGCGCCGGGGCTTTGGACAGCGCCATCCCCCTGGCGTCTCGAGGCTTCGCCATCGTCCGGGGCCAGACCGCAAGCGTAAGCCTGGCCGGCCCCGGACTCGATGACCCCGCCATTTCCGAGAACACCATCTCTTTTCTTGGGTCGCCAGTCACCATTGAGCCTGGAAGCCTGCGGCGAACCCGCGCCGCCGACGGTTCCAATCTTCCGGTCTTGCGGTTCAGCGTGCAGGTCGCCCCGGCTGCCCCGCTCGGCTCGGCCTCGAACGTGGTCGCCGCCGGCGCCGGGGCCGCGGTCTTTTCGGCCGGCCTCCGGATCCTGCCGCGGGGCCCGGTAATCGCGGCCGCGGGCGTCGTCAGCGCCGCCAGCTTCCGCAGCGGGGCGGCGGCCCGGGTGAGCTGGTCTCCATCTTCGGGACCGGCCTGGGTCCGGATCAGATCCAGGGAGGGTTCCTCGAAACCGACCGGCGTTGGAGCGTCGAGACCGGCGAGGTCTCAGTCACCTTCAACGGCCTCCTCTCTCCACGTTTCTATGTCGGTAACGGACAGATCAACACCCAGCTCCCCTTCGAGCTGGCCGGACAGCCTGGCGTCGCGGTCATCGTGAGCCATCGCCGCACACCAGCCTGCCGGTGACGATCCCGCTGGCCGGCGCCCGGCCCGGCGTTTTTCAGATCCCGCGCGGCTCAGGGGGTGTCTTCTACAACCCTGACGGGGCCCTGAACTGGCCGGGCAGTCCCATCGACCGGGGCCAAGTGCTCACCCTGTATGCCACCGGACAAGGCGTGCTCGACCCGCCGCAGTCCACCGGAGAGCTGGCGCCGGCCTCGCCGTTTTCCATCCCCAGGCTGCCGGTCTCGGTCAGCTTCGGCGGCCAGCCGGGCCGAGTGTTGGAGTCCGCCATGGCGCCCGACGCCGCCGGCGTGCTGATGGTCCGGGCCGAGGTCCCCGCCGACACCCCCACCGGCAACGCCGTGCCGGTGGTCCTGACTATCGGAGGCGTCTCGAGCCAGCCCGGTGTTACACTGGCAGTAAGATGATGAAGACCTCCCTGATCCTGCTCCTGATCCTGCCGCTTGCGGTTTTCGCCCAGCGGGCGCAACCCACCCGCCAGCAGATCCTCGATCATTTGGCCAAGATGCGGGCCACCGAGAAGGGCATGATGAATGTTTCCCCGGCCGAAGGCGAGTATCTCTCGGAGCTGGTCAAGAAGCTCAAAGCCCGCCGGGTGTTGGAGCTCGGCACCTCCAACGGCTACTCCGGCATCTGGATCGCCATGGCGCTGCGCGAGACCGGCGGCCGGCTCATCACCCTCGACCTCGACGAGGGCCGCCGGTCGCTGGCGCTCAAGAACTTCAAGGCCACCGGCTTCGACGACCTCATCGAGTCGCGGCTGGGCGACGCCCTCAAAATGATTCCCGCGCTCCAGGGGCCCTTCGAGCTCGTCTTTATCGACGCCTGGAAGCCTGACTACAAGAAGTACCTGGACATGACCCTGGCCCTGGTCCCTTCCGGCGGCGTGATTGCGGCGCACAATGTGGACAGCCACCCTTCCGAGATGCCGGATTTTCTGGAGGCCATCCGATCGCACCCGCAGCTCAAAACCGAGTTCGTCCGCGTCGGCCCGGCGGGCTTGTCGGTGAGTCATAAGCGGTAACCCAGGCCTCCCGGCCCGTCAACACCCCCGACAGGCAGGAATGCCTGTGTAACCGGCCACGCCCGAGCCCACGATCCACAACCCACCACCGGAGCGGCCGCAGGCCGCTCCGGTGGTGGTCGAAGGCCATCCAGGCGAACAGGCAGGAATGCCTGTGTTACAACAGGCAGGAATGCCTGTGTTACACCACGTACGGCTTGCGATAGTCGCGCGTCAGCAGCCGGTCGGCCTCCGGGTCCTTCACGAAGCGCTTGGCCGGCGCATCCCACTGGACTTTGCGCCCCACCCGGTAGCTGATGTTGGCGAGTTGAAACAGGGCCGCCGAAGTGGCGCCGATCTCGACCTCCGCGGTCAGATCTTTGTAGTTGCGGCTGCGACAAGCCGCCAGAAAATTCTGCATGTGCAGCCGGACGGAGTTGTCGTCGCCCTTCTCGTCCATCACCTTCTCGTTGCTCTCGCCCTTGTAGACCTGGAAGCCGCGCCCGTCCACCCACATCCAGCCGTCGCCGCCCAGAAAGAGGTTGCCGACGTAGTTGCCGCCCCGGATCGGCAGCCCGGCTTCGGGACCCGTCAGAATGCCCCGCACCTCGAAGACGATCTGCATCTTGCCGTAATCGAAGGTGGCCGTTTGGGTATTTGGAGTCTCCTGATCGTCATCATACACATATTTCCCGCCGCTCGAGAAAGTCCACTCCGGCAGTCCTACATCGCCGGCGCCCCAGCGGCAGATGTCTATTTCGTGCACGCCCTGGTTGCCGATGTCGCCGTTGCCGGTGTCCCAGAACCAGTGCCAGTTGTAGCGGAAGCGGTTGAGGGTGTAGGGGCGCGAGGGGGCCGGTCCGAGGAATTTGTCCCAGTCCAGGCCCGGCGGCACCGGCTCGACCGGGGTCTTGCCGATGGACTTGCGGCGCTTGTAGCACAGGCCCTTGGACTGGTAGATGGGGCCGATGACGCCCTCCTTGAGCAGCTGCATGGCCCGGATCTTGTGAGGCGCGCTGCGGCCCTGCGATCCCACCTGCACCATGCGCTGGTGCTTACGGGCAGTCTCGACCATGCGCCAGCCCTCGTAGACGTTATAGCTGGCGGGCTTTTCCACATAGACATCCTTGCCGGCCTGGCAGGCCCAAATGGTGGCCAGAGCGTGCCAGTGGTTGGGCGTAGCGATCGAGATGGCGTCGATCTGCTTATCGGCGAAGAGGTCGCGCATGTCGTTGTACTCCTTCGCCTTGGGGGAGTTGAGCTTCTCCAGGCGCGCCTGGGCCCGCTCGCGCGCCGCCTGGTTTACGTCGCACAGGGCCGCCACCCGGCTCTCGTTGATGGCGGAAAAGCCACTCAGGTGCGCGCCGCCCCGGCCGCCCAGGCCCACGATTCCCATGTTGATGCGGTCATTGGCGCCGAGCACCCGGGTGGCCGAAACGGCCATGGCCGCGCCAGTGAAAAACGAACGTCTTGTAAGGTTGCTCATAAGGTCCCACCTCGGGTATAAGGTAACATAGGCATTCGTGGCTGTCCAATATATGAAGCGCCGCCAATTCCTGCAATACACCTCGGCCGCCGCCGGGCTCCCCCCGGCGGGCGCGGGCCCGGGCGTCACGCTGATCGTAGATCCCGCTGACCCGGTGGCCTCCGCCCCGGCAGCCCGGCGGGCCCGGTGAACTGCGCCAGGCCCTGGAAATCAGGGGCGTGGCGGTGCGGGCCCTACCCAGGTTGGCCGACGCCCCGCCGGGGAACCGTGCGTGGCCATCGCCGGCGGCCGGGATCTGGAGGCCGGGGAAGCCGTCGTCCTGCTGGAGCTTGCCGACCGGGTGGCCCAGGCGCCTCAACCCCTGGCGGCCTTCCAACTCAAAAGCACCATCCCGGAACAGACCGCCAACCGGATCCGCAGCGTCGCCCGCTGCTTCGTCAGCGACGTCGAGGACCAGCCCTGGTATCACGACCGGGCTATGTGGCGGCAATATCTCTCGAGGCTGGCCGCCCAGCGCTTCAACCGCTTCAGCCTGACCCTCGGGATCGGCTACGACTTCTCGCGTAACATCCAGGACTGGATTTGAGGCCATGCCGCGTGTGGTGCTGATTCACTGGAACGCCGCCGAGGGCGCTGAGCGCGCCGAGCGGCTGCGGCGGGCCGGCTACCAGGCCGAGCACTACAGCGAGCAGGGCGGCCAGGGCCTGCGCAACTTCCGCGACCACCCCCCGCAGGCCTTCGTGATCGACCTTCAGCGCCTGCCCTCCCACGGCCGCGCCGTGGCGATTTTCCTGCGCCAGCAGAAGGCCACTCGCGGGGTTCCGCTGGTCTTCGTCGACGGCGAGGCCGAGAAGGTCGCCCGCCTGCGCCAGGCGCTCCCCGACGCTGTCTATACCCAATGGAGCCGGATTCGCGCCGACCTCCGCCGGGCCATCCGAAAACCCCCGGCGGCTCCGGTCGTCCCCGGCACCATGGACAGCTACTCCGGAACTCCGCTGCCGAAGAAGCTCGGCATCCGAGTGGGATCGGTGGTGGCTCTATTGGGCGCGCCGGGAGGCTTCGAGAGCCTGCTCGACCCGCTACCCGAAAGGGCCCGCCTGCAAAAGCAGGCCCGGGGCGCCAGCCTGGTCCTCTTGTTCGCCAGGTCTCAGGCCGACATGGAGCGGCGATTCCCCCCGGCCGCAGCCGCCCTGGCCGAACGTGGCGGCATCTGGATCGCCTGGCCCAAGCAAGCCTCCGGCGTCCGGACCGACCTCACCGAGGCCGCCGTGCGCGCCTTCGGCCTCGCCGCCGGCTTCGTTGACTACAAGATCTGCGCCATGGACCAGACCTGGTCGGGATTGCTGTTCACGCGCCGACGGGGCTGAGGGTCTTGCCCGTATGCTGTCCGTATCCGCGAGGCTAGTCCCGTGACGGCCTGCTTCGTTGGACGATGAGGAGTACCGGAGCCTGCAGATTGCTCTGATGTTGCGACCGAGCAGGGCCCGGTCATTCGCGGCGCCGGTGGTCTTCGCAAAGTGCGGTGGGCAAGGCTCGCTCGGCGCGGGCAGGCGCGCACGCTCGGGCAACTGGTGCGGGAGGAATTCAAGTGAAAGATGCGGCGTTTCGGGAACTCGTCGCGAGTGTGCGGCAGGCAGGGCGCATTCGGCGGGGCCGGATGAAGGCGGCGCGAACCACGGTGTTCCGTCCCACGGAGGTCAAGGGGTACGAGGGAAACTCGGCGCCTCGCAAAGCGTATTCGCCCTGATGATCGGTGTCAGTGTGGGCACGTTGCGCAACTGGGAGCAAGGGCGTCGCACGCCTGACGGTCGGGCCTTGGCGCTTTTGCGGGTTGCCGCAAAGGCTCCAGAGGCGGTAGCCGCGGCCCTCCATGGCAAGCGGGGCGCGGCCTAATTATTCGTCGTTAGGCGAGCGCGGGAGCGCCGTTTTTTTGATGCTTGTAGAACTAACTCGGCGGCGGGGCTGAGGGGGCCAGTCGCGGCTGCGCCGCAAGCTCAAGTGGTGGCGTTGGCGGTCCCCCGCAATTGTCATCCCGAGCGCAGCGAGGGATCTGCTGTTGCACCGGGGCGAAAACAGATCCCTCGCTGCGCTCGGGATGACACTGGCTGCGCCCGGGATGACACTGGCTGCGCTCGGGATGACACTGGCTGCGCTCGGGATGACACTGGCTGCGCTCGGGATGACACTGGCTGCGCTCGGGATGACACTGGCTGCGCTCGGGATG
>Ga0247727_10002941_pt1 | contig 38340 bp, 33 predicted proteins | sample WisWelCaveWW1625_FD_202498 | JGI IMG/M metagenome (GOLD analysis project Ga0247727, IMG submission 202498) | Biofilm microbial communities from Wishing Well Cave, Virginia, United States - WW16-25 | ecosystem: Environmental > Aquatic > Deep subsurface > Groundwater > Cave microbial mat | place...
CGGCTTCCTGGACGAGTTGCCCACGCCGGCGATCCTGGACGAGATCCAGAACGCACCCGAGCTGTTCGCGTGGGTCCGCACGCGCATCGACGCGGCGCCGCGGCGCACGGGGCGTTGGTTCATCACCGGCTCGCAGGAGGCCCCGCTGATGCAGGGCGTGACCGAGTCGCTGGCCGGGCGCGCGGCGGTCTTCCAGCTCCTGCCCTTCTCGCGCGCCGAGTCGCCCAAGGTCTCGCCGTGGCTGGGCGGTTTTCCGGAGGTCGTGCTGCGGCCCGCCGCGGCGCGCACCTGGTTCCGGTCCCACGTCCAGACCTACCTCGAGCGCGACGTGCGGGCGGTCAGCGCAATCCGCGACCTCGCCGTGTTCCGGCGCTTCCTCGCGCTGCTGGCCAGCCGTTGCGGCCAGGTGCTCAACAAGACCGACATCGCGGCGCCCATGGGCGTCACGGTGCCCACCGTGGGCGAATGGCTGGGCATCCTGGAGGTCACCGGCCAAGTCCTGCTCGTGCCGCCGTACTTCGAGAACTTCGGCAAGCGGCTGATCAAGTCGCCCAAGGTGTACTTCACCGACAGCGGGTTGTTGTGCCACCTGCTGGGCATCGAGTCGGCCGCGGAGCTGGAGCGCTCGCCGTTCCTCGGCGCCGTGTTCGAGACCTTCGTGGCCGCGGAGATCGTCAAGCAGCAGCTCGCCGCCGGCCGGTCACGGGAGCTGTACTTCTTCCGCGACCAGCAGGGGCTCGAGGTCGACTTCGTGATACCGCGCGGCTCCGGCCGGCTGCTGTTCGTGGAAGCCAAGGCCTCGCGCACGGCGACGCCCGCGATGGCCGAGCCCCTGGCGAGGTTGGTGCGGGCGGCGGGAACGAAGGCCGCCGGCGCCCTGCTCGTGCACCGCCCGGCTTCGTCGGTCGCCGGCATCACCGCGCTTCGACCGGAAGCCAGGGCCGTGTCGGTCGATGGGCTGATCGAGGAGCTGGGTCGCAGGCCAGATCGGGGGTGAGGTCAGCGCTGGATGCGGCCCCGGGAGCGCTGCGACCGCCGTCCAGCCCTCGTCGCCGCCGCCACGCGCACGCGTGGCCGCCACCCGAAGCGCTCCAGCGCCACCCGCCCCCGCGCGTCGAAGACCACGCCCTCGCGCGCGAGCAGGATGCGCTGCACCTGCTCGGCGTGCGGCTCGGCGCGCGGGCTGATGCGGCCCTGCGCGTTGATCACGCGCTGCCACGGCACGCGGGCGTCGTCAGGCAGCGCGGCCAGCGCGTAGCCGACGCGCCGCGGCTGACGCGGCAGCCCGGCCAGCTCGGCGACCTGCCCGTAGGTGGCCACGCGGCCGCGCGGGATGCGCGCGACGACGGCGCGGATGCGGGCGCAAGCCGGGTCGACGGGACGCGCGGTCATGCCGACTGCACGCCGCGGCGCGCTGCGGGATGAACCCGTCATCAAGGCCGTTGGTCAACGCGCAGCCGCGGCAGCAGCCGCCCCGTCTGCCGTTCGTAGTCGGCGTACTGCTGCCCGAAGGCCTTGCGCATCAGGCGCTCCTCGCGCGGCACGCGCACGCAATACATCAACCCGAAGGCCACGACGGCCGACCAGCCCGCCAGCCAGTTCTGCAGCAGGAGCCCCTGCGCCAGGCTGAACAGCCAGATGGCCGCGTACATCGGGTGACGCACCGCGCGATAGACGCCGTGGCGCACGAGCTGGTGGCCGCGGTGCAGCTCCAGGGTCACGGACCAGTTGGTCCCCAGGTCGGCGTGCGCGCGCCGGAACAGCCACAGCGCGGCGAGCATGAGGGTCACTCCGATCCACGCGACCGGCGCCGGCAGTGCGTAGTCCGCAAACCCGAGCCAGGGCGTCGCGAGGTAGAGGACGGGCAGGAGCAGGCACCCGACGGTCACCAGCACGAGCAGCGCGCGCTCGATCGCGTCGGCGCCGCCCTGCACCCGCGCTTGGCCCTTGCAGCGCGCCTCGTACACGCCGCGGATGACGACGTAGGCGGCGAAGCCGGCGAGGAAGACGAGCTTGCGCGTCGCGTCGGTCATGGCGCTCTGCCGGGCCGCGATACGGCGTTGCCGAGTGGCCGAGGGTGCGCGTCGTGCGCGACGGCCTCGCGCTCGGCGGCCATCAGCCGCTCCAGCAGGTCCGGGTGCACGCGCACCAGGAAACTGCGCCGCGTGAACAGCGTGTCCATGCCCGTGCTGGTCGCGACGCCCAGCAGCTCGCCCGCGGGCGTCACGACCGGCCCGCCCGAGAAGCCGCCGCGCAGGGGCGTGTCGTGCGGGATCAGCAGGGCGTCGTACGGCTGGAGTGCGGGAAGGTCCACCTCCAGCTCCAGCACGCCGGCCGCGGCGCCTCCGGCGTGGCAGAAGGCCAGCACGGGCTCACCCGCCGCGAGCAGGCGCTCGGCCGCCGGCGTGAACCAGGCCTCCGGCCGCAGCGGGGCGTGCAGCAGCGCGACATCCCGGGCCTCGTCCTGCCACACGACGCGGGCCGTCGCCTGCGCCACGCCGTCGCGCGTCTCGATCAGCGCGTGCACCGGCGCCCGCGCCACGGCGTGCAGCGACGTCAGGAAGAACCCGTCGGGGCCCACGGCCGTGGCCGCGCCCAGCGCGGCCGACGGCTCCGCGCCGGCGGGCATGCCGGGCGACGAGAGGTGGAGATCGGAGTCGAGGCGGCCTGCGGGTGCTTCGACGCGCAGCGCGGGCACCCCGCCCACCAGCATGGCCGTGCGCCGGCGCAGGAAATCCAGCACCGGCTCGCCGGCGATCTCGATCCCGCGGTGTGGCGCGAAGGAAGCTGCGATCGCCGCTGGCGAGGCCTCGTGCCTCCCGGGCGACAGGGCGCCGCAACCGGACGACGACACGAGCAGCGCGGCCAGGATGGCCGACCGGCACTCGGCGGCGCGGGGCCCGGAGAACCGTGGAAAGAGGACTGGTGGCGATTCTTCCAGCGGCTGACTGCGGGACATTTCTTCAACGTTCCTCGCGACCCGTCGGTGGCGGCTGCGCCCCGGGCCCGGCACCACGGCCCCGTGCGGACGGACGGCGGCCACGGCCGGCGCCAGCGCCAGCGCGACGAGCCTCGGACGTCCCGCCGGAAGCGGCCGGCTGCTTCGGCGCCGCGTTGCTCCAGGCCGCCTCCAACGCGCGTCTCACGCTCGGCGTGCGCGCGGCCCTCAGGCGCACGTACGTGGCGCCCCCGCGTCCCCAGGCCCCCGCGACCGGCTCGAACACGCGCGGCTCGGCGCGCACGAAGGCGTCCTGCTGCTCCTCGTCCAGCTTGACCATGCCCCACGTGAGGTCAGGGCCCAGCGTCGCGAAGATGCGGCCGCCGGCGCGGAAGTCGGGGTGCCGCATGTGCTCGCCCTCGATGGCGCCGGGCAGGGCGAGCGCCAGCGTGCGGAACTGCTCGGGCGTCACGCCGCACCTCGCGATGCGCGTCGGTTCACGCCGGCCGGCCGGCGCGGTCCGCGGCGCCGCGTCCCTGCTCCAGCGCCGACAGGCGTTGCTCGTGTCCGCGCAGCACCAGCGGATAGAGCACCAGCACGACGGCCGCGGCGCCCAGCATGAGCCCGGTCTCGAAGCCGGCCAGGAAGGCGGTGCCGCTCGAGAGGGCCAGGAGGACGAGCAGGGCCAGGCCGGCCCACACCAGGAAACCGTTCTTGAGCATGGCGGACTCCCGAGTCCCGTGAGATGCGCGACATCCTAGGGATCCCGGCCCGTGCCCCGACAGCGTCTTCCTTCCGGGATGGCGGCGCGAGCCGTGCCCGCCGCGCCACGCGGACGAGCCCGCCCCCGGCGGCGGCGACGCGCGCCGGGGGCAGGCCACGCAGCGGCTACTTCGTGAAGTAGCCCTCGGTCAGCGTCTGGTTGGCGTTGGCGTCGATGGCCAGCACTTCGTACTGGTGCTCGCCCGGCGCCAGCGTGGCCACGAACTCCGGCGAGACCGTGAGGCTCAGCACCGAGGACGGCACCGTGACCAGGAACGACTCGACGATCACCTGGTACGAGACGATGTTCAGCGGCAGGTCCGGGAAGCCGGGCGGCGTGCTGGTGACAGCCGTCCAGTCGATGCGCAGGTAGTCGTTGCCGGCCATCGTCGCGAAGACGTCCGGGCCGTCGGGGATGGCGTGCGAGAACTCCCACTCGCCGTCGGTCTCCTCGCCGTCCACCGTCAGGCCCTCGAACTCGTACTCGCCCTCGGGGAACAGGGCCAGCAGGTCCTCGAGCGGGAAGTCGTCCAGCGACGGCTCGGCGCCCTCGAAGAACAGCTCGGTCATGCCGAGCTGCTTGTAGGGGCCCTTGCCCAGCACGTTGAACAGCACCTTGTCGCGCGGGTTGGTGATCTTGAGCCTGGTCCAGTCCTCGCCGTCCAGCGTGACGTGGACGCCGAGGTCGTTGGCCGAGGCGTTGTACTCCCAGTAGATGCGCGAGTACTTCAGGGGGATCTCGTCGCCGTCGCCGGGGGAGGCGGCGGGCTGGAAAGTGGCCGTGTTCACGAGGAACGCGGCGGCGAGGGACGACAGAGCCAGAATGGACTTGATCATGATGACCTGCTCCTGGAAGGAGGGAAGTGAGGCAACACGATCAAGGTCTACGAGCCACGACGGACGCTGCATGACGCGCCCATGATCCCGGCGCGCCGTCGGCGCGCGAGGATGACACCGGCATGACGGGAGCCGTGCCGGGCGCCGAGCGCCGCGGCCGTCGAGGGTCGGTCGGACGCGCGGCCTTCAGTCCGCGCGCTCGAACAGCACGCTCAGTCGTCGCAGCCCTGGAACTCGGCCACCGGCAGCCCGCTCGGCACCGCCTCCGGCACCAGCTCGCAGAAGTCGAGCACGCGCTCGTCCAGCAGCGCCTGCTCCACGAACGTCGCCAGCGCCTTGACCTGCTTGTTGGTCAGTCCCAGCGGCGTCGCCAGCAGCGGATCGATGCCCGCCGCCAGCAGCGGCTCGGAGGGCCCCATGGACAGGTCCTTGGGCAGCTTGTTCTTCTTGGCCTTGTAGCCGTCCAGCGACCCCGCCACGTCGTCGTGGTGCCGGATGGCGGCCTCGATCGAGCCGAACGCGCCGTTGTGGAAGAAGCCGGGCGCCACGGCCAGGTTGCGCAGGGGCGCGGTGCGGAACATGTAGCGGGTCGCGGGATCGCCGCTGGTCTGCTCGACTCCGAAGTCCTCGTCGTCGCCCGGGCCGTCGAAGATCACGTTGGCCAGGCCGACGCCGAACTGCGGGAACACCTGCGGGCCGCCGATGCGATGGAGCTGGAAGTCGCTGAACATCTCGTTGGACGTCCCGGCCACGGCGTGGCAGTTGACGCAGCCGGCCTCGCCGAAGAACTGCAGCGCGCCCAGCTTCTGCTTCTTGGTCATGGCGCCGTGGTCGCCGCGCGCGAAGCGGTCCAGCGGGGCGTCGGCGCCGGGCAGCGACATCTGGAACTCGGCCAGGGCCTCGCGGCGCATGTGGATGGTGATGTCGCCGGGCGCCAGCGGCACTCCGCCGTTGAAGGCGTCGCCGAACAGCTCGAGGTAGCCGGCGTTCGCGTTGAGGCGCGCGTCGATCAGGTCCTGGATGGGGAAGTTGTGGAAGCCGGTGCCGTCCGGCGCGGGCAGCGGATCGCCGTGGCCGTCGTCGAACTGGTAGTGCGCGGGGCCGAAGGGGCCCGGGTTGGCGATGAGGCCGGTGAAGCCCGACATCTCCACCAGCTCGGTCGAGGGCAGCGAGCCCTGCGCCTGCAGCAGCGTCTGCGTGGTCGTGATGACGCCCTCGGGCGGCGGGAACTGGAAGCCCAGCGAGTTGTCGAACGGGTCGCCCGACAGCGCCACGAAGCGCGCCGTCCACATCATGGCCGGGTAGAACTCGCTGTTGACCGCCAGCGGCGAGCGCCGCTGGTTGCGCGGGCCCTCGCGGTCCGGGCCGACGACGCCGTTGTTGTCCACGCCGATGGCCATGCGCTGCGAGTCGCCGAAGCCGAAGGCCGGCGAGTGGCAGCCCGCGCACGAGTTGTCCTCGTGCAAGCCGAGGATGTTGTCGAAGAACAGCATGCGTCCCAGCTCGACCGTCGCCGGGTCGAGCGGCCGCCCCAGGCGCGCCTCCAGCGACGCTTCGACCGTGCCGGTGAAGCCGGCTTGCTGCAGCGCCTGCGCGAGCTGCGCGTCCAGGTCGCCCTGCGGGGCGAGGCTGACTTGTGCCGGCGCGGGCCCGGCGAGGAGCAGCGCGCCAAGGGTCATCGAGCCGAGCAGCCGCCCGTGTTTCGCTTCCATCGTCTCCTCCTGAGCCTTGCCAACAACGTCCCGCACACGGTTCACGCGTTGCGCACCGGACCGCGTGCGGGAGCGCGATCCGGGCGATCGGGAAGCCCGCTGGCACCCCGGCTGGCCGGTACCGTAGGCCGCCGTGCCGAAGGCCGCAAGTGGCCGGGTAGCCGACGATCCTCGCAGGCCGACCGCGTGCCGCGACAGGCAGGTCGTGCGGCGTCATTGGTTGCCATCCGAAGCAAGGGGCAGGCCTCGGCGAGCGGGGGCGCTGGATCCGATTCCGCACGGCTGCGGTTGGCACCCGCCCCTCAGTGACCCGCTGCCGCCAGCACGAAGCCGTCCGGGTCCAGCGCGTGGGCCATGCGGTACCCCCAGTCGCGCGGCTGCAGCGGGCTCAGCTCGACCGCGCCCGCCTCCGCCGCGCGCGTGCAGGGCCCAGGGGTCATCCACCAGCACGCACACCTCGCCGCGCGGCGCGCCGCAGGCGAGGCCGCGTGACGACCGGCGGGCGGGTGTCGTCAGCCGTCGAGGCGCAACACGATGTCCAGCTGCTGGCCGGCGCCGAGCCGCACCGTCCGGCTGCCGAGCGCCTGCTGCAGATCGGGGTGCGCGTAGACCGTCAGCACCCAGTCGCCCGGCGCGAGCCCGTCGCAGACGAAGCGCGTGCCGTCCACGTCGGCCCAGCGCAGGCGCGGCTGGTCGGGCGGACCGTACGCGACCTCGTAGTGGAGCAGCGCGAGGCCGCCGGCGGCGATCTCGCCCGCGACGCGCGCGCCACGGACAAGCTCGATCCGCTCGGGTCGCGGCTCCAGCGAGGGCGCGAGGGCCGCGAAGCGGTCATCCTCCAGGTAGCCCAGCTGCGTGGTCATGAGGCGATACCGGCCCGTGGGCAGCCAGCGCACCTCGAAGCGGCCGTCCGGGCCGGTGAAGACGCTCCACCACATCGCTTCCGAGAGCGATCTGGCCGCGCCCAGCACGTTGCCCCCCCAGAGCCGCACGGCCTCGCCGGTCTCGGGCTCGAGGTCCACCCCGATGCGCACTTCGGCGCCTTCGAGCGGCGTCCCGCCCGCGGCATCCACGACGAGGCCCGCGAGCGTCGCCCCTTGCGCCGACAGCTCGACGTGGCGCACGTCGCCTGGCAACAGCTCCAACGCGTGGGCCAGCGGCAGCAGTCCGCCCTTCGGCTGGGCCACCAGGATCCAGGCGCCCGGCGGGACGTCCGCGAACTCGAAGTCGCCGCCGCGGTCCGTCGCCACCTCCAGCGCACCGAAGGGCCACATGGAGCCGGCCTTCAGGTCCGCAGGCGACAGCACCACGGGCGCGCCCTCGAGCGCCGCGCCGCCGCCCAGCACGCGGCCGCGCAGCGTGGCGGGCGAAGGCAGGGCCAACTCGGCGTGCGTCGTCTCGCCCGGCTCGGCCTCGACGCGGAACAGCGCCGCGTCCTTGCGATCCTGGAGACTCCACGCCAGCGCCCAGCGCCGGTCCGCGCCGCGCTCGACCCACAGCAGCACCGGCCCGGCGGGCACGTCGGCGAGGTGAAAGCTTCCCTGTGCGTCGGCGTCCACGGTGCGCAGGCGTTGGGGCTCGAAAGTGTCGTCGGAGCCCAGCGCGGCCTGCAACGCGTCGGCTTCGCGCGTCCTCGCGGGCAGGGCGACGGCGTGCACGCGCGCGTCCGGCTGGGGCGCACCGGCGCGCGTGACCCGGCCCTCCACGGCGCCGAGGCGTTCGAGCGTGACCTGCAGCGGGTCGGGCGCGCCGGCGGCGGGCACCACGACCAGCGCCTCGGCACGCGCGTGGCCCTCGGCCGTCACGCGCAGGCGCCACAGGCCGGCGTCCAGGCCGTCCACGACGAAGGCGCCATCCTCGCCCGAGCGGCCCGTGAGCGTGAGCGGCTGGCCCTCGTGCACGATGGCCACACTGGCGGCCGGCACGGGCGCACCCAGGTCGTCCACCACGCGGCCGGCGAGCGCGGCCGCGCGACGCAGCGTGACGCGAACCTCGACCTCCTGCGCCGGCCCGACGCCTGGCGCCTGCACGACCTGCGGCACGTGGCCCGGGGCGCGCACGTCGAGCTCCGTGTCCCGCGAATCCGCGCCGGTGACACGGTAGACGCCGGGCGACAGGCCCGCGGCGGCGCCGGACTCGACCGCGAACTGCCAGTCGCTCCAGGACCGGAACTTGTACGCGCGCGGCAGCGTGGCCTTCAGCGTCGCGCCGTCCACCGGCGCGCCGGCCTCGTCGCGCAGGAGCACGAGCAGCGAACCGTAGCGCGGCATCACCAGCCGCACGTCGGGCGTGCCGAGCGGCACGTCCTCGGCGTAGGCCCATGCGAATCCGCGTGTGGACGACGCGAGATCGTACTGGCCAGGCTGCAGGCCCGTGAGCCGGAAGGCGCCCTGCGCGTCCGATTGCGCCGACGTGCGCCACAGGCCGTTCACTTCGTCGAAAGTCACCACGTCGCCGTGCTTGCTGGCGTGGACGCTGGCGCCCGCGACCGGAGCGCCCATGTCGTCGCGGACCGTGCCCGCGATGACCCCGCCCTCCTCCAGCACGAGGTCGCCGACGTCCAGCGGCGCGCCCGCGGCCAGCCGCAGGTCGCGCAACACGACGGGCCGCAGGTGCAGCTTGTACGTGCGGAACTCGGCGCGCAGCGTCGCGGGCGCGGGCCGCAGGCCGGTGGCCAGGAAGGTCCCGTCCGCGCCGGTCTTGCGCGTGCTGAAGAGCAGGCGTGTCTCGTCCTCGTCGCGCGGGTCTGCGCCGCCCGGCAGGTCGGAGAAGGTCACGTCCACGCCGGCCAGCGGCGCGCGCGCCGCGTCGAGCGTGCGGCCACGCACCGAGGCGCCGGGCGCGAGCGGGATGTCGCCCACGTCCAGGCTTCCCGCCCGCAGCCCCGCGCAGGGCCGCACCAGCGTGGCGAAGTCGTCGTGGTGCACAACCAGGCGCGGGGTCGCCGCGGCGGGCAGCTCGTCCGCGCCCAGCACGAAGCGTCCGTCCGGGCCACTGCGCACGTGCGTCGGCACGGCCTCGGGCCGCTCGCGGAGGAAGGTCCAGTGCTTCTGCCACGCGTCGTTGCGGTCGGCGATGAGCAGCACACCGGCTCCCGGCAGCGGCCGGGCGTGCGCATCGAGGATGCGGCCGGTGATGGACAGCGCGGGGGGAGCGGACGCGGCCACCGTCGCATCCTCGGTCACCAGCGTCGCGGGCGACGCGACGGCGCCGGGCTCCGCGGCCTGCGTGCCGGCCGCGTCCGGCAGCCCGGCGCTGGCCCGTTCCGAGCCGGGTCGCGCCTGCAGCACCTCCGTGCCGCCGCCGACGACGTCCGAAGTGCCCAGCAGCCACCACACCGCGGCGCCCGCGACGAGCACGGCGGCCACGATCGCTCCCGTCGCGCGTCGCGAGCCCATCCGAGCAGTCCTCCAAGTGCCCTCGGCATCCCGTCCGGACGCTGACGATAGGCTAGCCCGGGCGGCCTGTGCAAACACCGCGCGCGAGCCGATGCGCGGGCCGCCGGACTAGACTGTCACGCCCACCTCCGGACCCTCGCCATGAAGTCGCTCGTGCCCGCCTGCCTCATCGCCCTCCTCGCCGCTCCCGCCGCCGCCGAGGACCCGTTCACCATCGGCCCGCTCGGCGGCTCGGCCTCCGCCATGGCCGTGGACCCCGCCGACGGCGACGTCTTCGCGATCACCTTCCCCGAAGGCCTGCTGCGCAGCACCGACGGCGGCGCGACCTGGGCGCCGCACGGCGCGGGTCTGCCCGCCAGTCCGACGCCCTCCGGCCTGTTCACGGACCCGTCCAACCCCGCGCGCCTCTACACGCTGGTCGGCAGCAAGCCGTACCGCAGCGGAGACTTCGGCGACACGTGGGCGCCGCTCGCGCTGACCGCGCCCGCGACGCTGGAGCTGCTGGCCGTGGCCACGGACGGCACGCTGCTGGCCGGCACCGGCAGCAGTATCCATCGCAGCACCACCGACGGCGCGAGCTGGACCAGCGTCGCCAGCGGCATCACGATCCTGGACGCGCTGGCCTTCGCGCCCTCCGCGCCGGGCACGGCCTTCTACGGCTCGCTCAACGGCGTGTGGAAGAGCGGCGACGGCGGCGCGACGTGGAGCGACCCCGGTCCGTACTCCACCTGGACCAAGGCGCTGGCGGTGGACGCGGCCGACCCGCTGCGCGTCTACGCCGGCACGACCAATGGCGTGCAGCGCAGCCTCGACGGCGGCGCGACCTTTGCGCCGGCCAGCACCGGCTTGCCCGGCGGCACCAGCGCGCAGGTCCTGAAGCTGGACCCGGTCGGCGCGCGGCTGTGGCTGGGCGCGCTCGATGGCGTGTTCGTCAGCAGCAACGGGGCCAACTCCTGGGCCAGCGCCAACGCCGGCCTGCCCAGCCAACCGCCCATCGCGCTGGCGCTGGCCTTCGGCCCCGGCGGCGACGTGTGGCTGGGCGCGGAGGCCAGCGGCGGCGGCGTATGGCGCGCGCCGGGCGGCGTGCCGCCGTGGACGCACGTGGCCTTTGCCGCCGAGCCGATCCACGACGCGCAGCTTGCGGGCGGGCAGCGCGTCGTCGGCCTCTACAACGGCGCGTGGGCCGCGGCCGCGGGCGACATCGTCGCGTCCACCGCGTGGCAGTTCGACCTCGGCACCGACACGCGCACGCTGGCCGTCGATCCCGCCGACCCCACGCGCTGGCTGGCCGGCGGCGTGGGCGCCTTCATCGACAACGCCAACATCGCCGTGCTCACCGGCAACGGCGCGTCCGCCGCCCTGGTCTACGAGCGCTTCGGCGCCGGCCACGTGCGCGACCTGGCCTTCGACCCGCAAAACCCCGGCGTCGTGCTGGCCGGCATCTACCCCGCGGGCTTCGGCAACGAGTCCATCGCGCGCAGCACCAACTCCGGCGCCACGTGGACCGACGTGCCCGGCACCGTGGGCTTGTCGTGCGACAGCCTGGACCACGACCCCTTCACGCCCGGCGGCGTGCTGGCGCTGCTGGGCAACAACCAGTGGCTGGACAGCACCGACGCCGGCGCGAGCTGGACCGTGCACGCCGCCTGGACGCCCGGCACGGGCAACGCGGCCTTCCTCGCCTTCGACCCGTGGACGCCCGGCACGCTGTACCGCGGCGACTGGGGACCGGGCGTGGCCAACGGCGCGTACGTCAGCACCGACGACGGCACGACGTGGACCGAGCTGGCCGCCGTCACGCTGCACATCGACAGCGACCTGGCAACGCACCCGGACGCGCCGGGGCTGCTGTGGGTCTCGGACGCTGCGGGCGCGCTGCTCATCTCCGGTAACGGCGGCGCGAGCTGGCAGGCGCAGTGGACCGCGCCCGACGGCAACGTGACCTCCATCGCGCTGGACGCCGCGAGCGGCGCGCTGCTGCTCGGCACCAGCGCGGCCTCGGCGTGGGAGCTGCCGGGCGCCTCGCCCTACGTGCGCCTCGGCGCCGGCACGGCCGGCACGGGCGGCTTCGTGCCGCGGCACTTTGCACTCGCCGCGCTGCCGCAGCCGGGTGCGAGCTGGTCGCTGGCCGCGGACCGGCTGTTGGGCGGCAGCACGGGCTTCCTCGTCGCGTCGCTGAGCGAGGGCGCGCTGCCGCTGTGGGGCGGCACGCTGTTCGCGGTGCCGCCGTGGCTGGTGCTGCTGGCGCTGCCGACAGGCGGCGCGGCCGGCGTAGGCGGCAGCGGGACGCTCGAGTTGCCGGCCGTGCTGCCGAACGACCCGCTCATCGTGGGTGTCAGTGTCGTCACGCAGGTGGCGTGCAACGATGCGGCGGGCGTTGCGGGACGCACGCTGAGCAACGGGCTGCGGACGACGTTCGGGCCGTGAGCGCGGACGGATCCAGGTTGACTCCGACCGCAGTCCGCCGCGGCGTCGTGGCGGCGCTGTCCCTGTGCGCGTGCCTCGCGGCGCCGGTGGCCTGGGCCCTCAGCATGGACGTGCCCTGGATGCGCTCCAGCGGCGCGGCGGCGTGGCTGCTGCTGGCGGTCGGCGTCGGCTGCGGCCTGCTGGCGGCGCGCGCGGACCGGCGCCTGCGCGTGCGCGTGCTCGCGGGCCTCGACCTGGTCGTCGCGGCGCTGTTCACCTGGTTCTTCTTCGGCTGGGCCACGCTGCCGGTCACGCCGGCCGAGGAGCTGCGGCGCGCGCCCGACTTCACGCTGCCCGACGTCGGCGGCCGGCCGGTCACGCTGAGCCAACGCCTCGCCGGCGGCCCGATCCTACTGGTGTTCTACCGCGGGCACTGGTGAATCACCTGCCGCAGCGAGCTCCGAGGTCTCGGAGCCGTCCACGCCGAGCTGGCCGCGCGCGGCGGCGGCGTGCTGGCCGTCAGCGTGGACCCGCCGCAGCTCAACGCCGAGGTCGCGCGGGACGAGGGCCTGCGTTACCCGCTGCTCTCGGACGTCGGCCGCAAGGTCGTGGGCGAGTACGGGCTGCTGCACGCCGGCGGCGGGCGCGACGGCGCGGACATCGCGGTGCCGGCGCTGCTGCTGCTGCGCCAGGACGGCAGCGTGGCGTGGCGGCACGTGGCGCGGAGGATCCAGGATCGGGCGGATCCGGAGGAGGTGCTTGAGGCGGTGCGGGGGGTGTGAGCGGCGGGCTTCAGCTCCCCAGCGGCCGCGCGAAACTCAGCTCGTGCCCATCCGGATCCGTCACGTGGAAATACCGCTCGCCCCACGGCCCATCGCGCGGGACATCGTGCGGCCGTAGGCCCTCCTTCACTGCGCGCGCGTGCAGCGCATCGACGTCGTCGACGTGGAAGATCACCCTCCCCCACCACGGCCGCGGCGCCGCCGTCCGCGCCCGCGGGTCGGCGATGAGGTTGAGGAAGGACGGGCCCGCGGCGAAGGTCGTGAAGCCCGCGCGCTCGCCGCCGGCCAGCAGCTCGAAGCCCAGCCGGCGGTAGAAACCGACGGCGCGCGCCATGTCCGCGGTGGCCAGCGTCACGGCGCTGAGCGCGCGGATCACTCCAGCCCGATCCGCTTCAGCCCCTCCTCGTCGAACCCGAGGCAGTGGCCCAGCTCGTGGAACAGCGTGACGCGGATCTGCTGCTTCAACTCCTGCCGCGTCGCGCAACTGTCCTCGAGCGGGCCCTGGAAGACGTAGATGACCGCGGCCTCGGGCGGCGCGTCGGGGCTGCGCCACTCGGCCAGCGGCGGTCCGACGAACAGGCCCATCAGGTCCTCGTCCTCGTGGCCGTCGTGGACGGTATCCAGCAGTTCGTCGGCCGGCCACTCGTCCACGATGACCGGCACGTACTCGAGCACCTCGCGGAAGGCCGGCGGCAGCGATGCGATGGCGTCCTTGAGCACGCGGTCGAAGTCCCGGGGCGAGAGGCGGACCATCGGGCGGGAGGATAGCGCACGGGCAGCGCGGGGCGTGACTCGGCCGGTGACCCGGTGTCAGTCAAGACCATGTCACGCAACCAGCTCGTCCCCCAGGAACGCATCGAACTCGCCATCCTCCTGATCCGGGGCGAGAAGGTCCTGCTCGACGGGGACCTTGCCCGGCTGTTCGGCGTCGAGACACGGGTCCTGCTGCAGGCCGTCCGACGCAACCAGTCCCGTTTTCCCGCCGACTTCCTGTTCCAGCTCGATCCGTCGGAGGCGGCCAACTTGAGGTCACAGTTTGTGACCTCAAGTTGGGGTGGCCGGCGCACGCGGCCGTGGGCCTTCACGGAGCACGGTGTCGCCATGCTGGCCACCGTGCTGCGCAGCCAACGCGCCGTGGCGGTGAGCATCGAGATCATCCGTGCCTTCGTCCGCATGCGCCGATTCCTGGCCAGTCACGCGGCTCTGGCGCGGCGTGTGGCCGCGCTGGAGAAGTCCTCGGCAGCGCAGGGTTCGCGAATCCGGGCCGTGTTCGAGGCGTTGCGCACGCACACGGACTCCCCGACGCCTGCCGACCCCAGGCGACGCGTGGGGTTCCGGTCGATCCCGTCCGGGCCCGGCTCGCTCAAGACGCGCACCCGACGCGCTTCCTCCGGTCCCCACCGCACGCGCGGTGCCAGGCGCGGCCAGCGCGCCGGCCCGCCCACCCTCACTTCACGCCGGGGCCCCCGAACGTCAGCGTGACCTCGCTCGTGCCCGCCGGCACCCGCGCGACGGCCGTCTCGCGGCCGCCGCTGCCGGTGGCCTGCACGCGCAGCTCGGCCGATGGCGCGACGCGCACGGAAAAGTCGCCGGACTCGTCGCTGCGCGCCTCGAGGCTGCGCCGCACGCCGGGCGCGAGGCCGATTTCCTCCACCAGCACGTCCGCGCCGCGCGCCGCGCTGCCGCGCGCGTTGAGCACGCGGCCGCGCAGCGTGACGGGTGCCTCGACGACCAGCTTCAGTTGGCGGTCGTCGCCGTCGGCCAGCAGCAGCTCGCGCGAAACCGACGCCCACGGGCCCTCCGGCGGCCCGACGGCCAGCAGCCACGCGCCGGCGTCCAGCACGCCGGAGTCGAAGTCGCCGCGCGCGTCTGCGTCCACCCGCACGCCCAGCGTGGACCAAACGGCCTCGAAGGGATCGTCCGGGTCGCGGATGGGCGACGGATCGCTGCCCTCTCGCGCGGCCAGCTCGTCGCGGCGCGGGTGGAACCAGAGCGTTGCGCTGCCGACGGGCGCGCCGCGCGGGTCGATGACCTGACCCCAAACGGCGGCGCCGCGAGGGGTGGCGGGCGCGGGCGGCGCCGGCTCGGCGACGGGCGGCGGCGCCGCGTCGGGCGCGAGCACGGCCGACGGCCCGGGCTGCGCCTCGACTTGAGGCGCGGCGGGCGGGAGAGCCGCGGACTCCGCCGCCAGGCTCCGCCATGCGATTACGACCGCGACCGATGCACCGATGATCAGGACCACGAGCCCGAGGAACGCCGGAACCCGGTGCTCTCTTCCGGTCATGCGCGGGAGTCTAACGGCGGCCGTCGGCGGCACGTGCTGCAGCTGTACGAATTCACGGCCCGCAGGCGACCGTGCCAGCGGGGTGGAATCCCCATGGCAAGGCCGAATCGGCCCCGGCGCCGCGTGAAGGAGGCCCTTTCCACACCCGGGCTTCCGCGAGACCCTGGCACGCCCCTTGCCATCACTTTCCCGGAGCGGCAACACGTCCTGATCGCGTTGCAGTACGCTCCACCACCGGAGTGACCCGGTCCTCGCGACCGCGGAGAGACGCCATGTGCCAGGCTGAGCATGCGCGTGCTGGAACTGTCGGCGACTTGCCGCGCAAGCGACGAGCATGGGGTGGATCGCACGTCGCGACTGCCGGCCTGCTGGGCCTCCTGCTGGCCGTGCTGCCGGCGGCCGGGACCGACGAGGCCGCTCCGGTCCGCCTTGAGCGCAGCGATGCGTGGGGCGTGAGCCTCTTGGCCAACTTCGGGCGCGCCGCGCGTGCGCGCCTGCCGCTGGGCGACCGCGACATCGATGTCGCCGCGCTGCCGGGCACCGGCCCGTGGCTGCGGCCCGGCCAGCCCGTCCTACCGCAGCGGCGCGTGCTGGTCGAGCTGCCCGAGGGCGTGCAAGTCACGCTGAGCGCGCAGGCCCTGCGCGAGGAGCTGGTCGATCTCGGCCCGCTGTCACCGCTGCCGCGACCGCAGCCATCGGAGGACGGGCTGGCGTGGTCCGAGGAGGCGCCGCCGCTCGCGGTCGCGGACACCGGCTGGGCGCGACTGGAATTCGTCGGCCACCTGCGCGGGCGGCGCGTGGCTTCCGTGGCGCTCACGCCGGTGCGGCTGCCGACCGCAGGCCCGGCGCGCGTGGCGCGCGAGCTGCGCGTCGAGCTGCTGTTCGACGGCCAGCCCGGCGTGCCGCGCCTCGACGCTGCGCGCGACGGCGCGACCTTCGCGCCGCTCTACGAGCGGCTGCTGGTCAACCCGGGCGCGTACGCTGCCGGCGCACCGGCCGCGCCGTCGCTGACGCTCGCGCCGCGCGCCTCCCTGCCGCCCGCCTGGCACCTGAAGCTGGAGGTCGACACCGAGGGCCTGTACGAGGTGACCGCGCAGGACCTGCGCTCCGCCGGGGTGCGGCCCGCCGACGTGGACCCGCAGCGGCTGCAGATGACGTGCCTCGGGCAGGCGGTGGACATCCTGGTCGAGGGCGAGCAGGACGGGCACTTCGACGCGGGCGACCGCGTGCTGTTCCACGGCTTCGGCGCCAGCGGCCCGTACACGCGCACCAACGCCTTCTGGCTGACCGAGCTCCCGCCTGCCGGCACCGTGGGTGGTGGCGGCGGCCCGCCGCGCATGCAGCTGCTGGACGCCACGCCGCTGCCCGGCGACCCGCCCGAGCCCTGGTTCCGCGACATCGCGCGCGCGGCGACGGATCTCGTCTACTGGCAGTTCCTGCCGGACGGCGACGGCCAAGACCACTGGTTCTGGACCAAGACGCTCGCGCCTGCGACGACCGGCTACGCGTTGACCGTCAAGAACCCGATCGCGGGCACCGGCAGCGTCGTCGTGCGCGCCATGCTGCACGGTTACACCGACACCGTCCAGGACCCCGACCACCACACGCGCGTGCTGCTCAACGGCACGCAGGTCGATGACCGCGCGTGGAACGGCTTGGTGCCGTTTACCCACGCGGCCGCGGCCGCCTCGGCGCTGGTGCTGTCCGGCGGCAACACCGTCAGCGTGCAGCAGGTGGCCGACACCGGCGCGCTGGTGGACGGCATCTACGCAGACGCCGTCGAGATCGAGTACGACCGCAACTTCGCCGCCGTGAACAACGCGCTGGCCTTCGACTACGCCGCCGCCGGACCGGTGACCTTCGGCGTCTTTTCGCTGACCCAGCCGGAGGCGCTGGCGCTGGACGTCACCGACCCGGTCGCGCCGCGCCTGCTGACCGGCGCCGTCGCCATGCCCAACGGGCCGGCCTACAAGTTGACCTTCAGCGCCGATCCCGGCGCCGGCCGCCGCTACCTCGTCGCGGCCGAGGCCGGCCTGACGGCGCCGCTGTCCATCGCGCAGGCCCAGCCGTCGCTGCCGCCGCCGCCGCAAGGCGCGGACCTGGTCGTGCTGGCGCCAGCGGCCTTCTGGCCGGCGCTGCAGCCGCTGGTCGCGCTGCGGGAGGCGCAGGGCCTGCGCGTGGCGCACTTCGACGTACCGGACGTGTACGACGCGTACGGGTCCGGGCTGGTGGATCCGTCCGCGATCCAGCGCTTCGCGCGCGACGCGGTCGAGTCCTGGCCGGGGGTCGCGCCCGCGTACCTGCTGCTGGTCGGCGAGGCCTCGTACGACTACCTGGACCACCTGGGCACCGGCGTGCCGAACACGGCGCCCACGTGGCTGCACCAGAGCCTCCTCTCGGGCGAGATCCCGACCGACAACCTGTACGCCTGCGTGGCCGGCGACGACCCGCTGCCGGACCTGTTCGTCGGGCGGCTTCCGGCCAGCGACGCGGGCGACGTGGCCGACGTCGTGGACAAGATCATCGACTACGAAACCGCCCCGCCGCCCGGCGCGTGGACGGACGAGATCGTGCACGTGGCGGACTTCGGGAGCGAGTTTACCAGCGTGCTGGACGCGCTGGGCGCGCTGCACGTGCCGGCGGGTTACGCCGTGACGCCCGTGTACGCGGATGCGTATGGCAGCGGCTCGGCCACGCACACGGCGATCGACGCGGAGTTCGATGCGGGTTGCCTGATCGTCACCTACCTCGGGCACGGCGCCGTCAAGAACTGGGGCTCGGGCCTGATGCAGAACAGCCAGGTTTCGGCGCTGGACAACGGCCGCATGCTGCCCTTCGTCGTCGCGCTCAACTGCCTCAACGGCTACTACGCCAGCCCGATCGACTTGCACAGCCTGGCCGAGGAGTTCGTGGCCGAACCGAACGGCGGTGCGCTCGGGTTCTTCGCGCCTTCGGGCCTGGGGTTCCTGTTCGAGCTCGAACCCATCGCGGCGGCGCTCTACGACCGGCTGCTGGCCGGCGAGCCGCTGGGCCTGGCGGCCACGGGCGCCAAGGTCGAGGCCTTCACCTTCAGCGGCGTGCTCGAGGACAACCTCTGGCAGCAGCACGCTTTCGCCGACCCGGCGGGCCGGCTGACGGGGCTGCCGTGAGCGCGCGCCGCAGGTCATTCCCTTCGAGGCGCCGCGGGCGGGCCCGGCCCGGCCGTGGCGTCACCATCCCCAACGCCCGTCGCCAGGCGACGGGAAGGAGAGTCAAATGAGCCCCTTGATCCTGGACATGCCACGTCGCGTCACCGCCCGGCGAACGGTCTGGACGGGCGTGCTCGCCGCGCTCGTGCTCTGCTCCGCCGCTGGCGCGCAGGTCCTGCCCTACAACAGGGGCGTCAAGAACATCGGCATCGTGCCGACGGCCCAACCCGGCGTCTTCGACATCTGGCTGGGCCTCGACGTCGCCGTCGGCCCCGGTGCGGCCGATGGCGGCATCGACCTGAGCATGAACGTCGGCGTGTCGGTCGATGGCGTGCCGCTGCCCGGCTCTCCCTATCCCTTCGGCCTGCTGATCGGCGCGCCTCCCGAGTGTGCGCCTTTCGCCTTCCCTTGCGGCGGCCTGTGTTCCGACATCGTCCTCATTCCGCCCAACACGCTGCCCTCCTTCGTCATCTCCCTCTGCGACGAGTACGTGGTCTTCATTCCGAACTACGGGCCTGTCTTGCAGTGCATGTGCATGCCCTTCAACGCGCCCGTGTGGCTGAAGCTCGTCAGCTTCATCCCTGTCGGAGACCCCACGGTCAGCGTGTGCCTCGAGGCGGCAGCGGGCGCGCTGCCGGAAGTCGCCACCGGAGACGACTGCAAGTCGGCCCCCTTCATCGACCTGGCCGTGTCCCTGCTGGACGTCGATGCGCAGCTCACGCGCGAGGGCGTCGTCGTCACCTGGTCCACGGCCTCGGAAGTCGACAACGCCGGCTTCCGGGTCTGGCGCGGGCCTACTGCGCAGGGGCCGTTCGAGCTGGTCCAGCCGGACGTGATCCCGGCCCAGGGCGGCCCGACGCAGGGCGCCTCGTACGTCGTCATCGACGACCACGTGCCGCTCGCGGTGAACACGCCCTGGTACCAGATCGAGGACATCGACCTGAGCGGCGTGAGCACCATGCACGCGCCGGTACCGGTAACCAACTGGCCGCCGGCCGCGTGGTGGCGCCTCGGATTCGGGCTGCCGGTGTACCGGTGATCGTGCTCCTCCAGGCGCCATGAACGCGGGGCGCGGACCGATCCACCAGGCGCGCGCTGACCGGCTGCAATCGCGGCAGCGCTGCGCACGCCTCAGCATCGAATCAGGCTCCCGCTGCACACACTGTCCCGAAGCTCAGGAGGCATTCCCATGAGTTCGCGCCGACCGCTCGCCCTGTTCGTGCTGACGACGACGGCCCTCGTCATCCTGGCCCGTCCTGCCGAGGCCCAGCTCCGAGCTCACCTGGACGGCCACGTGGTCATCACGTTCTCGAACCTGCCCTCCGGGGTCAGCGTCGGTCACACGGGCAACGGCGTGACCCTCGTGGCCTACGCGAAGAACCCGACTTCGGAGGACAAGCAGTACACGACGATTCCGGCGAACACCAATTCCTATCCGTCGAAACTCGCCTCCGCCTCCACCGACGACGGCAAGGTGACTGCGTACAAGTCCGGCGTCCTGACCCGGGATGGCAACACGTGGACCAGCGACGTCTCCGGCGATGGCTTCATGAGCCTGGCCAGCCCCCTTCCGGCCGGCGCGAGCGCGTTCGGGACCAAGCCTCTCGTTCACACCTTCACCCTGCAGGGCCTGGGAACGACGACCGACACGGGTCCGATCAAGGTCTCGGTCAGCGGCTATCTCTACGCGCTGGTCGTGGCCGCCTCCGTTCCGCCTCCGGCCACCTGGTTCTGCAGCGCCAAGGTCTCGGTGTCGATCTCGGAGCCAGGAACCGAGGTCACGACCGCCGAGGTCAGCATCAAGAACCCCGAGACGAGCCCCGCGAAGAATGACGAGGCCTCCTTCAACTACGACGTGTCCCTCCTGAAGCCGACGACGGGCAAGGTGACCTTCAGCGTCACCGTCATCTGCAACGCCAACCTGTTCACGGACGATGATCTCGCCGTGGAGCTGGTCTCCATGTCGGCCATCGCCACCGGACATGGCGTCCTCGTCGCCTGGGAGACCGCCGCCGAGACCAACACGGTCGGGTTCCGCCTGCACCGCGCTCCGTCGCGCTCCGGTCCGTTCAAGCTCGTCGATCCCGCGCTGATTCCCGCCGCGGGCAGCCCGACGCAGGGCGCGTCCTATGCGTTCCTCGACGTGGATCTGTCGCTGCCGCTCGCGCCGCCCTGGTACCAGCTCGAGGACATCGACCTCAACGGCAACAGCACCCTCCACGAGCCGGTGCTGGTCGCCAACTGGCCGACCGCCTGGTGGTGGCGGATGCACCAGTTCGGCCAGCAGGTGCGCGGGCGGTAGCTCAACCCGCCAGCCACTCCGCCAGCTTCCGCGGGGCGCGATGCCACCCATCGCGTCCCGCAGTCATTTTCGACGCCCACCCGATCACCCACGCCACCGCGCGCGCCGCGGCGCCGTCCAGCCGCCGCTCGCGCCCGTCGCGCCGCAGCGCCACGGCCCGCCCCACCACCTGCTCCGCCGCGAGCGCCGCGTCCGCCGCGAGCACGTTGTCCCCGCGCGTCACGAGGGTCCTGCCCGCGCGGATGACGCGGTGCACCACCAGCTTCCCGCCCGCCCGGAACGCCACCAGGTCTCCCACGCGCAGGCGCGCGGGCCGCAGCTCGAGCAGCACCTCGTCGCCGGGACACAGCGCGGGCAGCATGCTCTCGCCCTCGATGCGGCAGGTGCCGTGCGTCGCCGGCCCGGTCGGGTCGGTGCGCCCGGCGCCGCCGGACTGTTCGTCGCGCCGTGCCGCGGGCTCCACGCCGCCACGGTACGCTGGCGCCGAGCACCCGTCGAGGCGCCGCATGCAGCCCTCCCCTCCGCAGGCTACGCGCCCCGCCGCCGGCCGCCGCGAGCGCTCCGCGCTGCTGGCGCTGCTGCGTGGCGCAAGGCTGCCGCACGACGCGCGCCGCGACGACGCCGCGCTGGCGGCGCTGGCTGCCGACCAGGGCGTGGCCGCCGCCGCGCTCGAACGCCTGCCGCCGGACGAACCCGAGACGCTGCGCGCTCCGCTGCAGCGCGCGCGCGACGTGCAGGCGGCCGCCAACGCGTTGCGCTTTCGCGAGCTGGCCGCCGCGCTGGAGACTCTGCGCGCCCGCGGTCACGAGCCGCTGCTGCTGAAGGGCCCGGCGGCGGTGATGGTGGTGCACCACGACCTCGGCGCGCGCGGCTTCCGCGACGCGGACCTGCTGCTGCCGCGCGCGCAGGCCGCGGACGCCCAGGCGGTCCTGCTGGCCGCGGGCTGGACGCTGCTGCCACGCATGCCGGACCCGGCGTGGTATCGGCGCTACCACCATCACGAGGCGCCCCTGCGGCGCGCGGAGGGCGGCCTGGTGCTCGAGCTGCACCGCGACCTGCTGCCGCCGGGCGCGCCCCGGCAACTGGACGCGGCGGCCGTGCTGGCGCGCGGCCGCCGTTCCAGCTTCGCCGGCGTGGTGGCGTGCGTGCCCGACGACGCCGACCTGGCCCTGCACCTGGCGCTGAACCTGGCGCTGGGCGAGGACGCGCTGCTCGCGCCGCTCTCCAAGTACGTGGACCTGCTGGCGCTGCACGGCCGCGCGGACTTCCCGTGGGACGACTGGCGCGGACGCGTCGAGGTTGCGCGGGCCGCGCGCTTCGTGCGCCCGGCGCTGGACTGGACCGCCGAGGCACTGCACCTCGACCTCCCCGAGCCTGTACGGCGGGTCCTTGAGCAGGCCGGCGACCGCACGGCCGGGAGGGCCCTGGCCGCCGCGCTGCGCCGCTGGCTGCCGATGGCCGCGGCCGGCCGCCCCCCGCTCTGGGCCCGGCGCGAGATCCTGCGCATCCTGCTCCAGGAACGCAGCCTTCTCGGGCGTTTCTCGACAGTCTTGGGCCTCCCCGGACGCCGGCAATCCACCTGCGCCCCGCCCTTCCCGCGCTGAGCGGCGCCGGCCCTGACGCGTCCCGGCAGGCGGATGTATGCTTACCCGCCCTTGGCCCCCGGGGGAGCCAGAACGTGCCCACCACCACCTACCGCCGCCACACCGACCTCGACATCGAAGTCGCCGGTCGCGAGACGGTCGTGCTGCGCCGCGGCCGCGACGAGGTGCATCTGCTCAACACGACGGCCGCGCGCATCCTGGCGCTGGCCGACGGGCGCGCGGCCGGCGCCATCGCCGACGCGCTCGGACGCGAGCACCCGCAGGCCGATCGCGCGCGCGTGGCCGCCGACGTTGCGCGCTGCCTCGATGAGCTGTCACGCAAGGGCCTGATCGAATCCGTTGCCGTACCGGCGCCGGCCGGGCGTTCCGCCATCACCACCGCGAGGAGTCCCACCCGATGATCCGCAAGAGCCAGAAGACCGCCGAGCAGCCCAAGGTCGATCGCAAGGTGGCCGCGCCGCCCGTGCGCTACGAGACGCCGCGCGTCGTGACCCACTCAGGCCAGAAAATCCTCGAGGAGCTTGGCCCCGCACAGGCCTGCTACCCGTTCAGCAGCGACTGACGCGTGGCGGTCCACGTCGCCCCAGCCGCCGGGATGTCCGTTGGGCCGCATGACGCGCCGTGCCTGGTGCCCGGCGTCGCGCAGCGCGAACGCGGCGGCCGGCACCTCTTCATCCATCCGCGCCGGCCGCGCTGGGTCCTGCTGAACGCCATGGCCGCCGGCCTCGCGCGCCGGCTCGACGGCCGGCGTACGCTGCGTGCGCTGGCCGCCGAGGTCGCGGCCGGGGCTGGCGTGCCGACCGCGCGCGTCGAGACCGACCTGCTCGACCTCGCCGCGCGCCTGCGCGAACTGGGCTTCCTCGAAGCTGGAGCGCGGGCTGCCGAGGGCCCGCAGCCCTTCGTCCTGGGCAGCCTCTTTCTGCGCCTGACGGACGCCTGCAATCTGCGTTGCACGCAGTGCTACGCCGACAGCGGCGGCGCCTGGAGGCCCAGCGCGGCCGAGCTGTCCACTTCCGAGGTGTGCGCGCTGCTGGCCGAGTTGCGCGACGCCGGCGGGCGCGCCGTCACCTTCAGCGGCGGCGAGCCGCTGCTGCGCCCCGACCTGTCCGAGCTGGCCGCGGAGGCGCGGCGCCTCGGGCTGCAGGTCACGATCGTGACCAACGGGACGCGCCTCGACCCGACCTCCGTCGCGCGCCTGCTGCCGCTGGTCGACCACCTGCAGGTCAGCCTGGACGGCGCCACGGCGCCCGCGCACGACGCGCTCCGCGGCCGCGGCAGCTTCGAGGCCGTGCTGGCCGGCCTGCGCGCCGTAGTGGCCGCCGGCGGCGCCGCGCGCCTGCGCCTCTCGTGCACGCTGCTCGCGGAGAACCTCGACAGCGCGCTGGCGCTCCCGGCGCTGGCGCGCTCGCTCGGCGTGCGCTGCGTGCGCTACGTCAACGTGGTCAGCGACGGCCGTGCGCGCGGACGCTGGGCGCGGATGGTTCCGCCCCATGACCGGCTGCTGGCCTTCTACGAGCGGCTGTTCTTCGAGCTGCCGGCCGACCCGCACATGGAGATCGGCCACGGCCTGCACGGCTTCTTCCCGCAGGTGCCGGACGAGATGGCCTGCAACTCGCAGTACTGTCCGGTGTCGCTGACGCCGGCTGTCGCGCCGGGCGGCGACGTCTTCCCCTGCTCGATGTTCGAGCGGCCCGCGCACCGCGTGGGTAACGTGCGCACCGACGGCGGGCTGACCGGCGTGCTGCGCGGCGGCGGCCTGCAGCGCGTGCGCGAGGCACTGCGCCGGCGCCCCGACGAGGTGCCCGCGTGCCGCGCCTGCGACTGGCGCGGTCCCTGCCAGGGCGGCTGCGCGGCCGTGGCCGAGATGACCACCGGCACGACGAATGCGCCCGACGGCCACTGCGACATCCGCGACAGCCTCTACATGCGCCTGATCTTCGGGGCCGCGGAAGCACGAGCCTGACGCGCGCGCGGCTGCAGCGCCTGGACCTCGACCTGCTGGGCGTGCCGCTGCAGCTGGTGACCGACCACGCGGAGCTGCTGGCGCCCTTCGCCGCGCTGCTGGCACGCTTCCGCGTCGACGCCCCGGTCCGCGGCGCGCGGCGCCTCGAGCTGCGCCTCGACGGCGGGCCGCGCCTGGTGCTGGGCCGGCGCACCTTCCCCCTGCGCGGCGGGGCCGACGCGGTCGTGGCCCACGGCTACTCCGTGCTGATGCACTGGGCACTGGGGCAGGTGCGCGGCCACCTGCTGGTGCACGGCGCGGCCCTGGCGCGCGACGGGCGCGGGCTGGTCGTCGCCGGCCGCACCGGCGCGGGCAAGACCAGCGTCGCCGCCGGTCTCGCGGCGCGCGGCTGGGAGCTGCTCTCCGACGACGTGGCGGCTCTCTCGCTGCGCGACGGCCGGCTGCACCCCTTCCCCAAGGCGCTCTCGCTGCGGCCGGGCGTGGCCGAGCCGCCGCGCGGCACGCCCGCCGCGCGCCTGCCCGTCCTGGACGGCAGCGCCAAGAGGCTGGTGGACCCGGCCGCGCTCGGCTGGCGCGTCGCCCGCGGTCCCGTCCCGCTGCGCGCCTTCGTGCTGCTCGAGCCCGATCGCCCGCGTGGCGCGCGCACGCGCCCGCCGGTCCCGCTCTCGGTGGTGGTTCACCGAGCGCCGCGCGGGCTGCCGGCGCGCGTGCGCGCGCTGCCCGGCGTGCACGCGGTCGAGCTGTGGCGCGGGACGCGCTATCCGACGCTGCGCATCGCCACGGACGTGCCGGCACTGGTGTTGCCGCGCGTGGAGGTGGCCTGCGCCGCCGCTGGCGCGCTGGTCATCGGTGCCGCGCGCGCGACGCCGCGCGGGCGCCCGGACTTCGCGGCCGCGCCGCGCGCCGAGCCGCTGGGCCTGGACGAGGCCGTGCACGCGGTGCTACGCAACCTGTGGGGCGTCGCGCATGGTCGCGCCCTGGCTGCACGCGGCGGCGGCAGCGCGCTGTACCTGCAGGTCGCGCGGCGCCTGGCCAGCGTGCGCTGCTGGCGCGTGACGCCCGGGCGCTACGGGCGCGAACTGGACCTGGTCGAGGAACTCGGCGGCTGAGGCCGGACGGCATTCACGCTCCGGGCACGTGGGCCCTTACCTTCTGCCTCCATGGACCCGGCGCAACCCGCCAGCCTGCCGCCCGTGGTGCGCCTCGTCGGCTGGGTGTCCTTCTTCGCCGACGTCTCGTCAGAAATGGCCTACCCGTTGCTCCCGCTGTTCGTGATCGGGACGCTGGGCGCGCCCGTGGCGGCACTGGGCTTCATCGAGGGCGCGGCGCAGGCGCTGGTCGCGGTGCTGGCCTGCGTCGCGGGTCGGCGCAGCGACCTCACGCGCCGGCGGCTGCCGCCGATCCGCTGGGGCTACGCGCTGCCGGTCGCGGGCCGCGCGCTCATCGCGGCGGCGTCCGGCTGGCCGGCGGTGCTGGCGGGACGCCTCGTGGACCGCGTGGGCAAGGGCCTGCGCGGCAGCCCGCGCGACGCGCTCATCGCCGACGCGACGCCGCCCGGCATGCTGGGCCGGGCCTTCGGCTTCCACCGCGCGCTGGACACGGCGGGCGCGTGCGTCGGCGGGCTGGCCGCGGCCGGCTTGATCGCGCTGCTTGCCGCGCGCGGCGACGCGCCAGCGACGGCGTACCGGCTGGCTTTCGCGGTGGCCGCCGTGCTGGGCGTCGTCTCCTTCCTGCTGACCCTGGCCCTGCGCGAGCCCGCCGCGCGGCCCCTGGCCGCGCGCGAGCCCGACCCTCCCGACCAATCCGCCATGCACGCCGCCGCACCGCGCGGCTTCTCCGCGACGCTCGCGGTGCTGGTCGTCTTCGCCTTCGCCAACAGCAGCGACACATTCCTGCTGCTGCGCGCCGCCGGGCTCGGGCTCTCGCCGCCGGTGGTCGTGCTGGCCTGGACCGGCTGCAGCCTAGTGACCGCGCTGCTGGCCTATCCGGCGGGACGGCTGAGCGACCGCGTCGGCCGCCACCGGCTTCTGGCGCTCGGCTGGGGCCTGTACGCCGCGGTCTACGCGGGCTTCGCGCTGGCCGACGGCGCGGGCACGTCTCTCGTGCTGCTGCTGATGGGCGCGTACGGCGTGCAGCTCGCGCTGGTCGAGGGCGTCAGCCGGGCGCTGCTGGTCGATGTCGTGGATCCCGCGCGGCGCGGGTCGCAGCTCGGGCAGGCGGCGCTGGCCACCGGCCTCGTCTCGCTGGGCGGCAGCGTGCTGGCCGGACGCTTGTGGGACGTCGCCGGCCCACGCGCGGCCTTCCTGCTGGGCGCGGGGACGGCCGCGCTGGCGCTGCTGCTGCTGCCACTGGCCGCACGCTCCGCCGCGCCGCGGTCCGTGGCGCGCGGCTGACGCGGCGTCCCGCGCTCAGAGCTTCACGTACTCGAAGTCCAGCGGCTGGCCGTTGATGCCCTTGGGCGGCGGCGCGATCCAGCCCGCCACCTTGCCGGGCGCGGTGACCGCCTGCATCAGGCTGCGCACGTACTCGCGGTCGGCGGCGCTCGGGAGCCACTGGTCCTTGCGCGTCTGCCACTCGATCTCGGCCAGCGGGTTGCCGTCGAGGTCGAAGCGGTGATCGGAGTACATGCCGATCTGCCGGTTGAAGCGCCGGTGCGGCAGGCGCAGGCGCTCCGCGGCGCCGTGCTCGGCCAGGATGCGGTTCCAGTAGTCGATGCCCTTCTGGTTGTCCTCGATGAACTCCTCGCGCAGCACCTCGTTGAGCGCGTTGCGCAGCGGCACGGCCTCGCGGCGCAGCTTGCCGTTCTCCCACAGCTCCAGCTCCTTGACGGCGTCGCGCGCGGTGTGCTCGACGTGCTTCTTCATCTCCCACGCGCGGCCCTTGAGGCTGCTGCCGAAGAAGTTGGCGCTGTTGCTGGAGATCTCGGCGCCGTAGAGGTCGGTGCTGCTGGAGGACCAGAAGTTGACGTACTTCTGGAGGGTGGGCAGGTCGATGGCGCCGAAGTCGCGCGGGCTGCGGCCGGGGTGCTCGCGCATCAGCTCCGCGCAGCGCTGCACCACGCGCCCGACGCCCGTCTGGCCGACGAACATGTGGTGCGCCTCCTCGGTCAGCATGAAGCGGCACGTGCGCGCCAGCGGGTCGAAGCCCGACTCGGCCAGGCTCAGCAACTGGAACTTGCCGTCGCGGTCCGTGAACATCGTGAAGCACAAGAAGTCCAGCCACGACTCGCAGGGCTCGTTGAAGGTGCCCAGGATGCGCGGGTGGTCGGGGTTGCCCGAGCGGCGCTGCAGCAGCTCCTCGGCTTCCTCGCGGCCGTCCTTTCCGAAGTAGGTGTGCAGCAGGTAGACCATGGCCCACAGGTGCCGGCCCTCCTCCACGTTGACCTGGAAGAGGTTGCGCATGTCGTAGAGCGAGGGCGCCGTATGCGCCAGCAGGCGCTGCTGCTCGACGCTGGCCGGCTCGGTGTCGGCCTGCGTCACGATGATGCGGCGCAGCCAGTTGCGGTACTCGCCCGGCACCTGCTGCCAGGCCGGCTCGCCCAGGTGGTCGCCGAAGCCGATGCGCCGGTCCTTCTCGGCCTCCGCGAGGAAGATGCCCCAGCGGTAGTCGGGCATCTTGACGTGGCCGAAATGCGCCCAGCCCTCGGCGTCCACCGAGGTGGCGGTGCGCAGGTAGACGTCCCTGGTCTCGAAGTCCGTCGGCCCCATCTCGTGCCACCACTCCAGGTACTTGGGCAACCAGTGCTCGAGCGCGCGCTGCAGGCGCTTGTCGCCCGAGAGGTCGACGTTGTTCGGGATCTTGCTCTCGTAGTCGATCGAGGTCATGGGGCTTCCGGGGGCGGCGCCGCGCGGGCGGCGCCGGGGTCAGGTGCGCTGGTGGTCGAACTCGGGGCGGTTGGGCGTGCCGTAGCACTTGAGCGCGCCGCGCTCGCCCACCGCGTTGGGGCGCTGGAAGATCCAGTTCTGCCAGGCGGAGAGGCGGCCGAAGATGCGCGTCTCCATCGTCTCGGGGCCGGCGAAGCGGATGTTGGCCTCCATGCCGGTCAGCGCGTCGGGCGAGAAGGACGCGCGCTCCTCGAGCGCGAGGCGCAGCTCGTCCTCCCAGTCGATGGCGTCGGGCGCCACGGTGCACAGGCCCAGCTCGTCCGCGCGCGCGGCGTCGAAGGGCCGCGCCTCGGCCAGCACCTCGGCCACCCTGCCGGGCTCGCCCAGGAAGCGCGTCTGCAGGCGCGTCAGCGCGTTGCCCATCGGGTACGCGCCGCCGTTCAGGGGCGAGACGGCCAGCGTCAGCGGGTGGTCGGGGTCGTTGAGCACGTAGGTGCGGTCGGCCGCCAGCGCCAGCTCGAGCAGCGTGCCAGCGAAGGCGCTGCCCTCGTCGATCACCGCGAACAGGCTGCGCGCCGTGAGGTCGAGGCGCCGCAGCACGCGCGCGATGAGCACGCGCGTCTCGCGCACGAACCAGTCCTCGCCCGCGCGCGGACGGCCCTGCGCGTCGAGGCCCGCAGCCAGCAGCTTGTCGGTGGCCAGCGCCACGGCCGGATCGCCCTTGACGTGCAGCGTGAGGGTGCCGATCTCCAGATCCTCCAGCCGCAGGTGGCACAGCGCGTCGTCCAGCTCGCGGAAGGCCTGCAGGATCCACCAGGCGCCGCCGGCGCGCCGGGCCTCTTCGGCGGTCTGCGGGCCGGCGTCCTGCGGCAGCGTCAGCGTGATGGCGGCGGTGCGCGCGGCGCGGTCGATGCGCACGGTCACGCGCTCGTAGTCCCAGCCCTCGTCGTGGAAGCGCGGCGCGATGCGCGGCCGCTTCACGCCCTGGCCGGCCGGCACGGCGGGCGCGACCGCGGCCAGCGCGCGCGCGTGGCGCGCGACGACCTCGTCGAACTTGCTCAGCGGCGCCAGCTCGTCCACCAGGTTCCACTCGACCGCGCGCTGGCCCTTCACGCCCTCGGCGATGCAGGCGAAGACATCCGCGCGGTCGCGGCGCACCTTGCGCTTGTCGGTCACGCGCGTCAGGCCGCCCGTGCCGGGCAGCACGCCCAGCAGCGGCAGCTCGGGAAAGCTGACGGCGCTGTTGCGGTCGTCCACGAGCACGATGCAGTCGGCCGCCAGCGCCAGCTCGTAGCCTCCGCCGCTGGCCGTGCCGTTGAGCGCCGCCAGGGTCTTCAGGCCGCTGTGCGCCGAGGCGTCCTCGATGTACAGGCGCGTCTCGTTGGTGAACTTGCAGAAGTTCACCTTGAAGGCGTGCGAGGACGTCCTGAGCATCAGGATGTTGGCGCCCGCGCAGAAGACGCGGTCGAGGCCGCCGCTCAGCACGACGCAGCGCACCTCGGGGTGCTCGAAGCGCAGCCACTGGAAGGCGTTGAACAGCTCGATGTCGACGCCCAGGTCGTAGCTGTTCAGCTTCAGCACGTAGTCGGGGCGCAGGCCGCGCTCCTCCTGCACGTTCATCAGCAGGCGCGCGACGTCGCCCGCGACCGAGAGCTTCCAGTGGATGAACTCGTCGGGCCGCACGTCGAAGCGCAGGCGCGTCGAAGGCGTCGGGGGGGCTTGGATGGTGCTGGCCATGCCGGCTCCGGTTGGCGGGGCGGTAGGACTATCGGATGTAAGGCATAGCAGCATATTTCCATTGCATTAACAATAAGGGCATGTTATTTCCAGTTGTGCCCAGTCAACCGGAGATTCCCCCGTGAAACACGACGCCTTGCTGGCCGAGGTGGGCCGCCGCGTGCGGGCTGCCCGCGAGGAAACCGGCCTGACCCTGACCGAGGCCGCGCGCCGCGCCGGGCTCTCGCGCCGTTTCGTGGCCATGGTCGAGGGTGGCCAGGCCAACGTCTCGCTGCTCAAGCTCGCGGCGCTGGCCCAGGTGCTGCGCGTGCCGCTGCGCGAGCTGTGCGACGTGGACCTCTCGCACGCGCCGCAGTTGCGCGTGGCCCTGCTCGGGCTGCGTGGCGCGGGCAAGAGCACCATCGGCCGGCTGCTGGCCCAGCGCCTCGAGGTTCCCTTCGTCGAGCTGGACGCGCTGGTCGAGGAGCGCGCCGGCATGTCGCTGCGCACGCTCTTCGACACCGGCGGCGAGGCCTTCTACCGCCGGCAGCAGCGCGACGCGCTGGAGCACTGGCTGGCGCAGCACGGCAGCGGCGTGCTGGCCACCGGCGGATCGCTGGTCATGGACGAGGTCGCCTTCGCGCGACTGCGCGCCACCTGCCGCACCGTCTGGCTGCGCGCCGCCCCCGAGGAGCACTTCCAGCGCGTCGTGGACCAGGGCGACCTGCGCCCCATCGCCGGCCACGCGCGCGCGATGACCGAGCTGAAGGCCATCCTGGCCGCGCGCGAGCCGCTGTACGCGCAGGCCGACCGCGAGGCCGCCACCAGCGGGCGCGCGGCCGAGCAGGTGGCAGACGAGCTGGCGGGCTGGGTCACGGGCGAGGGCGGCTGAGCGACGGCTGCTGCGTACACTCGGCGCATGGCACGCGCCGACCGGCTGCTGCTGTACGCCGCCGCCCTGCTGCGCGCGACGGCCACGGGCCTCGGCGGCGTACTGCTGGGCCTGTGGTGCGCGCAGCGCGGGCGGGACCCGGCCCAGGCGGGCGCCGTGCTGGCCGCGGGACTGTGGGGCGCGGCAGCCGCATGCCTGCTGGTCACCTGGCGCGCCGACGTCCTCGGGCGGCGGCGCACTCTGGCGCTGCTGGCGCTGCTCTCGGGCGCCGGCGCGCTGGCCTTCTCCGCGGCCAGCACGCCGGCCGCGCTGGCCGCGGCGGCCTTCCTCGGCATGCTCAACGGCATGGGCCGCGACCGCGGCCCCGCGCTGATCCTCGAGCAGGCCGCGCTGCCGTCCACCACGGACGACGCCGGACGCACGCGCGCGTTCGCGGTCTTCAACCTGCTGCAGGATGCCGGGCACGCCGCCGGCAGCCTGCTGGCCGGACTGCCGCTCTTCGCGGAGCTGGACGCGCCGGGACCGGGCGGTCTGTGCTTCGCCGCGCTGCTGGCGCTGCCGCTGCTGGCCTACGCGCGGCTTTCGCCGCGGGTCGAGGCGCCCGCGGCGCACCTGCGCGCGCCGCCCTCGCCGGCCAGCCGCCGCGCGATCGTGCGCATCTCCGGCCTGTTCCTGCTCGACAGCCTCGGCGGCGGCTTCCTGCTCACGTCCCTGTTGGCCTGGTTCTTCCACGAGCGCTTCGGCGTCTCGGCCGGCGAGCTGGGCCTGCTCTTCGCCGGCGCGCGCGTGCTCAACGCGCTCAGCCACCTGGGTGCGGCGTGGCTGGCGCAGCGCATCGGGCTGGTCAACACGATGGTCTTCACGCATATCCCGTCCAGCCTGCTGCTGCTGGCCGTGCCGTGGGCGCCCAGCTTTCCCGTGGCGGCGACGCTCTTCCTGCTGCGCGAGGGGCTGGTCGAGATGGACGTGCCCACGCGGCAGTCGTACGTGATGGCCATCGTGGCCCCGCACGAGCGCACCTGGGCGGCGGGCGTCACGGGTCTCGTGCGCCTGGCGGGCTGGGCCACCGCTCCGCTGATCGCCGGCTTCGGGATGCAACGCGTCGACCTGGCGCTGCCGCTGGTCGCGGGCGCGGGGCTGAAGCTGGCCTACGACCTGCTGCTGTGGCGCGCGTTCCGGAACCTGCGGCCGCCGGAGGAGCGCCAGGCCGGCTGACTCACCCCAGCACCAGCAGCCGCGCCGCGCTGCCGGTGCGCCGGGCCAGCTCGTCCAGCGCCGCGCGGCCGGCCTCGCCCAGGTCGGCCGTGCGCTCGTTCACATACAGCTCGACGTGCTGCCACAGCACGGCGTCGTCCAGCTCCTGCGCGTGGCGGCGCATCGTCGGCAGCGTGGCCTGCGGGTCGCGGCGCGCGAGCGCCAGCGAGTCGGACAGCGCGCGCGCCAGCGCGGCGTGCACCGGCGCGCCGAGGTCGCGGCGCGCCAGCAGGCCGCCCAGCGGCACGGGCGCGCCGGTCAGCCGCTCCCAGCTCGCGCCCAGGTCCTCCAGCAGCAGCAGGCCGTGGTGCCGGAAGGTGAAGCGGCCCTCGTGGATGGCCACGCCCGCGTCGGCCGCGCCGCGCGCCAGCGCCGGCAGGATCTCGTGGAACGGCACCTGCTGCAGCGTTCCCGGCGCGCACAGTTCCGGGTGCAGCGCGCGCAGCAGCAGCGTGGCCGTCGTGCCAGCGCCCGGCGCCAGCACGCGCCGCGGCGGGCCCACCAGACCCGGTCGCGCCAGCAGCACCGGCCCCACGCCAAAGCCCAGCGCCGAGCCCACGCGCAGCACGCCGTAGCGGTCCGCGAGGCGCAGCGCGGTGGCGAAGCTGGCCTTGCCCGCGTCCAGCTCGCCGGCGGCCAGCAGCTCGTTGAGCTGCTGCACGTCGCCCAGCGTGAACTCGAGCGACAGGCCGCGCGTGTCCACCAGGCCGGCGAGCAGGCCGTGGAAGAGGAAGGTGTCGTTGGGGCAGGTGGAGAGCCCGACGCGAAGCGGGAGGCTCACGGGCGACGGTCCGGCAGCGCCGCGACGGCGGCGGGCAGCAGCGCGGCGAGGGCGGCCAGGGCGCCGTCCACGTCCCAGCGCGCGACGTCGCGCTCGCCGCAGGCGTTGCACACGGCGCGCAGCACCGCCAGCGGCACCCCGGCGCGCGCGCAGGCGGCGGCCACGGCGTGGGCTTCCATTTCCTCGACCAGCACGTCGGGGTGGCGCGCGCGCCAGGCGGCGGCCTCGGCGGACCCGTCGCTGGCCGCGGCCACCGTGCCGATCACGCCGCGCAGCACGCCCTGGAGCGGCAGGTCCAGCAGCGGCAGCAGGTCGGGCGGCGCGTCGCCGGGCTGCAGCGGCATCTGCGCGGTCTCGCTGAACCCGCGGCCGTGGCCGGCGCCGACGGCCTCGTTGCGCGCGTGGGTGCCCAGCACCACGGCGCACGGTGGCGCGCGGGCCGGGTCGCGCGTGCCGGCGAGGCCGGCCAGCAGCACGGCCGAGACGTCGCCGCGCGCGAGGCGCGTGGCGGCCGCGATGCCGGAGGCGACCACGCCCACGCCGCAGGCCAGCAACTCGGCTCCCGCCGGCGCCGGCAGGCGCGCGGCCTCCAGGCGCGAGGGCAGCAGCAGCAGCCGCGTCACCAGGACTCCTCGAGCAGGTCGTGCAGCGCCGGGCGCGCGCGTTGGCCCCAGCGGCCGCGGTCCCAGCGCAGCACGAGGCGCCGCTGGCCCGCGCCGTCGCGCGCACCCAGCAGCACCACGGCCGTGCGGCGGATGCGCGGCAGCGCGTCGGCGGCGGCGAGCAGCGGCGCCAGCAGCTCCGCGATCGCCGCGGACGTGTCAGGCGCCAGCGGGCCCGGGTCGAGCGCCACCAGGAAGGCGCGCACGCCGGCCTGCTGGCCCACGAAGTCGGCCGCCACGTGCACGGCGCGCTGCGCGGCGGGAGCCTCCTCGGGCTGGGCGGGAGTGTCGATGACCACGCGCCAGCCGCTGCGGGCGGCGGCCGGGTCGGGCAGCGCCGGGGCCGAGATCAGCAGCGTGGCGGCGCCTTCGCCGGCGCGCCGCCCGGCCAGCTCCGCGCCGAAGGGCTGCAGCGGACCCTCGCCGGCCCGCACCCACTCGCGGGTGCCGCCCGGCAGGCGGGCCTGCAGCGCATCGGCCACTGCCACGTCGAGGCCCGGGACCTCCAGCACCACCACGCCGGGCACCGTGCTGGCGCCCACGTCCGACTCGAGGTGCCCCACGGACAGCACCCCGGCGCCCAGCACCAGGGCCATCAGGACCAGGACGTGCGAGAGGCGCAGCTTCACGCGCGCATGCTACCGGCGACCCCCTGCGCGCGAGGAGCACCCGGCCATTCCGCCCACTGTTCCTTGATCAAAACGGCATCTTCTGGTTGAATCCCGCGTTTCCACTCCGCCCCCGGAATCCCGGCGGCCGATAGGGGACGCTCCGCTCCGCCCCCCCTTTCGAGCCAGCTTCCGGGCCGGGCTGCATCCGCACGGACATCGCCATGAGCAACGCCACCGCCACACCCGCCAAGAAGGCCAGAAGCCAGAAGCTGGCCAACCTGCGCAACATCGGCATCATCGCCCACATCGATGCCGGCAAGACCACGGTGTCGGAGCGCATCCTCTTCTACACCGGCCGCACGCGCAAGATCGGCGAGGTGCACGAGGGCGAGGCGGTCATGGACCACCTGCAGGAAGAGCGCGAGCGCGGCATCACCATCACGGCCGCCGCCACCTCCTGCCAGTGGGGCAAGTTCTCGATCAACCTGATCGACACCCCCGGCCACGTGGACTTCACGGCCGAGGTCGAGCGCAGCCTGCGCGTGCTGGACGGCGCGGTGGGCGTGTTCGACGGCGTCGCGGGCGTCGAGGCGCAGTCCGAGACGGTCTGGCGCCAGGCCAACAAGTACAACGTGCCGCGCATCGCCTTCGTCAACAAGCTCGACCGCACCGGCGCCAACTACGACTACTGCATCGACAGCATGAAGAAGCGCCTGGGCGTGCACCCGGTGCCCATCCAGCTGCCCATCGGCCTCGAGGGCGACTACCGCGGCAACATCCACCTCATCGAGTGGACGGCGCGCTACTTCGGCGACGGCGACGACGACACCAAGTTCGTCGACAAGGAGATCCCCGCCGACATGCTGGAGGTCGCGAAGAAGGCGCGCCACGACATGATCGAGGCCGCCTGCATGGTGGACGACCGCCTGCTCGAGCGCTTCCTCGAGGACGAGAACCTCATCACGGTGGACGAGGTCGTGGCCGCCCTGCGCAAGGGCACCTTCGACGGCAAGCTGCTGGTCGTTCTGTGCGGCGCCGCGCTGCGCAACAAGGGCGTGCAGTACATGCTCGACAGCATCTGCGCCTTCCTGCCGTGCCCCACGGACATGCCGCCGGTGCAGGGCAAGGACGACCGCGGCCAGCCGGTCACGCGCGACTGCGATCCCGACCAGCCCTTCTCGTGCCTGGCCTTCAAGACGGTCTTCGACCCCAACGGGGATCTGACCTTCATCCGCGTGTACTCCGGCCGCATGGCCGCCGGCGACATGGTGACCAACATGCGCTCCACGCGCCGCGAGCGCATCGGCCGGCTCTACCGCATGCACGCCGCCACGCGCGAGCCCATCGACAGCGCGGAGGCCGGCGACATCGTCGCCGCCGTGGGCCTCAAGGACACGCACACCGGCGACACGCTGTGCGACGAGAACAAGCCCATCGCGCTGGAGTCGGTGGACTTCCCCGACACGGTCATCTCCATGTCCATCGAGCCCAAGTCCAAGGGCGACCGCGAGAAGCTGGGCCAGGTGCTGTCGGTGCTGGCCAAGGAAGACCCGACCTTCGAGTACTACACCGACGACGAGACGCAGGAGACCATCATCGCCGGCATGGGCGAGCTGCACCTCGAGGTGCTGCGTCACCGCATCATCCGCGACTTCAAGGTGCAGGCCGAGTGCGGCAAGCCGCGCGTGGCCTACCGCCAGACCTTCCGCAAGGCGGTCAAGGTCGAGGCCAAGCACGTCAAGCAGACCGGCGGCCACGGACAGTTCGCCGTGGCGCGCGTCGAGTTCTCGCCGCTGGCCGAGGGCCAGGAGGTCGAGTTCGAGGACGCCGTCAAGGGCGGCTCCATCCCGCGCGAGTACATCCCCTCGGTCGAGAAGGGCATCCGCGCGCAGTGCAAGCGCGGCGCGCAGCACCCCTTCCCCTTCGTGGGCTTCAAGGCCTCGCTCTACGACGGCAAGTACCACGACGTGGACTCGTCGGACATGGCCTTCCAGGAGGCCGGCCGCCTGGCCTTCCGCATGGCCGCCGACGGCAACAGCCAGTTCCTCGAGCCCGTGATGAAGATCGAGGTGCTGGTGCCCGAGGCCAACCTCGGCGACGTGATCGGCGACCTGAACAGCCGCCGCACCAACATCGAGGAGATCGCCGACCGCATGCACCTCAAGGTCATCACCGGCAAGGTGCCCATCGCCGAGATGTTCAGCTACAGCTCGCGCCTGCGCGGCCTCACCCAGGGCCGCGGCACCTACAGCATGGAGCCCTTCGGCTACATGCCGGTGCCCGAGTCGGTCGCGCAGGGCATCATCAAGGGGCTCGAGGAGCTGAAGAAGAAGACCGCGAAGGGCTGACGTCGTCGTGGGCGCGCGATGACGTCGTCGAGGTCAGCACACACAGTCCGAGGGCGCTGAGCGTGTGCCGCGAGTCGAACGCGGGCGGAAGCTCTGCTCGGGTCCATGAAGCGGCCTCACTCGATTTCCACCCGCGGCTCCCGCGGGTGGGGTGAGGTTCCTTCGCGGAGTCGGTGGTGGCGCCGGTAACTGGCGCCGCTGGGCGGGCCCGGTGCGCGCGTGACCGGCCTCTGGCGCACCGAGGCGCGGCGTCGGTCCCCGCGGCCCGCGCAGCCCGTAGTCGCCGTGCCCGGCGAGGGCGCTCCGGGGGCGCCGCGCAGCGGCGACTTCTGAGCCAGGGACCGCGGCGCAGCCCGTTCTCGTCGTGCGCAGGAGCTTCGGCCGACCGCTTCGCATGGGCTGGGACCCCGATGCGGCGGGCGGCCGAGGCGAACGCGCAGGGAATGCTCCGCGCGGACGTCAGCGCGGCAGGATCGGGATGCGCAGCGCCGGCAGCAGGCCGTCACTGTCCAGGCGGGAGCGGGGCGCGGTGGTCGCGGGGCCGTCGCCGGCCGGCACCTGCGGCGCAGGCGCCTCGAGGCTCGCGCCGGTCTCCGGCAGCGTCGACGGCAGTGCGGGCGCGGAGTCGGGCGTCGGCAGCAGCAGCGGGCCGCAGGCCGTCAGCCACAGCCAGTGGGCACCCTCGGCGGAAACGACGTGCGGCCAGAAGGCCGGTGGCGCGGGCGCATGGCGGACCGCAGGTGCGGGCTCCAGGGTCGCGACGGGCGCGGACTCGGGCGCGCTGGCGAGGCGCTCGTCCAGCGCCTTCATGCGCCGCTCCAGCTCGCCGAGCACGGTGTCGCGCTCGCCCTCCACCTGGCGCGTGGCCACGATCTGCTGCAGGCCCTGCAGCCCGCCCAGCAGGCCGCCGGTGGCGATGCCCGTAGCCACCTTGCGCACGTCGCTGCTCTCGGTCAGCGTGCCCACCTGGCTCTGCACCCACTTGTAATTCTCGTCCAGGAACTCCGTCACGGCCTTCTGCTGGTCAACCAGTCGCGAGACCTCCTCGACCTCGTTGCGCGCGGCGGCCTCCTGGATCTTCGAGTCCGTCTGCTCCCGGATCTGGCCGATCTTGTCAGCGCGGCTCTCCTGGATCACGGCGCGCGCGGTCTCGCCCGCCGTTTCGCGGTTGGACTGGCTCAGCTCGGTCTTGGACTTGCCCAGCTCGTTGATGGCCCACGAGCCGCCCACCACGATCAGCAGGCCCAGCAGCGCCAGCGCGATGGGCTCGCGGTGCCGGCGCGCGGAGCGCAGCACGCGGCGCGTGGTCGAGATGGGCACGGCCGAGATCGGCTCGCCTTCGAGGTAGGCGTGCAGGTCGGCGGCCATGGCGCCCGCGGTCGCGTAGCGCAGCGCCGGCTGCTTCTCCATGGCCTTGAGGCAGATGGTCTCCAGGTCGGACGGCGCGCGCGCCTCGATGCGCGCGGGGCGCACGGGCTCCGAGGACAGGATGTGCCGCACGATCTCGTGGCTGGTCGTGCCCTTGAAGGGCTGCGTCAGCGTCAGCATCTCGTACAGCGTCACGCCCAGCGAGTAGACGTCGCTGTGGTGGTCGATGGGCCCGCGGCGGCTGTCGGCCTGCTCGGGCGACATGTAGAAGGGCGAGCCCGCGAAATCGCCGGTGCGCGACAGCTCCAGGCCGTCCTCGACCTTGGCCAGCCCGAAGTCGCCGAGGCACGGCTGGCCCGCTTCGTCCAGCAGGATGTTGGAGGGCTTGACGTCGCGGTGCACGATGCCGCGCTCGTGCGCGTGCTGCAGGCCCTCGGCCATCCGCGCGCAGATCTCGGCCATGCGGCGGAAGTGCCCCTTGGGCGGCTGGCCCGCCTGGCGCAGCTCGGCCAGCTCGTCGGCCAGCGTGCGGCCGCGGCCCACGAGGCGCTGGGCGATGAAGAAGTCCTCGTCCGTCTCGCCCCAGGCGAAGACCGACACCAGCGCCGGGTGGTCCAGCCGCGCCGCCGCGCGCGCCTCGCGCTCGAAGCGCGAGATCTGCTCGTCGGTGTGGATCAGGTGCCGGTACAGCACCTTGACCGCCACCGG
>Ga0247727_10002942_pt1 | contig 38334 bp, 30 predicted proteins | sample WisWelCaveWW1625_FD_202498 | JGI IMG/M metagenome (GOLD analysis project Ga0247727, IMG submission 202498) | Biofilm microbial communities from Wishing Well Cave, Virginia, United States - WW16-25 | ecosystem: Environmental > Aquatic > Deep subsurface > Groundwater > Cave microbial mat | place...
GTGAGGCTGGGGGTGGGACTGTTCGTGGCCGTGGGGGATGGGGTCGGGGAGGCGGTATGGGTGGGGGTGGGCGTCGGTGTTTTGGTGGCCGTGTTCGTAGGTGTGGCCGTCTGCGTTGAGGTGTTGGATGGCGTTGGGGAAGCGGTCGCCGTGGGGCTGGCGGTCGGCGTAGCAGTTTTGGTGGGCGTGGGCGTGGAGGTTTTGGTGGCTGTACCCGTCGGGGTGGCGGTTGGTGTTTTGGTGGGGGTCGGTGTGGTGCTAGGGGTGACGGAAGGCGTGGGGGTGAGGATGCCTGCTTCCTGGAAAATGTAGGCCGAGCCGGAGTTGCAGGAGGGGTTGATCGGGCAGGCGTCGTCGTTGAGGACCGCGCCGACGACGATGGTATCCCCCTCGATGTCCACCCCGTTCCCAAAGTGATCGCCTGCGAAGGGGTCGCCGGGGAACAATTTGGTGAGCTGACCCCAGGCATTTGCGCCGCCCTGATGGCGGTAGAAAACGTAGGCGGAGCCGGAATCTGCGCCATTGTCGTCGTCCTTTTCAGCTCCGGCTACAATGTAATCGCCAGCAATGGCGATGAAACCGCCAAACTGGTCGCCAGCGGCATTGTCGGCGGGGACAATTTTTGCCACTTCGCCCCAGTTATCCGCGCCGCCCTGGTTGCGGTCAAAAACGTAAATGGAGCCGGAGTCCGTGCCGTTGGGGTCGCTGAGATGGGCGCTGACAACCAGAGTATCAAGGCTGAGCCTGACCCACAGGCCAAAGTTGTCGAGGGCGATGCCATCGGAGGCGGTGAGCTTGGCAGTCTGGCCCCAGTTGCCCGCGCCGCCCTGATCCCGCTCAAAGATGTAGGCCGCGCCCGCGTCCGTGGCGAGGCTGTCTTCCATGTAGGCGCTGACGGCGATGGTGTCGCCGGAAATGGCGACGCCGACGCCAAAACGGTCTCCGGTGAGGCCGCCGCTGGCGGTGAGGATTTTGGCCTCGCCCCAGTTGTTTGCGCCGCCGAAGTTGCGCTCGTAAATGTAGGCCTGCCCCTGTTCAAATACAAGGCCTGAGTCGGAGCGGAATGCACCGATGACGATGGTGTCGCCGTCAATGTCCACCGTGCGCCCGAAATAGGATTTTTCATTTTGGTCGGAGGCGGTGAGTTTTTTGACGAGGCCCCAGTTGTCCGCGCCGCCTTGGTTGCGGGCATAAATGTAGGCGGAGCCGGAGTCACAGTTGGGGTTGAAGGGGGTGCAGGCTTCGTCGTCCTCGATGGAGCCGATGATGGCGGTGTCGCCGCTGAGGGCGATGGCGGAGCCAAAGTGGTCGGATATGAAAAGGTCAGCGGGCTGGATTTTTTTGACGAGGCCCCAGTTGTTCGGGCCGCCCTGGTTGCGGTAGAAGACGTAGGCCGCACCGCCAGCCGCCGCAATGGCCGGGTTGTGCGTTTCGCCGACGATGGCGGTGTCGCCGTCAATGGCGACGGCATAGCCGAATTCGTTGGTGGCGGCGGGTTCGCCGGAGAGGAGTTTGGCGATCTGGGTGAGGAGGGCGGCGGGTGCGTTTGGGGGGACGGGAAAATCGGGAGGCAGGGATTGGGCGCGCGAACCCCGGGGGAGCAGGAAGAGGATCGCCAACGTGAGGCTCAGGGAAAGGAGGAGGGGTTTTGATTTTATGTACATTTGATGGCTGGTTCAATTGATCAGCCGATTTTCCAGGCCGAATGAGGCGGCGATGGTTTCGACAGTTTGGATTTCTTCCCTGGTGAGATTTTTCTGCCAGCCGAGGAGGCGCACACCTGAAGTTTTGGTGGTGGATTGTTTCGCCAGACGGACGGATTTGCTGGATTTTTCCAGTGTAACCTGCGTTCCGCCTGCGAGGTGTGGCCGGTGGATGATTTCGAAAAAGCGACTGAGTTCCGCACCGGGATCGTTTACGAGGTTTTCGTAGTTTACGATGACGGCCTTGCCGGGCAAGGGGGTCATGTTGTGTTCAAGGCCGCGCTCCAGCAAAGCCCAGTAGGCGGCGATTTTCTGGAAACGGTCTTGTTGGTCAAAATGCAGTATCTGGTCGGTCCATTGCGAAAAGAAATCTTCCCGCCCATCATGGGTTTGGAGCAGGTTGTTTTGGAGTGAAAGGGTGTCAAACATATCCACCCATTTTACCTGTTGGAGACTGGCCATGATGGCACGCGGGTCGCGCCGCAGGAGAATCACGGGCGGATGGAACGTGTCGGAGACGGCTTTGACAAGGAGCTGGCCCTGAACGGTTTTTACTATGGCCCTGCGGCGAAAGGATTGGGGGAGTTGTTGCTGGGATAAGCGTAGCGAGTTCCCCTTCAATGCAGAGCGCAGGGCAAGATCCAAATGGGCGTGAAGCGGGTGGGTTGAGGGAAGCACACCGGCATAATAGGGGAGATAGGTATGCCAGTTACGTGGGCCATGCATTTCTTTGAAGTACTGGTGGAGCGTGTGCATTTCCGGCAGGCGCGGGCTGAAAGGTTCAAAGACGGTTTTGGCGTGGAGAAGCTCTGCCAGAGATTCCATGAGCCAGGTTGAACCCGTGCGCCAAAACCCAACGATCAGGATGGACTGGCGCGGTTGGATGAAGGGAGCCAGCCAACTGTCAATGAGGTACTGGGCCTGGCGTTTGATGCGGAAAGACATATCGGAGTTTTTGGGGCGCGGGGAGGTCACGGGAGGCTCGGCGGTTGTAGAGGCACTGGCGGGTAAAGTTCAGCAGCCAGGATCGGGTTTATCTGGAGTGGCACGGACGGAGGAGCCAAGGATATGGGTCAGCCTGCCCAGCAGGGCGCTCCGGGTGCGGCGGAATTTGTTTTGGAGGGAGATAGGCAGGCCCAATTCGGCACGGACGTCATCAATAAACGCGTGCACTGGGCTGTGTGCGGGCGCGGAGGCAATCCGCTCATCATAAAAGCGCCGGACGATGGCCCAGTTGTAGCTGGCGTATTCCTGGCTGGCGGAGGCGGCCCATTCCGTGTCGTTGCCGAGGTGGAAGGTGAGGTGGTTGGTGGTGAAGAGGTGGAAATTGGCGGCGTGCAGGAGCATGTTCCAAAGCAGCAACCGCCCGACGCCCGGCGCGCCGATGGCGATGTCGCCCAAGTCGTAGCTGGGGAGGGCCTCCCGACGGAAGACAAAACAATCGAAGCCTTCGTGCATCTGGCCGGTCTCGCTGTACATGACGGGGATTTCGGCGAGGCTGGTATAGCCGTCCGAGATGGTGCGGCGGTTAATGACGAAGGCGTCCAGCCCTTTATCAATAAAGCGGTTGACCGTCCGGTAAAAATGTGGGAGCAGGGCAATGTCGGCGTTGGTGTAGATGAGGGTTTCGGCGTGCGGGGCGGCGGTGTAAAGCCGCTCGAGGATGTCGGCGAGGAGGGGGAGCTTGCGCGGGTGGGCAAACGCGCCGAGATCGAGGATGGAGCGCTCCAGGGGCGGGGTGGGCGTAAAATCGGCAGGTAGGCCGGAGGCATCTTCGGGGTATTGGGCGCTGAAGAGGCGCACGTCCACCTCAGGGGCAGCAAAGGCCTGGGCGGCGCGCATGGTTTCCAGCGTCACCTGCTGAGCAAAGGGGAATTGCGGCTGGCCGACCGGCCTGAACGGGTTAACGATGTGGGCGATTTGTCGCATGCTGAATCTTCTTCGAGATTTTATGCACTGCCAGCAGGAGTTTGCGGCGGGCGGGTGAAATGGTGAGAGGGTAGCCGTGCCGGTTAAGCCAGTTCTGGAAGCGGTCTTCGAGCCGGGCTACCTGCGTGGCGGTCAGTTCATGTACCCACTCGCCCGCGCCCGCGGTGTGGAGGTGGTCAGTGTGGAGGAGGCTGTGCGTATCAAAGCGGGCATCCAGGAAACCATGCTGTAAGGTGTCTTCTTCAATGGCGCGGTCAATGCGGGCGGCCTGTGCCTCGGGGGTGTACTGCGCGGCGATCCGGTTGGCGCGGGCCTGGTCGAGGGGGATGCCTAGATGGTGGGCAATCCGCAGCACCTCGGCGGGCAGGTTGGCGATCACATCTTCATAGCGGGAAACCAGCACCTTGGGGAGCGCCGTCCAGTTCAGGCCGCTGACGATCTGGGCCGGGATATATTCCTTCTCCCAGAACTGGTCAAAACTGAGCTTATCCTTGTGCATGGCGGAGACCATCACATCGCGCAGGTCGCGGAAAATATAGATGCCGAGGGCATGGCCCCCGGTAAACGCCGCGGCCATCTCCGGGGTGTAGGTGTGATTCTTGAAAACTTTCCAGCCGGGCTCGGCGGCGTGTTTTTCGCGCAGGGCGGGGAAGTCCTCCGGGCGCACCCATTCCACCCGGCGGCCCAGCCCGGCCTCTTCCACCAGGTGCGCCGCGATCTGGAATTGGAGGGTGGAGCCGGAACGCTGCATCCCGCAGCAAAAGACCCACATCAGGCGGACTCCGTTTTCGGTTGCAGGTTCGCCCATTGGGCCATGCGGCGGGGGGAGAAGAACCCGGTGAGGAAGCGGACTTCCTCGGGGGAACATTCCGCCCGCCAATGGTCAATCCTGTCCGGGCGGACTTCGGCGGCGGCGATGGCCTGTCGCACGGTTTCCTCCGGGAAGCCGCAAAACTCGGCGAGGCCGGCGGCGTATTGGCCGGGGTTGGCGCAGAAGTCTTCGTATTGGATGAGCCGGTATTGCTCCGAGGCCAGCGTGGCCGCCTGGGCGGCCAGGTAGGTCAGGCGTTCCTCGCAGATGACGGCCATCTGGCGCAGGTTTTCGGCAAAGCCGCGGCGGAGGGAGGAGTAGGTGGAGGCCAGCGGGTCGCGATAAATAACGATGACGCGCGGCTCGTCAAACAGCTCAAAAATGTCGGACAGGTCCGGGCGGTGGCGGTCGCCCTTGAAGAAGGGGGCTGACCGCTTGTAGATGATGTGGGTTTTGTCGGCGAGGGCGGGCAGGGCGAGGAGCCGGTTAACCACCCGCGAGGTACGCACCCGCGCCTCGGCGTGGGCGGCCTGGCCGGCGTGAGGGTCCCAGAGTTGCTCCGTGGCGAGGTTGAACGCCAGCATCAGCCCGTGCCCCGCCTCGCCCTCCGCAATGGTCGTGTAATTGCCCCCGAGGGCGAGTGCATTATCGGGCGTGCTGAGGATGCGCGCCAGCAGGGTCGTCCCCGAACCGCTGGCCCCGATGATGAAGATAAAGCGGTAGGCGCGGTGGGGCCGCTGGCCGACGGCGTCCCCGGCGGGGGTGGCGGGGTTTTTGAGGGTACGCGGCCATTTCATAACGGTTGGGGGGTCTCCGGGGTCAGGTACCCCAGTGAAGTGAGGGTTTGTGCGGATTGATCCAAAAAGGCACGGAGCGCCTCGGCGGACTTTTCATCCTTGTGGCTGCCGGCGATGCCCCGCCGCATGAATTGCTGGCCGGGAGGCCACGCCGAATTTGTGTTTCCCAGGCGTTTTTCCCTTTCCCGCATCTTTTCAAATGAGGCGGCTTTGGCAATGCCTTCAAGGCCGTCCGTGCCGGTCTCGATGCCAGCGAATTCAAGCAGCCTGCCAAGTTCGCCAACGGTGTCGGTCAATAAATCTTCGTAGCGCACGGTGATCAGATTGGCCTTGAATGGATTTCCCTGCCAGGCCCGCACGTGCTGCGCCCAGGAAAAGTTAAACGGCTGGATAAATTCGCGCCCCTCCACGACATCCAGCAGATCAACGGACTTCTGTTTGACGGTTTGGGTGTGATGATGATACGAAACTATTGCATCCCTGCCATCCCGAATCAAATAGATCACGCGCCGAAAAGACCGGTGCAGGAGCGCATGAAACCGAAAGAACATCGGCGTTTGAAAGCGTTTGTAATATTTCGTTTTGTGACCGGGGACAAGCTCGGAAACCAAAGCTGGTTGGGCGTATTCAAGGTCGAGACCATGGATAATCCCGGCAAACATCGTTCGCAGCCAGTTGCTTCCCGATTTTGGATAACTGATAATAAAAATATCATCCGGGTGATAGCGGCCCATTGGCGTCAGATCGGTATACCTGGCTAAAAGGATATTCCGGAGCCTGCCTTTCAGTTTCCTTTCCATCACCAGCTATTCCAAACCCTTAAGCAGGGCATCTAATTCGACCTGGCTCAACCCCGCTTCAGGGAAGTCGGACGGCGTAAATCCGCCCGCCCCGGCGGTGAGGCAATGGGCGATCAGGGCGCGCAGGTGGCGCAGGTATTCCGCGGCCAGCCGCTCCACGGTGGCGGGGCTGTGTGCCTTTGTGCTGTACGTCCATTCCACTTCCAGGCGGCCATCCCGGATCAGAGCGACCACTTCGAGCAGGTGGCGGCGCGGGGTGCGGGGGGCTTGCTCCGGGCCGCGGTTCTCTGGGGCAAAGGAAAACATCCGGTCGGCGGGGAGGACGGAGTCGATTTTGCCGAGATAATTGAAATTAATTTCCGTTTGCGGGAGGGCGGCCAACTTTCCCCGGGTTTCCGTATCCCGCAGGTGGCGCAGCATCCCGTAGCCGATCCCCCGGTTGGGAATTTGGCGAAGCTGCTCCTTGATGAATTTGAGATCAGCCCCGGGATCGCCGCCCCCTTCGACAGGCTCAGGGCGTGGCAGTTCCAGCACCAATGGGGCGAGCGTGGTAAACCAGCCGGTGGTGCGGGACAAATCCACATCGTCAAACAAATCTTCGCGCCCATGCCCTTCCTGATCGAGGAGCACCTGCGGCTGGCCGGTCCATTCGGAGACGGCCTGCGCCAGCGGGGTGAGGAGGGCATCGTTGATCTGGGTGCGGTAGACCTTGGGGACATCCTGAAGGAGGGCCGTCGTCTCGGCCTCCGAGAGTTTGAGGGTGAGGGCCGCAGTGTCGCCGATGGTGTTTTGCTGGCGGCCTGCCGGGTGATCGAGCGGCAGCGGCTGGACGGCGCGGCGGTTTTCGGAAAGCCAGTAACCGAGTTCGGTCGCGAGGGCTTCCTGCCGGGCATGGGCCTGCTGGCGCTCCGCCCAGTATTTGAAGGAGGTGGTCTTGAGCGGGAGCGTGACCGTGCCGCCGCGGCTGATCTCCTGGATGGCGGTATGCAGGTCATCCATAATCGCCTGCAAGGAGACGACATCCGTGGCAAGGTGATGGCAGGTGAGGAAAAGGCGTCCCGGCTGGGACTCGCCCAAATCGAAATAAGCGGCCTGGACGGTGGGGCCGCGCTCAAGCTTCAGCCCGGTCTGCAAGGCGGCGCATTCGCTTGCGATGGCGGCGGCCCGTTCGGCGGGGGATTTGCCGGAGAGGTCGAACCAATGGACGGGGGCGCGCTCCCCAGCGGGGGCATGGCTCTGTGTCCAGCCATTTTTCCCGCGGGCAAAGCGCAGACGGAGCGCGTCGTGATGGGCAACGACCAGATTCACCGCTTCATCGAGTTCCACCTGGCCGATGTGCAGGCGCACGCCCAGCAGGAGGGACATATTGTAGTGATCGGGGTCGGGTGGGTCGGCTTCAAAGAACCAGCGCTGGATGGGGGTAAGCGGGAGTTCGCCGCTGACCGCGCCTTGTTCGGCATTGACCGGGCGCGCCTGCCCCACGACTTCGGCCAGTTCAGCAATCGTCTGCCGCTGGAAAATTTGCATTGGGTTGATGGATATCCCGGCCAGGTTGGCGCGCGCCACAATGCGGATGCTGATGATCGAATCGCCGCCCAGTTCAAAGAAATTATCGTTGACGCTGACCTGTTCCAGCCCCAACACCTCGCAGAACACCTTGGCCAGCGCGGCCTCCTTGTCGTTCCGCGGCGCAACGTAGGCGCTGGCGCGGCGGCCCGCGCCGTCATCCGGCTTGGGCAGGGCATTGCGGTCCACCTTGCCATTGGGCGTCAGCGGGAAATTTTCGAGCGCCACGAAAAAGGCCGGGACCATGTACTCCGGCAGGCGGGCCGACAGGTACTCACGCAGCATGGCGGTACTGGGCGCGTTCACGTGCGGGAGGATATAGGCGGCCAATTGCTTGCGCCCCGGATCATCCTCGCGGGCCACGACCACGGCCTCGCGGATTTCCGGGTGGGCGGCCAGCGCGCTTTCGATTTCGCCCAATTCCACGCGGTAGCCGCGGATTTTCACCTGATGATCCACCCGCCCGAGGAACTCGATATTCCCATCCGGGAGCCAGCGGGCGAGGTCGCCGGTACGGTAAAGGAGAGAAGAGGAGAAGAGGGGAAGAGGTGAGGAGGAGAAAAGGAGGGAGGGAGAAGAGGGGTTGTGCTCCTCTGCTCCTCTTCCCCTTTTCACCTTTTCAGCATCAATAAACCGCTCCGCCGTCAGCGCCTCCCTGCCCAAATACCCGCGCGTCACCCCTGCCCCGCCAATCAGCAACTCGCCCGGCACGCCCACGGGCAATGGCTGGAGCTGCTCATCCACAATCCGCACCTGCACATTCGGGATCGGGCGGCCAATGGAAACGGACGTCCCCGTGACCGGCGCATCAATCCGGCAAACCGTCGCCCAGACGGTGCCCTCCGTCGGGCCATACTCGTTATACAGCGCCACGCCCTTAAGCCGGGCATGATGCGCCGCCGTGAGCGCGGGCGGGCAGGCTTCCCCCGCCACAATCGCCACCCGCAAAGCGGCCAGTTGCGCCGCCGGTACACTCTCGATCAGCGCACCATACAGCGAGGGCACGGCCAGCAAATGCGAAACGCCATGCGCCTCAATCAGCGCACCCAGCCGCAGGATGTCCTGCTCCTCCCCCTGCCTCGCCAGCACGAGCGCCCCGCCTTGCGTCAGCGTCCAGAAAATCCCGACAATCGAACTGTCAAAGGAATACGATGAGAGCAGGAGGAACGCCGACAACTTTTCGGGATACACCACCTCACGCACCAGCGTGGAATGAACCAGGTTGCGATGGGAGACCAGGACTCCCTTCGGCTGGCCGGTGGAGCCGGATGTGTAGATCACATAAGCCGGATCATCGGGGGTGGGCTTGCCCTGAGCCGCGGGTTGAGCCTGTCGAAACCCAGGCTCAAGAGGGGACGAGTCCCCGCGGGCGATCCCGGCCCATTGGGTGTCCAGGAAAACCAGACGGCTGACAGGAGACCGGAGACCGGACAGCATCGCGCGAAACTTTTCTTCCGAAACGCAAACCTCCGCCCCGCAATCTGCCAGCATGAAGGCGATCCGTTCCTCGGGGTAGGCGGGGTCAATGGGGACGTAGGCACCCCCGGCTTTCAACACGCCCAAAATGGCGACCACGATCTCCAGCGAGCGCTCCAGGCACAGCGCCACCCGCATACCGGGGCCGACACCCATGCCGCGCAAATGGCGGGCCAACTGGTTGGCGCGCGCGTCCAGATCGCCATACGTCAGCATGTTGCCCTCAAAGATAACGGCTGGCGCGGCGGGAGTCTGTTGGGCGTGCGCCTCGATGTAATCGTGAATGCGCCCGCCAAGTGCAGGAATGGTCGTCCCATTGAAGGAGGCCAGCAACCGGGATTCATCCGCGCCCACCAGGTTGTACGCGCCGATGCGCTGGGTTGGATCAGCCAGCAGGCCAGCCAGCAGGGTTTGGTATTCCTCAGCGAGACGGGCGATGTCGGCGTTATTAAAGCGATTCTGGTCATGGATAAATACTGCTTCAAGGGCGTCTATTTTTCGCGTGATGGATATGCGCAAGTCGGCGCGGTCAATGGCGGCGGTGCAGGCAGTGGGGGTGAGGATCACGCCGGGGAGCGTGATCGCCTCAGGGAGTTCGGTGTAATCAAAGGCTAAGGCAAAATGCCCGCGCCCGCCGGTGATCTGGTCCCAGTCAAAAAACACCTGCCATTCGGCGGCTTCTCCACTGGCTGTTTCCAGCCGGGATGCCAGCGCGTTGAAAGGGGTATCGTTGTCGAGCGCGGCGTGGATCGGCAGGGTTTTGGCAAACAGGCCGGGTGCGGAGGCGAGTTCATCATACGGGCGGCCATCAAAGCGCACGCCCACGGTCAGTTCCGGCTGGCCGGTCAGCCGGGCGAGCAGGGCAAACCAGGCGGCCAGCAGGGTGTTTTCGGAGGCGGGGCCGGGCAGGCGGACGGAAAGCTCGGCGGGGGCAAAGGGCGCGCGGGAGGCCGGTTTTACAGCGGGTAGGGACAAGCGGGCAAGATCGGCGGCGGTATGATTTTGCCCGCGCCAGAAGGCGATCCCGGCGGCGCTGTCTTCGGCTTCGAGGAGTTCGTTGAGCCACTCGGAGATGTCGGCATATTGCATGGTCTCGCCGGGAGCGTCGTCCGCATAGCATTGGGCGATTTCGGCGAGCAGGTTGGCGAGGCCGCGGGCATCGCCGCTGACGGCGGGGAGTTCCAGCGTGAGCGTGTCGCCGTCGCGGACGAGGTGCAAAACCGGCCCAGTCGCCAAATCGATCTCCGGGGTGCGCGTCCCCTCGTGAACCCCGTACCCGCCCGTTTCGCCGATCACCTGAACGGGGATGGCGACGCCGGGGGTGCGGGCATAGCTGGTGCGCAGGATTTCGTGGCGGGCGATCACTTCCCGGAGGGCGGCGTCCAGTTTTTCGGGATCGAGGTTGCCCTCAATCCGGGCGGTCAGGCGCGCCCGCAGATGCTCAGGTGCGCCAGCCAGCCAGGTATGCTTTTGCTGTGGGGAGAGGCGGAAACCTTCAATGGTCATAGGCGTTTGGTAGTAACGACTTTATTGAGAGATTAATTCAAACCCGTACAATTTGTGTCATTTCGACCGAAGGGAGAAATCCCTGCAGAGCTAATTTGGAGCGGAACACAGTGGGGATTCCTCATTTCGTTCGGAATGACAGTTTGTTCATCTTTGATTTGTTTCATCAATTAGTTGTTAATGCAGGGAATTAGTTGATCTCGATGCCGTCCCAGGTGGTGGCTTCGGCCATGCCGACGACGATTTTGCGCGGCGGGCTGTATGGGCGGCGTCCGTGGACGGCGAGCATGTTATCCAGCATGAGGACGTCGCCCTGTTGCCAGGGGAAGGCGACCATTTCGCTGGTATAGATTTCGCGGAGTTGTTCCACCACGTCATCGGGGATGGCCGTGCCGTCGCCAAAGTAGGTATTGGTGGGCAAGTCTGCCTCGGCAAAGGTGGCTTTGACACCGTCGCGCAGTTCGGGCGACAGGGTGGTGACGTGGAAGAAGGTGGCATGGTTGAACCAGACTTGCTCGCCCGTGCGCGGGTGTTTGACAACCGCCGGGCCGGATTGCGAGGTGCGCAGGCGGTCGGCGTCCTTCCATTCAAAGCTGATGCCGTACTGGTCGCAGAATTCCTTGACGTAAGCCTTGTCCTCGGTCTGGAAAACGGTCTGCCAGGGGAGGCCAAAGCCATCGTTGTAATTGCGGACGTAGCGGATGCCCTTCTCCCGGAATTGATCCGAGACCTCCCGGGGGATGCGGTCGAAGATGCGGCGGCAATCCCCGATGGGAGTCTCCCCCCCCGCGCCCGGCTGGGTGATGCAGAAAAAGAAGAGGCGCATGGGGAAGATGGGGGAAAAGGAATGCTCGTTGTGCGGGAAGATGCTCTGATCCTGCGGGTAATCGGTGGAGGTGTACACGTTTTCGCCGACGGCGTGGCGCGGGCTGGCGCGGTACTTGTATTCCAGCGCTCCGCCGCCAACCACGTCAATAAACTTTTCGAACTGCGGGATTTCGGAAATGTTGAAACCGCGGAACAGCAGGGCGCCGTATTTGAGGACGTTCTCCTCGATCCAGCCGCGGTTGTTGGCGGCCCAGTCAAAGAGGTCCACATCCTCCACCGCCGGTTCAATCAGCAGGGGGAGGGTTTTATCGGGAAAATAGAGCCGGGATTTGACGAGTTCCTTTTCGGAAACGCTGACAGTCTTGCGGCGCATGGGCGGCAGGCCCGGTTTTGGCATGGTCATGGGGAAAATCTCCTTTGCGAAGCAAATTTCCAAGGGTAAAGTATCTGTCATTCCGAGCGGAGCGAGGAATCCCCGCAATGAACCGTCAAAACGTTTCCGGGTAGGGATTCTTCGCGAAGTTTACACTGAGCAAGGCGAACGTGTTCAGAATGACAATCATTATCCGCGTGGTTTTCTTTTTATTATGCTGAATTTTTCACGCACAGCGGCCTGGGCCAGTTGTCTTTGCTGTCCTTGCACCTGTGCTTCTGCATCCTGGATAAGCCGGGCCACCTCGTTCAGGCGGGTTTCCGGCTGGTCGTGAATGAATTGTAAGACAGATTTGAACTGTGAGATCAATTTGGCGATGGTGGCTTCTTCAAAAAGGTCGGCGCAATATTCAACCGCGCCAGTCAGCCCGGCGGGCATGTCCCAGAGGAAGATGGCCAGATCAAAGCGTGCGATCCCGCCTTCAACGGGAACGGCGGAAAGGGTGAGGTCGTGGAGTCGGATGGATTCTTCGACACCGGTAACAATGGGGGCGAACAGGGCCGGGTTTTTGTCGGGGGTGAGGAGGGTGAACTCGATCTGGAAAAATGGAGGGCGCGATGGGTCACGCGGGGGGCTGAGTTCCTTGACGAGGTAGGCGAGCGGCAGGTGATGGGTATTGGCTTCCAGGACGGTCTCGCGCACCTGCGCCAGCAATTGGCGGAACGCGGGGTTCCCGGAGAGGGAGGTGCGCAGGGGGAGGACGCGCACAAAAAAGCCGATCAGAGCCTCCAGTTCGCTCCGATCCCGGTTGGCGATCCCGGCCCCAATGGTCAGGTCGTCCTGCCCGGTGATCGCATGGATGAACATCTTGAACGCCGTGAGCAGGAGCATGTAGAGGGTGACGCCCTCGGCGCGGGCGCGGCTGCGCAGTGCGCTGGAGAGATCGCCGTCGATCTGGATCAGGGTATGGCGGCCCCGGTAGGATTGGACGGAGGGGCGCGGATGATCCAGGGGGAGGTTGATCAATGGGGAGTGGCCCCCCAGTTGGCCCCGCCAATAGGCGAGTCTTTTCAGGCGGTCTTCGGCGTGGCGGGGCAGCCTCTCCCAGACGGCGTAATCGGCGTATTGGATTGGCAGGTCCGGCAGGGCGGCAGGCAAGCCCGTGGAAAACGCAGAATACAGGGCCATCAACTCTTTCTGGAAAACACCCATCGACCAGCCATCGCAAATGATGTGATGGACGAGGATGGAAAAGACAAATTCGGTTTCGGAGAGGGTAAAGAGGATGGGGAGGAATAGCGGACCGCGGGACAAATCAAATGGGGCATAGCCGCGCGCCAGGATTTGGCGGATGGCCTCGGGTTCGCGCGCCCCCGCGGGAAGGGCTGTCAAATCAATCCGGATGAGGGGTCTCGCCGCTGGCGGGTGAATGATCTGGGCCGGGGTGCCGTCGGGGCCGGTGCGAAACGTGGTGCGCAGGATTTCGTGCCGGGCGAAGATCGTGTCCAGCGATTGCTGGAGGGCCGGGAGATTGAGCCGCCCAGTGACGCGGACAGTTCCAGGGACGTTGAAATTAGGTTCGTCCGGGGCAAGCTGGTGGAGGAACCACAGCCCTTCCTGATTGACGGAGAGAGGTGGTGGGGTCACGGCCCCTTCGACTTCGCTCAGGGCAGGTTCTCTGGGGGGGATCGTGTCGTCGCCCTGGGAGGCCAGTCCGCCCCCTTTTTGCTGGAGGCGTTTTTGGAGCAGGAGCCGTTTTTCCGGGGTCAGGTTGGTGAGGGGGTTGCTCATGGCCGGGGATCAGTGATGGTGACGGTGGAGCGGACGCTGCGGCCTGACCATTTTCTGAGCCTGTTCATCAGCCGCCCACCCACTTGCATGCCCAGCCGTCCGGTCAGGGATTTTAGCATACGCGGCAGGATCAGCCCGCGGGTGATGGGATTGCGCAGGAGGGCGGGCGCGGCGCGGACGGCCCGGAAGTAGTTGAGGAAGGCCGGGCGGGCTTCCGCACGCCAGTAATGTTGGTCGGCCAGGCGATAGTGGCCGCGGGCGAGCAGGAGGGCCTGCGCCGCGGGTTGTTCGGCGGGGGGGAGGGCGTTAATCGCCGCCTCCCGTACGCGGGTCATCATCTCGTCGAGATTGGCGGGACGCCACTGGCCGGGGTGGACGCGGTAGCGGAGCGCCAGTTGCGGCAGGAGGGCCACCGGCCCGAGGCGGGTAAACTGCAACAGGAGCACGTGATCCTCAATGGGGATATGCGCGCCATCCCAGCCTCCCAACTCGCGGATTGTTTCCGTTCGGAACAGCCATTGCCCGGAAACGGGCACCCAGCCCAGCATAATGGCGGGCCAGGTATCGGCGGCGCGCGGGCGGCGGGTGATGGGCATCGGGCGGGTGTGGCCGTCCGAGTCAAAAAGCGTGTATCCGGCCACAGATGCGATGATGGCGGGGAAGGCTTGCAACGCTTTCAGGTGGGCGGCCAGGGCAAACGGCTGGAGGTGATCATCATCATCGAGGAAGAGGACGAATGCCCCGCGGGCCTGTGCCAGCCCGGTGTTGCGCGCGCCCGCCCGTTCCGCGGGGACCTCCAGGGGGATGGGACGAATTCGAGGGTCAGTCCCCCCGAGGGCTTGGATCCGCTCCCAGGTGTCATCGGATGAAGCATCATCCACGATGATGTATTCCCAGTCCGTGAAAGTCTGCGCCCGGACGCTGGCGATGGTCTCCTCCAATAGAGCGCGGCGGTTGTGCGTGGGGGTGATGACGGTGACGAGTGGCATGGGTCAGGAAAACAGGCGGCGGCGATTGAGGGGATGGAGCAATAGCTCCGGAAAACGGAGGACCGTTTGCAGGCGGAACCCGAGAGAAGCGAATTTATCCCCGGCCCTGGAGGCATCCTGCGCCCGCAGGAAATTCTTCCGGGCCTCCAGGAGGCGGCGTCCCTGGGCTTTTTGCGGCGATACGGCCTGCGCCATTTCGGCATCGAGAATATCAAACATGACCGCCCGCATCTCGGCGGGGCGTCCCTGGCCGGGGTGAACCCGGTAACGCAGGAGCAGGTCGGGCAGGAGCACGGCAGGCGCGGTGCGGGACAGCGCCAACAGGAGGGCGAAATCCTCAGCAAAGTTGCGGGCCTCATCCCAGCCGCCGATGGCCCGGGTAGCTTCGGTGCGGAAGAGGCATTGCCCGGCCACCGCCGCCCAGCCAAAGACCAAGGCAGGCCAAAGCTCGATTTGGAGTTGGCGACGAGCTATGGGATGCGCCACGGACGGGCGGCCCGCGGCAAACTGCTCATATCCGGCAATGGAGGCGACGGCGACAGGGTGGCCGTCCAGGGCATGGGCATGGGCCGCGAGGGCCTCCGGGAAGAGCAGGTCATCGTCATCGAGGAAGAGTGCGTATGGGCCGCGCGCCTGCGCCAGCCCGATGTTGCGCGCCCTGGAGCGCTCACCGTGTTCGGCAAGATGGATTGGGCGAATGCGGCCATCGTTGGCGGCAAGTTCGCCCAGCCACGCCCAAGTGTCATCTTCAGAGGCGTCATCAATAATGAGATATTCCCAAGCGGCGAGCGTCTGCGCCCGGACGCTGGCGACCGTTTCTGTGAGCAGCGCGCGCCGGTTGCGGGTAGGGGTGATGATGGAAATGGTGGGATGGGAACTCACGGACAGGATTCTATCATCCAGCCTGCCGGAAAATAAAAAGCGGGCGGGGCCAAAGCCGTCACCCGCCAATTTTAGTTACCGGACGCTTGAGCGATCTTCTCCCGGAGGCGTGCCACCATCTCAGGGGTCAGCCCCCTCTCCGGCCCCGCAGGCTCGCGCTCATCCAGCACCTGCTGGATGTCGGTGAAGCTGGCGCGCCCGAGGGTGTCGAGCAGGGTCTGGTACTGGGCGCGTTGCTCACCCACCGCGTTGGAATCAACCGGTTGAACGGTGTAATCCTGTGTGACCTGGCGGGTGAGGGCAAAGACAATGAATTGGTTCATGGAAACACCTTCGGTAACGGCACGGGTTTCGATCTGCTGGTGCAGGGTATCGGGTAGGCGCAGGGTCAGTCTGCTCATGGGTACACCTCCGTTAGATAATGGACAAATTCAACCGGTGTGATGACGACAAGGTGGAGGACGGCAATGGCATTGCGAAAATCCTTGAGATTGAACGTGATGAGCGCAGCCCCGGCATTCATCGCGCTGTCCACCACATGCTCATCCGCCGGGTCAGGCGAGTTGGGCCGCCACGAAAAATAGGTGGGGATGAAGATGGCCTCTGAAAGCATCGTTCCGAGAACGGGCTGGATCACTTGCCAGCGCGCTGGTGATAATTTCCTCGCCAGCACATCCAGGTATTCATATGCCAGGGCATTGGAAACGCATGGCTGGAATAATCCAGCCAGCCACGCGTCCACGACCAATCCCGCCGCGCCGCCTTTTTTGGTCAATCCTTCAAAAACGACATTGGTATCGACGACAGCTCGGACAATCACGACACCAGTATAGCACCACATACGGTGTCATGCAAGGGGCAATTTTCTACATTTCCTACCCCACCGCCACCCCCGCCAGCACCTCTGCCTACGCCTCATAATTTATAATCGGCCGGTGCTAAACCCCTGAATGTCAGGCTTTGCTTATGTTGGGGCTACTTAACCGAACGAACTTTGGTTTTTAATAAACGGCCCCACTATCATATTCGACCAAAAGCTGCCACTCCTCGGAAATAATTATGTGTGGGGATTCACGGGAGATAACGTAGATTATTCGGTTTAGGCCAACTTGTTGTCCAAAAAAAGATATGGATACAATGACGACATCATCGTTCATTACTATTTCCGGCCCTAAATCAACTGTCCTTGCTTCATCACGCAATCGTTGAATCTGTTCTTTTTGCCATTCAATCCAATCAAGGTCATTGGTATCAACATACCATTCTTGATAATCATCCATTAAAAGGGCAAGGTCATCATAATCACAAATAACGGAAAACTCAAAAGGCGTTGCATCGGGGCCTGTATAGCCATTCCATAAATAAAAACGGTCGGCCAATTCGATAAACAATGAAAATTCCAAAAACCCATCTGATGTCCCATCCACCACAATATCATCAAGGTAATAGGTATAACTTCTCAGATCGGGCTGTTCCCAATCAACTAATTCTTTGTCAGTAAGAAAGGGGGCGTCTGATAATGCGCGTGTGTATAACCAGGGCCATCCAAAAATATTTGATGAGTTGAGGTAAACATAATCCAGTACCTTGCCCTTGCGCAATTGCATATGCTCAAGAAAACTAAAATAGCTATTGGGATCAAAAGCGCCCTGCAACTTCAAATCATCGGGAAAATCATATGCTGGATAATCCGGTGCCACACGTTCAAATTCTTGCACCCTTTGCTTGCATAAGTTAACCAGGGATGTCTGCTTGCTTTTATCGATAAATCTGTTTAGTGCAAACAAAATTGCTCCAAGACCCACAAGAACAAGGCAAACAGTAAATAATCGTCTCACCATATTGACCAACCTGAATTTCAAGAGTTTTCTATCTTCTCCCCTCATACCTCCACCCCCGCCAGCACTTCCGCCACAATCCTATCCGCCGCGATCCCCTCCGCCTGTGCTTCATAATTCATGATCAGCCGGTGCCGCAAGGACGGGTACGCCACCCGGCGGATGTCGTCGAGCGCCACGGCTTTCCGGTTGTCCAGCAGGGCTTCCACCTTCCCCGCCCAGATGAGCGCCTGGATACCGCGCGGGGACGCGCCCACCCGCAGGGTGCGCCGCACCAGCGCCGGGGCGCGGTCACTTGCCGGGTGTGTGGCCCCTACAATGCGCGCCGCATAGCTGTACACTTCCTCCGCCACCGGCACCTCGCGCGCCAGCGACTGCATCGCCATCAAGGTCGCGCCGTCCGCCACCTTTCGCCCCGCCGGGACTCCCACGCCCGTCGTCCGACGGGCAATCTCGATCAACTCCGCCTCGCTGGGATAAGGCACGTCAATCTTGTACAGAAACCGGTCCAACTGCGCCTCGGGCAGGGGGTACGTCCCCTCCATCTCAATTGGGTTTTGCGTGGCAAGCACGAAGAACGGCTGGGGCAGGCTGTGCGTCTCCCCCATCACCGTCGCCCGCCCCTCCTGCATGGCCTCCAGCAATGCCGACTGCGTGCGCGGCGCTGCGCGGTTGATCTCGTCTGCCAGCACGAGGTTTGCAAAGATGGGGCCGCGCTCAAACCGAAAACCGCGCATCCCGTCCGCCCCGCTCGTGATGATCATCGTCCCCACAATATCGGCGGGCATCAGGTCGGGCGTGAACTGCACCCGGTTAAACGAACAATCCAGCACCTCCGCCAGCGTCCGCACGAGCAGGGTCTTGCCCAGTCCCGGCACGCCTTCCAGCAGGGCATTCCCGCCCGCCAGCAGGGTCACGAGCAGGTCATGCGTCAGCGCCTCCTGCCCCACAATCACCCGCCGCAGTTCGCCCAGGATGGCGCTGGCGGTCTCGCGGAATTGTTCAACCGTCATATCATTCATCATATCTCTCCGTATTTTCAACACGAATTTTCACGAATGGGTCACGAATTTTTCTGTTCGTGTGGAATTCGTGATCATTCGTGTCTTGAATTATCGCCACGGCATATACCTGCGGCGGATGGCAATCTCAAGGGGCCAGAGTATCAGCAATGCGAGGATGATCCGCTGGACGACTTCGTTCTGACTGAGTTCACGGGGGGGCGTGACTCCTTCAGGGGGAACGAGTTCCTCCCAGGAAACGGTATCCCCCGGGAACCCCGCGGTTTCCCCGAGGGCGGGCTGCCACTCCGGGGGGTAGTTGATCACGAGGGGGGCAGCCAGTTCCACAGGGACGCCGTTTTCATCAGGATATTGAACCACCCCGCGATACACGCCCTCCGCCGGGCGCGGCAGGGTCAGCGCATACAACCCCGGCGTGGTCTGCGGGATGCCCGCACTGCGCACCACGCCGTCCCCGCCGACGTACGAAAACTTGAGCGCCAGCCCGTTGCGCGGCACACCCGCCGCCGAGAAAATCTGCGCGTATACCGTCACCGTTTCCACGCCGACCTCGACGGCGACCTGGGCGGGGCCGAGCGCAGGGTCGGGCAGGGCGTAGCGGATGACCTGCGACCACATCAGCCCCCAGCGATCCCAGCTTGCCCAGTCCGCCGCCCATTCCTCGCCAATATCGCCCGTCCAGGCGGCGACGCGCCCCAGCCCGTACTGCCAGACGGAGAGCAGGGGGTCTTCAAAATCGGCGGTGAGCAGGATGTCCTCCGCACCCTCGTCGGCGCGGCTTTCGAGGGCGTTGTAGCCGGTGAGGGCGGGCATTTCGGCGAGGCTGAAACCGGAGAGGACGGGATGGTTCGGCTCGCCCTGGACGGCACGCGTGCTCCCTTCATGGACGTTTTCGGCGCGGGCGGCTTCGCTTTCGTCAATGAGGATTTTGGGGAGGTCGGTGGCTTGCAGGACGGGGTAGTAACGCCCCTCGCCCGCCTCGGCGATGAGCGCCATGAGCTGCTGGCCGGCTTCCGCGCCGAGTGCGATGGTGGAAATGGTGATGCCCTGTGCGTTGGCGAACGCGGCGAGGGTCAGGTAATCTTCTATGGGCGTGTCGTCGTTGCCATCGGAGAGCAGGACGATGTGACGGGTGTCCGTCGTCGGGTTTTCGAGCAGGGCGGTGACGGCGGTGTTGAGGGCGTTGAAAATGGCGGTGCCGCCGGAGGCATTGAGCGAGGTGAGGGCGTCCTTGGCGTTCTGGACGGCGCTGCCATCCCCCACCAGTTGGAGTGGCAGAACCCATTGCGTGTTCACGTTGTATGCCAGCAGGCCGACCGTGTCCTCGGGGCCGAGGGTCTCGATGGCACGCAGGGCGGCTTCGCGGGCGAGCGTGATCGGGCGCAGGTTGTTGGCGGTGCGCTGGGGGGCCATGCTGGCGGAACGGTCAATGACGAGCAGGAGGGTAAGCGGGGATTTCTCGTCGCGTGGGGGCGGCGCGAGGCGGACGGGCAGGATGGGTTCAAGCAGGGTGTCCTTGTAGCCGCCCAGGGTGAAGGCGTTGCGCCCGCCGAGGAAAACAAGGCCGCGCCCCAATTGCTGGACGTAATTTTTGAGCGTCGTCATCTGCGCTTCGTCCAGTTTGTTGGCAAGGAAATTATGCAGGATGATCACCTGGTAGGGGCCGAGTTCGGCAAGGCTGGCGGGCAGGTTGACCGGGGGGATCACGTCGGCGGACAAGCCGGTAGCGCGCAGGGCGGCGGCGAAGGCGGCGGAGCCGCCCGCGTCCTCGCTGACGATCAGGACGGCGGGCGCGGGGAAGACGCGCAGGCTGGCGTAGGCGGCGTTGTTCGCGGGGCGCGGATCGCCTGCGGTGGTGGCGCTGGCTGCGAGGGTCATGATCTCGCTGGCCCCGGTTTGCAGGTTGAAGGGGATCAGGCTCGGCCCCGCAGGGAGCGGGATGATCTCATCGATCACGGTCTCCCCGTTGACGATCAGGGTCACGGTCACATCGGCATCCTGCTGGACGAAAACGGGGAGGACGGCGGTGAAGGGGCTGTTTTCCCACATCGAGGCGGGGAGGTGGAGGGGGCCGGTGAAACTGTCGGTGGGGAAGGTTTCGGCGGCGAGGGGGATGAAGCGGAGTTCGTGGGGGGAGGCTTCGACGGAGGTTTGCCAGGCGAGCGGGTCGGTGGCGATCCCGTCGGTGGCGATGGTGATCCCGCCCGGCTGATCGCCGATCAACTGGTCGGCGAGTTTGAGCGCGCCGGCGAGGTCGGTGGCGCGCCCGCTGACGGTATCCCATTCTTCGCCGGAAACGGCGACTGCCGCCGCACCCGCCAGGATGACGATACGGTTTTCGCCGCCCGCCAGCCATTGCCGCGCCTGGGCGCGCGCCAGCCCGCGCTCATCCGGGGAGAGGCTGTCGGACTGGTCAATGATGAGGACAGCGCGCTGCGGCGGGGTATCTCCGGTGGAGGTGGTGGGCGGGAGCAGGGCGGCGGCGAGGACGAGCGCGGCGAAGACGGCGCGCAAAACCCAGGCGGGTCGCCAGCGCAGTTTGCGGGCGCGCGCAATGCCAAAGAGCGCCGCGGCTGCGAGGGCGAGGGTGAGGTAGAAGAGGGGGCGGGCGAATAAAGTCATGATTTATCAAAGATTGAAGATCGAAGATCAAAAATCTGCCGGGATTTTCGATCTTCGATTTTTGATTGGTTCATTTCCACGCGATCCACGCTTCCCATAGCAATAGCAGCACTACCAGCCCCAACAGGTACGGCGCGAGCGGGACGGGTTGTTCCAATTCGGCAGTGCCCCCTGCTGCCTGCTCCCCGCTTCCTGATCCCTGCCCCACCGCCAAATCCGACTCGGTCAGGCTCCCCGTGTTCGCGCCCACCCAGTAAGTCTGCGCGGCGCCGTCGGGGCTGGTCACGTCGAGGCGGTAGACGCCGGCGGCGTGCGTGTCCGCCCACTCGCAGGGGCAGGCGGCCAGGTCGTGGCGCGCCCCCTCGGGGGTCAGGAGGCTCAGTGAACCCGTGGTTGGAATCCAGAGGGGTTCGCCCGTTTTGATTTGATCGGGAATGTCCAGGGAGCGGTAAAACTCGAGGATGTTGCTGATCAAAAAGAGGAAGACCGGGTGCCGGGTGAGGTTGCCCGCCGCGAGGGCGGGATAGAAAATAGTGGCCTGGGTCCCGCCAATCTGGGCGTGGCTCAAGAGGGGCAGTGACCCCACCTGGATGAGCGGCGGCGAGGAGAGGGTGCTCGTAATCCAATTTGGAGCGGCAATTTGGGCTGGCGTAATCAGCCGGACATTGCGTATTCCGGCAAAATCAAGTTCCTTTGTCAAAGGATGCGAACCAATCAGCAATTCGTCAAGTTTCAGCACCGAAAAACTGGTCAACGGCAAATCTTCCGGGTCGGTGGGCGGGTTGAGGATCAGGACGGGCGAGGTGGGCTTGTCGGCGGGCAGGAAGTTGTCAAAGACGACGAGGTCGAAGCGGCTGCCGGGGAGGTAATTTTCGGGGGCGATGATTTGGACGTCCGTGCCCGGGATGGCAGTGAGGGCGCGCCAGGGCGCACCGGGTTCGGCGGTGACGAGGGCGAGGTGGAGGGCGGCGGGGGCGTTGATGCCGAGGCTGGCGAAGTCGTCGGCGGGGAGGGCGTCGGTTCCATCGAGGGCAACCATGATGAAGCGCGGCGCAGCGATGATCGTCCAGGTCTGACCGATGGAGGTGTTGGCGTCGAGAGTGATGGGCGTGCTAGTTCCGGGGGCGGGTTCGCCATCCACGAAAATGGCCGCGTTCCGGGTGACGGCTGTGTCCCCAAAATTGGCGAAGCGGGCGAAGACCTGGTATTTACCGTCGCTGAGGGGGGTGGCGGCGAGGGAGAGGATGGATTGGTTATTCGCGGGGGAGCCGTAGGTATGATAGGCAACTGGGAATTGGGAATCAGGAATTGGGCGGGGATCGTCCGAGTAGAGGTGGATTTCGGCGGGGAGGGCGGGGTCGTGCGCGGCTTGGGCGAGGGCGAGGGCGGAGGGGAGGTCGGCGGCGGGGCTGGCGGGGGAAACATCCCGTAATTGGGTAATTAGTAATTGGAGATTAACAGAGCGGGAGTCAGCGAGGGTGCGGGTGGGCACGCCAAAGGTGATGAGGGTGGCGACGTCCTGCGGGGCGAGGCTGAGGAGGAGGGCTTCGGCGTCGGCGGCGGCTTGCTCAAAGCGGGTGGAGTCGCCGTCGGTTGTGCCCATGCTGGCGGAGGTGTCGAGCAGGAGGATGACGTGGCGGGCGGGCTGGGTCTGGCGGGGGAGGTCGAGTTGGGGGCCAGCGAGGGCAAGGGTGAGCAGGGCGGCGATGAGGAGATCGGCGAGGAGCAGCCAGGTGAGGGGGATGCGGCGCGCCTTGGCCCCGCGCACCTGCGGGTCGAGGAAGCGCCACAGGCTGAGGGAGGAGACGACGCGGCGATCACTCCGCGCGCGCAGGATGTGGAGCGCGGCGATGAGGGGGAGGGTGAGGAGACCGAGGAGAGCGAGGGGGGTGGTGAGGGTCACGGGAAAAACTTTGACACGAATTTACACGAATGGGTCACGAATTTTATTTGGTGAGCGAGGATGGTTTCGCCTCCGAGGTCATTTTATGATGAGCGTAGTTTAGCGGGCGGAGCTGCCGTTTTGTACTCATTTCTAACCACTCGCTCGCGTTCAAGGGAGGGTTGCCCAAAGTTGAGGACGATGGCTAGATCAAAGCCGGTTGCAGTCAGATAATTATGCGCTTGGGCAAGGTTTTTTGGATGGATGCTCTCGGCAGCTTTGATCTCGATAATGATTTTTTCTTCGATAACGAAATCCGGGACAAAGTCACCGACAGTTACACCTTTATAAGTGACGGGCAGGCGGGTATGCTGCTCAAATGGAATCTCTCGCAAGGATAGCTCGTGCGCCAACGCTGCCTGATACACGCTCTCCAAAAATCCCGGACCCAGAATATTATGCACCTCCATCGCCGCGCCGATCACGGCAAACGACAATTCCTTGAAAAGAATTTCAGCCATGAAAACGCCTCCTGAAAAAGGGTTTAAAAAAATTCGTGTCACATTCGTGAAAATTCGTGTCGGAATATTTTAGACCGGCTCCAAGATACCCACCTGCCTCAAATAGGGCACGGCCTCACTGTCGAGCGACAAGCCCGTGGAAAGGCGGGCATAGAATACATCGGACTCGATGCAGGCGAGTTCCACGGCATCCAGCCAGGTTTGCAGGTGGCGATGATAGCCCGCCAGCGAGTGTGCAGTGATGTCGAAGTTGGCGTGTTCACCCGTCTCGGCATCGGCGATCTCGAATTCGCCGGAGAGGGTGGGAGCCAGTTCCTCGGGGTGGAGGACGTGCAGGAGGGTCACGTACCACGTGGGGCGGGGGAGGGTTTTGAGGGCGGCGGGTAAATCCGGGATGTCGAGCAAATCCGAGAGGAGGATCACCACCCCGCCGCGGTTGTGCTGGGTAAATTCACGCAAGCCAGCAACTAGATCAGCCTGCCCCTCAAAGGGGATGTTGGAGAGGAATTTGAGGAGGGCGGGGAACTGGGCTTTGCCTTTGATTTGTATGGGAGGGCGGGGGGACCCCGCGCCTACGGGGATCACGTTGAGGCGATCATCATTTGCCAGCGCGAGGTAGCCGAGGGCGGCGGCAAGTTGGAGGATGCCAGCCCGCTTGGAGGGCGCGCCCCAGGCCATCGAGGCGGAGGTGTCGAGCAGGAGGTGGATGGTCGTTTCTTGTGGGAGTTCGCCCTGCTTCATGTAAATTTGCTCGCTGCGGGCAGAGGCTTTCCAGTCCACAAAGCGCACATCGTCGCCGGGGACGTATTGGCGGTGTTCACGGAAATCGGAGTCGGGGCGGCGGCGGAGGCTGGCACGGCGGCCCAGGTTTCTGCCGCGCAGGTGACGGGAGCCGCGCAAGCGCAGACGGTCGAGTTGACGGTACAAACCGGGGGGCAGGGTAATTTCCACGGGGTCATTGCCCCCCTCGAACCCCGCGTCCGTTTCTTTTTTATTGGGGCGAAAAATAGTCCGAAACAATGCTGAGCCATCTCCAGGGGAAGCTGTACGGAGTCAGGATGCTGTCAATGGTGCCGGTATCGCCGGGGCTGCCGCTGCCGACAGTCGCGGATGTCCCGCCGGTTCCTGTGGGGTCGCCGCCGCTGGAGGGCGCGAGCAGCCCGCCGGGCGTGCCGCTCCCTTCGATGGTGAAATCTTCGCCCTGCCCGTCCAGCCGGGTGATGGGTTCGGGGCTGCCCTGCGCGCCCTGCCCCGCGCCGGAGCCGGAGCCGCCCTCGGCGCTGCCTACCTGCGGGGCGTTGTCAGGCGGGCCGAGCGTTTCGGGTTCGCCCGCCTGCGCCATCGCGCCAAAGGTTTCGCCCAGTTCGCGCAGGCCATCGGCCAGCTCATCGAGGGCGTCGGCGGTCAGCGGGTCGTTGGGGTCGGTGCTTTCGAGGGCGGCCGCGGCGCGTTCCAGGTCTTCAGCCAATTCCTCCTGCCCGGCGGCGCGCGCCTGCTGGGCCGCCTGTTGGAGCGCCTCCTGCATATTCTGGCGGGCCTCTTCGGGGAGCAGGTCCACGTTGTCGGCGGTGCGCTCGATGGCCGCGGCGGCCCCTTCCAGGTCGCCATCCTGCAAGGCCTCGCCCGCCTCGGCGGTTTCGGGATGCTCGCTGAGCGCCTCCCCCAGATCGGAGAGGATATTGTCAATCGCGGCGATCTCTTCGGGCGTCATCCCCCCGGAGCCGGATGCGGCGTTGCCCTCCGGGTCGCCCACCAGCGGGTCGCTGAGACCGGGGATGCCGGAGGGGAAGACGTCATCGTAAGAGGGCGCGGAGGCCAGACCGGGCAAGCCGATCCCAGCTCCGCCCAATGCCAATGACCGGATGTTGCCCGTGATATTGCCCACGAGGATGATCGCAGCCAACAAGCCGAGGACAACCCCGAGGGCTTCCGCGTCCCGCTGAAGCCACCAGCCCAAACGGAGGGTGCGCGGCAAAAATCCACGCAGGAGCGAAGCCGCGTCCTCGATCAGGAGGTCCTCCACCCGGTTGTGATCCCGATCCCCCTCCGCCAAATGCAGGGCAGTTGTCACCTGCTCGCGCGCTTCGAGATGGCGATCCACCTGCCACGCCAACCGCCGCGTGCGCAACGGCCGGAAGATGGCGATGAGGGCGGGCGCGGCCAACGCGGCCCCGAGGGCGAACCAGTAAACGGTGAGGGGCAGCCAGCTCCATAATGTGTACACCCCCCAGCCCATCAGGTATCCGGCCAGCCATGTCCACGCGGCGCGCAGGAGCAGGCGCGCGGCGCGCTGGGTGAAGACGAGGGTACGGAGACGGGAGAGGGAGGTGAGCATGGTTTAGTAGGGGCGGGTCGTGGGGTAGAGGCGGGTCGCCAGGTCAGGCGAGGGGTTGGGGGGATTTGTGTAGGGGCGGGTCGCCAGGTCAGGCGAGGGGTTGGGGGGATTTGTGAAGATCAATAGCGAGGCCGCCTTGCCAATACGGGCGACCCGCCCTTACACGACGCGGCTGCCTTGCCAAGCCGGGTGACCGCCCCTACGCGTCATATTGCAACATCGCCTCCGGCGGGACAGGTTTGCGGGCGAGGGTGAGCCGGTGGACGAGGAATCCCAGCACAACAACCGCGCCGAACCCGGCGATCATGCCCGCCCGCCGGGTTTGTTTCGCGTTCAGCACAGCCAGGATTTTCGCGGCTTGCGCCGCCCCGCCGGGGTCGCCCAGTTCCTCCAGGCGGGTGCCGATTTCGACAAGGCGGGGGGCGTGTTCGCTCCCGTCCAGTCCGTCGGCGGAAATTTCAATGTCCTCCAGTTCTTCATGGAGGGTGAGCACCTCACTCGCCTGGGCGCTGATGGCAACGATCAAGTCGGCGTTGCGGGTGTCGCCGAGGGCGGCGTATTTTTCGGCGGCTTGGGCGGCATAGTCGAGCGAGCCGCCGAAATCGCCTTCGAGGTACGCCACACGCGCCTGGCTGGCAAGGGAGTCGGCTTCCAGCCCGGCCTGGGCGCGGGCGTTGAGGGCCTGGGCCGCGCTGAGCTTGTTGAATTCTTCAAGGTCAATGAGCAGGGCAATGATTTCGGCAAGTCCATCGGCGGCGGCCTGGTAGGCACCGGCGTTGATGAGTTGCTCGTAGGGGGCGAGGGAGAGGTCGTAGAGCGGGTTTTCGCGCCAGCGGCCCGCAAAGTAGAGGGGGTAATATTGCGTCGCCCACTGTTCTTCGAGGGCATTGGCGTTGGCCGGGTAGGTGTCGTCAAGGGCGGTGCGCCAGTTTTCGGCGGTGCGGAGGGCGGTGAGGAATTTGAGGAAGTCCTCCCAGCCATAGACATCCACGAGGTAATGGACGGCGCTGGCAGCGGGGAGCAGGTTCTCCGGGAACGCGATTAACCCGGGGGATTCCCACAGCCCCCGAAGGCTCACGGGGGGTTCCTTTGTGGCAGGTGGGGCGGCTGTGAAGTGGCGGTCAAACATGGTGAAAGGGTTCTGCGTGAAAACGCCAGTCCCCACGGCGAGTCCCTCCGGGGCTTTTTCGCCGGTGATTTGGTTGACGAAGAGAATGGCGAGTTCGTAGCGCAGGTTGTTGAGGGCTTCAATCTGCCAGGCGTCGGCGTGATCGGTGATGTTCTGGGCGATCAGGGCGATCTCGCGCCCGCCCACGTGGCTGTGTGCCTGCCCGACGGGGATTTGCGGAGCGAGGGGGTTGAAGCAGTAGTAGTCGCGCTCGTTGGGGTAGAGGCGGACGGAGATGGGGAGCGGGAGGGAGGCCGCGAAGAGTTTGGCGAAGCGGATGTATTCGGCGTCGAGCAGTTCGCCATATTGGGCGGCGAGGTCTGCGCCGAGGGGGGCGCTGGCCTGGTAGGTGAAGGTGAAGGCGGCGGTGCGGGTTTCGCCCCAGGTGAGCTGGGAGCAGGTTTGCGCGGCGGCGTTGGCCGGGAGGAGGGCGGCGATAAAGAGGAGGAGCAGGGCAATGGAGATGCGGCGCATGGGGTTATGATAGCATGTTAAGCGGTAAAGGCAGGCTGGCGGAGCGCGTCTTTCCACCATTCCACTCCCGGCCCGTTTATAATGCTAATCGTTATCGCTGATATACAACTTAAAGGAGTTTTAGCAGATGGTGAAAGTCAATTCCAGACCGAATGAGAACGAAGCACAACTTTTCCGGCGGTTTAAGGGCAAGGTGGCCCGCTCCGGTATTTTGAATGATGTACGGAAAAAGCGCTGGTTTGTGCCGCGCAGTGAGGAACGCCGACTGGAAAAGAAGAAGGCCATCCGCCGTTCGCACCGCAAGCCCACCACTCGCGGCGAGGAATAGCGGGGTGGATGCCGTCTTTCAACTGTCGAATGGACGGCCGGGATATACAGGTTTGCATTATTTTCCCAATTTACGTGACACCTTCATTCGGTTTGGATGATTTCCGGGCATGGCTAAAAATCCCTTATTGGAAGTATTTGGCTTTCCCGTACGCAGTTTGACCGCGCAAGCCGATTATCATCGTCATGGCCGGTTATGCCCTTTTCCCCTCCCATCCGGCGGTATGCTATTGACCTGGTTAAGGCGCGGGGCGGTGCAGTGGTGTGGTGTAGTTTGGGGGAATTGCTATCGGTGGATCAAGGTTGCAAGGTGCCCAAGCTGTTTGAAACATTAGAATCTTGATGTACATTCCGCTGATTACCTAGTTGGGCAGTTCTGGATTATCTGTGATAAAAATTATAGTTACATTCTAAATATGGTTAGCCAACATTAGTAATAAGGAGAAAACATTATGAATAATCAACAAGATTCTTCGTCCAAAGCCTTGGTAATCATCATTACAGCCGTTGTTGGTACTTTAGGAACTATTGCTGTTGCTTATTTCGCTTTTCGCGGAAATACAGAACCGAAGCAGTTAGAAATACAAGCTACTCAGGAAGCCGAAAGTCTCGGGGCTACTCAAATGGCTAATAACATTTGGATAACTCAAACTGCTCAGAGCATCGAAGCTACTAAATTTGCCGAAAGTATTAAGGCAACTCAGGACAGCGTTGCATTGAATTCAAATTCAACTACATCACAAAGTGTTCAAGCGACTCAAACGCCTCTTCCGACATTCACTGCCGTTCAAGCGACTCAAACGCCTCTTCCGACATTCACTGCCATTCCACCAACTGATACGCCACCATCTCCAGTGGGTCAATGGGTAGTTATAGGTAATGGTAATTCAGGCGTATTAGACATTATCACAATAAATAATGGAAAAATTTCAGGGACAATCTACGGTAATCCCATAGAAGGCACATGGAATGAATTTACACAAGTAATCACTTTTAAGCGAATTAATAGTCCTGATCCAAATGTTTATCAGATGTGGTATGGCGAACAAGTAAAACAAGGAAGCGAATATATCCTTACAGGTTATTTTGAAGATGTAAACGGAAATAATATCGGTACATATAACTGGGCTGCGGAAAGATAACTGACGCACAAATTCAAATCATTGATAAACCGCCCAACACAGCGTTCTCGGAACGTGATCCAGGTTCTCCTGTCTAAAATGATGGCCTGTCATCTTCATGGGTGCACCCGACTGGTGGGAGTCTGCGCGTTTTCAGGCAGTTTCTTTGGCTCAAAGCTGGTTCCGTCAAAGCGGCGTTATCTCGTCCCGCCCACCAGCGGGTAACGCAATCCGTTGGATGGATCTAATCAGAGATGGGCTTTATGGACCTCCCTGACCAAATCACCAATGTTGCCTCCGTACCGCAACGCAGCCCTGCCACCCATCCTCCACATTAAAGCCACCCAGCCGGAACCCTCCATGCACCTCCATAACCCCCTCACGCACATGCTGGAACCGCTCCAAGAGGCCGGCCAGCCGTCTCGCACGATCACGATTTACGTCTGCGGCGTCACCCCCTACGACACCACCCACCTCGGCCACGCCTTCACTTACACCAGCGCCGATGTCCTCATCCGCTATCTCGAATATCTCGGCCAGACGGTCAAATACGTCCAGAACGTCACCGATATTGATGATGACATCCTCAAGCGCGCCGCCCTCACCGGGGATAACTGGCTTAACCTCGGCAACCGCTGGACCTCCCATTTTATCGAGGACATGATCACCCTCAACGTCCGCCCGCCCGACCATTACCCGCGTGCCACCGAAGTGATCCCGGAGATCACGGCCACGGTCTCAGCCTTAATTCGCGGGGGGATGGCTTACGAAAAAAATGGGAGCGTGTACTATCGGGTGGGCGCGTTCCCCGACTTCGGCAAACTGTCCGGCCTCGACAAACCCGCCATGCTCGCCACCGCCAACGAGCGCGGCAACGACCCCAACGACCCGAACAAGGAAGACCCGCTGGACTTCGTGCTCTGGCAGGCCGCCAAACCCGGCGAGCCGACCTGGGAAAGTCCGTGGGGGCTGGGCCGCCCCGGCTGGCATATCGAATGTTCCACCATGTCCACCAAATTCCTGGGCGAATCCATTGACATCCACAGCGGCGGGAGCGACCTCATCTTCCCCCACCACTGCTGTGAGACCGCTCAACTGGAGGCGCTCACCGGCAAACCCTTTGTCCGCTTCTGGATGCATGCCGCCATGGTGCGCCACGCCGGGGAGAAGATGAGCAAATCGCTCGGCAACCTCGTCTGGGCGCGCGAATTGCTCCAGGTCTATACCGCCGATGCCCTCCGGCTTTACCTCGCCAGCCATCATTATTCCAATGAGTGGAGCCACGACCCCGGCCTGCTGGACTGGGCCGCCAGGGTTGCCAAACGAATCCAGGCCGCCGCCAACCTCCCTGCCGGCACCGGCGCAGCCTTTGACGCCGCCCCCTGGGAACATGATTTCCGCGCCGCGCTGGATGACAACCTCAACGCCCCCAAGGGGGTTGGCATCCTCGATGAGCTTGCCATTGAGATGCAGTTGGCGGGGCTGCGCGGCGAGGACATTTCCGCCGCTCAGGAGACACTCCGCAATCTCAGCCGCGTCTTTGGCCTGGTGCTGGATGGCGGCCAGCCCGAAACGCGCGTGGCCCGGAAATGGGGCGAGCATCTGGGCAAGTTCAAAGTGATATGAGCGACAACAAATCCGGATCGCCTGCCGCCCGTATTTACAACCTGGCGGGCGCAATTTTCGGAGGGATTATCGGAGGGCTTCTGCTCCCGCGGGCTTGGCGGTATACCCGCCGCCTGCTGCGCCAACCCATGATGCCCGCTTTCACGCCGCCGCTTACGGAAAGCCATCGCGCCATGGAAGCACAGGCATACGCCATCGCCACGGATAACCTGCTGGCCGGGCTGGAAACCCGCCGCCTGGCGGATGGCACGGCGCGGACGATATTATGCGCCGGCGCGCGCAACTTCCGTGAACCCTGGGCACGCGATACCGGGTTCGCGCTGTTTGGCCTGTTGGAATTGGGGGAAACGCGCGCAGCCCGTGAGGCGTTGGAAATTTTCCTGCTCACCCAGCTCCCCTCGGGCCAGTTCCCGGTCAAGATTCATTCGACCAGTATCCCGGATCGGTTCATTCACTCCCTGTTCAAACGGGAACAACCCATCAACCAACCCATCCGGCCCAAATACATCACCGCTCATAAAACAATTTCCCTCGATGGCAACAGCCTGCTGGTCATCGCCATCCTGCACTATGCAGCGCAAACGGGCGACCAGGATTTTTTGCGCGGCCACTGGGAACAACTGAGGAGGGCGCTGGACTGGGTGGGACAGCACGCCCGCGATGCGGATGGCCTGCTCCACCAGGGCGCGTTTACGGACTGGGAGGATACGATTTCCCGGCAGGGCAAGGTGCTGTATACCAATGTCGTGTACTGGAAAGCGCTGCACGAGATGGGCCTGGTGGCGGAACAGCTTGGGCTGGAGTCGTCGGACAGGGCGCATTTTTCCGGGCACGCCGCCCGCCTGCGCGCATCCATTTACAGCCATTTCTGGCGCGGCGATCTGGGCTTTTTTGTAACCAGTAAGTTTTTTGACAATTTGAGCAGCAGCGGCAACCTGCTGGCGATTGCCTGGGGCCTGGCCAGCCCGGAGCAGGCGCACGCGATCCTGGATGCGATGCGCTATTATGGGATGGCCCTGCCCGTCCCGACCAAAGTCGTTCATCGCGGCTATCCCCCCGAATTTATTGCCATTGAGAACCGGCTGGGCGGGATCGCCGATTATCACACCTATTTCGCCTGGCTCTGGCTGGGCGCCTGGCATGTCATTGCCCTTGCCCGCATGGCCCGGCTGGAAGAGGCTTCCGAACTGCTCTATAATATGTCACGGGTCATCGTGCGGGATGGCGCAGTCCATGAGGTCTATGCCCCCAACGGGCATTTTGCCTCCAATCTCTGGTATACCTCGGAAGCGCCGCTGACCTGGAGTGCGGGGATGTTTGTGTATGCCTGCCACGTTTATCACCGGCGACTGGGGCTGGCCGGGGCGGGAGGGTAAATCCAAAGATGCATATCGCTCATTTCACCAATTTTTATTACCCTGTGATCAACGGCGTTGTCCGGTCGGTTGGCGCGTTCCGCGAGGCCATGACCGAGCTGGGGCATAATGTCTTCATCTTCGCCCAGCATGATCCCAACTATACCGATGACGAGCCGTTTATTTACCGGTACCCTGCCATCAAACTCCCCCTCCAAGTCGAAATCCCCACCATCATCCCCGTTTCCCCGTTTATCGACAAACTGCTCCCCACCCTGAAATTGGACGTCATCCACACCCACCATCCCTTCCTCCTGGGCCAGACCGCCGCGACAAAATCCGATGACCTGGGCGTCCCGCTCGTGTTCACCTTTCACACCCAATACACCGATTACAGCCATTATTTCCCGCTCCCACAGGAAGCCGTCCAGAGCTTCGTCAAGGACGCCATCGTCACGTGGATGGCCGATTTTATGCAGAAATGCCATCACATTGTAGTGCCATCCGAGAGTATGGCAGAAATCCTCCGGGAGGGGTACGGACTGGAAGATCAGGTGACCGCCATTCCCACCGGGATTAACCTGGCCCCCTATAAAACTGCCGATAGGGACGCGGTGCGCCGGAGGCACAATTGGAACCAGGACCGGGTGGTGATCTCGGTGGGGCGGCTGGCCCCTGAAAAAAACTTCGAGACCCTGATCAACGCCGTTGGCCGCATCCTCCCCCGCCTCCCGGATTTGCGCCTCGTCATCATCGGGGACGGCCCATCCCGCACCAAATTGGAAAAACTCGCCGAAAAACGCGGGCTGGCGGGCCGGGTGGAATTCCTCGGGACCCTCCCATATTCAGAGATACCCGCCTACCTCAAGGCCGCCGACCTGTTTGGCTTTGCCTCCATCACGGAGACACAAGGGTTGGCGACCATGGAAGCCCAGGCCGCCGGCCTCCCCGTCGCCGCTGTGGACGCCACCGGGACAAGCGACGCGGTCACCCACCTCCGGGAAGGCCTCCTCACCCCCAACTCAGCCGCGGCCCTCGGGAACGCCATCGAGAAAATCCTGACCGACGAAACCCTGCGGAGACGGTTCCGCGCCGCCGCGCTGGAAAAAGCTGCGACGTTTGACATCAGCCTGATCACCCCGCGGCTGATCGAGGTATACAAGCAGGCCGTCATTGATCAAAAAGCCAATCGCAAAGTCTGTTTGACGAAATCAAATAAATTGTTCAAAATCGATTGGACACAAATACCCTTGTTGCATACATGAGCGCCCCCATCCACTGCACCAACTGCCAGCACCGCCTGGCCGATAATGCCAACTACTGCACCAACTGCGGCCATCCCGCACGTGAAGTCCCGGTGCCCGCGCCCTCCAACCAGCCCGCCACCATCCACACCGCCGCCCCCAACCTCTCCGCCACCCGCTGGCAACTGACCATCGTCTATGGCAGCGGCGAGCAAAAGACCTTCTTCCTCGACCACAACACCACCATCGGGCGCGACCCGGATTGTGAAATCCATATCCCCGACCAGCAGATTTCCCGCCGCCACGCCATCATCGAGCGCAGCAGCGAGGGCTATGCCATCCGCGATCTGGACAGCACCAACGGCACCTTCGTCAACCGCAAACGCATCACCGGGCCGACCCCCATCCGCTTTGGCGATGCCCTCACCGTGGGCGACTACCGCCTGCTCGTCCTGCGGGATACGCTGAATTGCGGCAATTGCGGCCAGCCCGCCAGTTCCAATGATCGTTTCTGCAAATTTTGCGGCGAACCGCTCTCCGGGGTGGCGGCCCCTTCAGGGGAAATGCCCCCCGTGAAACCGGAAACCCCGGACGCGGCCCCCGAGCCTCCAGCCCCCGTCGGTGAGACTGCGCCCGTGGAAATGATCCCGCCCTCCCCGGAACCGGCAGCCACCTTCCTGGAAGCGCCGATATTCCAACCGGCGGCCACAGTCATGGAATTTCCGGCGGCCCCCCTCCCCAAACCGGCGGCCACCTTTTTCGAAGCGCCACCCCCGGCGGCCCCGCGCGTTCCCCCGCCGATCCCACCCGCCCCGCTCCCGGAACCGCCCGCACCACAAAAAGCCCCCCTCTGGCGCACCTGTCTGATCATCGCAGCCATCAGCCTGTGCGGGCTTAGCGCCCTGGCCGTCGGTACCTATGTTGTCGCTCTTTTGAGACCCTGAACCAGCGGTTCAGGCCAGCTTCAAACTCCCCCAAAACTCCGCAATCACATCAGCAACATCAGCCCCCGGCGCCAACAGGCTTTCCCGAATGGGCGTAATATCCACGCCGCGCACCACCATCTGATGGATCGGGCGCGACAGTGTCTGGTCGCCCATCACAATCGCCCCCGCAATCGTCCGCTCCCCCACCATCAGCCGGATGCGGTTGACGTCAAAGCCCTGCTGGGAGACCAGCGCATCCGGTATTTCGCGCCACGTCTCGCTATCGCCGCGCACAATCCCGATCGTATCCTCGTCGCGCCCGCCGCCGCCCACCGCGCCGATAATGGAAGTCGTCAGCCCGGCCAGCCGCGTCACGTTCATCGGCGCATCCTTGACGTAGACCGCATTGCCCCCGGCCATGTTTTCGCCCGCCACGCGCCCCTGCTCGCGGGCCACCGGCCACAAAATATCCAGCACCTTGCGCCGCGCCGCCGGGTCGTAGGCTTGGGCAATATCGCCCGCGGCATAAATATCGGGATTGCTCGTCCGCATCCCATCATCCACGATCACCCCGCGATCCATCTCCAGCCCGGCGGTTTCCGCCAGCTCAATGCGGGGCACCACCCCAATCGCGACTGCCGCCAGCTCACAGGGGATCACCTCCCCGTTGGTGGTGCGTACCCCGGCCACCTCAAGCGGGCCGCGCTTCAACAAGCCGCCCGGTTTCCCGATGATTTCCTCCGCCTCGGTGTGATAGTGGAGGATCACACCCTCCTCCTGCAGGCGATGCTCGATAATCTTCGACTCAAACTCATCCAATACATTGCCCCAATAGCGGTCTCCGCGCAGGAAATAATGGACGGTCAACTTCTGGGCCACCAACCCCTCCACAATTTCCAGCGCCGTGATCCCGCCCCCGACAACCACCGCCGCCTTTGCTTTGCGCGCCCGCCCAATAATCGCGCGGGCATCCCGGATATTGTCCAGATTTACCACCCCGTGCAATTCCCCGCCGGGGATGTCCGGCCCGCGGGCGGTGGCCCCCGTCGCGAGCAGGAGGCGGTCATAGGGCAGCGCCCGCCCATTGGCCAGGATCACCTTGCGGGAAACCGGGTCCACACTGGCCGCGGCGGCATTGACCCAGATAATCTTCAGGGTGCGGAACTCTTCGAGGGTGAAGGGGAATAATTGGGACTCGGGCAGTTCCCCGGTCAGGTAATAGGCCAGACCAGGGCGGGAGTAATAGCCATCGGGTTCCTCCGCCACGAGGGTAATCTCCCCGGCAGGGTCCCGACGGCGGATGGTCTCCGCGGCGGCCACCCCAGCCGCGCCAGCGCCAACAATCAGATAGCGGGTCATTCTTCGGGCGCAGCCTCCTGTAACTGGAAAATATCCGTCCGCTCAAAACGCAGGACGCCGCGCGGACAGCGCGCGACACATTCGCCGCAGGTCAGGCAGTGGCTGTCTTTGACTGGCGTACCATTCCAGGCGTGGCGGCGCACATCAATCTCGATGGGGCAATGGAAGGAGCAAATGCCGCATTGCACACAACGCGACGGGTCCGGCACCACCTGCCCCTGGATGAGTACGGAGCGTTTTTTGTTGTCGGATTGGAAGATGGATTTGAGGGACATGGGAGGCAGGGAGCAAGGAGTAAGGAGCAAAAAACACATCACTTATTTAGCTACCGGACACTTTGATATAACAGCAACCCGCTGGTCGAGTAGGCGGCGCTTTTCCGCCGTATCGAGACCAATTATGGCGAAATATGCCAGAAATCGGTCTCGATACGCCCCGCCAAACCTGCTCTGAGCTTGCCGAAGGGAGCGGGCGGGGCTACTCGACCCGCAGTGATTTTGAAACGGTCAGGTAGCAAGATCACTGATCACTCATTACTTTATCACGTTACGGCTTCTCCGTTTCCGTAGGGTCCGGCGTTTCGGAGGGGTCTTCGGTTTCGCTGGGCTTGGGCGTGTTGGACGGGCTGCTCCCTGAACCCCCGCCGCCGTTACCATCTTCGGTTTCGCTGGGCTTGGGCGTATTGGAGGCGCTGCCGCCGCTCCCGGAGTTGCCGCCATCGTCATCGTCTTCGGTGGAGGAGGGATTGGGGAAACCGGTCGGGCCGGCTGTCCCCGTGGGGGTGACGGTGGATGTTGGGGTCGCGGTGCCCCCGAGGGGGGACGTGATCCCGGTGGGGACAGCTTCCCCCGCCGGGCCTGCTGATCCCGGCGGGGCATTGATGGTATCAGCGAGTAGGATGGCGCGCGCGGAGATCGTCCCCTCGTCATTGGCCTGAGCCAACACGACCACCTGTACGCCAATTGCAACGCCGGGGGCAATCTGCGAAGTGGGCAGGATCAGCACCGACAGCCCCGCCACCTGCCAGATTTCGCCGTTTTGGGCTTCGAGCGAGCCGGTAAAGGCAAAGGCCCGCAAGTAAATGGTCTCGGCGAGGATGGTGCCATCCGCTTGCGTGCGCCCCTCGATTTCGACAAACATGCCGGGCAGGATTTCCCCGACAATGCGGGTGGCATCCCCAATGATGACGGTGAAATCGGCGACCTGCCAGGCGGTGGGCGAGACGGTGGCAACGACGCCCTCAAAACTGACGTCAATCTGGCGGCCAGCGACAATCACGCGCTGGATTTCATCAATGCGCCGTTCACGGAATTGGGTTTGGAGCAACTGGCGCGTTTCCGTGCCGGTCGCGGAGAGGCGTACTGCTTCCACGGCGCGTTTGATGGTATAGAGCTGGTCGCCGGGGATGGTCTGGGCGGAGGCAGCGGCGAGGGTGGTAAAGCTGGCGGCCAGAACGATGAGTACCCCCAGCAGGCGCAGGGCCAGGCGTTGCAGGCCAGCCCAGCCCGGACGACGCGATTTTTCGCGGCGGAGTTGTTCGGCGCGCACGAGCAGGCGGGTGCGGCTGCGATGCAGGGCCGCAGCGGGAACCGGCTCCTGCCCGGCCTGGCGCGCCTCCGAGGCAGTTGCCAGCAAGCCGGAGAGTTCAGGGTCCAAGTCGGGGTGTTGCAGGCGGATTTCCTCGGGAGTCATGCCGGTCTCAAGCAGGGTGAGCAAGTCATCCAGAATATTGTGCAGGTCAGGGCGGTCGGCGTCGGTCATGGGGCGGGCGGGTCAGACGTGCATTTCCATTTGCCGCCGGAGGGCGGCGACCGCGCGGAATTGCAGGGCTTTGATGGCGTTGGCTTTTTTGTCAAGCGCCTCGGCGGTGGCTTCGAGTGACAGCCCGCTGCCAAAGCGCAAGGCGAGGACGTGCTGGTGTTCGGTGGTGAGCGTTTGCAGGGCTGCGGCCAGCGCGTGTTTTTCTTCGCTGGATTCGGCGGCGGCGGCGGGGGAGGGCAGGTCGGATGGGTGAAACTCGGTCAGCTCCTCGGTGGGGCGGGCGTATTGGACGCGGTAGTAATCGTTGACGAGGTTGGCCGTGGTGCGCATGAGCCAGCCACGGATGGAGGTGCGCGGCCCCCTCCCGGAGTGGGCATGCTCCAGCAGGCGGGTGAAGGCTTCGGCGGCCACATCCTCCGCCACCTGCGGGTCGCTGAGGCGGTAGCGGGCATAGCGGAAGACGGCGGGGAAGTAGAGGTTGTGGAGGCGGGTGATGGCCTCGGGGTCGAGTTGGCGGAGGGCGTCCAAATTGGCCGGACCGTCCAGGTTTTCCTGGTTGTCGTCCGGGGAGGCAGAATCCGACGGGGGGCGGGAGTCTGCCGGGGTGATATGCAAGGCAAACAAGATCGCTGTGGCGCGCGCGAAAAGCCCGGCAAAGGGACGGGGCATCGTCATCATGGTCTATCGGAGCAGGGTGGCATAGTAGATGGCGGCGGCGATGTGAATGGTGGCGGTGGTGAAGAGGGCCACCCCGATGGGGACATGGATGGTGTGCCACAGCCCAAGCATTTGGCGTGCCATGGATAACGACGCCACCTGGCGGGAAAGGTTACGGCGGCGGTCTAGGATGTTTTCGAGTTTGCGCACCTGGTCGAGGGGGGCGTTGTCCAACTGGCGGCGGATGGCGCGCCAGCGCAGGCGCGCGGCCCATGCCTGAGGGGTGCGGAAAAATATCAGGGAGGCCGCCCCCCGGGGGGCCGCGCCCGCCGCCTGGATCAGGGGGCGCAGGAGAATCCCCGTTTCCGGGCGGGTCTCCAGCCAGAGGTTGATCTCCGCTTCGGTGCGGGTGATCTCCTGTTCAATATCGGCGGATTCGAGGGCCGCCCCATCCACTGTGCGCGGGACGGCGGTGTAGATGTAGCGCCCGATGAAACCGCTGAGAACGATCAGGGCGGTCAGGAGCATGACGATACCGGCCAGGCCGTTGAACTCGAAGGAGGTGTGGAGGAAGACGAGGTAGGGGCCGACGAGGCCGGTGAAGATATGGAACTGGAGCCACTGCGACATTTTGCCCCAGCGGGC
>Ga0247727_10002943_pt1 | contig 38331 bp, 33 predicted proteins | sample WisWelCaveWW1625_FD_202498 | JGI IMG/M metagenome (GOLD analysis project Ga0247727, IMG submission 202498) | Biofilm microbial communities from Wishing Well Cave, Virginia, United States - WW16-25 | ecosystem: Environmental > Aquatic > Deep subsurface > Groundwater > Cave microbial mat | place...
TCTCTCCCCCCCCGCCCTCCCCCCCCCCCCCCGACGGAATCGAAGTTAAAACCCCGCTCCAACAAAAGTTGACACCAAACTGACACCCCGCTGACACTTTTGGCAGGCGAATGGTGCTATCCCTGAAACTGTTCAAATCAAGGAGCGGCCATGACAACTTCAAACGATTGCGGATGCCCGGAACCAAAAGAACAACCAGAGTCTGCGCTCTCCCGGCGCGAGTTTTTGCAGGTGGGTGGAATATTTGCTGGCGCGGCGGCCTTGTTGCCCGTGTTTTCGCACCGGCTCCTGCTCAACCCGATTGTGACCGTCCCCACTGACGAAGACCTTGAAGCCGCATTGAAGATTGCGGTAAACGACTCGATGTACCTGGAGACTCTGGCCGCGCTGACTGCCAGCAATTTTGCCTTTGATGCCAGCCTGTCTGCCGTCCTGTTTCCCTCCATGCAGGATAAGCTGGTCGGGTGGGTGTTGCGGCAGGTGAAATCGGAGAGCCTGCGCTTTGGCGCGGATTTGGTGTTTACCGTTGACCTGTCGGCTGGCATCCTGACTTCGATCCAGACTGTGATCGGCTGGAGCCTGGTGGATTTGCTCGTCGTGTCCAGCAGCCGGTACGATGTGCGCTATTCGCTTTTTCCGGAACCATCTAGCTCGAAAGCGCTATCTCCCATGCCCCTGACCATGATCCAACCAAGTGTTGGAAGTGATTGGAGTTTCCCGCGCCCCAACTCGCCCAAAATCCAGCCCGAAGACTTTGTGGAAGTGGGCTGGCCGCCGCACGCCGAAGACCCAAATGCCGGGTACTGGCATTATGGCGGGTGTAGCGGGACGGCTTGGGTGACGGATAACGGGGCATATATTTACCAGTGCGTGCAGGTGGGGGAAATGCTGGCCAATACCAAGTTCATTTATTCTGATCTGGATACAACGACGATTTAGGCGGGCCATCCCGTTTAAGAAGGAGTTCATCATGCCGCTTGGAAACATTCCCTGGAAAAACCGGCTGGGTATTTCAAACTCGCGCGCGCCGGACGCCTCTGATTTCGCAAATAAAGTATTGCAATTACCGACAAGCATCCAGATTTACCAGCAGCAATTGGTACACAGCCGGGCATGGGCGCAGGGTCCCGCGGTTGCAGCAGCGGAATGGTGCTACGGCGGCGCACAGGATTTTGAACCGAATCAGAACACAGCTTTGCGGGAAATCTCTGCGCACGATTCGGTATTTGCACGCAGAAACTTGAGCCAATACACATCACCTGGTAATTTTGAGTGGTATAAAAGACATCGTGACAATAATAGCCTCATCAGCAATTATCAAATCTATTATGTACTTAATGAACCTGAAATTGTCAGCAGGAAAAGCAATTTGGGTGCTTCGCTAAGATGTCCTGCTAATACCATTGACCAATGTTGGGATCCTCGCGATTGGAATGTAGACCCTGATTTTCAATGCATTCCTGTTTATTGGGAACCAAGTACTAGTGGATACATTTATTGTGATGACGCGGGTGCAGATGATTACAAACGAATCTGTGCGGAGGCGCTGGCTTATCAATTCTTGAAATTATGGCACGAAAACCATGATCTATTGAAAGGCCATATCATTCTTCCACCCTCGGCGGCAGATACCAGACTTGGTATATCTAATACTTATTGGAATACTTTCTATAAAAAGGCGCTGTCTGAGGGGATAGGATATTCTGGATGTCCCACACAAACAGCAATTACCCCAACGAATATGCAAGCCTTGCATATTCATCATTACACGGGAAACCCTCTTGTAACATTTTATGACCCCATTAAGACGACCGCGTATGATGCCAACATCATTCGGGAGGCGGCGGATTGGTTAAAAACAAATTACAGCCCGTCAACTAATATCTTGCCGATGCATATTGTCCTCAGCGAGTTTGGTTTGGACTTTAATATGCCGGAAGAAGATCAGCGTCGCTATGCAGGATACTTCCCTAATATGTTGGATGGTCTTTCCTGGTGGAATTCCCTGCTTGCCTGGCTTACCCGCATTGCGCCGTCAGAGTGTAAATTGGTGGAAGTCGGCAGTGAGTTGGATCCCGCGGGTTATACCTTATACGCCGCCATACATAACCCCTCAGTCATTCCATACGTCAAAATCGGAAACTCAAATGCACAACGCAATCAATATTATTTTGACTCCAGCACCTATACCAAGCAGGTGTTCAGTAATATGCAAAGCATCAACACGCAAAGGCCAGACAAGCCCACGAGTAATACGACTTACCGTGGCGTATTTTCAACTTATCCAGCGATCTCTTGGAAACCCCATTATGACCAAAATTTTGTGTCGTTCCGATCAACGCCTTTTGGCAAGTGTTATGCAGTGTGGGCGCAAGTAGGCGCAGATGGAGTGGACGACTTGAATTTTGGATTGAACAAGGGGTGGGTAACCAGCCAAATACCGGGAACGATGGGCGGCAGTGGGAACAACATTCCCTTAACTGCAAACATCACGTTACCCGCAACATACAATGGGTGGAGTACGATTTACTTGCCCGTGATTAAGGGCTGGGGAACCATTTCGGCCAATAATGTTCAGTTTTATATCAGCGTACACGTCGGGGGTCCGGAAGGACCTGAGCTCGAGATTGGGAAAATGGGTATGTCTGACTTTGCCGATGCACAAAACGTTGATATTGATCCGTTGCCAAATAATACTGCCCTGTCTCCCCAACGTGTCTATCCTGCCATGATCTATCCTGTTGTATGTTTCTCCCCTGGCATTGTGCGCACCATCACGATTACCATCGAGCGTGTACAAAATTTTGGCACTACCGGCTCAACCGTTTATCTGGGCCGCCCCATCGTATTGGAGGGTGCTTGTTCCTGGCTAATTGAGCAATAGGTCAGATCAGAAGACGCTAAGCTGTTCCCAAATCACAACCATCAATTGGAGACACCCGGTGCTGACTAAGCCATCAAGGATTCTGCTACTCGTTCTAATTCCAACCCTAAGCCTTACATTGCTGACGGGATTTGTCTACATCCTAATTTCCCCGGCTCAATTGCATGAGGTCTTTGTAGTGGATACAACATCTGATACTCACGACGCCAATCCGGGAAATGGTCAGTGTCGTGATGTCTCCGGGAAGTGCTCACTGAGGGCAGCAATTGAAGAATCTGCTGCCATTGCCGGGCCAAACACGATCAACTTGCCAACAGGTTTATATATTATCAGTATTGGTTTTGTACCTATTTCTGAAACACTCACCATTCAGGGTGAGGCAATGACAACTACCATCATAGATGGAGGATTTTTTGGCATTTCTAGTTTTGCACCCGCTCCTCAACTCATGTCATTCTCGGATGTAACTATTCAAAATGGGGCAATAGGTGGCGATGGAGGAGCCATCTGGAACTCAGAAATTCTCGCACTGAAAAATTGCATTTTCTGGAATAATCACTCTTCTCAAGGCGGCGCAGTATATGTGGATCAAGCGGGTAGTCTATTCGTGGATCATTGTACTTTTGAAGGCAATGGGGCTGGCAATGGGGGTGCAATCTACTCCGCCGGGGCACTTACGGTTACAAATTCCACCTTTTACGCCAATGCGGGCGAGGGTGGTGCCATTCGTAATCTAGGTAGTATGTCCATCTCAAACAGCACATTTAGCGGAAACATTGCTGGTGATTTTGGCGCTGGTATTTATTCCGTCTCTGCCTTTCCGTCCAAAGTCTCGCATTCAACCTTTACGAACAATGCCGCCGATGCCAATGTGAACGGTGTAGGCGACGGCGGCGGCATTTATAGCGATGATTCGCTGCTCATCCAGGATGTCATCCTCGCCAACAACATTGATTACAGCGGCGAAGCTCCCGACTGCGGCGGCGCGCTCCTTTCCAATGGCTACAACCTGATCAAAACGCTTACTGGCTGCGCTGTCACCCTGCTCCCATCCGACCTTTTCGGCATTGACCCCCTGCTTGGCCCGCTGGCGAATAACGGCGGCGCAACGCTAACGCATGCCCTGCTGGCGGGCAGCCCGGCCATTGATGCGGGCAACTGTACCGACCCGGATGGCAACCCCGTGCTCTTTGACCAGCGCGGCTTCCCGCGTCCGCAAGGCGTCACCTGCGACATGGGGGCGTATGAGCTTGGGTTCCAGCTGTACCTGCCGGTCATCATCCGCCAATAAATCCCCCGTCATCACTGACTGCTCAGTCATTACTCTTTACTACTCATTCATCACTCCCCACCGCCTCTTCCAGTAGAATTCCCCGGTGGTGTTCCTCCTCCTCTCCCCCCACCTCAACACCCCTGGCGTCCCTCCCATTGACGCAAGTGCGCACCCGATTGGGAAGCTTTCCCTGGCCCGCTTGCATACCTCAAAACCCCGCAGTAACGACGGTTCGGCCAAGCTCACCACATGCTTTAGTCGTTCGGTTTTCCAACAAGTGACGACAAAACCCTATCGCCATCAACTGATCACCGGGCGAGTCTATTCCTCCAAATTGGGCAACTGCCCGGTCACTTTCTTGATCATCTGGCCCAATGGCCCGGAAACCTTCTTCGGGGTTCCCCGGGGTTGCTGACCCCTCTGGATTTCCTTCACGATGGCAGCCGCCCGTTCGCGCAGGCGCGGGTTAGCGTGGTGCGCCGCCGCATCCAGCCCGCGCAGCGCCGGCTTCCCGATCTTGCCCAGCGCCGACCCAGCCAGTTCAGCCAATGCATCATCCTCATTGCCAAGCAAGTTGAGCAACGCAGGCACGGCGCGCGCATCACCCATCTCCCCCAGCGCGGCCGCGGCATACCCGCGCACCTGCGCGTTCCCATCCCGGATGGCTTCCAGTAACGCCGGGATCGCCTGTGGATCGCGCATGCCTCCCAACGAAAAGGCCGCCTGCGCCCGTACATCCTCGCTGATATCCTGCAGCAAGGCGGCCAGCGTCTCCACCGCGCTGGCATGCTTCAACTCGCCGAGGGCGATGGCAACGTAGGCGCGCACCTCGTAAAACTGGTCATGCGCCAGCTTTAGGATGGCAGGCACCGCAGCCGGGTCCCCGATCTGCCCCAGTGCCATGGCCGCAAGCGCCCGCACCTCATGCGCCTCATCTTCCAACACCGCCATCAACGCTGGGACAGCGCGCCGGTCACGCAACTGGCCCAGCGCCTCCGCCGCCTCCTGCCGCACGGATTTATCCTCATCCCGGAGGGCCGCCATCAGGGGCTCCACCGCCTTCTGGTGGCCGATCTGCCCAAGGGCGGTCGCCGCGTTGACCCGCTTGATCCAGTCCACATCATCGTGCAGGGCCGCGCACAGCGCATCCACCGCCGGTTCACCAATACTCCCCAGCGCGGCGGCCACGGCAGCGCGCACTGGATAGCTGGGATCGGTCAGTGCGTCAATCAGGAAATCGTTGGCATAAGGCTGGCCGAGTTTCCCCAGGGCCGCCGCGGCTTGCAGGCGCACGATCTCCTGCTGGTCGCCGAGAACGTAAATCAGCGGGTCAAGCGCCCACTTGTTACCAATCTCCCCCAGGATAAAGGCCGCCATCGCTCGCACATTTTTATCGTTGTTATGGAGCGCTGTAATCAGCATCTCGATGGATGGCACCCCGATCTTTTTGAGCGCCCAGGCCGCGGCGCGGCGCACCTCGACATACATATCCCCCAACACCGGGATGAGGGCGCGCACACTATCCGGGTCGCCGATCTTGCCGATGCCCGCCGCGGCCAGTCGGCGGATTTCCACGCTCTCATCGCGCAGGGCCGTTCCCAACGCCTGCGCACCCGGCTTGCCCAAAGCGGTTAGCGCCTTGACTGCCTGTTCGCGCACCTGTTCTTTCGGGTGGAAGAGATCAGCCTGTATATCGTCAATTTTGCTCATGATGCAGCCCACCCACAGAATAGCATGGATTTATTTTTCAAACAATAGCCCGCCGCATGCGACCCCCCTCCCGTCTCCGCGCAGGCCACCCCCCTCCCGTCCCCCGCCTGCGGGGGGAGGCTGGTTGGGTTCCAAAGCTTGGCTTGGGCGAAAAGCCAGTTCTCCCCCCGTGAACGGGGGGAGTTAGAGGGGGGTTGAGGGAAGTTAGAGGGGGGCGGCGCATGGCAAAAAAACAGCCGCCCGGCGGCGGCTGAAACAGGCAAAGGTAACTGTTACCAGATTCAGGCCGGGACCACCCGCGCCCGCCGGCCCTTCACAAACTCGATCAAAGGCGGCAGCAGTGAAATAAAGATAATCGCCAGGATCACGTACTCGAAATTCTGCTCCACAAATGGCAGCCCGCCAAAAAAGTAACCCAGGAAAGTAAACAGCGGCACCCAGATCAGCGCCCCCACCACGTTAAACATCAGGAAGCGGCCATACGTCATACTCCCTACCCCCGCCACAAACGGCGCAAACGTGCGGATGATCGGTATAAAGCGCGCCAGGATAATCGTCTTCCCGCCATGCTTCTCGTAAAACGCCTGCGTCCGCTCCAGATGCTCCCGCTTCAAAAACGGCACCCTGCTGCTAAACACGCGCGGCCCCACATAATGCCCCACCGCATAATTCACCGAGTCCCCGAGGATGGCCGCCGCCAGCAGCAACAGCACCATCCACCAGACATTCAGCACTCCCGTTTTCGCAAACGCCCCGATGGCAAAGAGCAGGGAATCGCCCGGCAGGAAAGGCGTCACCATCAGCCCCGTCTCCGCAAAAATCACCAGGAACATCAGCAGGTACGTCCACGGCCCGAACTGAATGATGATGTCTTTCAGGTACTCATCAATATGCAAAAAAACGTCAATAAACTTTGCCAAAAATTCCATGTTTAGTTTTCCTTAAAAGAGCGTCCGCTCAAAATGGTTGGTTCGGACCCCGGGGCTGGTTCCGGTTCAGGGGAATCCAGGGCCGCAGGAGCCTCCCGGGATTCCCCTGGGCGTGGTGCCGCCCCAGGGGTCACAGCCCCCGGTGAGCGCAGTTTCTGGTTGGTGCGGATCAGGGCTGTCAGGGAAATCACACCCAGGATTACCAGCCCGGCCAGGCTGAAGTTGGCAGCCCAGCCCCAGGGGAATTCCTCCAGCCCCGAAATCACAAGGCCGGGAGTATACCCCAGGGCCATCACGATCGCGAGACTGTTCCAGGCCCCGTGGATGATGATCGCCATCAGGTAATTCCTGCCCAGCCGCCCCCACTTGCGCTCCCCAAAGGCCACGGCCAGCCCCCAGCCGACCAGCCCTGAGTTGGCAATGTGTACCAGCCCGGCCCCGATGCGCCCGGCGACCGTCCCCAGCCAGAGTTCGCCGCTGGCGGCCTGGAGCACACTTTCAATAAAGGCGAACCCGGCCCCGCTGAGCATCCCGAGGACAAAGCCGTCCGTCGGGGTGAGCTTGCGGCGGTTGACGAAGAGGAAGCCGATGGGCTTGAAGGTCTCCTCGATGAAGGGGATGATCACAGCCACGTACAGCCCGCCGAGCAGGAGCGTGGGGATGTTCAGCAGGTATTTTTCGGCAAAGGGGATGAAGATGGCCGGGTCCGGGTTGCTGGTCTGGCGGGCCCAGACGAGCAGGAGGCTGAGGTCAAACTTGAAGCCCGGCTGTTGCGAGGCGATGAGCAAGATTATGGCGAACACGATGGCCGCCAGGATGAGTTCAAGCAGGAGGATGGGCACCAAACTGAGTACCATCCCCGTCCCGAACGCGCCCCATTTGCGCTGGGGGGAGGTTGGTTCCAGCCGGTATGCGCCGAGCGCCAGGTACCAAACCAGCGGCAGGCCGATGGCGAGGATGTGGAGCGGCGGCAGGAGTACCCAGGCCACCGGCGGGAAATTGGACACCAGCCAGCCCAGGCCTAGTACGAATAACAGGAGCGCAGGCGGGAGCCAGAGGAGGATGGCCGGATTTCCCAGCTTCCATGCCCTCACCGATCTCCCGGTGATCCGGGCCAGTGCGTGGAACGCGGATGGTACGCAACAGGCCCCCAGCGTTAGCAGCGCGGCGGAAGAGATGAAGCTCAGGGCGTCAATCGTGCGCAGGGTCGCGCCGTCCGCAAACTCAAGGAACCCCCCGAGCAGGGCAAACAGCCCCAACCCGAAAAAGGTGATGGCGGCCAGCAGGGCAAGGGTGAACTGGATGATCGAGGGCCAGTGGGCAGGAGGTCGGTGGTTGGTCATGGCCGTGCCTCATGGAAAAAGCATCCAGAAATGGACGCTCTGTCATTCCGAGTGGAACGAGGAATCCCCGCAGTGAGCCTTAATAACGTGTCTATGCAGGGATGCTTCGCCTTGCTCAGCATGACAACGCTCATTGGCGCACAAACCGATTTATCCACTACCGTTCCTCAATCGTAATGGTGATGATCATGTCCCCCGGCGGCTGGTTGATGCCCAACGTGGGGTCGCGCGGGGAGAGGGCAAGCGCCACCTCCAGCCCTTCGATCACCTGCCCAAAAATGGTGTAACCGCCATCCAGGGCCGGGGCGGGGGCAAAGGTGATAAAGAAATGGCTGCCATTGGAATCAGGCCCGGCGTTGCCCATGGCAAAGACGCCGACCTTGTCAAATTTCAGGTCGCTGATCTCGTTGATAAAGGCATACCCCGGCCCGCCAAACCCGGTGCCGCTGGGGTCGCCGGCCTGCGCCACATAGCCCGGCTCCACCCGATGAAAGGTGATGCCGTCATACCAGCCGCTCAGGGCGAGGAAGACGAAATTGTTGACGGCCAGCGGAGCCTTGTCGGGGTAGAGTTCCACGACGATGTCGCCCTTGACGGTCTCGATGGTGGCGAGGTAGGTTTTGGCGGGGTCAATGATCATGGGCGGGCAGGTGGTGTGCTGGATGCGCTGGAGCGCAAAGAGCCGGACGATGACGCTCAAGTTGTCGTAGTCGGTGGGGCCGTTGTAGATCAGGCCGTTGATGATCAGGAAGGGAGTGCCGGGAATGCCCAGTCCGCTCGCTTCTTCAAAGGCGTTTTGCGCCATGTCGGCGTAGGTCTGACTGATGAGCGCACCCGAAAACTGGTTCTCGTTCAGGCCCAGTTCCACCGCGGCGGCCGTGACCCATGTGCGGAAATCCGGGAGGGAGAGGGCCGACCATTCGGTCTGGCGGGCATACAGCAGGTCGTGCATCTCCCAGAACTTGTCCTGGAACCCGGCGGCCTCGGCGGCGGCCAGGGAGAGCGCCGCTTTGTCATGGGTGTTGATCAGCGGGAAGTGGCGGAAGACGAATCGGACATCCTCCGGGTAATCGGCGCGCAACTGGGCCAGAGTGGGTTCCAACTCGCCGCAGATTGGGCACTGGAAATCGCCATATTCGATGATTGTAACGGCGGCATCTTCGGGGCCGGTCACCCAATCGGTATCGGTAACGGGGCGGAACAAGGAGGTCTCGGTGGCGTTGGGGTCGCGGATCAACGTCTGGACGGTGCAGCCATCCATGGGTTGGCCGCTGATCTCCGGGATGAAATCCGTCCCAGCAGGGGTGCTGATTGCCGGCGGGGTAATCGTTGGCGCGAGGGCGGTATCCGTGACTGTGGGGGCGAGTGCGTCCGCGGGGGCAGGTTCAGCGGTCCCCGCAGGCGCACCGGTTTGGCAGGCGGTGAGGAGCAGGGTGAGGAAAATCAGGAGGGGGAGGACAATTTTTTTCATCGGGGTATCCTTGCGAAGGGGGAAATTTTACCGGATTTTGGTGAGCGCCCGATGATGCTTTTTGGCGAAGGGGATGGCACAAAAGTGTTGGTAAGTTTGCCGCGCCTTGCCCGGCCTCCTCGACCCCCTCTAACTCCCCCGTGGACAGGGGGAGAACTGGCTTCTTGAATTCAACAAGCCTCCCCCGCTTGCGGGGGGACGGGAGGGGGGTCGCCCTGCCCTCCATCTCTTACGAAGCTCTAATTGCCCGCCACGCGGCACACGGTATCATTCCCCGCATGCCCGAACCCCGCACCAACGCACAATGGATCACCGACTTGCAAGCTCCGCAGGCGGATGAAGCCATTGAGGAACTGCGTGCCACGCTCCTGCGCGGCCTGCGCGCCGCCCTCGCCAGCCGTATCCAACGCGACCTCGAGTTTGTGCTGGAAGACTTCGTGCAGGATGCCCTGCTCAAAATCCTCGCCAACCTGCACACGTTTCGCGGTGAGAGCCGGTTTACCACCTGGGCGCAGAAAATTGCCGTCCACGTGGCCTACACTGAACTGCGCCGCCGCCGCTGGAAGGATGTTTCGCTCCAGGAAATGATCGAAGGCCAGGATGGCACCGAGTTTACCCCGGCCATCCTGACCGACCCGGCCCCCACCCCCGAAGAGAAAACCACGCGCCGATCCCTGCTCGACTTTGTCCAGCGCATGATTGACAACGAGTTGACGGAGCGTCAGCGCACGGCCATCACCGCAGTCATGCTTAATGGTGTGCCGGTGGCCGAAGTGGCCCGCCGCATGGAGACCAACCCCAACGCCCTCTACAAACTCATCTACGACGCCCGCCACCGGCTCCAGCGGCGCATGCTCGAAAACGGCATCTCCACCTCCGAAGTGCTGGCGGCATTTGAAGAATGATGCCGGGTAAGACCGCCAAAAAAAATTGCGTCTGTGCAAACGAGGCCTCAGGCAATGAATATCGAATCGATCAAAAAAATGGTGCGCCTCATCGCCGCCACCCGCAGCGATGAGATCGGCTGTGACGATTGCTTCACCCACCTTGACGAGTTTGTCGAGCAGGTCTTGGGCGGCAAAACGCCCGACCAGTTCATGCCCCTCGTCCAGCACCACCTCGCCCTGTGCGGCGACTGCCGCGAGGAATACGAAGTCCTGCTGGAAGCCCTCCAGACTGTCGGTTGATTAAGCGCCACCGTGAAAACATTTTCATCCTGAGCGGAGGCTGACCTGTTTTGGTCGGACGCAGTCGCAGGACGGCGGTTCGCTTCACCCAACGCGAAGAACTTCATTTTTCGGATAGGTTCTAAATCAAAGCCATTCCAGCCGACCGGGCGCACTCCTGCGCCCGGTTTTGTTTTGAGCCACTGGGGGCCGCGCTCCCTCAGGGGAACCTGCCCCCGGTGAAAGGCGTCTGACCCTGCCGAAAAGGTGCGACGCATTCCCCATCCCCTCCCAAAGGTATAATACGCCCCATGTCCCAACCCACCGAAGAAACACAACCCACCCAACTGGGTGAAACGCCCCCCGATGAAACCCAGCCGCACACCGTCCAGCCCGCCGCGCGGCGCAAAGGCCGTTTTGCCTGGATCCGCCTGCTCATCCTGGGCTGGCTCATCCTGATCGTCATCGCCGTCATCGGCGCGTACAGCGGCTACCAGGTGGGCACCGAAAGCCGGATTGCCACCCAGGTCGCCCAGAACACCGCCTCCATCGACTCGCAATACCAGCAGGGCCTCGCCGATCTGGCTTCCGGCGAATGCGACCGTGCCCTCCAGCGTTTTGAATGGGTGATCGGCCAGGACCCCAACCATGCCGGGACGATTGAAGGGATGGCGCAGGCCATATCCTGTCTCAATATCACCGCCACCCCCACGCCGATTGTACCGACCGCCACCCCGACGCTCACCCCGACCCCGGACACGCGCGACATCGAAGTCCAGTTTGACGAGGCCGAAAGCCTGATGGAAGCGGGAGAATGGGATGCCGCCATTAACGCACTCTTCAACATCCGCAAAAAAGACCCGACCTATCGCGCCGTGGATATCGATTCCATGCTGTACGTGGCTTTCCGCCAGCGCGGTGTAGACAAAATCCTCGTCCAGGGTGAACTTGAAAGCGGGCTGTATGACCTCGCCCAATCCGAACTTTTTGGCCCGCTGGACTCTGAGGCGCAGGGCTATCGCAACTGGGCGCGGCTGTACCTGATCGGCGCAACTTTCTATTCCGTGGAAGACTGGGCGCAGGCCGCGTTTTATCTCGGCCAGGTCGCGCCCTATGCGCCCAACCTGCACGATGGCTCCAATGGCTTTGCCATCGACTGGTACCTGTTTGCCCTCGAAAAGTACATCAACCAGCTTGATGAAGCCAAGGACTGGTGTACCGCTTACGAGCAGTTGAAAATTTACCAGCAGTTGGTCAATGACCCGGCGCTGGACGGCCAATTGACCCAATACAAAAACCGCTGTGAAGAAAACGAAGACGGGTAGACGTTACAGTAGTAACGATTTCAATCGTTACCTGCCGAATGAATTCGGCACTACACAATCCCACAAATGATCGTTCCCCCCTGGGCGCTGACCGTTTCCTATTGGCTGCACATGCTCGCCACCGTTGCCTGGCTGGGCGGGCTGGCCGCCGTCAGCCTGATCCTCATTCCCGCACTCGACAAACTGGCAGACCCGCAGGCGCGGCTGGACATCCTGCACCGCGCCCAAAAACGGCTGGACCCGCTGGGCTGGTTCTCCCTGCTGTTATTGACTGGAACCGGCCTCGTGCAAATGAGCGCCAGCCCGGCGTATGACGGCTTCCTGTCCATTACCAATCGCTGGGCATTGGCAATTCTCCTCAAACACATCGTCTTTTTGGGGATGATGGGTGTGAGTGTCTTCATCACCTGGAAGGCCATGCCGGACCTGGAGCGCGCCATCCTGCGCCAGTCGCTGGGGAAAGCGGCGCAGGACATCCCGCAGTTAATGCGCCGCAACGTGGCGCTCATCCGCCTGAATCTTTTCCTGGGGGCCATCGTTCTGATCTTCACCGCGCTGGCCCGCGTCTCAATCTAAATTCCCCCTGCTGAACCATCAGCGGGTTTTTCTGCTATAGTTATAATAAATTTGTCATGTTGATGCAATTTTGCGTCCCCTGAAGCAGGTTTCACCTGCCAGCCAACACCTGATTTTGTCCTGATAACCGCCATATTCCCGCCAAAGATAGTCCCGGGAAGGAGAATCATCCATGAAACGAATATTATCCCTGTTAATGTCGCTCACCCTTGGGGTGCTGCTGGTGGGCCTGCTGATCGGCGGGCTGACAACGACCGCCCAGGCTTCGGCGGGCGCACCCCCTGAGGCCGCGCCCCTCCTGCAGGGGCAACAGCCCCCGGAGAAGGTGGACAGCGACCCTGAGCCGCCGGTGGCCCCGTCCCCGGATGGGCCTACGCCCCTCGAGGCGGAAGCCCTGCTCGATCTGGACAGCATCATTTGGACTTCCCCGTATACCGATGTGACCAACAGTGCCGCCTGGGGTGATTACGACATGGATGGCGACCTTGACCTTTTGCTGGGGAATGATGGCGCTAACCGGCTCTTCAACAATAATGGCGCCACTCTGGTGGATACCGGCACGACCTACGTCTGCCAGTCGGCGGCGCTGGATGATACGCAGACGGTCTCCTGGTCGGATTTTGACCTGGATGGCGACCTGGATTTCCTGATTGGCAACTTTAACTCCAAGAGTTGTGTCTACAAGTACGACCCGGTCACCGGGACCTTCTCGCTGGCATGGCTGGCCAGCACCTCCCAGACAACGGAGGATGCCGCCTGGGGTGGCTGGTCCACCGCAGGCGAGCTGAATGTATATATTGCGCTGGTCAATGCGCTGGGCAACAATAATGTCTTCAAGGCTGAGGGCGGCAGTTTCGACCTCTGGTGGACGGCTCCCAGCGATGGGGCCACCGCCGTAGCCTGGGGCGATTATGACAATGACGGCGACCCGGACATGGCGGTGGGGAACTTTGGCGAGCCAAATGTGATTTATCGCAACTCGACCACCTCGCTCACCCCCGTCTTCACTACGACAGAGGCTTACCGCACAGAAAGCCTGGCTTGGGGCGATATGAACGGCGATGGCTATCTTGATCTGGCGGTAGGCAACGGCGGCTCCGGCGGCACCTTTGACGTGGATCAGGTGTATTGCAACAGCGGTTCGCCCGGTTTTACGCTCACCGAATGTTGGACATCCGACGAACAGGTGGGCACGCATGGCATTGCCTGGGGCGATTGGGATGGCGACGGCGACCTTGACCTGGCGCTGTCCAGTGAGGAAAACGGCGAGACCCGCGTTTACGAGAACATCGGCGGCATGCTGGACAACAACGCCGCCTGGGATGCCAACGATGAGTTTGACGAAAGCCGCGGCGTGGCCTGGGGCGACCTGAATGGCGACAACGACCTTGAACTGGTGATCACGTACCAGAACCGGCCCACCGTAATCTGGGAAAACACTGAAGGCGCCATGGCGACCACGAGCATAGGCCCGACCATACTTGATTCCCGGGCCGTGGCCTGGGGCGATTACAACGGCGATGGCTGGCTTGACCTGGCGGTAGCCAATTCCACTTCCACTGCCAATTACGTGTATAAAAATACCGCCGGTGTCCTGAGCCTGATCTGGAGCTCTCCGCAAACGGACAACTCACGCAGTGCCGCCTGGGGCGATTACGATGGCGATGGCGATCTCGACCTCGCTTTTGGCAACGGGCTGCAAGGTTCCGGGCAAGCCAACCGGCTTTACGAGAACACCGGTTCCACCTTCGTCCTCTCCACCGATTTTGTCGATCCGAATCCCTCCGATACGTATAGCATTGCCTGGGGCGATTTCGACGGCGATCAGGACCTCGACCTGGCGGCGGGAAACTACGACACCACCCAGCCCATCCAAATTCACATCAATAATGGCGGGGTGTTCACCCAGAACATCCTGCTTGGCCCGGCCACGGACAAAACCTGGAGCGTCGCCTGGGGCGACTATGACCAGGATTACGATCTCGACCTGCTGGTTGGGAACGATGCCGGTCCCAACCGGGTCTATGAGAATGCCGGCGGAGGCGCTTTTGTCCAGTTGACCCTCCCGACCCCCAATGCCCCCTGCTCCTCCGATACCCGGAGCGTGGCCTGGGCCGACTGGGATGGCGATGGCGATCTCGACATTGCCGTCGGCAACGCCGGCGGTTCCGGGTGTATCCAGATTATTGAAACGGTTGAAATCCTCCAGCCCAATGCCGGGTGGATATTCGTCACAGCCTTCCAGACCACAGAAACAAACCTGGACGTCCGCAGCATTGCCTGGGGTGATTTTGATGGCGATGGCGATTCCGATCTGGCAGCAGGCGTGACTGGCGACTTTGGCCGCCGCAGCCGGATTTACCAAAACGTCGGCGGCTCCCTCGTGGATGTCTGGCGCGCGCCCATCTCCAATAACGACCCCGCCCGCGCCGTGGCCTGGGGCGATGTGGATAATGACGGCGATCTGGATCTCGCCCTGGCCAATGGCCTGACCCCCAACCAGCCCAACCGCATCTTCATCAACAACCTGAACAGCAGCGCCGACCTTCCCAACAACCTGCTGACCGTTAAAGTGCTGCGCCCCGACCTCACCGATGAAGGCTACTTCTTCCCAGCCTATGAGATCGTTGGCCTCCCGAAAATTGTCGTCCCCTACGTCCTCTACGACGACGAATCCGACCCGGCGTACCAGATCGACTTTGAGGTTTCCTGGAACGGCGGCGACAGTTGGGAACCAGCCTGGGAGGTGGGCGGCCATCCCGCCCATGAAGGGACGACCAACCTCAGCGCCAGCCCCGGGGGAACCGAACACACCTTCGTCTGGGACTCCTTCTACCAGTTGCTCGACCACCAGGGGATCGCGTTCAACCCGGGGATCAACGTCTTCCCCCCATCCAGCCAGAGTTTTGAGGAGATGGATGTTGTCTTCCGCATTCGCGCCTGGTCCAACCCCACGCACGGCGGTTTCATCCAGCACCCCTCCTTTGGCGCAAGCTCGTCACAGGTGCGCGTGGATGTCCGCCCCGACTGGTTCAACTCCCTCAAGCAAGCCGGGCAGGAGTACGTCTACGCCGGCGAAAATATCTCCTTTACCGTGACGATCACGAATAACGATCACGGCATGCCGGAGAATGCCTACGTCTACGATCTCTTCCCGCAAGAACTTTCCCTCTATAACCCACCCGTTGCCTCCTCGGGGACGATCACGTGGTCACAGGAAGGTGTCACCTGGACGGGTGCGCTGGATTATGAGCAGGTACTCGCTCTCTCCTTTGAGCCACAGGTAACGCGCCCCCTCACCAATGGCACCGTCCTCGTCAACTGTGCAAATGTCTTTGACGGCCTGCACCAGCCCTTCCAGCGCTGCGACAGCTTTATCGTCAGCTCAACAGCCATCCTGACCGAATCCTACAAGCTGGTCAATGGAGAGACCACGAACGCCGCCGAAATTGGCGAATTGATGACCTATACCCTGGTCCTCACCAACACCGGCGGCGAAAACGCCTACGATGTACTGGTGCAGGATCAATTGCCCGAACAGGTGGTTTACGCCAATTACGTGACCGCCACCGCCGGCATCCCGGCTTTTTCCAACGGGAGCATTTTCTGGTATGGCGACATGAAAGTGTTCGAGCCGGTCACCGTGACCTATCGCGTGACAGTGGGCATGCCCCTGCGCGGCGGCTCGCTCATCACGAACACCTTCAAAATCATCGAGAGCGGCATCATCACGCCCCATGTGATTGGCCCGGTCACGACGACCGTGCTGGCCCCCAACCTCGCCGCCACCACCAAGACCACCAACGACCCGGTGGCTGAACTTGGCGATGTAGTGACATACACCATCGCCCTCCAGAACGTGGGTGCCCGCGACGCTTACTCGGTCACGTTGGTGGATGTGATCCCCGATGGCGTCACCTACGTCATGCCCAGCCTGACGTTCTCCGCCGGGAGCGGCGGCTACATCTCGGAGACGAACACGATCACCTGGTTCGGGAACATCCCCTCCAGCGGGCTGGTTAACGTCAAATTTGCCGCCCAGGTCAATATCCCCGATCCCCCTGTCCAGGCCTTGACCATTACCAACGTGGTGACCTTGAGCGAGGAACTCTCCGGTCAGTACATCATCACCAACACCCTGCTGGTTGAGCTCCCCGACCTGAGCAACGCCGCCAAGCTGGTCAACCTGTCCACCGCCGACCTGGGCGACATCGTCCACTATACGATTGCACTGACGAACACGGGCGGCAAGGAGCCGGGCCTCCACATCATCGATCCCATCCCCGCTGGGGCCACGTTTATCCCTGGCAGTATCCTGATCACGAATGGCACCGCCGTTTACTCCGCCACCATCAACGCCATCATCTGGGATGTGGATGTGCTGGGAGACTCCGTCTCCAAACTGCAATTCGACGTTTATGCCGGCCTCCCGCCGCTCAGCACCAATGGCCTCATGGTCAACTCCGTCACTTTCGTGGATACCACCAACACAGTCTGGAACTTGCAGGCAGTGACCACCATCGCCGAGCCGGATATGGCGGTGGAGAAAACCGCCTCGGAGACCACCGTCTCGCTGGATGATGTCGTGCTGTATACCGTCGTCTTTTCCAACACAGGCGGCTTTGCCCCGGATATCGCCATGGATGATGTCCTCCCCGCCGGGCTGACCTACGTCCTTGGCAGTTTCTCCACCGTCGGCGGTGATGGCACCGGCGGCTACAACAGCGGCACCGGGACCATCTTTTGGGATGGGGATGTGGATACGGGCGAAGCAGTGACGGTCGAGTTTGCCGCCGTCATCGGCTGCCCGGCCAACCCGCCCATCATCCAAAACAAGGCCATCGTCACCGACCCCCTGCAATTTACCCCGCAGGACACCATCAACGTCACCGTGGACATGCCAAACCTGGCCGGTTCCAGCGTCACGCCGAGCATTAACCACCCACCCGTCCCGCTGGAGAAATACACCTACACCGTGGTCATCAAGAACACGGTTGGCGGCGGCGGTTACGCCCCCGATGCGTACATGATCAGCGTGCTCTCGGATGATGTTATCTGGACGGGCGTTGCCAGTTCCAGCCTGGGGACGGTGTCCTACAACGCCATCGATCACCAGATGGAATGGAGCGAACCCCTGCCCGCGGGCGCCACCGTCACCATCGTCTTTGAGGTGCAGGCCATTGCCAATCCGGGCGGCAATACCTTCAGCAACACGACCACGATCAGCGATGGCTGCGGCAGTCTGACCTTCAATTCGGTGCTGGGCTTCCAACTCTTCCTCCCCATCGTCATTCGGCAATAACCACGCACAACTTGCACAACAAAAACGCCGGACAGTTAATCACTGCCCGGCGTTTTATTTTCGCGCACCGACGTAAAACTTGTCCGGCTCATCCGGGTAATAGTGATACACCGCCCGCCCCGGGAACGCCTCCCGCAGCGTCTCCTCCAGCCCGCCCTTGCCCCCAAACACAAAGAGGAAGGGCGAAGTCAGCAACGGGTTTTCCAACTCCAACAGCCCCCCATATTCCGTCCAACGCCCGGCATGCACAATCAGCACTGCCGGGGCCAGGTGTCCTGCATCTTCAAACGGGGCCAGCTGCGACCGTGAAATCCCATACAACTGCGACATCCCACCCAACCGGCGCGGCACGTAGAACACGAGGCTGAGGCCAACCAGCAGACCCACGACGGCCGTGACCCCCAACGGGCGCGCCATGCGGATTCCTTTCACGGGGACGGCGTGATCCCCGGGGGTGCGCGGCCACCCGGCGAGCCAGCTGATCCCCGCCGCGCTCAACAAAGTCAGGCTGAACAGCCCCTCAAACTGGTACCGCGGCCCAAACGTCCACGAGCCAATCCAATAAGCGAGATACAAGACCAGCAGGCTCGGATACACCGCGCTGGTCAGCCAGGCGCGGCCATTCCTGCGGATGGCCCACAGCCCGCAAGGCAGGAAAATCCACGACCAGCCCAGCCAGCCAAACAGATCGTGCCGCCCGACGTACAGGCTGAGATTGGTGTTGATGAACGCCTGGCGCAGGGTATGGCCGTTTGCCGCGCGGCCCGCTCCCGGTCCAAAGCCCACCTGATCATAGGGCCACCACAGTGTGTAGGGGTTGAGGAAGGCGTCGCCCGTGGCCGCAAATTGCCACAGGTAATGGAGAGCGCCCACCGCCGCGGCCAACAGCCCGATGGCGAGCACCCGCCTGCGGAGGACGGCAGGGCCGCGCACCAACAGGATGATCCCGTGCACTCCAAAGGGGACCGCCACCCCAATGGCGGAGAATGGCCGGGTCACGGCGAAGGCCCCCAGGGCCAGACCAGCCAACAGGGTGGACAACCCCCGGGGAAGGGAGTCTGTTCCCCCCGGCGAGGTGGTCGCGTCCCACCAGGCGAGCACAAACCCGAGGGTGAGTACCAGCCCCAGGGGGTGGGATAACAGCGAGCCGGTGTTCATCAAAAAGAAGGGGGATGTGAGCGTAAGGGCGGCGGCGACGAGGCCGGTGATTTCCCCCAATATTTTTTTGCCGAGCCGGTAAGTCAGCCAGACGGCCAACCCGGCGAGCAGGGGATTGACCCAATCCCGCAGGCCCAGCCGCACGCCCACGGAGAGCAGGGCGGGCCAGCCGAGCGGGTACTTGCCAAAACGCCGCCCCTCGTAATCAACCACGAAGGGGACAAGGAAGCGTTTGGGTTCGATGGGGGTGGCGGTAGTCAGCTCGCCCGCAGCCATGAGCCGCGCCTGCCAGACGTAGGCGATCTCGTCTTCGAGGTGGGGCACGCGCTCAAAAACGCGGTCGGCGACGAGCCAGGCCGCGGCGATGGCGAGCAGGCTGAGGAGGAGGGCGATTTTGTCGGCGCGGGACATGAAGTTTAAGTTGGGAGTTTAAGTTTGAGTTTGGTGTTTAATAACTTGAACTTTCAACTTAAACTTTTCAGGCCCCGATTGCGGCGAGCGCTTCCAACGCGGCGGTATGCAGTTGCCCATTGGACGCCAGCACGCCGCGGTTGCGCGCCAGCGTGCGCCCCTGGGTGAAATCGAGCGGCTGGCCGTGCAGGTCGGTGATGCGCCCCCCGGCTTCCTCCACGACGATGGAGCCGGCCCCCTGATCCCAGATTTTCTCTTTGTAATCCGGCGCTTTGGAGGAGATTAGCCGCACAAGCAGATCGCCGCGCCCGGCGGCCAGCAAGGCGTACTTGGCCTGGCTGTCCAGCCCGAGGGGTTCGGCTTGCACGTTTAACATCGTCACGAGTTGGCCGATCTTGCCCGTGTTCGTGTGGGCGTCCTCCTGCGAGCGCAACAGGCGCGCCTGCGCGGGATCGCTGCGCCCGGAGACATGCAAGCGGGCAAAATCTTCGCCAGCGAGTGAGGCAGCCCAACAGCCCTGTCCGCGCACCGCCACGACCAGCGCGCCGGGGCCAGCCGCCATCGGGCCAATACCCCCCAGCAGGAATTCGATATTCAGGTTGGGACAGCCCAGCACGCCAAGTTGCACCACCCCGTTCTCGACAAGGGCCAGGGCGACGGCATACTGGTCGCCGCGCAGGAAGCCCTTGGTGCCGTCAATGGGGTCCACCGTCCAGTAGCGCGGCGCGGACTCGGCGGAGCCGCGGTCAATCCAGCGGCAGACAGTATCCGGCGTGGCGTCAGGGGTGTATTGGCTTATAAAAAACGTGACACGTTTCAATGTTTCACGTTGATCATCCGCCCGCAGGGTTCGGGAATCTTCCTCACCCACCAGCGGGTCATGCGGAAAGCGCTCATCCAGCGCGCGCCCCACAAACGCCTGCGCGGCGAAATCGGCAATGGTGACGGGGGAACTGTCGTCCTTCGTGAGTGCGCCGCCGACCATCTCGCGCTGGACGTGGGCAACAAGCTGGCTGGCGGTGCGGACGGTGGCGAGGGCGAATTCTATTTCAGGGGTGAGGGGGAATGGCATGGGGGATGGAAATCCTTATCGTTTTGCCCAGGCATCCTTAAATATCGCTGTGGGCTGGTCGGTTTCGTAAAGGGCCGAGAATTCGGATAGCCAGGCCTTGATGTAGCGGGTATCCAATGTGTCCTTATGCCGGTAAATGACCCCTTGAATATCCTCCAAATCCCTGGGTCTTCCCGCAATCGCCTTATGAATGATCAAATCTTCGGCAGAACAGACTTTGACGGTTCTGCCGGGTGAAATCTCGAACTCTTTTGCCCGTGCAAAAAGTTCGTCTTCATAACCGGGGAAGGCGAGTGATATATCAACCGTGACATTATTGGAGGCTGTAACCAGAATCAACCGGACTCTGCGGGCAAACTCCTGAGGATTCTCCACCCTTGATGGGTATGTTTTTGTGATCAGTTCAACAATGCCTGCTGACCCCTCTATCAATGGCGTAGCGATGGAACAATCCAAATCTTCTGTGAAGCGGGCGCTCCCCCAAAACTGGACTGCCACCCCGCCGATGATGACGTAACGAATGTTCTGCTGGTCAAAAAAAACACCCAACTCCCCCGCAGCTTCAATCTGGGGATTCATAGCCCATTGCCTGTGATAATCTGGCGAATACCTTCCTGACTTCAATCAGGTGTTTAAGCCGCAGTTCTTCGGGGATGGATTTTGTACGGAACTTTGCCAGCGCATACCCCGTCGCGCACAAATCATCAAAGATCGCCCGCGCTTCGGCGTCCGTCATCGTTTTTAGCCGCTCACGCCGTTCGCGTTCGGTGATGCGGTTGACTTCCTCAAACCCGGCCAGGGTTTGCAGCAGGATTGCGCGGGTCAGTTCAGCCATGAGGGGATTCTATCACGCCCGGATTGCCAGCCCATCGAGGCTGATCACGGCGGGGGCTTGCATATCCACCGTCCCAGTCAGGTCATACGTCAGCGCGCCGGTGATGCGCACGGGGACGAGTTCGCCTTCCAGGACTTCGCCTTCGATCAGAACGACGCCGTCAATCTCCGGGGCATCGCGGTAACTGCGCCCAATGGAAATGGCGTTGCCGCTGTCCGTCTCGCCCTGCCCTTCGATCAGGACGTCCAGCGTCTTCCCAACAAACGCCTGGTTTTTCTCCAGCGAAATCCCCTGCTGCAACGCCATCACGCGCTCCCAACGGGACTGTTTCTCTTCAGGGGATACCGGGTCCCCCAGTGGCTCGGAGGTTGTGCCGGGTTCAAATGAAAATTGGAACGCGCCCACCCGGTCAAAGCGGGTCTCTTCGATGAAATCAAGGAGCGTCTGAAATTCTTCCTCGGTTTCACCGGGGTACCCGACGATAAAGGTGGTGCGCAGCGAGAGGGGGCCGTGCCCTGAGCCTGTCGAAGGGCCGGGCATGGCATCCCGCATTTTGGCGAGGGTGTTGCGCACCCAGTCCATGTTGGCTGGGCGGCGCATCCGGCGCAACGTTTGCGGGTGGGCGTGCTGGAGCGGCATGTCGAGGTAGGGGATGAGCTGCTTGTGCGTCGCCATCGTCTCGATCATGCGGTCGGTGACGTAGCCGGGGAAGGCGTACATGATGCGCACCCAGTCCACGTCGGGGACGGCGCGGACGAGTTGTTCGAGCAGGTCGGAGAGGCCCTCCCTGACCCCGAGGTCGTGGCCGTAATCGGTGGAATCCTGGGCGATGAGGATGATCTCGCGCACGCCGTTATCCCGGAGCAGGCGGGCTTCGTTCAGGATGGATGCGACCGGGCGGCTGACGGCGGTGCCTTTGATGAGGGGGATGGCGCAGAAGGCGCAGGGGCGGCGGCAGCCGTCGGCGATTTTGATGTAGGCGCTGGCTCCCTGGACGGTGGTGCGCATGGCCTGATGCTCGTCCGTGCCAACCGTGAGGGCTTCGGTGGGAAGGTGGTAGATCGGCTCCGGGTGTTTGCGTGTGCGGATTTGGCTGACGACTTCAACGATGTCCATCCAGCGGCGGGTGCCGAGCAAGCCGTCAATGCCGGGGACGCGGCGGACGACCTCCGCGCCGTAGCGCTGGGTGAGACAGCCGGCGGCAATGAGCATCTGCCCAGGCATTTTGAGTTCAGCCATTTCGCCGAGGACGCGGTAGCTCTCCTCCTTGGCGGGACCGATAAAGCCACAAGTGTTGACGAGCAGGACGCCCGCTTTGGCGGGATCGGCAACGGGGCGGAAACCGGCGTTCCCCAGAAGCTGCGCCATGGAGTCGGAATCCACGGTGTTTTTGGAACAGCCGAGGGAAACGAGGTGGAAGGTTTTTGAGGAGGAGGGCATGGGGTTCGGTTGGGCGTTTGGGGAATATTTCGTATTCCGTAATCCGTATTCAGGTTTTTACGCAATACGTAATTCGCAATACGTTCTACGGTGTCGGAGTCGGGGTCATTTCTTCCGCCAGCGGCGTTTGCGTCACGGTTGGGGTGGGGCTTTGGGCGGGGGTGGGGATGAGGACGCCGGTTGCCGTGTAAATGCGTTCCACGATCTGCCCGAACAGCCCCAGCGGACCGAGGTTGGTCTGGTTGTAGGTGACTTCCAGCGCGGAGCCGCTCCCGGTTAGGACGATGATCTCTGTGCGCCCGGAAAAGGGGTACGCGCTCCCCGGGATCACGCGCCCCTCAAATTCAACCGCGCCATCCACCGTCACGCGCATCCACGTCCGCTGCAGGACGATGATGTAAACCTGTACCGGGGCGTCCCCCGTGATCGGCAGGGGCGTTTCCGGCGCCAGGGTGGCCTGGCCCGCGGCAGGCGACTGCCCATCCGGGGTCAGCGTGGCTGTCGAGGTGGGGGGCGAGGCCGTAGGGGTGGTGGATGGGTCGAGGATGTCCACAATGGCGGGGGCCGTAGCCGAAACTTCCTGCGCGGCTTGCAAGGTCGTCACGCGCCCGACCGCCCAGATCACGAAAAAGATGAAGCCGAGGATGAGCAGGCTGCCAACGAGCAAATCCCCGGAGATAAAACGGGATAAAGTGAAACGGCGTCCCCGTGAAACCGGGCCTGCCCCTTTCGCCCGCCGCTGGGCCAGTTGCGCCTGGAGGCCGTCGGCAAATTTCAGGAGCAGGGGATCAGGGTCGAGGCCGAGGAAGGCGGCGAAGTTTTTCAACATGCCGCGCCCCTGGACGGGGGAGGGCAGGCTGGCAAAATCCCCTGCCTCTAGCGCTTCCAGGAATTGGCGGCGGACGCGGGTCTGGCTTTCCACTTCGGTCAGGCTGATGCCGAGGGTCTCGCGGCGGTTGCGCAGGAGGTCGCCAATCTGCACATAGAGATCACCAGCGAACGCGTCGGCGGGAGTGGCGGTCGCCGCGGGTGCTGGCTGTTTGCCGCCATTTTCCTGCCCCAGCCGCTCAACCAATGCGTCTGCGGCCAGCCCGAGGTGAACGGCATAGGCGCGCAGGAAACCGCGCGCCTGGGCGAGGGAGGGCAGGGTATCCAGACTCCCGGCTTCCAGCGCTTCCAGGTGGCGCGGACGGATGTGCGTTACCCTTGAAATTTGTTCAATCGTGAGGTTTTTGGCCTGCCGGGCTTCCCGGAGTTCGTGGCCGACGCTCGCTGACATGGAGGGATTGTAACCGTATAGAAGAAACCCGGCTCAAAAACCGGGTTTCTTTGGGGTCGTGGGGGTTATTCGGCTGCGGGTTCTTCTTCTGTATCTTCGGGTTCGTCTTCCGTTTCGTCTTCCATCATGGCTGGCTCATCCATCACAGAGGCTTTCGGCTCCATGTCTGGGGCCTCGTCAGGCTGATCCTCGTCGTGCATCTCACTGGCTTCCTCAATCCCTTCCTCAACCTCGTCGCCTTCTTCCTCAAAATCATAGGCGGAGTCGAGACCTTCGCCCTCACGGTAGACAATGACCGTAATTTCGGGAGCCAGGTCAATGGTGAGCCGGATCGGCATTACGTATTCGCCCAGGGTGCGGAGCGGTTGCGTGTCCACCTGGCGGTGGGAAACGTCCGCGCCGATTTTTTCCTTGATGGCGGCAGTGATGGCGCGGGTGGTGACGGAGCCATACAGTTTGCCGGTCTCACTGGCGCGCACGGGGAAGGTGAACACCTGCCCGGCCAGCTGACCTGCCAGCCCGCCCAACTCCGCATTGAGTGCGGTGCGGCGCTGGTTGGCTTCGGTGCGGATCAGCTCGGCGCTTTTCAGCGCGCCGGGCGTCGCCAGCACAGCCAGACCCTGCGGGAGCAGGTAATTGCGGCCATACCCGTTGGCGACTTTTTTGACATCACCGGCACGGCCAAGTTTATACACGTCTTTGAGCAATAAGATTTTCATGGTTCCTCAAGCCCTTCAAATTGGATTTGCCTGGGCGAAGGGTACCACGTCCCAAGCGGGCGGGATTTTACCAGAAGGGAGGAGGCAGAGTCAACGCAGATATAATCCGCCGCATGCTCAATTTGTACATCCTCTATGATGGCTGGCCGCTCGTCCATGCGCCCCTCTCCCCGCCCGCTGTCCACCTGCTCGAAATCCTCGCCGCCCTGCCGGAGGCTGTCCAAGCCACGATTGCCCTGCCCGCCGACCCTCCCGCCTGGCTCCCGGCGGGCCTGGCGGTGAAAATTGTCCCCACCGCAGACGCACTTGCCTGGGAACAGCGACAGCTTCCGCGGCTGGCAAAATCCCTGGGGGCCGACCTGATCCACCTGACGCGGCCCACCCCCTCCTTCTCCGCCGCTTCCCGGACGCTGATCAGCCCCGCGGGGTATGGGGAACAAACCGGGCCGCCGGGGTTCCGTACCCGGCTGGGGGCGGCGCTGGCCCGCGGGGGGCTGGAGCGCGCCCGCGGCCTGCTCTGGCCCGCCGATTTGCCTGACCCCGTTGCCGCCCCCCGCACATTTCACCTGACCCCCCGGGTTCCCCCGACGCCCCCGGCCAGTCCTGCCCTCGCTGACCTGCCGGGCGACTATTACCTGTTCCACGGCCCGCCGGATGAGCGCACTGTGCGCCGCGCCCTTCAAGCCTGGACGTGGGCCGCCGGCCCGGTGGGTGACGTGTACCGCCTGATCATGGCTGGCTTGGATAACCGCACCCGCACCCTCGCCGGGGAGCTGATCAAGGAATATCAGCTTGGCGAAACGGTCATCGTGCTCCCCGCGTTTTCCCCGCTCGACCTGCCCCCGCTCTACCAGGCCGCCACCGCCATCTTTCATCCGGCGGAAGCCTCACCCTGGGGCGGCGCGGTGCGTCATGCTTTGGCCTGCGGCAAGCCCGTCGTTGGCATCGAGACCCTGCTCACGAGTGCACTGGCTGGCCCGGCGGCCTACCTGGCCCCGGCGGGAGACACGCGCGGGCTGGGTGCGGCGCTCATCTCCGTGGTCGTCAAGGAAAGTCTACTGGCGCAACTGGAAACAGCCGCCGGGGAACGGCGCAAATTATGGGGTGATGGGGATTTTGGGGGAGAACTTATGGAAATTTACAGGGCAGTGTAGGGAGGATTTCTCTTCAATACAGTTGTCATTGCGAGCCACCGGGTCTGCTTTTTGGCAGCGTGGCAATCTTCCTGTGCGTTGAAATGATATGAAGAATGGGAGATTGCTTCGCCCAGCGACCTTTGGTCGCCCGGCTCGCAATGACATCGGAACGGCGGTTTAACCCTTCCGAGTCATAAACCCGGCGGCCACGGCCAGCCCCACCCCGCCCAGCAGGAGCAGCCCGCCCACAATCCCGAGCACGGGGGAGCGCCCGCCCTCTTCGGGGATGGTCTCTTCGATCTGGGCGATCCCGGCTGAGCTGAGCTGCGCGCCGAAATCAATAAACGTTTCATCGCCGCCGCGCAGGCTGAATTCAAGGGTCAGGTTGGTGGTGGGGTTGTAGCCATCTGGGAGGGCTACGGTGACGTTGTAGTTCCCTTCGAGGAGATCAATAAAGCAGGTGCGGGGCGGGTCTTCGGTGGCCGGGTCAGCCGGGCCAGCCTCGGTTTCCCCTTCGGAGGAGTATGCGCCGCTGGCGCTGCTGAGGCTGACCGCCCCGCCCGCGATGGAGACTTCCTCATCCTGCCGCAGGGCATCGCCATTCAGGTCATCGTACAGGAGGATGCAGACGCTCCCCGTTCCGGGGCCGGAGGTGGGGGTGGGCGGCAGGTCGGCGGCGGAGAGGGTGGGGATCGCCCCCTCAGGGGTCGCGGTGGCCTCCGTGATCCCGCCCCCGATGATCCCCAGGAGCAGTACGTCGCCAGGAATAATGACTGCATCCGGGTCGAGGTTGTTCAACAGGCGGAGTTCATCCACGGTCAATCCACTGACGGCGGCTATCCGCCAGAGGGTGTCGCCTGCCTGCACGGTGTAGAGGATGCGGCCATCACTGCCGGGGGTGGGGGTGGGGAAATTGGTGAGTTGGAGGAGGGGGGCAGGCGCGGCCACGGCTGGCAGGAGAGTCATCGCAAGCAAGGCGAACATGAGCAGGCCGGTCAGGGTGATTAAAGTCAGGTTTCTCGTTTTCATCAGGCTGGGATTATACCTTTAAGCCTTCGCATGGCTTTATTTGTTAGAATGAGCGGCATGGAACCCCTCATGCTCGATCAATTTGACCGCCCCCTGCATGACCTGCGGATTTCGGTGACCGACCGCTGTAATTTTCGCTGTACGTATTGCATGCCCAGCGAGATTTTTGGGCGGGATTATGCGTTCCTGCCGCGCGAGCAGTTGCTCTCCTTTGAGGAGGTCACCCGGCTGGCGAGGATTTTCCACGCCCACGGGGTGCGCAAGTTCCGGCTGACCGGCGGGGAGCCGATGATGCGGAAGGATATTGAGCGGCTGATCGGGATGCTGGCCGCCATCCCAGAAGTGGAGATTGCACTGACGACCAACGGCTCGTTCCCGGTAGAGCGGGTGCAATCGCTCAGGAATGCCGGGCTGGACCGGATGACCGTCTCGCTGGATTCGCTGGATGACGCCATCTTCAAGGCGATGAACGATGTAGACTTCCCCGTGGAGCGCGTGCTCGAATGGATTGATGCCAGCGCCTCGGCAGGGTTTGGCCCGGTCAAAATCAACGCCGTCATCAAGCGCGGTGTTAACGAACACGGCATCCTGCCGCTGGCGCGCTACTTCAAGGCGCGCGGCCATATCGTGCGTTTTATTGAATATATGGATGTGGGGGCGACCAATGGCTGGCGGATGGATGACGTGGTCTCTTCGCGGGAGGTGATCGAGATGATCAATGCGGAGTTGCCCATTGAGCCGGCTGACCCCAACTACTTCGGGGAGGTGGCCCAGCGCTGGCGTTACGTGGATGGCGGCGGCGAGGTGGGCGTGATCAGCTCGGTGACGCAGGCGTTCTGCCGCACCTGTACGCGGGCGCGGCTCTCGGCGGAGGGGCGATTGTTCACCTGCCTGTTTGCGGTGGGCGGGTTTGATTTCCGGTCGATGCTGCGGAATGGCGCGGACGATGATGAAATCTCGGCGGCGCTCGGCAAGGTATGGGGGAAGCGGGCGGATCGTTATTCGGAGATACGCACGGAGGCCACGGCGCGCCGGCCCAAGATTGAGATGTCGTATATTGGGGGGTAGGGACGGCAGGAGGGAAGGAGGGAAAGACAAAAGGATGGAAGGAGCGGGGAGGTCGAGTACAATTCGGCGGTTTTGGCTTCCTGACTACGGACTATCTGACTACGGACTACCCGACCATGGACTACTCGACCACCAAAATCCTCGCCATCCTCTTCGACCTCGATGGCACCCTGCGGCACAACGACCCTGTCGCCCACGATTTTTTCTTTGACCACGCCGCCGCCCTCGGGGTGCCGGACGCCCTTGAAAGCCGGCGCGCCGCCATGCACTGGGCGCACCGGTATTGGAACGGGACCGGGATCGTCGTCCGGGACGCGGAAATCCACGGGTACGATACCCCGGCGTTTTGGCTCAACTACGCCCGCGGCTACCTGATCTCCTTTGGCTGTTCTGCCCCGCAGGCTGACGAACTCGCCCCGCTCGTCAACACACACATGGAGACGCAATACAGGCCGGAAAACCGTGTGGACCCTGCCGTCCCCGGCGTGCTGGCACAACTCCGGGAAATGGGTTTTACCCTCGGCATCGTCTCCAACCGGGATGCCAACTTTGACGGCCTGCTGGCCGAACTCGGCCTCGCCGAACTCTGCGACTTCAGCCTCTCGGCGGGTGAGGCCGCCTCCTGGAAACCTGACCCCGGCATCTTCCGCCACGCCCTCCAACGGGCGGGCGCCGCCGCCCACGAGACCATTTATGTCGGTGACAACTATTTTGCCGACGCGCTCGGCGCACGCAACGCAGGGCTGCACCCCATCCTCCTCGACCCCGACCGCATCTTCCCCGACGCCGATTGCACCGTGATCGCCTCCCTCGCCGACCTGCCGGGGCTGCTGGGAGGCTGAGTGCTGCCGCGCACCTTCTTCGCCCGCCCCACGCTCGATGTGGCGCGCAGCCTGCTGGGGATGCGGCTCGTCCACCTCGATCAGGGCGTCCGCCTCGCCGGGATTATCCGCGAGACCGAAGCTTACATCGGTGAAGAAGACAACGCCTGCCACGCCCGCGCCGGGCGCACGCCGCGCACCGCCGTGATGTACGGCCCGCCCGGCCATGCTTACGTCTATTTGAATTATGGATTACACTGGCTGCTGAATTTCGTCACGGAAGCGGACGGATTCCCCGCCGCAGTCCTGATCCGGGCCATCGAGCCTACCGAAGGACTGGATTGGATCAGCGCCCGCCAAGGGGGGCGCGCCCCCAAAGACTGGGCCAACGGCCCCGGGAAAGTGAGCCAATCCCTGGGGATTAACGGTGCCCTCCAGGGGGCCGATCTGTGTTCACCGGGGGTGCGGTTATTCATCGAAGCCGGTACCCCATTCCCAGAGAACCGCGTGACCACCACCCCCCGCGTGGGGTTAAATAAAGTGTCCGAGCCATGGAAGAGCATTCACTGGAGATTTGTTGTGAAAGGAGAAAGGGATAAGGAATTGGGAATCAGGAATTAGGTATTTCCATTCGTGCGATACTTTCCTGCTTCCTGCTTCCTGCTTCCTAATTATTCAACCGGAGGAACCCATGAACCTACTCGAAGGAAAAACCGCCCTCATTTTCGGCGTCGCCAACAACCGCTCAATTGCCTGGGGCATCACGCAGGCGATGCTGGCGCACGGCGCAAACATTGGCCTGAGCTATGCGGGCGAGGTGATGGAGAAGCGCGTCAAACCGCTGGCCGAGGAGATCGGCTGTGATTTTGTCGTGCCGTGCGACGTGACCAGCGACGAGGAAATTGCCAACGTCGTGGCGCGCACACAGGAACGGTTTGGGAACATTGACATCCTCGTTCACTCAATTGCCTATGCCGGGCGGGATGAATTGACTTTTCCGTATGTCGAAACTCGGCGCGCGGCCTTCAAACAGACAATGGACATCAGCGTCTATTCCTTCGTGGCGCTGGCAAACGCCTACCGGGCGATTACGAACCCCGGCGGCGCGTACCTGACGCTCTCCTATTATGGGGCGGTCAAAGTGTCCCCCGGCTATAACGTGATGGGCGTGGCCAAGGCGGCGCTGGAAGCCAGCGTGCGCTATATGGCCTACGATCTCGGCCCGCAGGGGATCCGTGTCAACGCCATATCCGCCGGGCCGGTGCGGACGCTCTCGGCGGCGGGGGTTTCCGGCTTCAAGAAAATGTACGGCAAATTTGCCGAGACCGCGCCCCTGCACCAAAACATCACCCCTGAGGATGTCGGCAATTCCGCCGTCTACCTCTGCTCCGACATGGCCTCCCGCGTGACCGGCGAAATCCATTATGTGGACTCCGGGTACAACGTGATGAATGTGTCGTATGCGAAGGATGATGAGTAGGGATAAGGAATCGGGAATCAGGAATCAGGGATCAGGAAAGCCACGTCACTATTCCTGTCTGCCGTTTCCTGTATCTGAATCCCCAATTCCTGATCCCTAATTCCTGATTGCCTGCCTTCTCCCATGTTCCGACGACGCAGTGAACCCACGCCATCCGCCAGCCCGGCCAAAGCCGCGGCCGCGGTGGAACGCGTCACCTCCGTGATCGGCGCGGGCGTCACGCTTAACGGCACACTCGGCGGCTCCGGCGGTGTGCGCATCGAGGGCACCTTTGAGGGGGAGATTGCCCTGCGCGGCCTGCTGGTCGTGGGCGAACAGGGGCGCGTGACCTGCGAACATGTGCGCGCCAATACTGTCATCGTGGCAGGCTTGCTGCGTGGCAATATCACGGCGCAAAAAGTGGAAATCCGCGCCACGGGGCGTGTCTGGGGCGATGTGGTGACGGTCGCAATGGCGACCGAAGACGGCGCGTTCCTGCGGGGGCAGATTACGATGGAGGAGGCGGTGGATATTGGCCTGCCATCCACCCCGGATGAAGGGGATGCCGCGCAGGAAGGAATGCCAGGCGAAGAGGGTTAAACGCAGACCTCCAGGTTTTGAGAAACCGGGAGGTCTTTTTGTTTTCGGGCATCACGATAAAATTGAAATATGACTCCCACCTCATTCCTCCCCCTCATCCACCTCGCCCTCGCCGAAGACCTCTCTGCTGATGGCACGCTCCTCGCAGACTTAACCGCCGGCGATGTAACCAGCACGGCCACGCTTGCGCCGGATGCACAGTTGCGGGCGCACATCATCGCCAAGCAGGCGGGCGTTGTCGCCGGGCTACTTGTGGCGGCGGAGGTCTTTCGTGTGGTGGATGAGGCGTTGCAAGTGGACATTCTCGTGCCGGAGGGGAGCCGCGTGGCGAAGGGGGATGTCCTGATGCGGGTTGCCGGGCCGGGGCGCTCCCTGCTCGTGGCAGAGCGGACGGCGCTCAATTTCCTCGGGCGCATGTCGGGGATTGCGACGCTGACGAGCCAGTTTGTGAAGGCAATAGAAGGGACGGGCACGCGCATGTTGGACACGCGCAAGACGCTGCCCGGTTTCCGCGCGCTGGACAAGTACGCCGTGCGTATGGGGGGCGGGACGAACCACCGGATGGGCTTGTACGATATGGCGATGATCAAGGACAACCACATTGACGCGGCGGGGGGGATCGAAGCCGCCGTGCATCGGGTGCGGGAAGCCAAAGGGGATCAGTTCCCCATTGAAGTGGAAGTGCGGGATTTGGCGGAACTGGCGGTTGCGCTCAAAGTGCCGGTTAACCGGATCATGCTCGATAACATGAGTCTGGCCGATATGCGGGAGGCCGTCCGTCTCACGGGAGGGAAAGTGGAACTGGAAGCCTCCGGTAACGTGACCCTGGAGACGGTGCGGGCGATTGCGGAGACCGGCGTGGATTTCATTTCGTCGGGCGCGCTGACGCATTCGGTGCAGGTGTTTGATGTGAGTATGAAAGTGGGGAATTAGGCAATGGGGGATTGGGACTGGCCAGTGATAACTGATCCTGCGGGGTGATAAAATCGGGATTGTTTAAGAGACTGTTTCTTAAAAACCGTTTCACCACGGAGATCACGGAGAAAACTCTAAAAAAAACTCCGTGTTTCTCCGTGTAACTCCGTGGTGGATGTCCTTCCGCATACTTGAGAAACACTCTCCAAGCAATCAAGGAGCCTCCCATGTCCATTGAAGAAACCTACCAGGCGATGTACGCCAAGCTGAAGGGCGTCGTGCCTGAGGTTGAAATCCGCTACAAGGCGGAACTCGCCCACGAAATCAACCTGCTCAAGAAAGAACGCAACGCCGTCATCCTCGGGCACAACTATATGGAACCGGCGCTGTTCAACTCCATCCCCGATTTCACGGGCGACTCGTTGTACCTCAGCCGCGTGGCCGCCAGCACGGACGCCGACATCATCGTTTTCTGCGGTGTCGAGTTTATGGCGGAGACGGCGAAAATCCTGAACCCGACCAAAACCGTGCTCATCCCCTCGCAGAAGGCGGGCTGTTCGCTGGCGTCCAGCATCACCGCCGCGGACGTGCGCGAGCTCAAACGCCAGTTCCCCGGCGTCCCGGTCGTCACCTACGTCAACACCTATGCCGATGTAAAAGCGGAGTCCGACATTTGCTGTACTTCCGGCAACGCGCAGGCCGTGGTTGAGTCGCTCGGCACGGAAACCGTTATCTTCCTGCCGGATGAATACCTCGCCGGGAACATCGCCCGCGAGACCGGCAAACACATCATCTTCCCGACCAAAGGCGCTTCGACAGGCTCAGCGCGCGGCATCCACTACGACACCACGCTCGATTACCAGATGGTCGGCTGGGGCGGGCGCTGCGAGGTGCATGAAAAATTCACCGTGGAAGACATCACCTCTGTCCGCCAGCAATTCCCCGAGGTGCTCATCCTCGCCCACCCGGAATGCTCGCCCGAGGTGGTGGCCGCCTCCGATTATTCCGGCTCGACGACCGGGCTGATCAAAATCGTCGAGCAGACCCACGCTCCCCAATATCTCCTCCTCACCGAATGTTCCATGGGCGACAATATCATGGCTGCCAACCCCGACAAGGAGATGCTCCGCCTGTGCTCCGTCCGCTGCCCGCACATGAACCAGATCACGCTGGAGGACACGCTGGCCGCGCTCAAATATACGCAATACGAAGTCCACGTCCCCGAAGAAATCCGTGTCCGCGCCGCCCGCGCCGTTCAGCGCATGATCGAGATAGGATGAGTAGCTGTCAGCTATCAGCCGTAAGCTGTCAGCAAAAGCTGAAAGCTGATCGCTGAGGGCTGAAAGCCCGCACACATGCAATATGCAGACTGACGTACTGATCATCGGCTCCGGCATTGCGGGAGCCATCGCCGCCCTCCAACTCGCGCAGGATAGCCAGCGCCAGATCACCCTGCTCACCCGCGCCGCCGACCCGGAAGACTCCAACTCCCGCTGGGCGCAGGGCGGCATCGTCGGGCGCGGGCTGGATGACACGACCACGGAACTGGTCGAAGATGTCCTGCGCGCCGGAGCCGGGCTGTGCTATCCGCCCGCCGTCGAAGTCCTCGCCGAGGAAGGCCCCCGCCTGCTCGCCAAACTCCTGATCGAGGATGCGGGCGTCAACTTTGACCGCGACGAAGCTGGGAAGTTCATCTACGGCATGGAAGCCGCCCACTCGCATCGCCGCATCCTCCACGTCGGCGACGCCACCGGCTGGGCGATCATGGCCGCCCTCCACCGCCGCATCGCCGAAACGCCCAACATCCACATCCTCACCGGCCACACCGCCGTAGACCTGATCACCTTCCCCCATCACGCCCGCGACCCGCTCGCCGTCTACCTCCCCCCCGCCTGCCACGGCGCGTACCTGCTCGACCAGGCCGCCAACGAAGTCCAGCCCGTCCTCGCCGCGCACACCATCCTCGCCACCGGCGGGCTGGGGCAAATCTACCTGAACACCACCAACCCGGCGGGTTCGCGCGGCGACGGGCTGGCGATGGCTTACCGCGCCGGGGCGCGCATTGCCAATGTCGAATACATCCAGTTCCACCCGACCGCTTTACATATGCCCGGCTCGACGAAATTCCTGATCTCGGAGGCGGTACGCGGCGAGGGGGGCATCCTGCTCGACCCCAACGGGACTCCCTTTATGAGCCGCTATGACCCCGAATGGTTGGATTTGGCCCCGAGGGATGTTGTCGCCCGCGCCATCTACTGGGAGATGCTCACCAACGATTACCCGTTCGTCCTGCTCGACATTGCCTCGCGCCACCCCGCCGAATTTATCCGCCACCGCTTCCCGCAGATTCATGCCCGCTGCCTAGAGCGCGGCCTTGACATCACGAAGCAGCCGATCCCGGTGGTCCCGGCGGCGCATTATTTTTGCGGCGGGGTGCTCGTGGATTTGTGGGGGCAGAGCAACCTGCCGGGGCTGTACGCCATCGGGGAGGTGACGTGTACGGGCTTGCACGGGGCGAACCGCCTCGCCAGCACCTCCCTGCTCGAGGGGCTGGTCTGGGGCGACCGGGCGGCGCGCCACATCCGGGGTCAGGAGGCGCCGCGGGTCCCGGAGGAGGGCGCGGTGCCCCTGTGGGATGTCTCCCATTCCACCTACGACGCCGATCCGGCGCTCATCCAGGGGGATATGCAAAATATTCGCAATTTGATGTGGCATTATGTGGGGCTGGTGCGCAGTGAGTACCGCCTGAAACGGGCGGTGCGCGAACTGCGGCACCTGCGATTTGAGATTGAGGAGTTTTATCGCAAGACGCGCCTGACGGATGCCCTGGTCGGGCTGCGGAATGCGGTGCAGGCGGCCCTGCTGGTGGCGGCGGCGGCGCGGCGCAACCCGGTCAGCCGCGGGGCGCATTACCGCTCGGACGCCGCGCCGGAGGGGGACTGGATGTTTGCCGAGCGGGAGTGATTGGGGGAGGAATTGGAAACCGGAGGTCGGTGAGGAGTTATGGCCGCCCTTCAATTTTTGCGGCGGTGACTTCTTCGTCAGTGATCAGATATTGCTCTGTTTTAGCGCGCAGGGTTTTGGCACTGACAACAAACTGTTCCGCGTCGAGAAGTTGCGAATCGGTAGCTTTTTTGGTTAATTCGTCTAGCCTTTGATCCAGGAAATTTTGATATTGCTGCGCTTCATCGCGTAATTCGTTGAGCGTGGCGGGGGAAATGGTTTCGGGCGCGGCATCAAACTCGATGAATTCGGGGTTGAGGCGGCGATAAAGGTTTCGAACTGTTTGAACCTGCAGGATCGTTTTGCCCGCTTCATTTTGAAATACATCCAGCACCACGCCATGCCAGGAGCGCATTCGGATGACATCGCCTATTTTTGGAGGTTGAACCAGCATGTCAAAATCTCCTCGGCAACTTTCATTGCCAATGTTGGGCTGTTGGTGCGGAAGTCGTATTTATCGAGGACACTCATCAGAATCCAGTGGTCGCCAGATCCATGATCGTTGGACATTGCCGCATCGTATTGGAATGAAATTTCGTCAATTGCTTCCTGACGCAGCAATTTACCCGTTCCTCAAGCGGTTTTCCCTGCATGGTTGGGTTCTCCTTTTTTCCCAAACCTCCCATCCCCTTCAAGCGTCAACCTCAGTCCCTCGGCAAGCGGGATACGCGGGACAAATCCGAGTTTGTCCTTCGCCACGGTCAGGTCGGCGCACATGCGCGCTACGCCGGTGACCGTTTTGGGGGATGCGATGATCTCGGCGTCGCTGCCGGTCACTGCGAGGACGAGGCGGGCGGCGTCGGCGATGCTCGTCTCCGTGCCACTGCCCACGTTGATGATCGCGCCCGCGGCGTGGGGAGCCGTGGCCGAGGCGACCATCGCCCGCACCACATCATCCACGAAGACGAAGTCACGCGTCTGGCGGCCATCGCCATGCACAACGACGGTCCCCTGCCCCACGGCCTGCCGCAGCATGTTTGGGATCACCGGCGGGTGTGAGGGGGGCAGGTGCTGGCCGGGGCCATAGGCGTTGAACACGCGCAGGCACACGGTCTCAATCCCCCACAATGCGCCAATCGTCCGGACATAATATTCGGCGGCCAGCTTGGAGACGGCATAGGGGGAGCGCGGGTCGGGGGCGGAGGATTCCCGCAGGGGCTGCTCCCCCTGATCGCCATATACCGCGCCGGAAGAGATAAATACCACCCTCTTCACGCCCACATCGCGCATGGCCTCCATCAGCGAGACTGTCCCGCCGACATTGACGGCGTTGTACTCCCGCGGGTACAGGGCGGATTCGGAAACGGAGACGCGCGCTGCCAGGTGATAGACGCAATCCACCTCCTGCAACAGTGTCCACAGCTTGGGCCGGTCGCTGACATCCCCCCGTGTAAAGAGCATGCCCGCCACCTCTTGCGGGTCGCCGCTGGAATGGTCGTCGATCCCGCGCACCTGGTGGCCCTCCCGCACCAGCCGCCGGGCCAGCGCCGACCCCAAAAAACCTGCCGCCCCCGTGACTAGAAAATTCATCCTCAGCCTCGATTCCTGCCAAATGTCGTGCGATTATAACGGGAAAGCCTGGCTGGCGTCCCAGCCTCCGATGATAGAATCCTCCCCATGCTCTCCCGCCTCCAGGACACTCTCCGCACCCCCCTGCGCGTTCTGATCACCGTACTCGTCCTGGCCTATATGCTGGCCCTCAGCGCCCTCCCGCCCGGCGACGCCACGGAGCGCGTCCGCTTCTACACCCGCAGCCAGGAATTCGATTACGTTGCCTGGACCATCAACGCCTTCTGGGTCAAGTTTAACCAGGGCGCCCTTGGCCTCAACCGCTATCTGGACGACGAAGCCAACGCCGAAGTCATGCGGGATTTTATCGACCTGACCTACAACATCCAGGTGGCCGAGTCCCAGCTCCGGCAGGTATATGCCGACCCGGCCATCACCGATAAAGACGCGGCCTCCCGCGCACTCACTGATCAGCTCGATGAGCACTACACCCGACGCGCCTTCCTCGGCCCGCTGGCGGAGTCCATCCTCCAGACCCAAGTGGTCAACGTCCTTGGGGATTTGGGCCTCGCCCCCGGGGGGCAGAGCATCCCGCCGGCACTCTACCACATGACCCCCGCCCCGATGGCCCTAGTCGTCTCCCCGCGCGACGCCATCCGCCAGGACGCCAACCTCTCCATCCAGCCGGAGATGACCCTGGAAGCCCAAATTGCCCTCGAGGACGCGGTGGCCCGGGGGTTGGATGTGTCCACCCTGATGGTCGGCATCGGCGGCATCGGCCTCTACCCGACGATGGTTACGCAGACAAGCGACCTCAACTGGCTGGCCGAAGTCGTGGCCCACGAGTGGATTCACAACTATTTCACCCTGCGCCCGCTCGGGGCCAGTTATTTCGCCACCCCCGAACTCCGCACGATGAACGAGACCGCGGCCAGTATTGCCGGGAAAGAGATCGGCGCGCTCGTGATCGAAAAATTCTATCCCGATTTTGCCCCGTCTGCGCCTCCGCGGGAAACCCCAAAGCCCCAACCCTCTCCAGGGGACGCGCCCCCTGAAGAGAGCGCACCCCCTGTGGAACCCGCGCCCCCCGCCTTCGACTTCCGCACCGAGATGCGCGACACGCGCATCATTGTCGATCACTTGCTGGCTGGCGGGCAGGTGGCATTGGCCGAGCAGTACATGGAAGAACGGCGCGTGATTTTCTGGGATAACGGGTACCGCATCCGCAAACTTAATCAGGCGTATTTTGCTTTCTACGGGGCCTATGCGGATGTGCCGGGCGGCGCGGCGGGTGTGGACCCCGTGGCGGAAGCCGTGCGCGACTTGCGCGCGCAAAGCCCCTCACTCCGGGACTTCCTCGGGGTGATGGGCTGGATGGCTTCGTTTGAAGATTTGGTGATTTACCTGGGGGATTGATGGGTTACCGGCTCAAATAGTCATGCCACAAAATACGGGCGGCCACAGCGCGGTAACAACTGTCATTGCGAGTGAAACGAAGCAATCTTTGATCCGCGAAAAGCAGATTGCTTCGTCGCAAAAATCGCTCCTCGCAACGACCTCCCTGGGGGACTGACGATGCGCGGAGGCGAGGGGATCTGTCGGAATGTTGCCCTTTACCTGCTCAAATAGTCATGCCATAAAATGCGGGCGGCCACAGCGCGGTAACAACTGGCATTGCGAGTGAAACGAAGCAATCTTTGATCCGCGAAAAGCAGATTGCTTCGTCGCAAAAATCGCTCCTCGCAACGACCTCCCTGGGGGACTGACGATACGCGGAGGCGAGGGGATCTGTCGGAATGTTGCCCTTTACCTGCTCAAATAGTCATGCCACAAAATACGGGCGGCCACAGCGCGGTAACAACTGTCATTGCGAGTGAAACGAAGCAATCTTTGATCCG